>Ga0207706_10006914_pt1 | contig 10493 bp, 10 predicted proteins | sample KBSC53metaG_FD_184318 | JGI IMG/M metagenome (GOLD analysis project Ga0207706, IMG submission 184318) | Corn rhizosphere microbial communities from Kellogg Biological Station, Michigan, USA - KBS C5-3 metaG (SPAdes) (version 2) | ecosystem: Host-associated > Plants > Roots > Rhizosphere > Soil ... | reverse complement strand
CGCGCGAGGGGCTGGACGGGCCCGAGCTGATCGAGTGGATGACGATGACGCAGGAGGAGTTCAGCCGCCGCTTCAAGAACTCCCCGGTCAAGCGCACCAAGCGCCGCGGCCTCCTCCGCAACGTCGCCGTCGCGCTCGGCAACCGGGGCTCGCCCGAGGCCGTCCCCGCGCTGGCGGTCGCGCTGAACGACGAGGAGGCGCTGGTGTGCGGGCACGCGGCGTGGGCGCCGGGGCGGATCGGGACGGGGGCAGCGCGGCAGGCGCTGTCCTCCCGCGCCGAGGTCGAGAGCGACGGCTGGGTGCGCGAGGAGATCTCGCTCGCGCCCGGATGGCCGGGGTCCGGCCGAGGGTGAGCTCGTGGCCGTGGCCGACGCCATCCAGCGCGCGGCGGCGGCGCGGCCCGCGTGCGCCGCTCAGAAGGCGCCCGACACGAACATCGCCAGCACGGCGGCCGCCATCACGAGCGCCGCCGCGCCGCCCAGCAGGTTCAGCGGCCAGCGGTTGCGGTGGCGGCCCATCACCTGGCGGTCGTTGCAGACCACCAGGATCAGCACGAGCAGCGGGGGCGCCAGCACGCCGTTCAGCACGGCGGCCCACACCAGCATCCGGATCGCCTGCGTGCTCGTCCACGCGAGGGCGACGCCCGCCAGCATCACCGCGGCCATCACGGCGTAGAACCGCCGGGCGCCGCGCGGCCGCTCGTTCATCCCGCCGGGCCAGTCGGCCGCCTCGGCCACGGCCAGCGCGGCCGATCCGGCGAGCACCGACACCCCCAGCAGCCCCGCGCCCACGATCCCCACCGCGAAGAGGAGGGCCGCCGCGCCGCCGGCGAGCGGCCGGAGCGCCTGGGCGGCCTGTTCGGCGGTCTGGATCTGGAGGATCCCGGCCGGGTGGAGCGTGGCCCCCGTGGTGAGGATGATGAAGTACGCGATCAGCGTCGAGATCGTCATCCCCACCCACACGTCCACGTTCGCGGCGTGGACCGCGCGGGCGCTGGCACCCCGGCGCTCCTCCACGGTCGCCTTCCCCCGCTGCTTCTCCTCCTCCACCTCTTCGGAGGCCTGCCAGAAGAACAGGTACGGCGAGATGGTGGTTCCGAACACGGCGACGACGAGGACCAGGTATTCGCGGCTCCAGCGCGGCGAGGGCACGAAGGTGGCGCGCAGCACCTCGTTCCAGTCGGGACGGGCGATGAACGCCGCCGCCACGTAGGCGAACAGGACCAGGGTGAGCCACTTGAGCACGCGCGCGATGAGCGGATACGTCCCCAGCGCCAGAACGCCCAGGATGAGCCCCGCCACCACTCCGAGCCAGGCGTGGGCCGCGCCGCCCGCGACCCTGTGCAGGACGGCGGCGATGGCCCCCAGGTCGGCGGCGATGTTCACCGTGTTGGCGGAGAGGAGGACGAGGCAGGCCGTCGCGACCACCCAGCGCGGGTAGCGCTCGCGCAGGACGCCGGCCAGGCCGCGGCCGGAAACCATCCCGAGCCGCGCGCACATCAGCTGCACGGCGCCCATGAGCGGCAGGGCGACGGGAGCCGTCCACAGCATCCCGAACCCGAACGCCGCGCCCGCGGCCGAATACGTGGCGATCCCCGAGGGATCGTCGTCCGCGGCGCCGGTGATCAGGCCGGGGCCCAGAACGCGCAGCAGCCCCGGCCGCCTGGCGGGGCCGCGAGCACGGCCGCTTCGCGCGACCGCAGGGACGGAATCCTTCACCGGGTCCACACCCGCCCCCGGGAGGGTTCCGGCGTCGTCGTCGTGTCGAACCAGCGGATCCGTCGGGACGGCCACGGGCCGAGCTCGCGCAGGAGGTGGAGCACGGGAGGCTCGCTCCCGGGATCTCCTCCAACCTACGCGGTCGACGGCCGAGCGCGGGTCGGGTGGAGAGCGTCGCGCCTGAGAGGGAATTCCCTACGGGAGGGGGGTTGGGACGCCGGCGGGGCGGGATCGACCCAGACTCGGCAAAAGCCTCGCCTCACGCAGGGTCCGCGGAGTCAGCGGAGAAGCGGCTGTTCGCTGCGGACTCGGCCGACTCTGCGTCAGGCAGTCGCTGGTCTGTTCGTGAACGGTCCGGGCGGACCTGGCACTCAGTTCCGCCTCGGCGGGGCGCGGCCGGTGCCGTCGGCGCTCCGCCGCTGCGTGGCGGTCGTCTCCGGATCGCGGACCTCCAGCCGGTTCCAGACCTCGCGGACCCCGGGGACGGACCACGCCGCGCGCCCGGCGCCGTCCCGCTCCTCGCGGGACCGCACGATGCCGCGGAGCATCACCGCCCCGGGGAAGGTCTCCACCCGGACCTCGCGAGGAAGTGCGTCGGCGCCGAGGGCGCGGACGATGCGCGTGTCGACTTCCGTGACGTCGGGAGTGGGGAGGATCGTCTGCAGGTCGATGATCCCGCGCACCCCCGGCAGCCGCGATACGTCGAGCACGGCCGCCTCCTTCTGGAAGCGCGAATCGACCTCGCCTTCGAGCGTGACCCGGCCGTCGCGGACCGTGACCCTCAGCCGTTGGTGAGGCACCCAGAGGTCCCAGGCCAGCGCGCGCGCCACCGCATCCGCAAGGCCCGCGTCGGTGCGCGCGGGGTGGGTGGCGGCCCCGGTCTCGTTCTCCCCCTCGCGGACGCCGCACACGTGCTCCGCCGGACGCTCCGCGAACTCGCGCCCGGCGGGGGTCGCGCCGCTTCCCCCCGGGTCGGCGGCGCACGGGTGGATGCTCGCCTCGATCCGCGCGGCGTGGGCCACCCGGCCGTGCGCCGGCTCGTCCACCACGTCGCGCCGCAGCTCCGCAGCGCTCTTCATCTTCGCCTCCTTCCGGGTGGTCGTCCCGGCCCCGGCCGTGCTCCAGCCCATCCGCCGGCCCGGGCGCACGCCTCCGGACGGCTTACGCACCCGCCGCCATGGCGACGGCTTCCGCCGGAACGGTCTGGTGCGGAGCCCAGCCGGCAGCCGGGCGCACCGGTGGAATCGCCAGTACGTTGCACGGCGCGTCGCGCATGCACGCCTCGGCGGTGCTGCCCAGCAGCATCCGGCCGATCCCGTGCCGGGCGCGTGTCCCCACCACCAGCAGGTCCGCACGCCACTCCGCGGCCTCGTCCACGATCTCGGCCGCGGGCGCGCCGTCGGTCCGCACCGCCGGCTCCACCTGGCGGGGCCGGTGCCGGCGCGCGGCCAGGAAGCCGGACAGCTGCTGCTTCGCCGCCTCCGCCAGCACCTCGGCCGACAGGGGCGGCGAGACGAAGCCGAAGGCGGCGACCACCAGCGAGCGCGCCGCCTCGAGCTCCGGCCCCAGGAACGCCTCGACCGTGTCGAGACCGCGCTCGTGCACGGCGGCGGAAAGCGGCGAGAGGTCGGTGGTCAGCAGCACGCGCGGGGGCGCGCCGCGCAGCGGCCTGCGCACCACCAGCACGGGGGCGTGCACCGCGCGCAGCACGCGCTGCGCGGTGATCCCCAGGAAGGCCTGGCGCATCCGCCCGGCGTGCGCCGCGCCGACCACCACCAGGCCGGCTCCCGTCTCGTCGGCCAGGCCGCGGATCACCGCCGCGGCGGGCCCCGCGATCGCGTGGCACACCACGGGGGCGTCGCCGCGCAGCGGACGGGCGGCCTCCTCGAGCCCGGCCTGGAGCTCGGGGCCGAGCCGCACCCACTGCCCGGCGTATCCAGGGTCCGCGCCGGGCGCCGCCCCCATGAGCGGCGGCATCTCGAAGGCGTGCACCAGGTGCACGGTGGCGCCGGAGTGCCGCCCCAGTTCCAGGGCCGTCCGCAGGCTCAGGTCGTACGCGCCGAGCTCGCTCACGCCCGCAAGAATCGTCGTTCGTCCAGTGCTCATGCCGGCCTCCCGGGTTCGCGCGCGTGGAGCGGCCCATCCACCGCAAGATGGCCGGGCGCGAACCCGCCGCGGGTCAGGAGAAGGTGAACGGGGATGCGGGGAGAATGCTGCCGCCCATGGGGTGTTCGGCCCTCCCCTCGCCATGGCGAGCGCGGTCTGCGCTGCTGGTCCGCCGGCCGTAGCCAGACGGGCCGAACGGATTGCGCCTCCACCCGATCGTCAAGCGCCGCTAACTCGTATCGACGCAAGCGGATGCGGGCGTGCGGCCGTGGGCACTTCGCGGAGATGCACGCCCGGGGGCTGGTGCTGCGCTCCGGCGACGAGCGGCGCCCGGCCGGCGACGTGGGCGCCGAGGCGCCGCGGGAACGAGGCTGCGTCGCGCCGCGCCAGGCGGTCAGGACGGCTCCTCTTCCGCCGCCTTCTCCCGCGCGGGCCGCACCCGCGCCGGCGAGCGCGAGGCGAGGGCGCGCTCCAGCCGCGCGTCGAGCTCGTACAGGTCGCGCCTGAAGTGCACCCCGCCGTCGTCGTCCACCCAGGCGGTGCGGTAGAAGAGGTAGACGGGGATCGGCTCCGCCAGGCGGACGGCGCGCTCGCCCCCGCGCCGGGCCGCCGCCGCCACCGACTCGCCCGTCCACCCGGGGGTCTCCGCGAGCGCGAACGCCGCCAGCTCCAGCGGCTTCTCCACCCGCACGCAGCCGTGGCTGAAGGCGCGCTCGTCGCGCGCGAAGAGCGAGGGCGAGGAGGTGTCGTGCAGGTACACGTGGTAGGGATTGGGGAACACCAGCTTCACCTCGCCCAACGGGTTCCGGGGGCCGGGCACCTGCCGGTAGCGCACCGTTCCCCCGTCGCGCACCGCCTCGATCCCCTCGCGCCCGAAGTACGACGGGTCGCGCCGCTGCCGCGGAAGGACCTCCTTCGCCAGGATGCTGGGCGGGATGTTCCAGTAGGGGTTGAAGATCACCGTCTCCATCGGCGCGCTGAAGATCGGGGTGTGCCACCCGGCCTTCCCGCCGATCACCCGCGACTCGAGCGCCACCCGCCCGCCGTCCACCGCCTCCAGCTCGAAGGCGGGGATCCAGACCGCCACGTACCGACGCCCCAGCGAGGCGGGGAGCCAGCGTTCGCGTTCCAGCGAGGCGCGGAGCTGCCGGACGCGGCGCCTGGCGGGCACGTTCAGCGCGTCGCGCGTGGCCGAGCCGACCGTGCCGTCGTCCGCGATCCCGCTCCTGCGCTGGAGGCGCCGCACGGCCTCCACCAGCGTGCTGTCGTAGCGCGCCGTGTCGCTTCCGGCCGGCAACAGGTCCTCGGCCTGGAGCCGTGCCCGCAGCGCCGCCACTTCGGGCGAGGCGTCGCCGGGGTGCAGCGTGTGCCGCGGCAGCGTGGGCCAGCCGCCCTGCGATTCGACCTGCCGGTAGCGGGCGAGCGCCTGCCGCAGCCGCGCGTACTGCGCGCTCCGTGGCCGCAGCCCCGCGAGCGTCCCGGCCACCTGGCCGCGCGCGAGCGCCTGCGCCAGGAGCGCCGGGAGGTCGGCCGAGCGCCCCGCGGCGGTCCACCCCGGGTGCACCGCGCGGGGCGGCACGCGGCCGGCCACCAGGTCGTGCCCGGCGGTCAGGAAGGCGTCGGTGAGCAGCAGGTCGAGCTCGGCGCGGTCGCCCGCGCCGAGCCGGCGGCGCGGGTCGAGGAGGCGGTGGAGCGGCCGCGCGTGGTAGTCGTCCGGCTCCAGCCCGTCGCCCGCGATCTGGTCGACGGACGCGGCCAGCGCCGCGGCCGCGGGGAGCACCGCGCGCGGGGCGCTCCAGACGGGGCGGTATCCCGCGCCGCGGTAGAAGGCGCGGACGGCGTCGGCGGAATGGAGCGCCTCGCCCGCGGCGGAGAGCCGCCCCTGCCCGTCCATCCGGGCGTGGATCAGGACGGCGGCCGTGTCTCCCTGCGCCCGGAGCGGCGCCGCCGCCCCTGCCGCCGCGGCGAACGCCACGGCCAGCGCCCTGAGCGCGAGGCGGCGACGGCGCGGATTCGAGCTTCGCATGGGTCCCTGCCCGAGCACATGGCCCGCCGGAAGAGCCGCGCCCGGCGTGGGTGCCGGGTGCGCTCTCCCTTTGAATCTCGGGTCGCCGGGGAACCACGGGCGTAAGGGGATGGACGCACGGGGTGTGGGTGCGTTCCGGTCCGCCCTCGTCGGCAAGGGGAGGACGGAGTTCGGGATTCCGGGCGCACTCCTCCTCGCCGCCGGACGGCGCGGTGGGCGGGAAGGGGTGCCTACGCGAGCGCGACGCGGCGGTCCTGCCAAGCGATCACGCAGGAGATGCCCGGGCGGTCGGCGGTGCGCGCCCGCATGGCGTCCGTGGCCGCGGGCTCGCCGTGGACCAGGCGGATCGAGCGCGGCTTGCGCTCCACCCGCGACACCCGGCCGATCAGCCCCTCGCACTCCGCGTGCGGCGAGAGGTGGTCGATCCGGGCGGTTGCGCGGATCCGGCGCCAGCGCCTTCCCATGGATCGGCCACGGACGAGTTCGATCGCCTGGCCGGCCGCCGCCGGCAACGAGGCCCTGGAGTCAATCGTCATCCCGATGGCGCGCCTCGCCCGCGGCGGCGGCGGCCGCACGCTCGCTCCCGGCCGCCGTCGCCCCGGCGCGGATCTCGGGGTGGCGGATCCGGCCTCCCAGGTTCGCGGTGTACGCCAGCGCGCCGGCCGGGACCAGGCCGGCGACCAGGAGCCCGAGCATCGCGCCGCGCGACAGCGTGCGCCGGCGGAAGAGGACGAGCGCCGCCAGCGACGCCGCGCCCACCACGCCCAGGGCGATGGTCGCGAGCAGCGCCGCCTCCTCGTGGCCTTCGATCAGCGCTTCCGAGACGCCGGCCATGCCCTCGACCGATTCCTCGGCCGGCTCGCCGGTGAGGTACGTCACCACCGCCGCGACCGCGAGCGCCGCCAGCAGCGCCAGCGACACGCGGCCGACCCTCGCGTCGCCCCGCAGGGCGGCGAAGGCGAGCAGGCACAGCGCGATCACCGTCCCGATCACCGGGAGGTGGTTGAGCAGCAGGTGCAGATGGACGGCGGACATCTTTCTCCTCCCGGGCAGACTGGTTGCTTCCCGCCAGGGCGTCCCTCACCCGAGCGAGGGACGCCCCGAGGCTGGGCGACAGGGATGCGTCAATGCGGCGCGTGCCGCATCTCGCGCTCGATCATCCGCTCCTGCAGCGGCGTTCCCTCCGCGAACACGAACGTGCCCACGAAGTGGAACAGGATGCCGACTCCCCACCCGAACATCGGCCAGACGAACCAGAGGTGGCGCGGATTGGTCAGCAGGTTGACCATGACCAGGAAGCCGATGGAGGCCGCGTACACCGCCAGGTGTCCGTAGAACCCCGCTTTCTCCTGCACCCTGCGCCTGGCCCGCTCGCGCGGGTCGAGCGGCGTGGCGGTGCTTTCGATGGTGTCCGGCATGATTCCCTCCCCTTGGCTTGGGCGTCCGTTTCCGGTGGTCGATCCAGCTTCCCGCCGAGCTCCGCGGCTACTCCAGCGTGAACGGCGGATACTCGTCGTGCAGCAGGAGGAGGTACGCCTCCACCCGCGTGTTCCAGCGCAGCACCCCCACCGCGAAGTGGTACAGCCCCGCCGGGTAGCGCCCCGTGAACACGATCGCGAACCAGGCGACGAGGGTGGCGAGGCACCACGCGACCCCCAGCGCCCAGACGCAGACCAGCTGGGGGATCGCCAGGATGATGCGGAACGCCACCGTCAGCCGGTCGCGCGGACCCTCGCGCGGGGCCAGCACCAGTTCGGCGGGATACGGCCCGTCGCCGAACGGCGGATACTCGTCGCGCAGCAGCGCGGTGTACGCCACCGCCCGCACCCGCCAGCGCAGGTACAGGGTGGCCAGGGCGCGCAGGCCGTCGGGGTAGCGGCCGGTGAAGAGGATGGCGAACCACCCGATCAGCGCCGCCACCGCCGCCGCCGCGCCCAGCACCCCGCCGCCGCCCCACCCCGTGCGCGCGCCCTCGGGCGAGCTCCAGCTCCACGACGCGGCGAACGCCACCGGGCCGCCCACCAGCAGCAGGTGCGGGATCGCCAGGAAGATGCGGAAGCCGGCGGTGAGCCGGTTCCGGTTCTCCAGGAGGGGAGGTACGTGCACGTCCACCGGGTGGACGCGGGCGGACGGATGGCCGAGCTCGGCCGCAAGCGTGCTCATGGGTTCGCTCCCGTGGGGGATGGGTGGATGCTCATCGCGGCCACCGCGGGAGCCGGCCACGCCTTGTGTCACTCCCGGTCTTGGCGCCGCGCCCGCGGTGACGTTCCAGAAATAATGCGCGGGGCGGACCCGGAGCGTCGGGATCGGGCAGCCTCGCCTGTCGGGACCATCTCTCTCCCCCGCCGCGCCCGCGTGGCCGGGGGTGCGTGGGAAATCCCCACGCGCGACGCGGCGCGCGCCTGACGCCCGCGGGCGGGTCCCGATGCAGGTTGAGACAGGGGAGCAGATTCCCCCTGGAGGCCGGCTTCTCTTGCGGAGGAGGACGATATGACGGACCGCGCCCCGAGGATCGTGGCCGGAGTGTCGGAGCTCACGGCGGACGACCCCACGCTGCTGGTGGCGACGGAGGTGGCGCGCTCGGCGGGCGCCGAGCTGCACCTGGTGCACGCGTACCAGCTCCCGCCGCTCATGACCCTGTCCCCGGGGTTGGAGGGGGCGAGTCCCGAGGGCGCCGCCCACTACCGGAGGATGCTGCTGGACTCGCTCGAAACCGCCGCGCGGGCGCTCCCCGGCGGCGAGACGGCCCGGTGCCGCGTGGTCCTCGGCCCGCCGGCGCCGATGCTGGCGTGCGTGGCCGCCGAGGTGCGCGCCGACCTGCTGATCGTGGGCGCCGCGCGCGGCTCGCGGCTGGGGCGCGCGATCCTGGGCACCACGGCGCAGCGGGTGCTGCGCGAGGCGACCGTGCCGGTGCTGGTGGCACGCCGGCCGGTGACGGCGCCCCTGCGGCGCGTGCTGCTGACCACCGACCTCTCCGAGTCGAGCGCCGCGGTGCACGAGACCGCGCTCGACGCCCTTACCCTGTTCTTCCACGCGCCCACCCAGGCCCGGTCGCTCCTGGTCCTGGGCTGGTCCCCGGCGCCGTCGCCGCTCACGCCCGAGGTCCTCGAGCGCGCGGCGCGCGACGAGCTGGAGTCCTTCCTTCGCCGGCGCGGCCGGGTGGGCCCGCCGGTGGAAGCGGTGGTCCGGACCGGGATCCCCGCCGACGAGATCGTCGCGGAAGCGCGGGAGTGGCGCGCCGACCTGCTGGTGGTGGGCACGCACGCGCGCGGCTGGGGCGCGCGGATGATGCTGGGCAGCGTGGCCGAGGCATCGCTGCGCGACGCGCCCTGCAACGTGCTGGCGGTGCCGCCGGTTCCCACCGCGGCCGTGGTGGGCGCGGCGGGGGACCGGCCGGCGTGGAGCGAATCCCCCGAGTTGGAGCAGTGGCTCGAAGCCGCCCCGTGAGCGCGCCCGCGGGCGGCCGCGCGATCGCCGCCGCCCGCGCCGTTCTGTCTCCCCGTCACCAGAAGCGATCGATGGAGACCCCCAGGGTTGGCGCCAACGTCGCCGTCTTCCTGCTCTTCTCCGGAGTCGCGCTGATCGATGCCCTGCGCGCGCAGGACTGGCTGAGAGCGGCCTTCTGGCTGGCCATCGGCCTCGTGTTCCTGCGCGGAGACACGCTGCCGCGCCGCCGGTAGCGAGGCGGGCATCGGGATTGACGATCACTTCGCCGTGCCAGGTTGGCCGTTCGTGCAGAACGGGTTTTGCGGGTGGAACGCCGCCGAGCACCGACGGGTAGAGTCATCGCACCGCGGATCGTTCGTGCAGCCTCCGGAAGCTCGCGGCTGGTCCCAGCGCGGCCGTGTCCCCGCTTCCGACGATTCGGAAATCATGAATCCTGCTCGTGGTCCAGGGGGTGTCGCCGTTTACGGATCGGCCGTGGTGGCGGGATTCGTCCTTAGGCGGCGGGGTATCGCGAGATCGTCGGGCTTGCTTCGTCGCCAGGTGTGAACTGCGGGCCCTTCTTGTACCCGGCACGGCCCGGCACCCGTGGTGGCGATGGCGGATTGGAAATTCTCGCTCGATACCGCCGCACCGAATGGTCTAGATCGGAAAGAGACAGCACGTTTTTGGCTTGATCAAAGCTGATAAACAGGCGTTGACGAACTTCTGGTTTTTGCTCATCTTCTGTCTGAACCCGGGAGGAAACCGCTCGCGCAGGACCCCTCTTCGCTCCGCCCATCCCGGGGCGCAGACCGGATGGAGTACTGCCTCGCTCGTGGTCGCCTTCAGACAATGCGCTTTACCTCGGTGGCTCCGCACTCGGTGACGCATGGGTGAAGAGCGGAGCATCAGCGGCTCGCGGGAGGTCGAAGGATAGTCTGCACCGCCGTTTTACCTGGTGGGAAAAGTGGCTGGGTTGGACCGGTAGTACCGGGCACGCGTGGGCTTTGGGGCAGCCTCAACGGGCCACCGCTGCGTAAATCGGTGCAGTGTCTATTTGTGACAATTCGTCGGGGGGCCGCGCGCGAACAGGGGCGCCGGCTCGCCAACAAGGGGCATCGCGGGGCCAAATGCCAGCGCATTCCGAGCCGTAAGGGGGGAGTACACCCATCCAACGGCAGAATGATGCCGGTATCCGGGAGAGGACGAAGACCGAG
>Ga0207706_10006913_pt1 | contig 10494 bp, 12 predicted proteins | sample KBSC53metaG_FD_184318 | JGI IMG/M metagenome (GOLD analysis project Ga0207706, IMG submission 184318) | Corn rhizosphere microbial communities from Kellogg Biological Station, Michigan, USA - KBS C5-3 metaG (SPAdes) (version 2) | ecosystem: Host-associated > Plants > Roots > Rhizosphere > Soil ... | reverse complement strand
CGAACCTCGAGCATCTGTCCTGGATCGGCTCGACGCTGGCCGGGGGCGTCGTGATCCCTGTGGTGGTCGGGGCGTGCCTCGTCGCGTTCCTCGCATTCCGTCGTTGGCGTCTGGCCGCGTTCGTCCTGTTCGTCATCTGCATCGAGTCGGGCGCGTACCGCGCGACGACCTTGATCGTCCACCGCGATCGCCCCCGGGTCGATCGCCTGGAGAGCCTTCCCGTCGACGCGAGCTACCCATCCGGCCACACGGCCGCGGCACTTGCACTGTACGGAGGGTTGTTGCTCGTGCTCGCCTCGTGGGCGCGCCGCACCACCGTCACCGTCGCGGCCTGCGCGTTCCTGGTCGCAATCCCCCTCTTCGTCGCCTGGGCGCGCATGTATCGCGGCATGCACCATCTGACGGACAGCGCCGCCGGCCTGCTCCTGGGCGCGGGCGCGCTCGTGGTGACCGTGTTCGCCGCGCGCGCCGCAGGCGCCGCTGCCGACACGCGGCGCGGTTTGGTGCCCATCGACGCGAATCGTGAGCGGGCATGACCAAGGTGGCCGTGATCGCCCACGCCGGCAAGACGATCGGTGGAGGGCTCGAGGAGCTCCGCGAGACGCTCTCCCGCGCTGGTGTGATGGATCCCATCTGGTCGGAGGTGCCGAAGAGTCGCTTGGCGCCGAAGCGGGTCCGTGCGGCGCTCAAGGACGGAGCCGAACTGATCTTCGTCTGGGGCGGCGACGGAATGGTGCAGCGGTGCGTCGATGTCCTCGCCGGCAAGGGCGTCCCTCTCGCGATCGTCCCGGCGGGAACGGCGAACCTGTTCGCCTCCAGCCTCGACCTTCCGCAGGACATCCCCGAGGCGGTGAACATCGGGCTGCACGGGTCGGAGCGCGAGCTCGACGTCGGAAAGATCAACGGCGAGCGATTCACGGTCATGGCGGGAGCGGGACTCGACGCGCAGATGATCCAGGATGCCGACGGCGGGCTCAAGGACCGCTTCGGCCGCGTCGCGTACATCTGGACAGCTTCGAAGCATCTGCGCGGCGACCCCTTCAAGGCTCGGATCGAGGTGAACGGCGAGCTCTGGTACAAGGGCAAGGCGAGCTGCGTCCTCATCGGGAACATCGGCTCGCTGTTCGGCGGAGTCGAGGTCTTCGACAACGCGCGTCCGGACGACGGCCTGCTCGAGCTCGGCGTCACGAATGCCGAGGGCATCGGCCAGTGGGCGCGGACGATTGCACGAACAGCGATCGGCACCACCAGCAGCTCGCCCTTCGTCCAGACCACGAAAGCCGAGAAGGTCGAGGTGGAGCTGAGCCGCAAGGTCAGGTACGAGCTCGATGGTGGTGAGCGCACGACCGTCAAGCATCTCAAGGCAAAAGTCGAGCCGAGGGCGATCACGGTGCGTGTGCCCCAGGGCGGCTGACCGCACGCGGAGAGTGGAGGCGAAGAACATGACCAGCACCTCGAACAGCAGTGCATTGCACACGGCCCGGGCGGCTCGTGAAGGCGTCGTCCGATCGAGTGGCTTCGAATGGCTCTCGCGTTCGGGATTCGTCGCGCGTGGGCTGATCTACGCCATCATCGGAGTCCTCGCACTCAAGCTCGCGCTCGGGCACGGCGGCAAGCTCACGAACCAGCAGGGTGCCCTTCACACCGTTGCCCACCAGCCCTTCGGCGAAGTCCTGCTCACTCTCGTTGCGATCGGCCTCGGCGGCTACGCGCTCTGGAGGTTCGTCCGCGCGGCGCTGGGACGCGGCCCCGAGGGTTCGGACAAAGGATTCGAGCGAGTCGCTGCGCTTGCGAGCGGTCTCGTCTACCTCGGAATGTGCGTGGTCGCCGTCCGGATTCTCGCCGGTTCGCCAAAGGCCTCGACCAATCCCGACCAGACGACGGCAGGTGTCCTTGGCTGGCCCGCCGGCACCTGGCTCGTCGGTGCGGCGGGACTCGTCTTGGTCGGCGTCGGCCTCTACCAGGGGTACCGCGGCCTCACGAAGGACTTTCTGGCCGACTCGAAGACCGAGGAGATGGGACCGCTGACCAGGACCTGGATCGGGTGGATCGGGCTCGTCGGACATCTCGCGCGGATGGTCGTCTTCACGCTCGCCGGAGCCTTTCTCGTCAAGGCCGCCGTCGACTACGACCCGCAGGCGGCCGTCGGGATCGACGGCGCGCTGGCCAAGCTCCTGCACGAGCCCTACGGCCCGCTCCTCCTGGGGGTGGTCGCCACCGGGCTGATCGCCTTCGCCGCCTACTCGCTCAGCGACGCTCGTTTCCGCCGAATCTAGGCGCTCGGTGACACACGTGGCCGTGCGACGAGTGAAGGCGACGACCGACGCGAAGCGCCTTCCATGGCTACTCACTCGAAAGCCGGGACGACACCTCGCCCGCAACCACAAGAGACGAGCAAGCCCTCGGCGCTGGTCGTTGCGCCTGGAGCCGCGAACCTAAGAACGAGGGTCGAGTTCGGTGGCCAGTGCAGCCGCCGCGCCCGTCTTGCGGACAACCTCAAAGTCTTCTTGAGTTTCGATGACTGTTTCGAACTCGGGTTTCGCGTGCCCCGGCTTGAGCAGAAAGTCAGTTGGTTCGCTTCGGGCTCGCTGGTATGCCTCCGTCGTAACTCGGAGGTGTTCCATACAGGTCGTGTCCTCACACTCGCAGATGATCTCGAAGTTCTCTGCGGGCCGCCTCGCGCCACCGACCACGTGCTCGTTCACCTGCCTGAACAGAACCTCGTTCTCAGCCACCCGTCTCGTTCGCTCGTCCACGTCTGTCCTCCCTGGCTCAGTGCTTGAAGGTGGTGCTACCCACTCAGACGAGGCGCGAGACGCTTTTCAGCGGGTGAGGACGTCGCCGTGCGCCGGCGTCGCCTCGAGCGTCGCAGCGTGTTATGACTTGAACTGGAGGCGCCGGCCCGGACGCGGCGCAGGGAAACAACGGGGGATGGGATATGGAGGCATACCTGCCGGGTGCGCAGCCGTCGGCTGTCGCCTGACGGTTGGATCCCCTCGCCGCCGTTCAGCCCTGTGGCCGACGACGAGGAACAGCACCGTCGGGGCGATCTTCCGAGACGACTGCCCAAGTGGCTCGAGTGGCTGCCCGTCTCGACCACGGCAAGACAGTCGAAAGGCCCAGGGCCGACAGCGCCGGCGCAATCCAACCGACGGCCCACCGAGGACCCTGACCGAGATGCGGTGGCCGTCCATGGCCGAAGCATCACTTCGACCGAGCACGGGAAGGGCGGGGCCTCACGGGAGAGGCCCCGCCCTTCGCCTTCGTGTCACTGCTTCGGGAGAGGTGAGCCGTCCACGAAGAGCTGGACCGCTCCTGGATCAAGACCGCGTGTGTCCACTGCGTCCGTACCGGCGAGGGTGTTGACGTCGAGCCGGTCGTTCCCACCCTCCGGCTGCAGGAGCTCGACGGTCGCCGCAAGACCGCTGACCTTCACGGCGCCCGCGTCTCCGCTGACATCGATCCGGTCGTTGCCGTCGGTCCCGTTGACGACGACGCGGTCCGCCTGGCCGTCGCCACCGCCGCCGGCGCCTGCGAGGTCGATCTTCACGTCGCGCACATCGGTCGCGGCGAGGTCCTCGACTGTGACGGAGTCGGCACCACCGAACGCTCTGAACTCGACAACCTCGACGTCGTCCGTGTCCATCGTGACGGCACCCGGGTCGCGGAAGAACCGCAGCCGGCCCCCGTTCGCCGAGAGAACGACCCTCTCGCTCGCGTCGGCGCCGTTGAACAACATCGTGTCCGTGCCATTTTGACCCTCGACGGTGTCGCTCCCGTCACCAGGATCCCAGACGAACGTGTCGTTGCCGTTGCCCAGCAGCGCGACGTCGTTGCCCTTGTTGCCGTCGATCGAGTCGTCTCCGTTGCCGCCGATCAGCGTCTCGACGCCGGAGCCCCCGATGAGGACGTCGTCGCCGTTGTCGCCCTGAAGCGTGATCGCCCCAGCGCCGCCGACGATGCGGTCGTTGCCGTTGCCGCCGTGGATCGTCGTCGGGATCGTGTCCGTGAAGACGCCGTTGCTCTCGTCGATGCGCAGGCTGTCGTCGCCGTTGCCGCCGTCGAGGGAGATCCTCGCCACCTCGGCGCGCGGGATGCTGAGCTCGCCCGAGCCGTCGTCGCCGAGATCGACCTGGAGGATCGCGGGATTCCCCGCCTGGACGCGGAGCGCGATCCGGTCATCCGCGTTCGTCCCCTCCACGGCCAGCAGGCCGTCGTAGAGGCGGGCGATTCCGAGGCCAGCCTCGTGCCGACCCTGATGCGACGCCGCCTTGTGGCCATGAGAGCCGTGGGCCGCTGCGGGCCCGGCGGTGCCGCCCAGGGCCGCTGCGGCGACAAGCGCGGAGATCCCCAGCAAGGCAGGCCGCATGATGCGCGAATCGGTGTGGTGCCTGACGTTCGTCATCGTTCGTTCCTTTCGAGTCGTTTGACCGTTCGTCTGCTAGAGACACCGGCGAGCGGCGTCTATTCCGCAGCGGCGCTCACGCGGCCACCGCACGCGGGTCGCATGCGTGGAGGACGGGCAACGCGAACCGTTCGCGCGCCCGCGCGACCAGGGCACGGGCGCGGTCGTTCGAGGACCCGGCTCCGGCCGCGACGACGATCTCGTCGGCCGGGAAGGTCGCCAGGGCGTCTGCGATCGCGAGCAGGGGATCAGCGTCGCCGACCCGGCCTTCGACATGCGCTGTGACCGGCCGGAGCCGGTCGACCAGCGTCCAAAGGCGCCTTTCTGCGCGGCGACGAGCCGCGTCCTCGTCGGAGACCCAGCGGCGAAGCCTGGAGTTGTGTGCGGGCGCGATGACGACCACGTCCGCGTGGGCTAGCCCGTCGGGGACGACGCCGTCGACGGCGACCAGGAGGACGTGCCTCCGCCGACGGCGCCGCTCGATCGTCTCCGGAACGGCCTGATATGGATGCGGCGCGCTCATGCGTTCCTTTCGTCGGATGACCTCTCGTTGCTGGAGACACCGGCGACAGCTCGTTCATTCCGGTGGGGGCATCCGGCTCGAATCGCCAAGCGGCCCGGGAATGAGCGAAGGCGAGCCGGTGTCCTACGGGGTGATGACCAGAACGGCTGGAAACCCGGGCGCAGCCCGCCACGACGAGGCGGCTCGGCCGTTACCTTTCTCGGTGGCGTGTCTCTGAGGCGTCGTCGACAGCGCGGCCCCGGCGATCAGGAGATCGCCGAACTCGCGGCGCTCGCCGACGGATCGCTCGGGAACGAACGTCGGGTCGCGCTCGAGGACGAGGTCGCTGCGTCCCCGGAGCTCGCCGACCGGCTCGCCGAGCAGCGGCTCGCGGTCGGGTATGCGCGCAGCGCGGCTGAACAGGTAACGGCTCCGTTGGGGCTGCGCACTCGGATCGAGGCGCAGAGGTCGTCACCCGCTGCGCGGACGCCTCGCCGTATCGCCGTTGCCGGGGCGGCGGCTGCCGCTGCTCTGGTCGTCGCCGTTGGCGTGGGGGTCGCCGTGCTGGGCTCGGGGAGCTCCGCCGAAACACTTCATGCCGCGGTCGGACCGACCGATCTTGCGCCCGATGCCGGCGGCACCGCGACGTTCACGAAGACGTCGTCCGGTTGGCGGATCGTTCTCCACGCGACGGGCCTTCCCCGTCTCGACGGTGGACGCTTCTACCAGGGGTGGTTGCGCAACGAGTCCGGCGCGCTCGTGCCGGTCGGGACCTTCAACGAAGGCGCCGACGTGACGCTTTGGTCGGGCGTGTCGCCGAAGCAGTTCACCACCCTGACGGTCACGCGCGAACGAAACGACGGCGATCAGAGCTCGTCCGGCGAGAAGGTGCTCGTCGGCACGGTCTCGGGCGACTGAGATCGCGTTGTCGGTCAGGTGCCGCTCGTGAGCGTCCGAACGACCGCCTGACGCGCCCGATACAGCCTGCTCATCACGGTCCCTTCACGGATGCGAAGCGCGCGGGCGGCCTCCTTGTACGAGAGTCCGGTCACGTCCACCGCGACCAGCACGTCGCGGAAATCGTCCGGCAGGGCGGCGATCGCCGCATACAACTCGCCTGCTTCGAGCGCGGCCTGCGGCTCCACCGCGTGCGGATCCGCGACGAGCTCGAGAGCATCCGGGAGCGGCCCGGGACGGAGGCGCCGGCTCTCGGTCCGCTTCTGGTTCAGGAACGTATTCCGCAGCGCCCGAAGGAGGTAGCCGAGATCGTCCTCGTTGCGGAGCCATCGCGGCCGGGCAAGCACTCGGGCGTACGTCTCCTGAACGAGGTCCTCGGCCTCCTCGCGCGAGCCGCACAGCGCCCACGCCGCCCGATAGAGCCGGTCGAGGTGGTCTCCCAGTCGGGCGGGGTCGAGCGTGCGCTCCATCTCCGGATGCCTCGCGACCTGTGCGGGCCAGCCGAGCATAGAACGGGACGCGTGCCACCGAGCACCGCGTCGCGCCTTGCGCTGTCGCCAGGGTTCGAGGCACGACAGCGTGAGGTGCGAAAGGTCGTGACGATCCTCTTCTGCGACCTGGCTCGACGGCGATCGGTGACCGCACGGCGACGCCCCAGCGGCGCGGCTGGTACTGGAGCGTCACGGGGGGACCGTGGAGAAGTTCGTCGGTGACGCCGTCCTGAGAACGCTCGGCGACCTCGCCGGTGCGCAGCGCCTCCTCGAGAGCCTCGTCGAGCGCGAGACGGCCTACGGGCGCCACCGCGCCGGCGATCGTTACCGCCGCGACCTCGACGCGATCGACTGAACCCCCGCGCGGCTCGCGTCCGACCGCGTCGTGCCGTCGAGCTAGTGACGTTTCTGCCGGGCCTTTCGCGGGGAAGATCACGTAGACCGCGGGCCGTTCGCCGGCCTCGCTCGGCACTCGACTTTACTCTGAGACTTGAGGAGAACATGAAGCTGCGACGTCTCATACCGTTGGCTCTGGCCGCGTACGCCAGCTGGAAAAGACTGTCTCCCGAACAGAAGCGGGTCGTCAGGAACAAGATCAGCGGTGCGACTAACGTTCTGAGGCCGGCTGGCGGTTCCAGCAAGGTGTCGCATGACTGATCTGCCTGAGATCGACCCATCCAACAGCACATCCGAGCCGGACCCATCGCCGTTTCGGTAGAGGTAGCTTCCGCACCGAACTGGTCAAGAGCCGCGGCAAGGCACAGCACCACGGGGACGGCCGGTCGGCGACGGACACGCGGGTCGGCAGCCGGGTCGGCAATAGCCTGGTGCCGACCAGGATCGTCCAGGCGGCGTCGGGCTAGACGACCCACCGTCCTTCCGTGTCGCGCATTCGTGTGTCAGGCCGCGCGCGGCGGCTCGTGCTCGCGATAGCAGAGCCAGTGCACGGAGCGTCCGTCGGCCGACCGCCGCGCGACGACGAGGTTCGTCCCCTCCGGCAGCCGGGTCGTTCGCTCCTCGCCTCCGCTTTGCAGCCCGGGCTCGTGGCCGGCGAGCCGCACCGCGATCGTCGAGCCGTGCGGGACGGTCGTGGTGCCGTCTGCGCCGTGGACGACGAGGTCGCCCGGACGGACGTGCTCGCGGACGGTACCGACGAGCTCGCGCTCCCCGAGCCCGTGCTCCACGTCCCCGGTCGCGGCCCCGGCGCCTGTCGGGTCGTGGGGGTCGAGCGCCCCGAACTGCGTCTCGAGCCAGTCGATCGAGTAGTCGCCGCCGACGGCCTTCACCCCGGACACGTCGACGTGCGACTCCTGGCAGCTGTAGCCGGTGAGGAGGGCGAAGATGGTGCTCGTCGGAAACGCGACGAAGAGGCACGTGCAGACGGAGAGCGTCGATCCAGCCGGGCAGAGCACGCCCGACTCGAGGTCGTACCGGCGGCCGACGTCGTCGACCTGGCCGCCCATCAGCAGGCGGCTCCACTGGCCTGGCAGCGCGTTCCAGACGAACCCGCAGGCGCGCGACTGAAAGCCGTTCGCGTGGTTCCAGAGCTCGAACACGACGTCGGTGAGGACGACGGCCTTCCTGAACGGGCCGGCGACCGTTCGGCATTCGAGCGGCGCGACGACGGCTCGCGCCTGGAACAGCCGGCTGCACTCGACGGGCATCAGACCTTCCAGACGGTGAGGCTCAGAAAGAAGAACGAGCCGGACATCTGCCTGATGCGGAAGTGATGGCCACCGGCCGAGAGGTCGCACGGGTGCGGCTGGTAGATCGTCCCGCTGAAGGGCAGCGGGCCGAACGAGGAGTTGTCGATCAGGCACTCGACTTGCGCGCCGCTGCCTGTCGGGTAGCTCTGGAGCGCGGCGGTGCAGATGTAGTGGCCAGCGGTGGGAGCGACGAAGTAGCAGTTCACGCGTCCGGTCTTCGTCTGACCCGACCCCCACGTCGTGAAGCCGTCACCGGAGAACCAGGCGCGACAGTCCGCGAGGCACCGCGCCATGTCGGTGAAGCCGTCGAAGTGATCGACGTCCCACATGTCGAGGTAGTAGGCCGTGCCCGTCTTCTTGCAGACGCTGAAGTAGGCCGTGGGCACCCAGGCGACGAAGTCGCCGAGGCCGGGAATCTCCTTGATGATCTCCTCGGCCCCCGGAATGAGCTTCAGCGCCTCGTAGACCGCAGCAGGCTCGGGGCTCGAGTCCGCGACAGTCGCTCCCTCGCGATCCTCGGCGGGCGGCAGCTCCTCGCGGCCCGCGCCGATGGTGAGTCGGTAGTCCTTGCCGATCGGCATCGTTCCACCTCCTGGTCGCTACCGCCGATCTAGCAATCAGGCGTCAACGACACGTCACCGCGTCGTCACGGGCGACCCGTCATCGACTCCATGAGCAGCTCCATACGCGACGACGGAGCCATCCCCACCTCCTCGCGCAAAAGGAGCGCGAAGGCTCGGTACTGGTGCAGCGCTGCTGCGCTGTTGCCCTCCGCGAGGTGGAGGCCGATCAGCACGCGATGGGCGCTCTCGCGAAGCGGCTCGTCCCGGACGGCGGCCAGGCCAGCCTCGCTCGCCTCTCCGAAGCGGCCGGCGGCAGTCAGGCGGTGGCAGAGAGCCTCGAGCGCGTGTGCCCGAAGCGCGCGCAGCCGCTCGCGCTCGATCTCGACCCAGTCCTCGTACCAATCGGGGAGAAGCTGTCCCGGCCGCCAGATCGGCGCCACGTCGGCGCCGCGGAGCTCGGACGACGGATCGAGCACGCGCCGCGCCCAGGCGACGACGCCGCGGACGTCGACAGCGACGACGGAGGCCAGCTCGAGGCGGCTACCGCGTGCCTCGACGAGCCGCAGGCCCAGCCGTCGGATGCGCCAGAGCGCCGAGCGCAGGCTTCCGGCTGCGTGCGCCTCGTTCGAGTCGAGCCAGAGCGTCCCTGCGACATAGCCCCGCAGCATCGGTTGATCGTGCAACGCCAGGAAGGCGAGGAGCCGCTGCGCGGGCAGAGGCAGCTCGAGATGCCTGCCTTCACACACGAGCTCGAAGCTGTCGAGCAGCTGGAGTGACGGCCCGCCGTGCCGCGTCGTCTCTGTCAGCTCCTCGAGAGGGATCGCGCCCGTCAACGCGGGCGCCGTCCGCCGCTCGAGAGCTCGAGTCCGAGATGCCGCAGCAACGATCGGGTCGCCTGGCTGGACAGGACGTACCGCCTTCGTCGCGTTATCGGGGACGCCGCCCCGTCTCGTTTCTACTCCCGTAGCAGGTACGTGTCAACGCGGGGTGACGGCGTGGTGACGGGGTGGTGACGGACCGCTGCGATCGTGGCCGCGCCGGACGCGCGCTCGACGGACAAGCGGCCGAGACCGGTCGCGTGGAGGCTCAACAGTGTCGGTTCACGAGCTGCTGGTCGTTCCGTACCACCAGCAGGACACCGATGTCTATTGCGGCGCCGCCTGCGCACAGATGGTGCTCGACTCGATCGGCGCCGGGATCCAAGCGCAGGACGGCATCTATACGGACGAGCGCAACCACACGAGTGAGCTGGCGTCCTGGTACAACCCGCCGGACGGCCTCCAGTGGGTCCTGAACGACCGCCGTCCGGCCGGCTTCGGCGGCTGGTTCGCGCTCTACTCGCTGGCGAGCGAGGACGCGATTTCGCGCAAGCTCTGCTGGACGATCCACCACTACGGTGTGGCCGCGATCGCGATGGTCTACAAGGGCGATCACTGGCTCGTCGTCCGCGGGTACGAGGCGAGCGCCGCGCCGACGGATTCAGCCGATACGTCGTACACGATCACCGCCTTCGACGTGAACAATCCCTGGCCGCCGGTGCCGAGCTTCTACGGGCTCCCGCCGGCAGCGCCTCCACCCCACAGCGGAACCGACGGCTGCGGAGGCGGCGGAACCCGTGGTGTCGCCAACGAGCACATCACCTACTCGACATGGCAGTCCTCGTATGCCACCGGCAACAAGTACGGGAGCCTTTGGAACGGGAAGTACGTAGCGGTCTGCGATCCCGATCCTCCAGCGACACGCCTGGGGGCGCAGGCGCCCGCCGCGAAGCGGGCCACGGGTCGGCAGCTGCTGCGACCGGCCGCGGCAATCAAGAACGCGCTTGCCGGACTGGAACGCCACGGGCTCCCGGGACGAAAGGACTGGAAGT
>Ga0207706_10006910_pt1 | contig 10496 bp, 9 predicted proteins | sample KBSC53metaG_FD_184318 | JGI IMG/M metagenome (GOLD analysis project Ga0207706, IMG submission 184318) | Corn rhizosphere microbial communities from Kellogg Biological Station, Michigan, USA - KBS C5-3 metaG (SPAdes) (version 2) | ecosystem: Host-associated > Plants > Roots > Rhizosphere > Soil ... | reverse complement strand
CGGGCCTCCGTCGGCGACGGCCGCGTGCTGGTCGTCTTCCAGCCGCACCTCTACTCGCGCACGCGGCACCTGGCGCAGGAGCTGGCGCGGTCGCTCGCGGCCGCTGACGCCGTCGCGGTGACGAGGGTCTATGCCGCGCGCGAGGAGCCCGTCGCCGGGGTCGAGGGCTCGCTGGTGGTCGAGGCGCTCGCCTCGGAGCGGCCCGGCATGGCCGTCGCCTGGACTCCGGAGCTCGACGACGCTGTTCGCTTCCTCGCGCGGCGCGCGCGGCCCGGCGACCTCGTGCTGACGATCGGCGCGGGTGACGTCGAGCGCGCCGGCCCGCTGCTGCTCGAGGAGCTCGCGTGAAGATCGAGGAGGGCGTCGAGCTCTCCCGCTTCACGACACTCGGCGCCGGCGGGCCCGCCAGGGCGTTCGCACGCCCGGAGTCGATCGACGAGCTGGAAGAGGCGCTCGCGTGGGCGGGCGAGCACGAGCTGCCGGTGGCGACGGTCGGACTGGGCTCGAACCTGCTCGTGGCCGACGACGGGTTCGACGGGCTCGTTCTGAAGCTCGGCGGCGAGCTGGCCGAGGCGAGCGTCGAGGGAGAGCAGCTGCTCGCGGGAGGCGGCGCTGCGAATGCGGTCTGCCTGCACCGGGTGCGCGCCGCTGGGCTCGGCGGCTTCGAGTTCGCCTGTGCGATCCCGGGCACGATCGGCGGCGGCGTCTGGATGAACGCCGGGGCCTACGGCAGCGACTGGGCCGCGATCCTCGACCGCGCGCTGGTGGTCGACGAGCAGGGGGCTCGCTGGCTGACGCCCGAGGAGCTTGGCCTCAGCTACCGGCACTCGGAGCTGAGGCACGGTCAGGTCGTCGCCGGCGCCGAGTTCACCCTGACACCGCTGCCCGAAGAGCAGATCAAGGCGAACGTCGCGCGCCTCCAGGCTCTGCGCAAGGCCGCGCAGCCGACGAACAAGCGCACCTTCGGCAGCGTCTTCAAGAATCCCGAGCACGAGCTGAGCGCGGGGCGGATGCTCGAGGCCTGCGGGCTCAAGGGTCACCGGATCGGAGGCGCGCAGATCTCGCCGCGCCACGCGAACTTCATCGAGAACACAGACGGTGCTCTCGCCGCGGACGCGGTCGAGCTGATGGCAGAGGCCCGGCGGCGGGCACTCGAGCAGTTTGGGATCGAGCTGGTGCACGAGGTCGAGTTCCTCGGGCCGCTCGAACTGCCGCCGCTGCGGTAGGAGCGGCGAGCGCCGCGGCGAAAGCCGCGCCGTGCCCGAGCGCACCTCTCAGCGTCCCCGCACCCGTGCGGCTGTCGTTCACCTGCCGGTCCTCGAGCGACCGAAGGTCCTGCGCCTCCTGCCCTCGGGCCGCTCGCTGGTCGTCGGCTTCGCGATCGTCCTCGGCGCGGTCGGGCTCTACGTGCTTGCGCGCTCGACGCCGATGTTCGCCGTCCAGGAGATCGAGGTCGAGGGCGCGCCTCCTGCCGTCGCCGCGCATGTGCGCTCCGCGCTCGCGCCGATCGAGGGCCAGAGCCTGCTCGCCCTCGATAGCGCCGAGGTCGAACGGCGCCTTGCAAAGCTGCCCGACGTGGCCGCGGCCGGCTATGACCGGAACTTCCCGCACACGCTGCGAGTGACGGTTCGGCCCGAACATGCAGTCGCCGTCGCGCGGCGCGGGCCGAAGGCCTGGCTGGTGGCCGCCAGCACCCGCACGATCGCCGAGGTGCCGCTCGGGACGCGTCGCGCTCTCCCGCGCATCTGGCTCGCCAACTCCGGTGACCCCCAGGTCGGAGCGTCCCTGAGCGACCGCCTCGGGCTCCGCGCCGTGCGCGCGCTCGCCTTCGCGCGGACGGCAGGCTTCACGGGGCGGGTGCGGATGGTGCGCGTGCGGGAGCGCGACCTGACCTTCCTGCTCGCCTCCGGGCTCGAGCTGCGGCTTGGGGCGCTCCGCGCAATCCCGCTCAAGCTCGCGATCGCGGAAAAGGTCATCCCGGGACTGCTCAGGCAAGGTGGCTATCGCTACCTCGACGTGAGCGTTCCTACGAGGACGGTAGCGGGTACAACCCTCAACTCTCAGCCACAGCCTTAGACTAAGGCGCGCGACTTGGCGTTGACACGGGGTGCCGGGAGGCGTACCCTGCCGTGCGCTGAAGACGTACTGTCCACTAAAGCTTGAGGTAGAGACGGGTTGAGTGTGAGGGATCAAAGCGGGAACTACCTGGCACTGATCAAGGTCGTCGGTGTCGGCGGTGGCGGCTCGAACGCCGTCAACCGGATGGTCGACGCCGGCCTGTCGGGCTGCGAGTTCATCGCGGTCAACACCGACGCGCAGGCGCTGCTGATGTGCGACGCCGATGTGAAGATGCCGATCGGCTCCGACGTCACCCGCGGCCTGGGCGCGGGTGCCGACCCGGCGGTCGGACGCTCCGCAGCCGAGGAGAGCCGTGACGAGCTGAAGGAGGCGCTGAAGGGCGCCGACATGGTGTTCGTCACCGCAGGCGAGGGCGGCGGCACCGGCACTGGCGCCGCGCCGGTCGTCGCGAAGCTCGCGCAGGAGATCGGCGCGCTCACCGTCGGTGTCGTCACGAAGCCGTTCAGCTTCGAAGGCCGCCGCCGGGCCGAGGTCGCTTCGCGCGGCGTCGACGAGCTCCGCGACGAGGTCGACACGCTGATCGTGATCGAGAACGACCGGCTGTTGCAGGTGGTCGAGAAGCGCACCTCGATCGTCGACGCGTTCAACGTCGCCGACGACGTCCTGCGCCAGGGCGTGCAGGGCATTACCGACCTGATCACGATCCCGGGCCTCGTCAACCTCGACTTCGCCGACGTGCGGACGATCATGAGCGAGGCCGGCTCGGCGCTGATGGGCATCGGCACGGCCTCGGGCGAGAACCGCGCCACCGAGGCCGCACGCGCGGCCGTCTCGTCGCCGCTGCTCGAGTCGTCGATCGAGGGCGCGACCGGAATCCTGCTGAACGTGACCGGCGGACCCGACATCGGGCTGTTCGAGGTGAACGAGGCGGCGCAGGTCGTGACCTCGGCTGCCGACCAGAACGCGAACGTCATCTTCGGCGCCGTGATCAACGAGACCCAGCGCGACGAGATTCGCGTGACCGTGATCGCCACCGGCTTCGGCCCGGCCCGCCTCCGGCGCCGCCGGCGCACCGAGGAGCCCGTGGAGGAGTCGAAGGAAGAGGGCCAGCGCGAGCCGGCCGAGGGCTTCGAGTTCAACGACGACGTGCTCGAAGTTCCGTCGTTCCTGCGGGACTAAGACGTTTTCTCGACCGAGGTTTAAGCGCCGCGCGCAGCGGCAATTATCGGCCTGCCCTCTCGGATCGACCGTAGCGGTTGATCCGCGATGACCCGGTCCGGCCGCCCCGGCCTCGACTGCCTAGTCGAAGCCGGGGCGGCTCCCTTTTCGGCTCCATTAGCATCAGCGGCCGATGCAGACACTGCTTCGAACGCCGCTCTACGACCGCCACGTCGCGCTCGGCGCGCGTCTCGTTCCGTTCGCCGGCTGGGAGATGCCGGTGCAGTACGAGGGCGTGATTCCCGAGCACCGGGCCGTGCGTGCCGATGCCGGGGCGTTCGACGTCTCGCACATGGGCGAGCTGGTGGTCGAGGGCTCCGGTGCGCGCGACTTTCTGCAGTCGGTGCTCTCGAACGACGTGGAGCGGCTCGAGCCCGGGCTCGCCCAGTACACGCTGCTGACGAACGAGCAGGGCGGGATCGTCGACGACCTGATCGTCTACGAGCTCGAGCCGGAGCGGTTCCTGTTGATCGTGAACGCCTCGAACCGGGAGACCGACTTCGCCTGGCTTCACGAGCGCGAGCCCGGTGACGCCGAGGTGCACGACGTCTCTGACGACTACGGGCTGATCGCCGTCCAGGGGCCGCGCTCGCTTGAACGGCTGGGGCTGCCCGACGCGCCTGCGTTCACCTTCGCCGAGGGTGAGATCGACGGCGTCGCCTGCACCGTCAATCGCACCGGCTACACGGGCGAGGAGGGCGTCGAGCTGCTCGTCGCCACCGACGCGGCCGGAGAGCTGTGGGACCGCGTGCTCGAGCGCGGAGTCGTCCCCTGCGGGCTCGGCGCGCGCGACACGTTGCGGCTCGAGGTCTGCTACCCCCTGCACGGCAACGACATCTCGCCCGAGACCGATGCGATCTCGGCCGGGCTCGGCTGGGTCTGCGCGCTCGAGACCGGGTTCACCGGCGCCGACGCGCTCGAGCGGATCAAAGAAGCGGGGCCGGAACAGAAGCTGTCCGCCTTCGTGATGGAAGATCCCGGGATCCCGAGGCAAGGGATGCCGATCGTCGAGGGCGGTGAGGTCACCTCGGGCTCGCACTCGCCGATGCTCGAACGCGGGATCGGGCTGGGGTACGTCCGGGCGGAGCTGGCACAGCCGGAGACCGAGCTGACGATCGACGTGCGCGGCCGCAACCGGCGCGCGCGAGTGGTGAAGAAGCCGATCTATTCGCGAGAGGAGAGCTGATGGCCGCGGCCGAGAGCTACCCCGAGGACCTGCGCTACCACCCCGAGCACGACTGGGCCCGGGTCGACGGCGGCGAGGCGACGCTCGGGATCACCTGGTTCGCACAGGACGCGCTCGGCGAGCTGGTGCACTTCGAGGCCCCGGAAGAAGGCGCCACGCTGACGAAGGACCAGGCCTACGCCGAGGTCGAGTCGGTCAAGGCCGTCTCCGACGTCATTGCTCCGCTCTCGGGCGAGGTGCTCGAGGTCAACCGGGCCGTCGCCGATGCGCCCGAGACGGTCAACGACGACCCGTACGGCGAGGGTTGGCTCGTTCGCGTGCGGCTGACCGATCCCGCGGAGGGCGACGCGCTGATGGATGCGGAGGCGTACAAGCAGCACCTGGCCGAGCAGGGGTGAGCTACCTCGCGCTGACCGACGCCGACCGGGAGGCGATGCTCGAGACGATCGGCGTCTCCTCGGTCGAGGAGCTGTTCGCGGACCTGCCGGACGGCGTGCGCCTGGGGCGCGAGCTGGCGCTGCCGCCGGCGATGTCCGAGCAGGAGCTGAACGCGTACTTCGAGTCGCTCGCCGCCGAGAACGCGCACGTCGGCGCGGAGCTCTCGTTCCTCGGCGCGGGGATGTACGACCACTACGTGCCGGCGATCGTCGACGCGGTGCTCCAGCGCGGCGAGCTGCTGACCGCCTACACGCCGTACCAGCCCGAGCTCAGCCAGGGCGTGCTGCAGGCGATCTTCGAGTACCAGACCGCGATCTGCGAGCTCACCGGCATGGACGTCTCGAACGCGTCCGGCTACGACGGCACGACGGTCGCGGCCGACGCCTGCTTCATCGCCAAGCATGCGACCGGCCGCTCGAAGGTCGTCGTCACCGAGGCGACGAACCCGCAGGTGCGGCAGGTCGTGAAGACCTACGCGCCGGGCTTCGGGCTCGAGGTCGTCGAGGTACCGCACCGGGACGGCGCCACCGATCCGGACGAGCTCCGCGAGGCCGCCACCGATGCGGCCTGCGTGATCTTCCAGCACCCGAACTTCTTCGGCGTGCTCGAGCCCGCGCCGGAGCTGGCCGCGGCCGCGAGCGACGCCGAAGCGCTGCCGGTCGCCCATGTCGACCCGCTCTCGCTCGGCGTGCTCGAGGCGCCCGGGAACTACGGCTGCGCGATCGCGATCGGCGAGGGGCAGGGCGCGGGGAACTACCTCTCCTACGGCGGGCCGCACTACGGCTTCCTGGCGGCACGCTCCGAGTTCATCCGCCGGATGCCCGGGCGGATCGTCGGCGAGACCACTGACGCCGCTGGGAATCGCGGCTATGTCCTCACCCTCCAGACGCGCGAGCAGCACATCAGGCGCGAGAAGGCGACCTCCAACATCACCACCAACCAGACGCTGCTGGCGCTCGCCGGGCTCGTCTATCTCTCGTGGCTCGGCCCGGAGGGGCTCAGGGAGCTGGGGGAGACCTGCATGGCCCTCGCCGAGCATGCGAAGGAGCGGCTTGGGCTACCGCCGGCGTTTGCAGATCGGCAAACATTCAAGGAGTTTGCCGTGCGTGTCGGACGGCCTGCCGCAGAGGTCGTCCGCGAGGCCCGCGCCCGCCGCGTGCACCCGGGCTACCCGCTCGGCCGTGACTACTCCGGGATGGACGACGTGCTGCTGGTCGCGCTGACGGAGAAGCGCACGCCGGAGGAGATCGAGCGCCTGGCCGAGGTGCTGACCGCATGAAGCTGATCTACGAGAAGTCCCACCCGGGCCGCCGTGCCGGCCGGCCGCCCCGGCCCGCGGGCCTGCCGGCGGTCGAGGTCCCGAGCGAGCTCGCGCGCGCCGAGCCACCGCGCCTGCCCGAGCTCGCCGAGCCTGACCTGATGCGCCACTTCACCGAGCTCTCGACGCGCAACTTCGGGATCGACACCGGCTTCTACCCGCTCGGCTCCTGCACGATGAAGCACAACCCGCGGATCAACGAGCGACTCGCCGCGCTGCCCGGCTTCCGCGACCTCCACCCGCATCAGGAGGAAGCCGGCGCCCAGGGCGCGCTGCGCGTGTGCTGGGAGCTGCAGGAGGCGCTGGCTGAGATCACGGGCCTCGACGCCGTGTCGCTCCAGCCCGCAGCCGGCTCGCAGGGCGAGCTGACCGGCCTCCTGCTGATGCGCGCCTACTTCGCCGAGCGGGGCGAGGGCGACCAGCGCCGCAAGATCGTCATCCCCGACACCGCGCACGGCACCAACCCGGCGAGCGTGACGATGGCCGGCTACGAGCTGACGCCCGTCAAGACCGACGCGCGCGGGAACATCGACGTCGAGGACCTGCGCGGCAAGGTCGACGAGCACACGGCCGGCCTGATGCTGACCAACCCGTCGACGCTCGGGCTCTTCGACGAGAAGATCGAGGAGATCGCCGCGATCTTCCACGGCGCCGGCGCGCTCATGTACTACGACGGCGCGAACCTGAACGCGGTCTGCGGGATCTCGCGGCCGGGCGACATGGGCTTCGACATCGTCCACATCAACCTGCACAAGACGTTCTCGCAGCCGCACGGGGGCGGCGGGCCGGGCGGGGGGCCAATCGCGGTGGGCAAGCGGCTCGAGCCCTACCTGCCGGTGCCGGCGATCGTGCGCGACGGCGACCGGTTCCGGCTCGACTACGACCGGCCGCAGACGATCGGCAAGGTGCGCGGTTTCCTCGGCCCGTTCGGCGTCTTCGTCCGCTCGTACGCGTTCATCCGCGCCTACGGCCCGCGCCTGCGCGAGATGTCGGAGGTCGCCGTGCTGAACGCGAACTACCTGCTCGCCCGCCTGCGCGAGGCGTACGAGCTCCCGTACGACCGCCTCTGCATGCACGAGTTCGTGCTCTCGGCCCGCAAGCTGAAGCGCGAGCACGGCGTGACCGCGCTGGACGTCGCCAAGCGGCTGATGGATTACGGCTTCCACCCGCCGACGGTCTACTTCCCGCTGGTGGTGCCCGAGGCGCTGATGATCGAGCCGACCGAGACCGAGGCCAAGGAGACGCTCGATGAGTTCGCCGACGCGATGATCGCGATCGCACGTGAGGCGGCCGAGGACCCGGAGCTCGCGAAGACGGCCCCGCACGGTCGGGTGGTCGGGCGGCTCGACGAGGTCAAGGCGGTCAAGCAGGTCGTCGTCCGTTTCCTGTTCGACGAGCATCCCGACCTGTCCGCGGAGCCCGCGGCGGCCGGCGTGGTCGAGACTCCCAAAGGCGTGTGATGATCGACCTCCGCTCCGACACCAAGACGCAGCCGACGCAGGAGATGCGCGCCGCGATCGCCGCGGCCGAGGTGGGGGACGAGCAGCGCCGCGAGGACCCGACGGTCAACCGCCTCGAGGCCATGGCGGCGGAGCTGCTCGGCCAGCCGGAGGCGGTCTTCGTGCCGACGGCGACGATGGCGAACGAGATCGCGCTGCGCGTCCTCGGCGAGCCGGGCGACGAGGTGGTCGCCGAGCAGAACTCGCACATCTTCATCTCCGAGCTCGGCGGCCCGGCGGTCTTCGCCGGCCTGATGACGCGGCAGCTGCGGTGCGTTGCGGGCCGGTTCACGCCCGAGCAGCTGCGCGAGACCGTGCGCCCGGGCGACAACACGCACACGCCGGCGACCAAGATCGTCTCGGTCGAGAACACCCACAACGCCTCGGGCGGGCGCGTCTGGACGCTCGACGAGGTGGAGGCGATCGCCGTCACGGCGCGCGAGCTCGAGCTGCGCCTGCACCTCGACGGCGCGCGGGTGCTGAACGCGGCGACGGCGCTCGGCGTCCCGGCGGCGGAGATCGGGCGGCCGTTCGACACCGTCACCCTCTGCCTCTCGAAGGGCCTCGGCTGCCCGCTGGGCGCGCTCGTCGCGGGCTCGCCCGAGCTGATGGCGAAGGCGCGCCGGCTGAAGCACCAGTTCGGCGGCGCGATGCGGCAGGCCGGGATCGTCGCCGCCGCCGGCGTCTACGCGCTCGAGCATCACGTCGACCGCCTGGCTGACGACCACGTCCGCGCGCGGCGGCTGGCCGAGGGGCTCTACGACGCCGGCGTGCCCGTCGACCTCGAGCAGGTCGAGACCAACTTCGTCCAGGTCGACGTCGGCCCGCTCGGGCTCAGCCCCGCCGAAGCGCTGGAGCGCCTCTCGCAGCAGGGCGTCGGGCTCTCGATGACCGTGCACCCGACGATCCTGCGGGCGGTGACGCACCTCGACGTCGACGACGAGGACGTCGAGCGGGCCGTCGAGCTGATCCCGCGGGCGCTTGGAGCACTTGCCCGCGCCTGAACGCTTCCGCCGGCTGGTGCTCGAGGCGCAGCGCGCGGGGCGGCTGCCGAGCATCAGTGCCGCCGTCTTCCGCGGCGAGGAGCTCGCCTGGAGCGAGGCGACCGGCCTCGCCGACGTCGAGCAGGGCGTCGACGCGTCGCCCGACACCCAGTACGCGGTCGCCTCGATCACGAAGACTTTCACCGCCGCTTCGGTCCTCCAGCTCCGAGACGAGGGCAAGCTCGACCTCGACGACCCGCTCTCGAAGCACCTGCCCGAGGCCGCGCACGGCACGCCCACGCTGCGCCGGATGCTCGCGCACGCGTCCGGCCTCCAGCGCGAGCCGCCCGGCGAGATCTGGGAGTCGCTCGCGTTTCCCGACGAGGAGGAGCTGCTGGCCGGGCTCGAGGAGGCCGAGCAGGTGCTCCCGCCCATGGCCGCCTGGCACTACTCGAACCTCGCCTACGCGCTGCTCGGGATCGTCGTCGCGCGGCTCTCCGGCACGCCCTTCCGCGACTACGTGCAGGAGCGCCTCCTCGCTCCGGTCGGGCTGAGGCGGACGACGTGGGGCCCAGGCGAGAACGCCGCGCTGCCGTACTTCGTCGAGCCCTACTCGGACTCCGTCCGGCGTCAGCCTGTGCTCGAGCTCGGCGGCAAGGGCGGCGAGTCGGGCCTCTACAGCACGGTCGGCGACCTCGCCCGCTGGGGCGCCTTCCTCTGCGACCCGGACGAGTCGGTGCTCGCGTCCTCATCGGCGGCGGAGATGCACGACCTGAACGTGACGGCGGACGCGAGCTGGACGCGCGGCTGGGGCCTCGGCATCGAGCTCTGGCGCCGCGGCGAGCGGGTCTTCGGCGGCCACACAGGCGGTTTCCCGGGCTTCCTCTCGATCCTCTGCTACTCGCGCCGCGACCGGCTCGGAGCGGTCGCGCTGACGAACGCGAGCAACTGGCCGAATCTGAGCCCGACCGGCCTCGAGCTGGCCGAGGCGGGGCTCGAGGAGCTGGCGCCGGAGCCCGAGACGTGGAGGCCCGAGGCGGCGCCACCCGTGGAGATCGTGCCGCTGCTCGGACGCTGGTGGTCGGAGGGCGACGAGTCGATCCTCAGCTGGCGCGGCGGCAGGCTGGAGGCGCGGCTCGCGGATGCGCCGCCCGGCCGGGAGCCGTCGGTATTCGAGCGCGAGGGCGAGGACCAGTACCGCGTCGTCTCGGGCCGCGAGCGCGGAGAGACCCTGCGCGTCGTTCGGGACGAGAGCGGCGAGGTCGTGAAGCTCTACTGGGCGACCTACCCGTTCACGCGCACGCCCGAGGTCTTCGGGCCGTCGAGCTAGCGGTCGCCGGCGACGTAGAAGCCGAACGCCACGCCGACGTAGACGGCCACGAGCAGGAAGCCCTCCCAGCGCCGGCCCCGTCCGTCGGCGAGCAGCAAGGCCACGAGCGCGGCCGCGCCGCCCATCGCCGCGAGCTCGACCGGGCGGAACGAGAGCGGCAGCGCCGGCCGCACCAGCCACGAGAGCAGCGCCACGGCCGGCGTCACCAGCAGCGCCACCTGCGCGCTCGAGGACACGGCGATCTCCGTCGCCAGCCGCAGCTTCCCGCGTGAGGCGATCACGATCGCGCCGCCGTGCTCGGCCGCGTTGCCGACGATCGCGACGATCACGGTCGCGATGAAGAACTCCGAGAGCCCGGCCGCCTCGGCGAACGCGTGCAGCGAGTGCACGAGCGTCTCGCTGATCAGCGCGGTCACGACCGTCGCCGCGCCCAGCACGACGAGGG
>Ga0207706_10006907_pt1 | contig 10499 bp, 10 predicted proteins | sample KBSC53metaG_FD_184318 | JGI IMG/M metagenome (GOLD analysis project Ga0207706, IMG submission 184318) | Corn rhizosphere microbial communities from Kellogg Biological Station, Michigan, USA - KBS C5-3 metaG (SPAdes) (version 2) | ecosystem: Host-associated > Plants > Roots > Rhizosphere > Soil ... | reverse complement strand
CGCTTCGCGACGTTTTCGTACAGCTCGCTGGCGGACGCGGTCTCGTACGCCAGAAGACGGCATCTTCCCTGATGCCGCAGCGATGGAGCAGATCTTGGCCATGGGGATGGAACAGGGGCTGATGGAGGCGGTAGGGCAGATCGACGCGATCCTGGCCGAAGACGTCGCGCCGACGCCGGGCCGATGAGGTCGGCCGCACCACGCAGTCAATACAAGGACCCGAGTTGGCAGCGTCCCAGTGGGCTATAGCCAGCGGAGGCGCTGACAGTCGGTAATGAGATCCGAGAAGATCGCGGAAAGAGAAGGAAAAGAGGAATTTGTGTCCACGACGACCAGTCACATGACGACCCATACTCTTGACGTCCCCGGCGCAACGTTGACGTATGACGTTCGGCGGAACGAGGCCAGCACCGAGCCGATCCTGCTGCTCATCGGTTTGCCGATGGGCGCGGCCGGCTTCGGCACCCTGGCGAAGCACTTCGCCGATCGCACGGTCGTCACCTATGACCCACGCGGGTCCGAGCGCAGCGTCCTGACCGATACCACCAGTCCGATGACGCCCGATGCTCACGCCGACGACCTGTATCGGCTCATTCAGGCGATTGGCGGGGGACCCGTGGACCTGTTCGCCAGCAGCGGCGGCGCGGTCAGCGCGCTCGCTCTTGTCTCAAAGCATCCGGAGGAGGTGCGGACGCTTGTGGCGCACGAGCCGCCGCTGGCCACGCTTGTGCCCGACCGCGAGTACGCGCTGGCAGCGTGCGAAGCGGTCTACGAGACCTACCAGCGCAGCGGGTGGGGCGCCGGCATGGCGCACTTCATCGTTGTCGTCAGCCACCGTGGTCCGTTCACTGCGGACATCGTCAGCCAGCCGGCACCGGACCCGGCGACGTTCGGCATGCCGACCGAAGACGACGGTTCTCGGACTGACCCGATGCTCGCTCACAGCGTGATGACCAGCACCCATTACGAGCCTGACTTCGTCGCACTGCGTACGGCGTCGACGCGGATCGTCGTTGCCGCTGGCCAGAAGTCAGAGGGCGAAATGGCAAATCGCGGCGCGCATGCCGTCGCCGACCGGCTCGGCGTCGAGCTAGTGATCTTCCCCAGTGACCATGCCGGATTTCTCGGCGGGGAATACGGCCAGACCGGGGAGCCGGACGCATTCGCTACGAAGCTGCGCCAGGTGCTCACCGACGCTTGAGAAGTCTCCCAAGCTGCGAGCGTCGGCATCGCGCGAGCAGTTTAGAAGCAAAGGAGGCCTACGATGCAGCTCACCGTTACGACCTTCCTCTCGGTCGACGGCGTCTACCAAGGCCCCGGTGGGCCTGAGGAGGACCGCAGCGGCGACTTCGACCGGGGCGGTTGGCTAGTCCCTCACTTCGACGAAGCGACGGGCCAGTTCATGGACGAGATTTTCCGAGAGGTGGACGCCTTCCTCCTTGGCAGGCGCACGTACGAGATCTTTGCCGCCGCGTGGCCGAAGGCCACCGATCCGAACGACACGGTGGCGAGGAGCCTCAACACGCTGCCCAAATACGTGGCGTCGAGCACGCTTCACGACCCGCAGTGGGCGAACGCCACCGTTCTCCAAGGTGACCTCGCGTCCGCCGTGCAGCGGCTCAAGGAGCGCGAGGGGCGCGAGCTCCAGGTCCACGGCAGCGGCAGGCTTGTCCAGTTCCTGCTCGGCAACGACCTCGTCGACCGCCTGAACCTGCTCGTGTTCCCCGTGATTGTCGGCGCAGGCCGACGGCTGTTCCCCGACAGCGGGATCGCGACGGGCCTGGCACTTGACGAGTCGCGGACCACCCCATCCGGCGTGGCGATCGCGGTGTATCGCACTAGTGGGCGTCCCGAGTTCGGAACGGTCGAGGTGACCTGATCGGACAGTCTTTGCGGCGTGTTGGCGTCAACTAGCAGTAGTCACCTGCCGAACCTGCCTGATTGCCTCTGCTACTCCGCCCTGCCACGGCGGTCCGTGTCCGGGTAGCACCCAGGTGGCCTGTACGGCCTCCAATTTGGCGAGCGACACCGATGCGCCCTCCGGGTCGAGTGTGAAGGGCGCGGGCCGGGGTCCGCGCTCCCCGGTCAACACGTTACGAGTGGTCATGGCGTCGCCCACGAACAATGCGTCCACCGCCGGCACGTGCACAGCGACACTGCCCGGTGTGTGCCCCGGAACGTGGATGATGCGCGGGGATCCGGGCAGATCCAGCGTCTCGCCGTCGGCGAAGGTCACGACCTCCCGCACCGGCCGGGTGCGGAGACCCCCGTGCCGCGCGCCGTACCAAATGAACCCCAGCAGCGGTCCCACCTTGATGGGGCCCCAGCCGGAGTTGGGCTTACTCATCTCACCGCGAGCCCGGGGCGCATCGAGCTCGTGGACGCGTACCGCGATGCCGTTTCCCTGCCTGAGTCGTTCCGCGAAACCGATGTGGTCGCTGTCGCCATGAGTCAGCACGATGCCCCGAACATCAGCCAGTGAGCAGCCCATCAGTGCCAGCTCGGGCTCCAGCTCACGCCAGTGGCCAGGCAGACCAGCGTCGACAATCGTGACGCCCGCAGCATCTTGGACCAGATAGACATTGACGATGTCGGAGCCGATGCGGTGCAGACCGGTTGCGAGCCTCATCGAGTCATCTCCTTGATCTTTGTTGATCTTGTTTCACTGACCCGGACGGAGTCAGCTGTTGCTCGGCGGCGTCAGCTGCTGCCCCGGGGCAACACCGACGCCGCGGCATGCGCATCGGTCCCACGAGACTTGTCATCCCTGGAATGGTGCTCGCGCGAGCTTAGCCTCCAGGCCGTCAAGGATGGCCTGGAGGCCTGTCTCGAAGCTGTTTTCGGGTGTGGCGCCGTAATCCGCAGCGCCCGTTACGACCCGGGTGCGCAAACGCGGAAACTGCACTGCGATCTCCTTCACTCTCGCGATGTGCTCCCGTATCAGTTCCGAGGCGTCACTGCCGCCGCGGTCGAGCTTGCGGGTCAGTGAAGCCGCTGCCGCTGGGCCGAGGGCGTTGCCAAGCACGTACGTAAAAACTATGGCCGCCGACTGATCGGCTTGGGCGCCGACGAAACCGGCCGTTTCGAAGATCGCCAGGCTGTGGTCATCATGGCGGGCCTTCCCAGCACTGAGGATAAGAAAAGAACCGAATGCTTGCAGGAGCCACGGGTGCCGGGTCAGCATCGCGTAAAGCCCGGCTGCCATCTGCTTGGCGGCCTCACGCCAACCGAGTGTCTCCAGGTCGGGCAGGGGAATCTCGCTCCAGGCCTGGTCGCCGGCCAGGGCGATGAGATTCTCCTTGCTTCCTACGTGCCAGTAGACCGCCGTAGCTGCAGAGCCCAGCCGCTGACCAAGAGCGCGCATGTTCAGACCTTCCAGACCCTCTGCGTCGAGCAACTCGATCGCGGCCTGGACGATCTGTTCCCGAGTCAGCGTGTCACGCGGCATGCGCTCAAGATAACGCCCACTTGAACACAGTTCAATAACCTACTTGCACATCGTTCAAGTCGTGGGTATCGTGCTGGCTTGAACGATGTTCAAGTTGCGCGGAACCAAATGTTGTCGCATTTCGTCCAGGCAAATGCCTTGGAACTCAGCATTCCCGGCGTCGCCGTCGGGGTGTGGGCTGACGGCGAGGAAAGTTACGCCTGCCACGGCGTGACCAGCCTCGACAACCCGCTACCCGTCGATCCGGACACACTCTTCGAGCTGGGCTCGGCCACGAAGCCGTTCACAGCGACCGCGCTGATGCGCCTGGTGGCGCGGGGCCAGGTCGAGCTCGACGCGCCCGTGCGCCGCTACATCCCGGAGCTGCGGCTCAAGGACGAGCGAGCCGCAGCCAAGATCACCGTTCTCAATCTGCTCAACCACACCGCTGGCCTGGACTGGGCGCTCCTCGCCGATACTGGTGATGGCGACGATGCCTTGGCCGCCTACATCGCAAGGCTGGACGAGCTGAAACTGATCGCTGCGCCCGGGATCCGTGCCTCCTACAGCCAGTCCGGATACAACCTGGCCGGGCGGATCATCGAGAAGGTGACGAGCCTGACCTACGAGAACGCGGTCGCGTCGCTGCTGCTCCAGCCGCTCGGGTTGGCACATAGCTTTTTCCTGGATAGTGCGATCATGACCCGGCGCTTCGCCGTGGGGCACAACCCCGATGCGAACGGCAGGCTTGCGGTGGCGCGTGATTGGAAACGCTGGCGCAGCAACAACCCCGGCGGCGGCCTCGTTTCTTCGGCGAGGGATCAGCTGCGATGGGCCAGGTTCCACCTCGGGGACGGCCGCGCGGAAAGCGGTGAGCAGGTTCTGCCCGTAAAGATGCTGCAGCAGATGAAGGAGCCGACGGTCGAGCTGCGCGGCAGCACTCTGGGTGATGCCTTCGGCATCTGCTGGTTCCTGCGGGACATCGACGGCGTTCGCACGGTCGGCCACGGCGGCTCGGCGCACGGCCAGTTCGCCGAGCTGCTCATTGTGCCGGAAAGGAATTTCGCAGTCGTCTCGCTCGCCAACGCTGGCCCGAACGGCATCCCCTTCAACCAGGCGGTCGTCCGCTGGGCACTGCAGCACTACCTCGGCGTGGTCGACCGCGACCCCGAACCGCTGCCGTATGATCCAGCGCGAGCCCAGGAATTCGCCGGCACGTACGAGAACGACGCGATGCGGTTCGTGATACTCGCGGGAGAGACTGGCATGGCGCTTGAAGTTGGGCTGAAACCCGAGATCCGCGCTGGGTTGGCCAGCGACGCGCCCCCGGACTACCCGCCCGCCGCCATCGGTCTACTGCCGGGGAACGGCGACGACTACATCTTGATCGAGGGCGGCATGAAGGGACAGCGCGGCTTCTTCACCCGGGACGAGGACGGCACGGTCGTAGCTGTTGACCTTGCCGGGCGGATAGCCACCCGCGTTTCCGCAGGCGAGCAGTTCCGCGAGAGTTAGCAGACCCGTGCTTCGACGTTGGCGACATCGTCACCGCGAGCTTTTACTCTCGTGTCGGGTCGGCCACCGCAACCCTTAAAGCCCGCCTAGGCCGGCCCTTTAGCATCGCTAGGCCGCGCCTCGAACCCTCTCGAGGCCGTCGAGGATTAAGTCCAGGCCGTACTCGAACTCCTCCCCATAGTCATAGCCAGGCTTCATGACGTGGTCGGTGAGGATCTCCACCATGTTGCGGTATTCATCGGGCGGGAAGGGTTCGAGCATCGATCGTGCGACCTCCGCGACATCGTCCGAGGTATCGAATGGGAGGTTCAGCTTCGTCAGCGCGAAGCCGTAGATGTAGCTGTCCAGGAGCGAGTAGGCATGGGCGGCCATCGCGATGTCGAAGCCGCCGGCCCGAAGGGTGCCGATGACCGAGTTGTGATGTCGCAGGTTAGCGGGGCCGGGCCGTCGCCGGGATTCCATAAGCCCGATCGCCCACCGGTGGCGTAACAGCGCGTCGCAGACCGCGATCGCCCGCTGCCGCATGGCGCTCCGCCACTGGTCTCCGCTGTGAGGCAGTTCTATCTCGGCGAACACAAGGTCGACCATGCCGTCGATGAGGTCGTCCTTGTTCGCGAAGTGGTAGTAGAGAGCCATCGCTTCGACGCCAAGCTCCTGGCCCAGCTTGCGCATGGAAAGGGAGTCGATGCCGCCTTTATCTGCTTGGCGGACGGCAGTCTGCAGCACCCGCCCGCGGGTCAGCGGTGTGCGGCGCCGCGACCCCCCTTTGGTCTGCGCGCTCATAAGGCTCCTTCTTGACCGACCTTGGGAGGTGAGCCAGAGTTTGACAGTGGTTACTATACACCGTATGGTTTACGGCGTAAGGTTTACGCCGTACAGTCGCGAGGAGAACATCAATGAAAGCAATCGTCCAGGACCACTACGGCTTCGAGGATTCGCTTGGGCTGGGCGAGGTGGACACCCCTCCGATCAAGGACGACGAGGTTCTGGTCCGCGTCCACGCGGCGTCGGTGCATGTCGGGGACTGGATGTTGATGACCGGCGTGCCCAGGTTCATGCGGCTCGCGACAGGGCTGCGAAGGCCGAGGAACCGTGTTCCTGGCACGGATGTCGCCGGAACGGTCGAGGCGGTCGGCAAGGACGTGACCAAGCTGCGACCTGGCGATGAGGTATTTGGATGGTGCACCGGCGCGTTTGCGGAGTACGCCCGCGCGAAGGAGAACCAGTTCGTTACGAAGCCCGCCAACCTCACCTTCGAGCAGGCGGCCGCCGTCGGGGTGTCGGCCACGACGGCACTCCAGCAGCTGCGCGACGAGGGCAAGATCCAGCCGGGCGAGAAAGTGCTGATCAACGGCGCGTCGGGCGGGGTGGGTACGTTCGCCGTCCAGATCGCAAAGGTTTTCGGTGCCGAGGTGACCGCAGTATGCAGCACGAGGAACGTGGACATGGTGCGCTCCATAGGCGCCGACCACGTCATCGACTACACGAAAGAGGACTTCACGAAGGGCGGCCCACGGTACGACTTCATCCTGGACAACGTCGGCAATCATTCGTTGTCAGCGACCCGGCTGGCCCTGACTCCTAGCGGCAGGCTGCTGCCCAACGGTGGAGGGCACTCCGGCGGCGCACTGGGCAACTTGATCAAGGCGCACTTGTCGGCATTCTTCATCCGGCAGCAGGCCCGTCCGGCGATCAAGTTCCAGAACCCGGCGGATCTGGTCGCCCTGAAGACCCTGGTCGAAACGGGCAAGGTCGTGCCGGTGCTCGATACAAGCTATCCGCTGCTCGAAACGCCTCGCGCAGTTGGCCATGTCGGTGACGGACACGCGCGTGGGACCGTCGTGATCACGGTGCCAGCTTCGACGCACTAGGAAATGCGTGCGGGCCGCCCTCGTCGCGAAGACCGGGGGCAGCCCGCTCTGCTGGTAGGCCCGCTTTATTTAGAACGACAGCAGACGATCGAAGAAAGAGCGATAGCGGCCAAGCGCCACGCGCAGATCCTCAGTAGTGGTCTGCTCGCTCTCCAAGCCCTGTTCCAGGTCGGCGCGCTGGCTGCGGAAGAGCTCTTCCAGCTCGTCTAGCACTTCGCCAACCAGCTCGTTGGCACGTTGCACGGCACCGCGGGGTTCGTCGACGAATTCGCCCTTGAGCTCATTCCACCGACTGTTGTAACTTTCGGCCCGGTCAGGAGGGATCAGTGTCGTGCGCTGCTCCGCGTCGGTATCCGCCTGCCGACCACCGTCAGTTTGGGCGCGTCTCGCCATGTCAGGACGCTGCTCGCTCTCGCTGGCTGCAGCCTCAGTTGGACCGTCAGCGTCGACGTCGGCATCCCTCGCCGTGTCGGAGCTCTGCCGCCGCTCGTCGCCCGCGTCGGACCTACGGTCAGCGCCGACCTCGGCCTCGCTCGCGGTGTCCGGGCTCTGCTCGTCCTCGAGGGGACCGCCCAGCCGCTCGGCGGCGCTGCTGCCCTCGCCCTTGGTCTCGGTCGAACCCGTGGTTGCGCCGTCGGTAGTTCTCGCCTCAGTGTCGCTCATGCTTTGGCCTCCCGTTCCGTCACCTGGTTGTCGTGCTCTTTGTTGTTGTCGGGCTTTGTGTTGTTGTCGTGCTCTGTCTGCGTACCGCTGTCCCGATTACGATCCCCGTCGTCCGCCAGCAATGCCTGTACCAGCGACCGGTAAGACGTCACCGCTTGGCGAAGATCCTCGGTGTCGACGTTGCCGTCCTGGTTTGCCTGGGCGATGCGGCGGGCCTCCCGATAGCGCTGGGTGACTTCCGCGTGGTGCACCGACAGATCATCGGCCCGCTGGTCGAAGTCCTCGACCGGGTAACCGCGGGCCGACATCACATCCACTACGAGCTGATCGGCGTTGCGCACCGCGGTGCTTGGATCGTCCACGAACTCGCCCTGCACCTCTCTCCAACGCCGCTCGAAATCCTCGCGCTCAGACGAGTCGAGGCTGCGCAGCTCTAGCTCCTCGTGCCGCTTGGAGCGGTCTCGCAGCTCGGACTCCGCCTCGCGTTGGCTATCCGACTGGTCGAGGGCGCGGTCGTACTCCGGTCCGAACTGGTCACGCAGTTGCGCGGTCCGCCTCTGCTGAGCCATCCGATAGCCGACGACGACGATTGCGGCGACCACCACAACGGCCACGACAATCACGATGATGAGAGTGATGTTGCTCATGGCCACGAAGTACCCGCGCACCACCAGCGCAAACCCAAATCAGTGGTAAGCACAAGACCCAGGCCGTTGCCAGCTCGGCGGGTACCGCGCACGCCGCCGGCAGGAGGGCCGCGAATCCTCGCCTGGCCGGTTAGTAGTCGACGGCGTCGCGGATGAGTGGGCAGGTCATGCAGTGGCCGCCGCCACGACCGCGGCCGAGCTCGGCACCGACGATGGTAATGACCTCGATGCCGGCTTTGCGGAGCAGCGAGTTGGTGGTGGTGTTGCGGTCGTAGGCGATCACAACGCCGGGTTCGATGGCGACCAGGTTGTTGCCGCTGTCCCACTGTTGGCGCTCGGTGTCGTAGACATTGCCGCCGGTGTCGATGGCCTGCAACTCGCTCAGTCCGAGGGCGGTCCGAACGACCTCCAGGAAAGGCCGGGTTTCTTCAGTGACCTCAAACCCTGGTGCGGAATCGCTCGGCCGGAGGGTGAAGGGGTGGATGCCGTTCACGATGCCCGGGTAGATCGTGACGCGGTCGCGGTCGGCGAAGGTGAAGACCGTGTCCAAGTGCATGGCCGCCCGCAATTTCGGCATGCCGGCCACGATCACCTGCTCGGCCGCGCCTTCAGCGAAAAGTTTGGCGGCGACCTGCCCGATCGCCTGGCGGGAGCTGCGTTCGCTCATCCCGATGATCACCACACCGTTGCCGGGGACGAGCACGTCGCCGCCTTCCAAGGTGGCCAGGCCCCAGTCCAGCTCAGGGTCCCCCCACCAGACCTTTGAGCCTGCGAAGTCTGGGTGGAACTCATAGATCGCCTTCATCAACAGCGTTTCGTCGTGCCGCGCTGGCCAGAACAGCGGATTCAGCGTGACGCCACCGTAGATCCAGCATGTGGTGTCGCGTGTGTAGAGCGTGTTCGGCAGCGGCGGCATCAGGTATTCCCGGCCTCCCAGAGCCTCCCGGGCCAGACTCATCGTGGCAGAACCAGGGTCAGAAGGCAGATCATCGGTTGCGAGGCCGCCGATCAAGAACTTGGTGAGGGTACGCGCATCCAGGCTGTCGAGATATGCCCGGGTGTCGTTGACGAAACCCGGGCCCACCTCATTCGCGATGATCTTGCGGTCCAGCAGCCACGCCTTCGCCTCAGAGTTCCCCAGCGTCTCGGCCAGCACCTCGTGCAGCTCCACCACTTCAACGCCGCGATCGCGCATCTTGGACATGAAGTCGAAATGATCACGTTTCGCGTTCTGCACCCAGAGCACGTCGTCGAACAACAGCTCGTCGCAGTTGCTCGGCGTCAGCCGGCTGTGGGCCAGGCCCGGTGCGCAGACCAGCACCTTGCGGAGCCGACCCACCTCGGAGTTCACCGAGTACTCACTGGAAACCGGTGCAGCCTGCGCCATTCGACTCCCCTTCCGACAGGCACCCGGCTCGGCGCCGTGAGCACGATTCGACGACCCCGCCGACGAAGGCACGACCTCCATCGGCTCGAACGCGGGAACGGTCTGAGGTTTCTTTGGGCGACCATTGGCGCGGTCAGGAATAAACCGTGATGGCAACCGCCAGCACGGAGATCATGCTACGGCTCGCTCGTTTCGCGTCACCAGTGAGCTGGGCCGGACGGTGTTGACCGACGTCCGACGAGGTCGACCACTGAGGCGGTGAGCCGAGCTTGTTCGGCGGCCCACGTGAGGTGGTGCGCAGCGAGCGCTTGACGCGGATCCGGAAGGTGAGCGGCCGGGTCACCGGAGACCAGGGCATCCAAGAAGGCGCGGATGAGTCCAGCGTCGCCGCCGCCGTGACGGTCCAATCCCTTCGGCGCGTCGACGGTCGGGATCGGGACGCGCTCGCGTCGACCGGTGCGGAAGTCGAGCAGGTCGAGGACCTTGCCGTCGCCCTCGATGCACCCGTGGGTGCCGAACAACTTCGTCTTGCGGAACTGATAGCCGGTGAAAGCCGTAGCGGTGAAGCTCGCCGTGACGCCACCCTCGTACTCGATGGACACCACCTGGTGATCGACGACGTCGTTGTCGCAGGCATAGACGCAGCGGCCGTACGGGCCGTCCCGCAAGGCCGCTAGGACACCTTCGACGGTCAGGTCGGACGTGACGGTCCGCAGCGGCCAGCGTTCCCGACCGTGGTCGCCCAGACAGGGCAGATAGATCTTCAGCGCGGAGTATGGGCAGCTCTCCTGGAGCACACAGTCCAGGCAGCGGTCGGCGGCGTCGTCCGGACGCTGATCGGCACGGAAGTGGTACAGCCCGCCGAACGACGACACCCGACGCGCCGGGCGGCCGATCAGATGACTGAGCCAGTCGATGTCGTGTATGCACTTGGCCAGCAGCATGAACGAGGACTCGTCCTCACGCCGCCAGTTGCCGCGGACGAATGA
>Ga0207706_10006903_pt1 | contig 10500 bp, 8 predicted proteins | sample KBSC53metaG_FD_184318 | JGI IMG/M metagenome (GOLD analysis project Ga0207706, IMG submission 184318) | Corn rhizosphere microbial communities from Kellogg Biological Station, Michigan, USA - KBS C5-3 metaG (SPAdes) (version 2) | ecosystem: Host-associated > Plants > Roots > Rhizosphere > Soil ... | reverse complement strand
AACACCGGTAGCCGTTAACGACTCGCTCGCGGCGTCGAGCGACTTCGCGATTCCGAAATCGGCGACGACGGCGCGATCGCCGTCGAGCAGGATATTCTCCGGCTTGATGTCGCGGTGCACCACGCCGTGTGAGTGCGCATGGTCGAGAGCCGCCGCAACTTGCTCGGTCGTGCGAATGGCCTCGTCGAGCCGGAGTTGGCCTTGCTGTTTGAGTTGCTCTCGTAGCGACGCGCCCTCGACGAGCGGCATGACGTAGTAGAGCAAATCGCCCGCCTCGCCCGAGTCGAACAGCGGCAGGATATTCGGATGCTGGAGAGACGCCGAGACGCGGATCTCGCGCAGGAACCGCTCGGGTCCGAGAGCGACGCTTACCGCGGGATCGACAATCTTGATCGCCACGCGCCGGCCGTGCTTGAGATCGTCCGCGGCGTACACGGTCGCCATCCCGCCACGGCCGAGCACGCGATCGACGCGATAGCGCTCGGCGAGCGCCGTCGAAGCCCGACGATCGAGCGGCGTCGGTTCGGAATGCGTTACGGTCCTGTCGTCGGAAGACATGCGTGGCCAGGCAACGAATCTCCCACCGGCTTCGGTGGGCCGCTAGCCTGACCACGTTTCAGAGAAGCCTTGCCGATTCTACGGTTTCTTCCCGACGATCGGACAGATCAACACGTTCCCCGTATCGATCTCATACGGATTCTCACCGCCCGGGTTGATCGGCAGGAAAACGTTTCCCGCGGCTTCTGCCGCGTCGATGTCATCCTCGCTCTTGATCGGCGTGAAGTGGGGCGACGATGCGTACGCGGGATTGTAGACGAGAAGAATGAGTTTCCACGGTGCCTTCATTTCGCCGGCCGTTCCATCGTTTCCCATGCCCGGCGCGCCGGTGATCACGTGGTCGTGAAACACGAACGGTGCCGGGAGTCCGGGGTGGAAGCAGGGGTCGCACTGGGGCTCGTATCCGGACGGCAACGTGATCGGCGGAGAATCGATTGTTGGCACGTCCTGCTGTGGGTAGACGAGCAGGTACAGTTCCGGCGCGTGCGCGTACAGGTTCGGCTGCGTCTCGCGCGCGTTGACGATGAGATGCGGGCCGACCATGTAGACGACTTTGCCGTCCACGTATGTCGGATCGAGCTCCGGCTTGCCGCCGCCGTGTGAGTCGGCGTTGGCGTGCGACCCGGCGGCCGTGGCTCGTGGGAGGGGGACGTCGACTGGGCCTGGCCGCTCGCACCCGACAAAGAGGGCCATCAGGCCGAAGACGGGCAGAGTCCTGAACAGCGTGCGCATGCGAGTTTACCTCCTCGGGACATGGAGTGGGGGGATAGCGCGAGTTGCCATCCCCTCCGGTGGACGGCATTGTTGGGGCGACGGGGAGTGCCCCCTGTCAGAGTGAGCGGGAAACGCGCTGCAAACCCGACATGCCCGATTTGGATGTGCTCGACGCGCTTCGAAGCGGACGCCGCGAAGCCCTCGACGGACTTACGACGGTTCTCTATGCAGAGCTCCGCGAGATCGCCCACCGGCATCGCGCGCGCGAGTCGCACGAGGCCACGCTGGCTACGACGGCACTGGTCCACGAGGCGTACCTCAAGCTCGTCGACCAGTCGCGGGCGCAATGGACCGACCGCGCGCATTTTCTCGCCCTCGCCGCCGTGGCAATGCGGCACATTCTGACCGACCGCGCTCGCGCGCGCCTCGCGGCGAAGCGCGGTGGCGCGCACGACGTCGTAACGTTCGACGACGACACGGTCGTTGCGTCGGAGGAGCGTCCCGGCGCGCTGCTCCAGATCCACGAAGCACTCGATCGCCTGGCCGGCGTTGACGCGCGGTTGGCATCCATCGTCGAATACCGATTCTTCGGCGGGCTCACGCACGACGAGATCGCCGCCGCGCTCGGCGTCACCGTCCGCACCGTGGAGCGCGACTGGGCGAAAGCGCGCGTCCTGCTTCGAGACTTGCTCGCCGCGTGAGCGATACGCCGGACACTCCGCCGCGACCGATGACGCGCGAGCGCTGGGAGAGCCTCGCGCCGCTCGTCGATGCCGTGCTCGACCAGCCGGTCGAGCGGCGGCAAGCGTACATCAGCGAGATCTCCGGCGGCGACGCGACCCTCGCCGCCGAGCTGGGTCGTTTCGTCGCGGCATATGGCGACGACACGAAATCGCAACGTCGCGACGGTTCGATCTTCGAGCTGGCGGGAAAAGAACGCGCGGAGTTGCTATCCAACGACGCCCGGCGGTCGAGCGACATGGACACGACGCTGCAAGCGTCGCTCGCCGCGACCTACGTCTTCGAGCGTGAGATCGGCGGCGGTGGGATGTCGCGGGTGTTCGTGGCCGAGGAGCGCGGGCTCGGACGGAAAGTCGTGATCAAGGTGCTGCCGCCCGAAATGACGGAAGGGATCAGCGCCGAACGATTCGCGCGCGAGATCAAGCTCGCGGCCTCGCTGCAACAGGCGAACATCGTTCCCGTGCTCGCCGCCGGCACCGCTGCCGGATTTCCCTACTACACGATGCCGTTCGTCGAGGGGCGTTCGTTGCGCGACCGCCTGCTGCGCGACGGCCCGCTGCCGGTGAGCGACGCGATCAGCATTCTGCGAGACGTCGCGCGCGCGCTCGCATTCGCGCACAGCCGCGGCGTCGTCCATCGCGACATCAAGCCAGGCAACATTCTCCTTTCGGACCGCACGGCGGTCGTCATCGACTTCGGCATCGCCAAAGCGCTCGGCGCGGCGCGCGGTCTGATCGGAGCAGGCGACACCAGCCACATGGTGTCGCGAACGGGAACGAGCATCGGAACGCCGGCGTACATGGCGCCCGAACAGGCCGCGGGAGATCCCAACGTCGATCACCGAGCCGACATCTACGCGTTCGGTTGCGTCGCCTACGAGCTGTTGACCGGCCAGCCGCCTTTTGTCCGCGACGCTCCGCATCACGTCATTGCCGCGCATTTCCAGGAAACGCCGCGGCCAGTGACGGAGCTTCGGCCCGACGCGCCGCAAGCCGTGGCGCGCCTCGTCGCGTCATGTCTGGAGAAAGATCCGTCTCGTCGCCCGCAAGGCGCCGACGACGTGCTGCTCGCGCTCGACGCCGCGACGAGCCAACCAGTACAGCACACACCGGTCACCCGATCACGCCGCATGACCGTCATGCTTTCGGCCGCTGCGATAGTGGTAGTCGCCGCGCTCGCCGCGTGGGCGTACTACGGCACGCGGGTCGATGAGCCGCTCACCTTCGCGGTCGTGCCGTTCAGGAACTTGGCGCGCGACACCGCGCTCGACTATCGCAGCGACGGCATCGGCGATGAGATCCTGAACGGAATCGCCAAGGTCAGAGGCGTTCAGATCGTCGGACGCAGCGCGGCATTTCGCTATAAGGATCAAACCGGGGCAAATGCGCCCGACGTTCCCGCGATCGAGCGCGCGCTTGGCGCTCGACTGCTGCTCACCGGAACGCTTCGCGAGACCGAAGGGCGGGTCACCATCTCGGCGCAGCTCAATGACTCGAGCTCGCGCGGCGAGATCTGGTCGGAATCGTTCACGCGCGCGTCGAGTGATCTCGCATCGATCACCGACGACGTCGTGCGCCGCGTCGCGGACGCGTTACGCGCCAAGTTCGGCACGCGTGTCGGCGTCCTGCGTCACGCGTCGTCCGCTGGAACAACCAACCCGGCAGCACTCGACCACTACCTGGTCGGGCAAGCGCAGCTCCGCCGTCGCGGCTCCGGCGTGGCTCAGAGCATTCAGAGTTTTCAGCGGGCGATCGATCTCGATCCGAATTTTGCGCGCGCCCACGCCGCGTTGGCCAATGCGCTGGCGCTCGAGCCGTTCTTCATGGGTACGCCGCCAACCGCGGTGAGGCAGCTGACCGTCTCCGAGGCGGGCCGCGCGCTTTCCCTCGACAGCGCCTTGGCTGACGGATACGCCGCGCTCGGCGTGACCCACAGCTTCAGCGGAGAATGGGAGAGGTCCGACGCGGAAATGCGCCGCGCGATCGAGCTCGAGCCCGACAACGCGCTGATACGACAGGCCTTCGCCCGGCATCTGATCGTGCGCGGCTACGCCGATGAAGCCCTCGATCAGCTCGCGCGGGCTCGCAAGCTGGAACCGACGTCTCCCCTCGTCTCGGCTTGGCTTTCCTACGCTTTGTTTCTCAAAGGCAGCACAGACTCGGCACTCGCCGAGATTGCGCGGGCCGTGCAGCTCGATTCCACACCGCTGCCTGTTACCAACATCGGCTCATTGCTCAACGTGGACATCGGCAAAAATGACGCGGCCCTCCGTCTCGTCGCAGGGCAGTCCCCCGCGGAGATGACGTATGGGCCGTTCGTCTACGCGAAGGCCGGCGACACCGCGACGGCGAATCGTCTCCTTCGCCAGATGGACGCGAGAACGCCGCGACCGTGGTTCGTCGACGTGACATCGGCGAGTGTTTCCTTGGCGAGAGGGGATTCGGCGGCAGCTCTGAACGCGTTGGAACGCTCGGCGAGCACGAGCGGCGCGATATGGGTGTTCTTCTTACCGTTGCGCGATCCCGCGTATGATCTCGTGCGTCGCAGCCCTCGCTTCGCGGCACTGCTTCGGCAGGCCGGCGTCGATCTGAAGATCGCGACGACGCCTGTGTCTATTGCTCGACGATAGCGCGATTCAATTGTACGAAGGGCGTATCGAGTCTATATTTAAAGTCGTGATCGGCGTTTGATATCGAGCGTTTTTCCGACGGGCCGTGCCCGCCGCTGATCAGTACCCTGCCTCTACGCTCGGCCCGCTTCGTAGTTCCCTCCGCGTCACCCTTTTTTTCAGGTAGCAGTAGGATGTTTGTGACGTACGCTGTACGGCTCGCGCTCGTGGTTCTCGCCGCCGTTCCAGCAGCCGCGCTCGCCCAAAGCGAGCCCTGCGCTCGGCCCACGTCCGTTCAAGCGTCGCTGGGAATCAGCCAGAACGACCGAGCCGATGCCGCGATCAATAACACCCAATATCAAGGACGAGGTCCACAGCTCAGCCTTGGCGCCTCCGCAAACGTGCGCGGCCTCTGCCTCGAAGCGTTCGCCACCGGCGGCGCGCACTATTTGCGCCCGCTCGGCGGTGGCTTCGGCAGTGAGCGTGTGCTCGACGGTCGCGCCGATCTCTATCTGCTGAAACCCGTCGCGTCGTCGGCTGACAACCGCGCGACGTTCGCCGTTGGTCTCGCCGCGCAGGCGAATCTCGCGGGGACGACGCATTCGTTCGCCGACGGACTCAGCTCAACATCGAGATACCGATTCAACGTCGGCTCGATCGGCCCCGCGTTCGACGCCTCGTATCGCATGCTGGGAGGGCGCGTCTTCGCCGTCGCGACGGTGCCGATGGTCTCCGTCGTCGATCACCCGTACGTCGCCGCATCGTCGCTCGACCCAATGCCCGGCCTCCGCGTCGCAACGTGGTCATCGCTGCGCGGTGGCAGTGGACAAGTCGGCTACGAGCGCGCGCTCTCGCGCTATCTCACTGGAACGCTCGCGTATCAGGCGAGCGGCCTGCGCTACGACGACGCGCGCCCCGCCCGCGTGCTATCGCAGATGCTGACCTTCGGGTTCCGACTCACGCGTCCCACGGAGCACCGATGATGCGCCGCCGATTTCTCCTCGGCGCCGCCGCGCTCCTCGCAACGGCGTGCGCCGATCCGACCCTCGTGGCGCCGGCCGATCGAAGCTACGCGGCGATGTTCGACCAGCTGTGGCACGAGACGGATCTCACCTATTCGATGTTCGCGGTCAAGCACGTGAACTGGGATTCCGTCGGCGCGGTCTTTCGGCCGCGTGCCGTCGCGGCGCAATCCGATTTCGCCTTCGCGCGCGTGCTGTCCGACATGCTGTCCACGCTCCACGATCGGCACGTCACGCTCACGCCGGGCCACGGCGCGATGCCTATGACGACGTATTCGGCGGCGTCCGATTTGCAGCCGCTCGACTTCGACTCGACGCTCGTCGAGCGCACGTACCTCACACGTCGGCTGAGCGCCGCCGTCACGCCGCACCTCGACGTCGGCTGGCTTTCTCCCTCCGTCGGCTATGTTCGCATTCCGAACTTCGTCGGCGGCGGGTGGGACGGTGAGATGGATGCCGCGCTCGACTCGCTTCAGAGCGCGAGCCAACTCGTCCTCGACCTGCGGTGCAATCCGGGCGGTAACTACGAGCTTGCTCTCGATGTCGCCGGACGATTCACGGAACAATCACGCGACTTCGGCTCCGTGCGCATTCGCAACGGCCCGAAGCATGACGATTTCACCGACCCGATCACCGAGACGCTTCGTCCGACCGGCAGGCGCAAGTTCACGGGAACCGTGTATCTGCTCACCAATCGTCGCGTCTTCAGCTCGGCGGAGAACGTCGCGCTCGCGCTGCGGCAGTTGCCGAACGTCATCGCTGTCGGCGATACGACGGGCGGAGCTTCGGGCCGGCCCGTCACGCGCGAGCTGGCGAACGGATGGACGTACGAGCTGTCGACGTGGATCGAATACACGATCGATCACAAGGTCGTCGAAGACGCCGGCATCGCGCCGAACGTCGTAGTTCCGCGAAGCGGCAACGCCGGGGTGGGGAAGCGCGACGCCGTGCTCGATCGCGTGTTGCAGCTGACGAGTGGCGGGTGATCGTCGACTCTGCGCCGGGCTGAACCACCGTTCTCGGGCTCGCGCGAACCGGTGTGAGAGGCCATTCTTGGGGATGCTTTCTCAATCCTCCTCGATGACGATTCGTGCCGCCGTCGTGCTCGCTCTACTCGGCACCTCCGCGGCTCACCTCGGCGCCCAGCAGCAGGTCGACGTTCTCATTCGTGGTGGCACGCTCGTCGACGGGACGGGCGCCGCGCGCCGCAGGGCGGACGTCGGCGTCAAAGGCGACCGCATCGCGTTCGTCGGTGATGCCGCGGCGTCGCACGTAACCGCCGCGAAGACGATCGACGCCACGAACCTCGTCGTCGCGCCCGGTTTCATCGATCCGCACACGCACACGCAGGGCGATCTCACGTCGCCGCAGCGCAAGGCGAATCTTCCGTATCTGATGCAGGGCGTGACCACCGTCATCACGAACAACGACGGCGGCGGCGGCACCGAGATCGGCAAGTTGCTCGACAATTGGTCGAAGCAAGGCATCGGCACCAACGCGGCGGTTTATATCGGCCAAGGTTCCGTGCGGGGTATGGTTCTCGGCATGTCGGCGGCGGCGCCGACCGCATCGCAGCTGGATTCAATGAAGGCGATCGTGAGCCGCGCGATGGATCAGGGCGCGATCGGCATGTCCACAGGACTGTATTACGCGCCCGGCAGCTACTCGACGACCGAGGAAGTGATCGAGCTGGCGAAAGTCGCGGCGGCGAAAGGTGGATTGTACGACTCGCACATTCGCGACGAGAGCTCGTACACCATCGGACTGATCGGCGCGGTGAACGAAGCGATACGCATCGGCCGCGAAGCGCGTCTGCCGATTCACATCTCACACATCAAGGCGCTGGGCACCGACGTCTGGGGTCAGAGCGACACTGTAATCGCGCTCATGAAGCACGCGCGTGCCGCGGGCATCGACATCACCGCGGGCCAATACCCGTACACGGCCTCCGGCACGAGCCTCGGCGCATCGCTGCTGCCGCGCTGGGCGGAAGCCGGCGGCCGGGATTCGCTGCGCGCCCGAGTCAACGATCCCGCCACGCGCGCGCGGCTGATCAAGGACATGGAAGACAATCTCCGTCGTCGGAATGGGGCGCACTCGTTGCTCATCTCCTCGACGCGCGACACGTCGATCCTCGGCAAGCGTCTCGACGCGATCGCCGCGGCGCGCAAGAAATCTCCCGTCGAAGCGGCGCTCGAGATCATCGTGGCCGGACAGGATCCGGGCGTGGCGTCGTTCAACATGAACGAGAAGGACATCGAGAAGTTCATGAAGGCGGACTTCATCGTCACCGACTCCGACGGCAGCGACGGACACCCGCGCAAGTACGGCACGTATCCCAAGTTGTTCCACGAGTACGTCAACCAGAAACACGTCCTCACGCTCGAGCGCGCCGTACAGCGAAGCAGCGCGCAACCCGCCAAGATCCTGGGACTGAACGACCGCGGTGTGATCAAACAGGGCGCTTTCGCCGACATCATCGTGTTCGACAACAACACTTTCGCCGACCGCTCCACGTACGAACAGCCGACGCTCAGCGCGACGGGCATGCGGTTCGTCCTCGTCAACGGCGTTCTCACGATCGACGGCGGGACATACACCGGCGCGACGGCCGGCAAAGCTCTCCGCCGCGCGAACGCGCCCGGCGCCTAGATTAGGCGCATGATCGATACTCCCCCGCCACAGTTCGGCACCTTCTTCGTGCCGGGTCCGACCGAGATCAGACCCGAGATCCTGGAACGATTGACCCGCCCGATCATGGGCCATCGGAACCGCGCGTTCGAGGCGATGTTCGCGCGGATCGAAGCCGGCCTGCGCGACGTGTTGCTCACCGCGCGCCCCGTGTACATCGGCGCGACGTCGTCGACCGGCTTCATGGAGATGGCGATCCGCAACCTCGCGGCCGGCCCGATCCTCTCGCTGGTCAACGGCGGATTCTCCGAGCGATTCGCGGTGGTCGCCGAGACGTGTGCGCGAACCGTGGAGCGCGTCGTCGTTCCCTGGGGCAGCACATTCGATTTGAACGTGATCGAGAAGGCGCTGTCGCGGAAGCGATTCGCCGCGGTCACGGTGGCGCACTCGGAGACGTCGACGGGTGTCATCACCGACGTGCGCGCGGTCGCCGAGCTGGCGCATCGGCATGGGGCGCTCTTGCTCGTCGACAGCGTCTCCGGCGCAGGCGGCGCTGAGCTCATGGTCGACGCCTGGGCGCTCGACTTCGTGTTCACGGGATCGCAGAAAGCCCTCGCGCTGCCCGCGGGCCTCGCCTTCGCCGTCGCGTCGCCCGACTACATGGAACAAGCCAAGCGAGCGACGAACCGCGGCTACTACTTCGACATTTTCCAGTACGACAAGTACGCCGAGAAGAACCAGACTCCGAGCACATCGGCGACGACGTTGATGTACGCGCTCGAGGCGCAGATGGAGGACATCGGGCGCGAGGGGATCGAGCGCCGGTGGGACCGTCACCTGCAAATGCGAGACGCGACGATCGAATGGGTCCAGGGTGTGTCGATGCGTCGCGGTGTGGACCTACAGATCATGGCGCCCGAGGGCGCACGCTCTCCGACGGTGACGGTCGTCGTCGTTCCGAACGGCATGCGCGGTCCCGACGTCTGCGAAGCGGTGAAGGCGCGCGGCTTCACGATCGGTGGCGGCTACGGCGACCTCAAAGAGACGACGTTCCGCATCGGTCACATGGGCGATCACACGCTCGAGGGACTGCGACGCTGCCTGCATGTGACCGATAACGCGATCGCCGAGCTGGCAGAACGCCGGCATCTGGTGAGGGTCTAACGGCCGCCGGCGCCATAGAATACGATGGCGGGACAACATTTCCTCTCACGTCTCGCAAACTCGAAAGCTGACATCTCGATGCTGGACTCGCTGTCAGACTCGAGATATCAGATCGACTGCGAAAGCCTGTCGTGCCCAAGCCGACATCTCAGGGCTCACCGCGAGTCCAGCATCGAGATGTCAGGAACGAGCAGCGAGTCGTGAGAGGATAGCGATACTCACGTCAGGCATCACGCGCTCTGTTTTTTTCTGGATCGCCCATCGCCCGTCAATGCTGCCAGCCGCCCAGTGCAGCGCCCATGAACGCGAGGACTGCGAGCGCCGCGGCGCCGAGTCCGCCGACGAGAGCGATGGAGCGAACGGTGATGAGGAGTGGGCTACGCCAGCGCGACGGCGTTTCGCCTGACTGTTGCGCCGCGAGCAGGCGCTCACACAGTCCGCCAATCCCATAGGCGGCGACAGCGCCGAATCCCGCGGCGAGCCAGTGCAGGGCGGGGAATCGCCACCAGATGAACGCGGTGTTGACGACTCCGCCGACGGCGGTCGTCCACAGCTCCATCGGCGATCGCTCGCGCGCGTGGCGCGCGAGGATCACGAACAGGGAATCGTCGTCGCGTCGAATCAGGTCCTGCACCGTCGCCTCGCCGTTACTCCCCTTCAGTATGAGTGCTAAGGCCGTCGCTCCGCCACTAGCCGGAACTGGTTTGAAACCCTCCATTCGTCCGGCAGCGGGTTGCCGAACTTCAGAGCCTCGGAGTCATAGGACGACAGGATCTGGGTCCATTTCAGTCGGTACACGCCGTCGAGATCGGTGATCGGAAACTTCGGCGCGTAGTTGTTGTCCGGATATCCTCCAAAAACGAACACGGAGCTCTGGTATGCCCCGCCAACCGGGATCCTGATCGGCGCACTCAGACACGCGAGCAGAAACGGTGACCAGACCGAGACCCATCCATTGCTGACCAACTTCTCGAGCTGAACGTTCGTTCCGCCCTGACAGTTGACGATGAATGCCGTGCCGTTAGTTCGATTTGTAAATGTCGCGCCGATTCGCACCTGCCA
>Ga0207706_10006898_pt1 | contig 10501 bp, 11 predicted proteins | sample KBSC53metaG_FD_184318 | JGI IMG/M metagenome (GOLD analysis project Ga0207706, IMG submission 184318) | Corn rhizosphere microbial communities from Kellogg Biological Station, Michigan, USA - KBS C5-3 metaG (SPAdes) (version 2) | ecosystem: Host-associated > Plants > Roots > Rhizosphere > Soil ... | reverse complement strand
GGCTGCCATCGCATCCCTCTACGTGCGGCTTCGAATGGCGGCGACTTTCGCATACTTCCTGCCACGCCGGGAAGTGCCCGTATTCCGCGGCTTGTCGCCACTTCAGTTACCGGCGGGCCAACAGGATCCGGGCAACCTGCCGAGAACGCGGATCCGGGGCGCCAGGCATCACGCCCGGCGACGGCCCGGGCTGACTTGCACGGCGTGGCGCGGGGGACTTACAATGAGGCCGTTCGTCGCGGCGCGCCCAAGTTCCTCTCGTGATTGTTCGATGCTCCCGTGATTGGCGCTGGTCGCGATGGTGCTGGCGGTCGAGAGTTCTAGAACACCGACAGGGGAGTCGAGTGAACGGACGCGTGCCGCGCTATCACCGCATCGCCGAGTCCCTTCGCGGGCGCATCCGCGACGGCGAGTGGATGGCGGGCGCGCCCCTGCCCAACCAGCGTCGGCTCGCCCGCGACTTCGGCGTGACGCTCATGACCCTGCGCCAGGCTCTCGAGCTGCTGGAGCGCGACCGTCTGATCACCCGGCGTCACGGGCTCGGCACGTTCGTGGCGGCGCCCTCCATCGACTACGAGATCCTCAAGCTGCAGCGCTTCGCCGGCGACCTCTCGGCGCAGGGTGAGGCCGTCACCACCCGCGTGCTCGAGGCGCGTCCGGCCACCGCCGACCGCCGCGTGGCCGCCGCGCTCGGCCTGACGCTGCGGGCGCGGGTGGTGGCGCTCGAGCGGCTGAGGCTGGTCGACGGGCGCCCGATGAGCCTGCAGCGCTCCTTCCTGCCCGCTCGCATCGGCGAGGAGGTCCTCACCTCCGATCTCACCGAGACGTCGCTGGGCCAGGTGCTCGAGTTCAAGCTGGGCATCGTCGTCGCGCGGGCCCAGGAGGCCGTCTCGGCCGTGCGCCTGGGGCCACGCGAGGCCCGTGCGCTCGGCTGTCCCTCCGGCGTGCCGGCCTTCGAGTCCGAGCGCGTGTCGTTCAACGCCGCCGGTCAACCCGTCGTGTTCGATCGTGTCTTCATCCCCGGTGATCGCTTCCGGATCACCCGCGAACTCCACTACGATCCACAGTGCGAGCCACCACTCCGAGGAGCGACCACCGCATGAAGATCCTGGTCACCATCAAGCAGGTTCCCGACACCGCCACCCAGGTCAAGATCGGGGGCGACGGCAAGCAGATCGACACCGCCGGCATCACGTGGATCGTGTCGCCCTACGACGAGTTCGCCGTGGAGGAGGCGCTGCGGATCAAGGAGAAGCGCGGTCAGGGCGAGGTGGTGGCCGTGTCGCTCGGCCCCGACCGGGTGAAGGAAGCGTTGCGCTCGGCGCTGGCCATGGGCTGCGATCGCGCCATCCACGTCAACGATCCCGCGCTGGCCGGCGCCGACACGCTCACGACGGCGCGGGTGCTGGCCGCGGTGGTGAAGCAGGAAGCGCCCGGCCTCGTGCTCTGCGGCCGGCAGGCCATCGACGACGACATGGGCGCGGTCGGCGCCCAGATGGCCGAGGTGCTCGGCTGGCCGTGCGCGTCCTGGATCATGGAAGAGACGATCGACGGCGACGGCAAGACGGTGAAGGTCGGGCGTCAGGTGGAGGGCGGGCTTGAGATCTTCGAGCTTCCGCTCCCCGCGGTCCTCTCGGCGCAGAAGGGCATCAACGAGCCGCGCTACCCGACGCTGAAGGGGATCATGGGCGCCAAGAAGAAGGAGATCAAGGATCTCAAGGCGTCCGATCTCGGCGTGACCGCCGTGACGCCGGAGCTCAGCATCTCCGCCCTCGAGGCGCTGCCCGCGCGCCCGCCCGGCCGGATCATTCCCGGCGAGGTGAAGGATTCCGTCAAAGAGCTCGTCCGCGCCCTTAGAGAGGACGCCAAGGCCATTTAGCTGATCAGGAGGGGAAGGGGGAACCCTTCGAGGGTGCCCCTTCAATAAAGGAGAAACACGACATGGCTGGCGCGTTCTGGTGTCTCGTCGAAGACGATCGCAAGGGACAACCGAAGAAGGTGATGGCTGAAGTTCTCGGCGAGGCCACGCGTCTGGGCGGACCCGTCGAGGCGGTGTGGCTGACCGACAAGGCCAGCGACGACGGACTCAAGCAGCTCGGCGCCTGGGGCGCCAAGAAGGTCTGGCTGCTCGAGAACGCCGGGCTGGCGCCGTATCGCGGCGAGGTGTGGGTGCCGCCGGTGGCCGAGCTGGTCGCCAAGGAAAATCCCAAGGCGATCCTGGCGCCGGTCACCAGCCGTCAGCGCGAATTCATGGCGCGCCTGGCCGCCAAGCTCGGGGTGGGGCTCTCGGCCGACTCCGTCGCGCTGGCCATGAACGGCGACGCGCTGGTGGCCACGCGGCCCATCTACGCGGGCAAGCTCCTCTCCAAGGTCACCTGGGCCAAGCAGCCGTGGATGGCCACGCTGCGGCCCAACGTGTTCAAGCCGGCGGATTCCCAGGCCGGCGCCAGCGCGGGCGTCGAGCGGCTGTCGCTGACCATCCCCGGGGCGCAGATGAAGTTCGTCGAGCGGCGCGAGGAAGCCTCCACCGGACTGCCGGAGCTGACCGAGGCCGAGATCGTGCTCTCGGGTGGCCGCGGCATGAAGGGCCCGGAGAACTACGTGATCCTCGAGGAGCTGGGCGGCATCATCGGCGCCGCGGTCGGCGCCTCGCGCGCGGCGGTGGACGCCGGCTGGCGCCCGCATCGCTTCCAGATCGGCCAGACGGGCCGGACCATCTCGCCCAAGCTCTACATGGGCTTCGGCGTGTCCGGCGCCATCCAGCACCTGGCCGGCATGCGGACGTCCAAGATCATCGTGGCGGTCAACAAGGATCCCGAGGCGCCGATCTTCAAGATCGCCGATTACGGCATCGTGGGTGACCTCTTCGAGGTGGTGCCGGAGCTGACGAAAGAATTCAAGAAGCTGCTGGAAAAATAGATGCGGTTCGACCTCACCGACGAGCAGGCGGCGATCCAGGCGATGGCGCGGGAGTTCGCCGAGAGCGAGATCCGCCCCATCGCCATGGAGATCGACCGCGACGCGCGCTTCCCGCACGAGACGGTCAAGCGCATGGGCGAGCTCGGGCTCATGGGCATCGCGGTGCCCGAGCGGTGGGGCGGAAGCGGCAGCGACATGGTGGCGTACGTGGTGGCGCTGGAGGAGATCGCCCGCGTGTGCGCGTCGCACGCGGTGGTGATGTCGGTCGACAACTCGCTGTACGGTTACCCGGTGCTCGCCTTCGGGACCGATGCCCAGCGCGAGCGCTTCCTCAAGCCGGTGGCCGCCGGCTACGCCCACGGCTGCTTCGCGCTCACCGAGCCCCAGGCCGGCTCGGATGCCCGCAACCAGGCCACGCTGGCGCACCGCGACGGTCAGGACTACGTGATCACCGGTCGCAAGATGTTCATCACCAACGGCCGCGAGGCGACATTCGCCCTGGTGTTCGCCCAGACCGACGTCGCCGCGGCACGGAAAGGCATCACGGCCTTCGTGGTCGAGAAGGGGACGCCGGGCTTCACGGTGAGCAAGACGGAAGACAAGCTCGGCATCCGCGCCTCCGACACCGCCGAGCTGGTGTTCGACGAGTGCCGGGTGCCGGCCGCGCACCGCATCGGCGAGGAAGGTCAGGGCTTCAAGATCGCTCTGGCCACGCTGGACGGCGGTCGCATCGGCATCGCGGCCCAGGCGGTCGGTATCGCCGCCGGCGCCTACGCGCGCTCGGTGAGCTACGCGCGTGAGCGCAAGGCGTTCGGCGTGCCGATCGGCCAGCACCAGATGGTGCAGTGGATGCTGGCCGACATGGCGACGACGATCGATGGCGCCCGGCTGCTCACCCACAAGGCGGCCGCCCTGAAGGACGCCGGGCGCCCCTACACGCAGGCCGCGGCCATGGCCAAGCTGTTCGCGGCCGAGACCGCCATGAAGGTGACCACCGACGCGGTGCAGGTGCACGGTGGCTACGGCTACATCCGCGAGACCGAGGTCGAGCGCTACTTCCGCGACGCCAAGATCACGCAGATCTACGAGGGCACCTCGCAGATCCAGAAGCTGGTGATCGCGCGCGAGGTGCTTGGCGCATGATCACCAGCGTGTCCGCCTTCACCGACTACTTCGAGGGCGTGCGCCAGCGTACCCGGGGCTTCGTGGGCACGGTGCCGGCCGATCGCATCGACTGGACGCCGCGCGCCGGCGAGTACACCTGCGGCGACATCGTGCGCCACCTGGCGGCTTGCGAGCTGATGTTCGTGGGCGCCGTGGCGGACGGAGTCTGGCGCTACCCCGGCCACGATCGAGAGGTGGCGCCCACGCTGCCGCTGGCGCTGGCCCACCTCGACGCCGGCCACGCGCGGGCGACCGCGCAGCTCCGCGGGCTCGCCGACGGCGCGCTCCAGGAGACGCGCCCGCCGCTCGAGCCGGGGGCCCGGCCGGTGCGGGCGTGGCGGCTGCTGCTGGCGATGACGGAGCACGAGGTGCACCACCGCAGCCAGCTGGCCTCGTACCTGACGTGGATGGGTGTGGAGGCGCCCGACATCTTCGGCCTCGGCGTGGAGGATGTGGAGCGACTGACCGCCCAGGTGGCGGGGAGGGAACGATGAGTCGCGAATCCGAGCGGCCCGTGCGGTTCGAGTCGCTGTCCGGCATCCCGGTCGAGCCGCTGTACACGCCCGAGAGCCTCGGCGCCGACTGGTCGTACGCCGACAAGCTCGGCCAGCCCGGTGAGTATCCGTTCACGCGCGGCGTGTACCCCACGATGTACCGCGGGCGGCTGTGGACCATGCGGATGTTCGCGGGCTTCGGCCGGCCGGAGGACACCAACGAGCGGTTCAAGTACCTGCTGGCCCAGGGCCAGACCGGACTCTCGACGGCGTTCGACATGCCGGCGCTGATGGGCTACGACGCCGATCATCCGCGCGCCCGGGGCGAAGTAGGCAAGGAAGGCGTGTCGATCTCGACGCTGGACGATTTCGAGCGGCTGTTCGCCGACATCCCGCTGGGTGATGTGACGACGTCGATGACCATCAACTGCACGGCGTCGGTGGCCCTGGCCATGTACCTGGCCATCGCGGACAAGCAGGGCGTGGCGTGGGACCGTCTCGGCGGCACCATGCAGAACGACATGCTGAAGGAGTTCATCGCCCAGAAGGAATGGATCTGTCCGCCCGAGCCCGCGGTGCGGATCGTGACGGACATGATCGAGTTCACGTCCAAGCACGTGCCGCGCTTCAATCCGGTGTCGATCTCCGGCTACCACATCCGCGAGGCCGGCTCGACGGCGGTGCAGGAGCTGGCCTTCACGCTGGCCGACGGCCTGGGCTACGTGGAAGCGGCGCTGGCCCGCGGTCTCGACGTCGACAGCTTCGCGCCGCGCCTGTCGTTCTTCTTCGACATCCACAACGACTTCTTCGAGGAGATCGCCAAGCTGCGGGCGGCCCGGCGGATCTGGGCCCGCTTCATGAAAGAGCGCTACAAGGCGAAGAAGCCAGAGTCGATGCGGCTGCGCACGCACACGCAGACCGCCGGCGTGTCGGCCACCGCCCAGCAGCCGCTCAACAACGTGGCGCGGGTGGCGCTGCAGGCGCTGGCCGCGGTGCTGGGCGGCGCCCAGTCGCTGCACACCAACTCCTACGACGAGACGTGGGCGCTGCCCACCGAAGAAGCGGTGACCGTGGCGCTGCGCACGCAGCAGCTCATCGCCGAGGAGACCGGCGTGCCGCTGACGATCGATCCGCTGGGCGGCTCCTACTATCTGGAGAAGATGACCGACCAGATGGAGGCGGGCGCGCTCGAGTACATCGCGCGGATCGATGCCATGGGCGGCATGGTGCGGGCCATCGACGAGGGCTATCCGCAGAAGGAGATCGCGGATGCCGCCTACCGCTACCAGCTCATGGACGACCGCGGCGAGAAGGTCACCGTGGGCGTGAACAAGTACACCATGAAGGAAGGGCAGCCGATCAACTACCTGCGCATCGACGAGTCGGTCGAGCTCGAGCAGATCGAGCGGGTGGGGCGCTTCAAGGCCTCACGCGATGCGGCCAAGGTCGAGCGCCGGCTCAAGCAGCTGGCCGAGGCGTGCGATCAGGGCACCAACGTCATGCCGGTGCTGGTCGATGCCGTCAAGGACTACGTCAGCCTGGGTGAGATCGCCGACGTGTATCGCCGGGTGTTTGGCCTCTATCGAGAGCCGATCATCTTCTGAGGAGCGAGCGATGAAAAGGGCCCATCTGCGTCGTTGGCTCCTTCGGCCCTCCCTGCGGCGTACGCGGCGTACGCCTCAGTCGGGCACTCAGTCGCCGCCTAGCATCTGGGCCCTTTTGATCGCTCGCGGAGAAGGACGTTGAGGAGAACAGGGATGAGTGAGCCGATCCGGGTCGTGAAGACGACGCACAAGAAGGACAAGCCCAAGGACAAGGACCTGGCGTTCGGGAACGTGTTCACCGATCACATGTTCGTGGCGAACTTCGAGGAGGAGAAGGGCTGGTACGACCCGCGCGTCGAACCCTACGGTCCGTTCCCGCTCGATCCCGCGACCGCCGTCCTGCACTATGGCCAGTCGCTGTTCGAAGGCCTCAAGGCCTTCCGCGGCCACGACGGCAAGATCCGCCTGTTCCGTGCCGACAAGCACGTGGCCCGGCTCAACCGGACGGCCCAGCGCATGACGATCCCGGCCATCGAGGCCGAGCTGATCTTGAAGTCGTGGACGACGCTGGTCGACGTGGACCGCGACTGGGCGCCCTCGTCGGTGGGCACCTCGCTCTACATCCGCCCCACCGTCATCGCCAGTGAGCCGTTCCTCGGCGTGCGTCCGGCCAAGCAGTATCTCTACTACGTGATCATGTCGCCGGTCGGTCCCTACTATCCGGGCGGGCTCGCGCCCACCCAGATCAAGGTCATCGACAACTACGTGCGGGCGGTGGCCGGTGGGCTGGGCGAGGCCAAGACCTCGGCCAACTACGCAGCCAGCCTGTACGCGGCGGAGGAGGCCAAGCACGAGGGGTTCACCCAGGTGCTGTGGCTGGACGGCGTGCAGCACAAGTACATCGAGGAAGTCGGCACCTCCAACATCATGATCATGATCCGCGACGAGGTGATCACGCCTCCGCTGGCCGGCACGATCCTGGCCGGCGTCACGCGCGACAGCGTGCTGACGCTGCTGCGCAGCTGGGGCGTGCGCGTGTCGGAGCGACAGATCACGATCGACGAGGTGGTGGCGGCGGCGGGGGACGGCACGCTGAAGGAAGTGTGGGCGACCGGCACCGCGGCGGTCATCTCGCCGGTGGGGGAGCTCGCTTACAAGGGCCGCCGCTACGTGGTCAACCAGGGCCGGATCGGCGAGCTGGCCCAGAAGCTGTACGACACGATCGTGGGCATCCAATACGGAACGGCGCCCGATCCCCACGGTTGGACTATGCTGGTGTGAGGGAGTTCCCCGATGAGCGCTGACGCTGCGTGCGTGTTCTGCAAGATCAGAGACGGCGAGATTCCGTCGATGCGGATCTACGAGGATGACCGCACGCTGGCGTTCATGGACATCAACCCCCTCAACGCCGGCCACTGCCTGGTCATCACCAAGACCCACGCGCCGACCATCTGGGAGTCCGATGCCGAGGATCTCAAGGCGGCCATCGCGGCCGGGCAGAAGGTGGCCCTCGGCCTGCGCCAGGCCGTGAAGCCCGACGGGCTGAACGTGCTGCAGGCCAACGGCCCGGCCGCCTTCCAGTCGGTGCCGCACTACCACCTGCATCTGATTCCGCGCTGGAACAACGACGGCAAGGGCTTCGACTGGAAGCTGGTGCCCGGCGACCGCGCCCAGATCCAGGCGATCGGCGAGCGACTGCGCGACGCGATCGACGGACAAGCGTGAGCTCCGGCCGCACGGTCCGCATCGTCGTCGCCAAGCCGGGCCTCGACGGTCACGATCGCGGCGCCAAGATCGTGGCCCGCGCGCTGCGGGACGCCGGCTTCGAGGTCATCTACACCGGCCTGCACCAGACGCCCGAGCAGGTGGTGGCCACCGCGGTGCAGGAGGACGCCGACGCCATCGGGCTCAGCGTGCTGTCCGGCGCTCACAACTATCTGTTCAAGCGCGTGCTGGAGCTGCTGCACGACAAGGGCGCCGACGACGTGGCCGTGTTCGGGGGCGGCATCATCCCCCCCGAGGACATCGCCGCGCTGAAGGCCATGGGCGTGAAGGAGATCTTCACGCCGGGCACCTCCACGCAGGACATCATCCGCTTCGTCCGCGAGAACATCCGCGCCGCGGTCTGAGCCGATGAGACGCCTGGGCGTCGCGATGGCTGTCCTCGCCGCCTGGCTCACCGCCGCCACCGCCGCGGGGCCGCCGGCCCCGCACGCCCACGTCCCGGGCAAGCCGGCCCTCGTGGGTTACCTGGGGTACACCACGGCGGACGTCGGCGCGCAGTATCTCGGTGCCTTCCGCGAGCGCCTCGCCGAGCTGGGCCTGGCCGACGGTCCCGACGTGGTCGTCACCGCGCGTTACGCCGCGGGACGCTACGACCGACTTGGGGCCCTGGCCGTCGAGCTGGTCCGCTCCGGCGTGCACGTGCTGGTCACACCGGGCTCGGAAGCGACGGTGGCGGCGACGCGGGCGACGTCGACCGTTCCCATCGTGATGCTGGAGGTCGGCGATCCCGTCGTCCACGGTCTGGTGGCGAGCCTCGTCCACCCCGGCCGCAACGTCACCGGCGTGTCGGGGATCTTCTCCGACCTGGCCCCGATCCACCTCGATCTGCTGCGGCAGGCCGTGCCCGGGGCCTCGCGGGTCGCTGTTCTGTGGAATCCGGACAACGTGGCCGAGCACCGGCTGTGGACCGAGAAGCAGACGACCGCCCGCGTCTTCGGCTGGGAGCTGGTGACCGCGCCGCTGAGCCGGGCCGACGACGTGGAGACCGTGCTGCGCCGGGCCCTGTCCCGCCGGGCCGACGCGCTCTACTCGCTGGGGGATCCGTTCATCCTGTCCGAGCGCCTGCAGATCGCCAACTTCGCGCTGCAGCACCGCCTGCCGACCCTGTTCGGCTGGCGGGAATTCGTGGACGCCGGCGGGTTCATGGCCTATGGCCCCAACGTGATGACCCTCTACCGGCAGGCGGCCGGCTACGTCGCGCGAATCCTCCGGGGCGCTCGCGCCGGCGACCTCGCCGTCGAGCCACCGGACCACTACGAGCTGGCCATCAATCTGAAGACGGCGCGCGCCCTGGGCATCCAGGTCCCGGACGGGGTGTTGAGCCGGGCCGACGTCGTCGTCGAGTGAGGGACGCGATGTTCGCGGCCGGGACGCCATGAACTTCGATCTGACGCCGGAGCAGGCGGCCATCCGGGCCGTCGCGCGCGAGTTCGCCGACGCTGAGCTGGGCGACAAGATCGCGCCCTACGATGCCCGGCACGAGTTCGCGGCCGACATCGTGGCCAAGCTGGGACCGCTGGGCTTCATGGGCGCGCTGGTGCCCGAGGAGTACGGCGGCAGCGCGCTCGACTACGTGTCCTACGCGCTGATCGTGGAAGAGCTCAACCGTGGCGACGCCTCGGTGGGCATCACCATGTGGGCGCACAACTCGCTGTGCACCAATCACATCACGCTCTTCGGCTCCGCCGAGCAGAAGCAGCGCTGGCTGCCGCGGCTGGCTCGCGGCGAGATCCTGGGCGCCTGGGGGCTCACCGAGCCCGGCTCCGGCTCGGACGCCGCCGCCCTGCGCACGCGCGCGGAGCCCCACGCCGACGGCTGGCTTCTCAATGGCAGCAAGGCGTTCATCACCAACGCCTCGGTCGGCGAGGTGGCGGTGGTGATGGCGCGCACCGACCCCGACAAGAAGGCGCGCGGCATCTCCGCCTTCATCGTCGAGAAGGGCACGCCCGGCTTCAGCGCGGGCCGGCCCTATCGCAAGCTGGGGCTGCACGCCTCCGACACCGCCGAGCTGATCTTCGAGGACGCGCGCGTGCCGGCCGGCCATCTCCTTGGCGAGCGCGGGCAGGGGTTCGTGCAGGCCATGCAGGTACTCGAGGGCGGGCGCATCGCGATGGCGGCGATGGGAGTTGGCATCGCCCAGGCCGCGGTGGACCAGACCGTGAAGTACATGAAGCAGCGCTCGGCCTTTGGCAAGACACTGGCCGAGTTCAACGGCCTGCAGGGCATGCTGGCCGATCTCGCCACCGAGGTCGAGGTGGCCCGGCTGCTCATGCTGCGCGCGGCCTGGCTCAAGGACGCCGGCCGGCCCGCCATGCACGCCGCCGCCATGGCCAAGGTCTTCGCGTCCGAAATCGCGATGAAGGCCGCCACCAAGGCCGTGCAGATCCACGGCGGCGCCGGCTACATCACCGAGTTCCCTGTCGAGCGGATCTTCCGCGACGCCAAGCTCACCGAGATCGGTGAGGGGACGTCCGAGGTCCAGCGCATGGTCATCGCCCGCGAAATTCTCCAGCTGTCGTGAGCGACCTGATCACCGTCGAGGGCGTGGGCAAGCGCTACCAGACTGCCTCCGGCCCGGTGGAGGCGCTGCACGAC
>Ga0207706_10006897_pt1 | contig 10502 bp, 7 predicted proteins | sample KBSC53metaG_FD_184318 | JGI IMG/M metagenome (GOLD analysis project Ga0207706, IMG submission 184318) | Corn rhizosphere microbial communities from Kellogg Biological Station, Michigan, USA - KBS C5-3 metaG (SPAdes) (version 2) | ecosystem: Host-associated > Plants > Roots > Rhizosphere > Soil ... | reverse complement strand
GTGCACCGCCGACATCGGCTGGGTCACCGGCCACACCTACATCACCTACGGGCCGCTCGCGCTCGGCGGCACCGAGGTCGTCTTCGAAGGCATCCCGACGTATCCCGACGCCGGCCGCTTCTGGCAGACGATCGCCAAGCACAAGGTCTCGATCTTCTATACCGCACCGACGGCGATCCGCGCCCTCATCAAGACCGCCGAGGGCAACGACAAGGTGCATCCCAAGAGCTTCGACCTCTCGACCCTGCGCATTCTCGGCACGGTCGGCGAGCCGATCAACCCGGCCGCCTGGGAGTGGTACTACAAGCATGTCGGCGGCAGCCGCTGCCCGGTGATCGATACCTTCTGGCAGACCGAGACCGGCGGCCACATGATCACGCCGCTGCCGGGCGCAACGCCACTCGTCCCCGGCTCGTGCACGCTGCCGTTCCCCGGCATCGACGCCGCGGTCGTCGACGAGCAGGGCCACGACGTGCCCAACGGCAAGGGCGGCATCCTGGTCGTCAAGAAGCCGTGGCCCAGCATGATCCGAACGATCTGGGGCGACCCCGAGCGCTACGCGAAGAGCTATTACCCGGAAGACTTCAAGGGCAAGTACTACCTCGCCGGCGACGGCGCGATCCGCGACGAGAAGACCGGCTACTTCACGATCACCGGTCGCATCGACGACGTCCTCAACGTCAGCGGCCACCGCATGGGGACGATGGAGATCGAGTCGGCGCTGGTCGCCAACACGGCGCTCGTCGCCGAGGCGGCCGTCGTCGGCCGGCCCGACGAGACGACCGGCGAGGCGATCTGCGCCTTCGTCGTCCTCAAGCGCCCGCGGCCGACCGGCGACGAAGCGAAGAAGATCGCCAAGGAGCTGCGCGACTGGGTCGCCAAGGAGATCGGCCCGATCGCCAAGCCGAAGGACATCCGCTTCGGCGACAACCTGCCGAAGACGCGCAGCGGCAAGATCATGCGCAGGTTGCTGCGCTCGGTCGCCAACGACGAGAAGATCACCCAGGACACGTCGACGCTCGAGAACCCGGCGATCCTCGAGCAGCTCGCCGAGAAGAACTGACCCGACTCGGGCGCATCGTCCTGGCGGAGCGAAGGATCTCTGGCGATGCTCGGGCCGATGTTTCACCTCGTCGCCGGTGCGCCCGATCCGGTCGCGCCGTTCAGCCACGCGGTCGAGGCCGACGGCTGGGTGTTCGTTACCGGGCAGATGCCGTTCACCGGCACGTCGGTGGACGAGCCCTATCCCGAGGGCATCGAGGCGCAGACGCACCAGGTGATCCGCAATCTCGCGACGGTGCTGCAAGGCGTCGGCCTCGCTCTCGCCGACGTCGTGCAGGCGCGCGTCTATCTCGCTCGATTCGAGCAGGATTACGCCGGCATGAACGCCGCCTACGCGAGCCACTTCGAGGCCGGGCGCCGTCCGGCACGAACGTGCATCGGCGTCACCGCGCTCGCCAAGGGCGCGCTCGTCGAGATCGACTTCGTCGCGCGCCGGTCCGAACGCGAAAGGCAAGACACGGCGTGACGATGAGCGATCCGGTTGCCGACGCGCGCCGGCGCATCGATGCCGCGCGCCGCGTCGTCGTGCTCACCGGCGCCGGCATCTCGACCGAATCGGGGATCCCCGACTTTCGCGGCCCGAAAGGCGTGTGGACGCGCAACCCCGCCGCCGAGAAGCAGTCGACGATCCATCACTACCTCGCCGATGCCGAGGTGAGGCGGGCGGCGTGGCGGTCGCGCCTCGATTCGCCGGCGTGGTCGGCTGAGCCGAACGCCGGCCACCGCGCCCTCGTCGAGCTCGAGCGGCGCGGCATCCTGCATGCGCTCGTCACCCAGAACATCGACGAGCTGCACCAGCGTGCCGGCTCGTCGCCCGACCGCGTGGTCGAGGTGCACGGCAGCATGCGCCGCGTCATGTGCTGGGAGTGCGGCCGGCGCGCGCCGATGGAAGAGGCGCTGGCGCGCGTCCGAGCCGGCGAGGACGACCCGCATTGCCGCGCCTGCGGCGGCATCCTGAAGAGCGACACCATCTCGTTCGGCCAGGCGCTCGTTCCCGAGGTCATCGACCGGGCGATGGCCGCTGCCGCCGAGGCCGACCTGCTGCTCGCCATCGGCACGACGCTGCAGGTGCAGCCGGTGGCCAGCATGGTGCCGATCGCGGCGCGCGCGGGTGCCCAGGTCGTCATCGTCAACGACCAGCCGACGGCGATGGATGGGGTCGCCGACGTTGTCATCCGCGCATCGATCGGCACGGTGCTGACGGCGATCTGCTCCGCCGCCGCGAGCGACGCTCAGGACTCGAGCCGGTAGAGGCACATCCAGGTGTCGGGCTCGGGCGAGCCGGGCTTTTTGATGTTGAACCGGTCGCCGCCGTCGGGAGCCTGCACGGCGGTCGTCCGCCACAGCGACGGCCTTTCGAGAAACTGCTGGCGAAAGTCCTCCGTCGCCCAGATCTGGCCCGGCTCGACCAGCGGCTCGACGCGCGCCGCGCACAGGATCGCATCGCCGCCGACGATGACGGTGCGCTGGTTCGCGCCGCGCCGGTCGGTCTGCACCGGGCCGTAGTGCAGGGCGATGCGCAGGCGCGGATGGCCGGGCGCCTGGTAGACCGCGTCCATCAGATGGCGCGCGGTCTGCGCCAGCGCGACCGGATCGTCGGCAGCGATCAGGGCCGCGTCGCCGGCGCGGATCTCGACGATCGCCGCCGGCGGCGCCCAGCGCTTGGCGGCTTCCTCGAACACGGCGCGGACGGGGCCGTCGAGGCCGGAGCGCATCAGGGCGCCGAAGCCCTGCACGTCGGCCTTCAGCACGCAGCACTGGCGCAGGTCGAGCGTTCGCTCGACCGGCCCCGATTCGCGCCAGGGTCGGTCGTAGCCGACGATGTTGACGCGGTCGATGCGCTGCAGGAAGGCGGTGTTGTTGCGCGCGATCACGTCGAACAGCACCGGATGCACCAGGTAGTGCGTCGCTCGCGGCAGGACGCCGTTGGTCTCGAGCGTCGCCTCGCCCGGGCGCAGGAACCGCTGGCGCCATTCGCCGCGGACGCGATCGTGCTGCACGTAGCCGAGCAGGCCGACGCGGTAGAGCGAGGTGAAGGCCTCCTGGCCGTCGTGCGTCTCGTCGTCGGCGCCGATCAGCTCGAGCTCGGCGCGGCTGATGACGTGGCCCGGCAGGCGATCGAAGAGCAGCTCGGGCTTCAGCCCGGAGACGTACGGCGCGATCTCGGCGAGGTACTCGTGCGCGATCTCGGTCGCGGCCTGGTTGATCGCTTCCTTCAGGCGGTATTCGTTGCGGCGCTCGTCGGGGCGAAGCGCGGTCAGCCGCTCGCCGATCGTCATCAGGTCGCGCGGCCTGAGCAGGGTGTGGCGGCAGACGTACTCGAACGCGTCCTCCTCCTCGCGGGTGTGGACGTCGGTCACGGTGAGGCGGCCGAGGAATGCCTCGAGCGGGTTCGTGCGCATGCGGTCGGCCTGCACCATCCGCTCGGTCCGCACCAGGCGCACGTTGTTGACGAAGATCTCGCGCAGCGCCTCCGGCGTGTAGATGATGTCGACCGCGCTGCCGCGGTACTGCTGGACCATCGCCGTTCGCTGCGGCCAGCGCGCATACGCCTCCTTGCGGATCGCCGCGAAGACCTTCAGGTGGTGGTTGATGCGGCGCAGCTGGTACGCGACCTCGACCAGGCCGAGCTGGGAGAAGTACCAGACGTTGGGCGACAGCTCGCCGGTCACGCTCGGGCTCGCCGGCAGCTCCTCGACGTGCTTGTTGAAGTACTCGTCGATGCCGTCGATGAAGATCGCCAGCGGCGCATTGAGCGAGCGCAGCCGCGGCACCAGGTGGCCGTCGGTGTCGGTGGCGCAGCGCTGCAGCTCGCTCGGCGTGAAGTCGAGCAGGCGGACGAAGTGGTCGATGACGCTGCGCAGCCGGGTGTCGGCAACGAGGCCGCCGAGGCGCGCGCCGACCTTGAGGTCGTCCAGGGCATCGAAGTGCTTGAGCGTCGCGATCGCGATCGCCGACAGCCACACCTTCGACCACGGCAGCGGCGACGCCGAGAACAGCGCGATCGACTCGCGCCCGAAGATCTTGTCGCCGATCGGCTTGTCGAGGAGGTTGCCGCTCGGCAGACAGGCCGCGTGGCCCTCTCGCTGGTACAGCACGCGCTTGGCCTTGAGCAGCAGCGTCTTGCCGAAACCCTTGGTGCCGATGACGACGAACTTGTCGTCGCGGCCAGGCGTCAGGAAGGCGTCGATCTCGGGCGTGCGGTGGAGCAGCGACTCGTCGAAATCCTCGGCCACCCGGATGTCGTCGGCATCCACGGTCCATGCGCGCATCGCAACTTCCCCCGGCGGCACTCGATGGCGACGAGCATAGAGCCTGGCCGCCCGCAGCGTCCAGCCGGCAGGGGCGAGCGACAATCGAGCCATGTCCGCGATCCGCTCCTGTCCGTGCCTCTGATTGCGGCTTCGACGCGCGCCGCCCTCGGACGAGCGCTCCTGGTGGTGCTGCTCGCGGGCTGCGCCGGCGCCGATGCGCAAAGCCCGGCGACGCCGGACGCCGACCTCTCGCGGCTGGCGCTGCCCAGCGTCGGCCTGCGCGCGCGCGACCTCGCGGTCGTCATCAACGACAGCGATCCGGCCAGCGTCGAGATCGGCCGCTACTACGCGGCCAAGCGCGGCATCGCTGCAAGCCGCGTCATTCATGTCCGCTTTCCTCGTCATCCGGTGATGAACCTCGGCGACTTCATGCGCGTCAAGGAGGTGCTCGACGCCAGGCTCGGCCCCGAGGTGCAGGCGCTGGCGCTCGCCTGGACCGCGCCGTTTCGCGTCGAGTGCATGTCGGTCACGGCGGCGTTCGCGCTCGGCTTCGATCCGGCGTCGTACTGTGCCGAAGGCTGCCTGACAACGAAGCCCTCGCCGTACTTCAACAGCGCGAGCTATGCGCCGTACACCGACCACCGCGTGCGCCCGGCGATGCTGCTTGCCGCCGGCGATGTCGCTGGCGGCAAGCAGTTGATCGATCGCGGCCTGCGCTCGGACGAGGCCTGGCCCGAAGGCAAGGCCTACCTGATGAACACCAGCGACAGCGGCCGCAACGTGCGCGCCGAAACGTACGCGCGCGTCAAGGAGGTGCTCGGATCGGCGTATCCGATCGAGCAGGTCGACGCCGACGCGCTCGAAGGCAAGTCCGACATCATGTTCGAGTTCACCGGCGTCGCGCGCGTCGCCGCGATGACGAGCAACCGCTTCCTCGACGGCGCGATCGCCGATCACCTCACGTCGTGGGGCGGCGGCCTGATCGGCTACGACCAGACGACCGCGGTCGACTGGCTCGCCGCCGGCGCGACCGGCAGCTACGGCACGACCACCGAGCCGTGCAGCTTTCGCGCCAAGTTTCCCGACGTCGTCGTCGCGATGGCGCACTACCTCATGGGCGAGACGCTCATCGAGGCGTACTGGAAGAGCGTTCTCATGCCGGGCCAGGGTGTCTTCGTCGGCGATCCGCTGGCGCGGCCGTTCGGCGGCGTTCGCGTCAGCCACTCGGCCGCGGGCACCGTGATCTCGACGCGCGCGCTGCCCCCGGGCAACTACCTCTTCGAGGCGGCGCGCAGCAGCATCGGGCCGTTCCAGGCGATCCGCGCCGTTCGTGTCACGGGCTTCGGCGTTCGCCAGTTCACGTTGCCCGCGGGCGACACGCGCTACTTCCGCGTGCGCAGCGTGCCGACACCGGCGCGGCCGGCGTCGGGTGCGGCACCGGCGTCCGCAGCAGCGGAGGGCGCGGCGCCGAACTGACGCCGAGGATCGCGGTGAGGAGCGCGCTACTCGGGCTCGATGCCGAGCGCGACGATGACGCGCGACACCATGTTGTACGACGCGATCGTTCCGATCAGCTCGACGAGAAGTCGATCGTCGCCGAGTGCGTTTCGCGCCGCTGCGAAAGTCGTGTCGGCGACTTCGACCGAGCGCGTCATCTCGAGCGCGAGCCGGATCGTCGCGCGTTCGCCGGCATCGAACAGACCGGGGGTCGCGAGCGCGCGATCGATGTCGTGGAGCGCGTCGACCTGCGCGTCGGTCGCGCCGGCGGCGCGCAGCAGTGGCGCGTGGTGATGGAATTCGTAGGCCGCGCGGTTGATCGTCGCGACGACGCAGATGGCGATCTCGCGCAGGCGGTCGGGCAGTTCGAGGCCGGTCCGCACCGTGCCCATCAGCGCGTTCCAGCCGAGCGCGAGCGGCGGGCTGTAGAGCAGCTGGCGGTCGAGATCGAGCAGCCTGCCGCCGCGGCGGGCGAGGATCGGCGCAACGATCTCCGGCGGGCCGGCGTCGTCGTGCGGCTTGTAGGGCAGTCGGGGCATGAAGATGCGGTCGGCGGCGACGCCCTCAGGCGTCCTTGGCGAGCGCGACGGCCGGTGCGCGAATGAAGCGCTGCATCGCCAGCACGGCGATGATCAGCGACAGGCCGATCGCATCGGCGATGCCGCCCGGATAGACGAGCGCGACGCCGGCGACGATCAGCATGCAGCGCTCGACCCCGGTCGCACGCCGCAGCGCCCAGCCCTGGAAGCCGCCGGCGATGGCGGCGATGCCGAGCGCGGCGGTCAGCGTCACCTGGCCGATCGACCACCAGTTGGCCGCGGCAAGCGCCTTCGTCGAGCCCATCAGCAGCAGCCCCTGGCCGGCGGGGTCGAGGACGAACATGAACGGGAGTAGGAACGCCGGCACGGTGTACTTCCAGCACTGCATCGTCGTCTTGTACGGATCGCCGCCGGTGATCGCCGCGGCGGCGAACGGCGACAGCGCGGTCGGCGGCGAGACCTCCGACAGCACGGCGTAATAGAAGATGAACATGTGCGCCGCGAAGTCGGGGACGCCGAGCTTGATCAGCGCCGGCGCCGCGATCACCGCGCAGATGATGTACGACGCCGTCACCGGCACGGCGAGGCCGACGATCCAGACGACGAGCGAGGTGAAGATCGCGGTCAGCAGAAGCGAGCCCGCGGCGTAGTCGATGACGATCGAGCTGAACTTGAGGCCGAGGCCGGTGAGCGCGACGACGCCGACGATGATGCCGGCCCCGGCGCAGGTCGCGCCGACGTTGAGCATGCCGATCGCGCCGCCTTCCATCGCCTTGGCGAAGCCGGAGTTCAGCACATGCTTCTTGACCGAGCCTTTGCCGCGGAAGAGATCGTAGGGAAGAAGTGCTGTCTCGGGCCTCAGCATGCTCGTGCCCAGCGCGACGACGGTCGCCCAGAACACCGACAGCACGGGCGAGAAGCCCCACAGCATGAAGAGGACGATCGAGACGAGCGAGAGGAAGTGGAACCAGTAGCGCTTGCTCAGGTTCCAGACCGTGTCGACGCGCTCGAAGGCGACGTCGCGCATGCCGTACTTGCGCGCATCGATCTCGACCATCAGGAAGAGGGCGAGGTAGAAGAGCAGCGTCGGGATGCACGCCATCAGGAGAACGTCGAGGTACGAGATCTTCAGGAACTCGGCGATCAGGAAGGCGGCTGCGCCCAGCACCGGCGGCGAGATGATTGCGCCGAGCCCGCCCGCGGCGAGCAGGCCCCCGGCGGCATTCTTCTCGTAGCCCACCTTCTCGAGCAGCGGGTAGGCGACGGCGCCCAGCGTCACCGTCGTCGCCACGCCCGAACCCGAGGGGCCGCCGAGGAGGAACGACGCCAGCACCACGGTCCGCCCCGCGCCGGTGGGCTTGCCGCCCATCGCCGAGAACGAGAAGTCGAGGTAGAACTTGCCGGCGCCGGAATACTGCAGGAAGGCGCCGTAGATCGTGAACAGGATGATCAGCGACGAGGCGACGTCGACCGCGACGCCGAAGATGCCTTCGAGCGTCATGTAGAGGATGCCGACCAGCCGGCCGACCTCGTAGCCCTTGTGCGTCCACGGCGCCGGCAGGTACGGGCCGGCGAGGGCGTAGGCGACGAAGGCCAGCGTGATCACCGGCATGATCCAGCCGCTGGTACGCCGCATCGCCTCGAGCACGAGCACGATCAAACCGATGCCGAAGGCGATGTCCCAGGGGTTGGGCGAGGTGTTGCGGTCGGTGAAGTCGTCGCCGCCCAGGATCGCGTAGACGACGACCGCTACCGCCAGCGCCGCGGCCAGCCAGTCCCACCACATGACGCGGTGGCGAAAGCGCTTCGCGACCGGAAAGACCAGGAAGCAGAGAAAGAGGACGAAGGCGACGTGCACCGGCCGCAGCACCTGCGTCGGCACGATCGCATAGGCGCTGTAGAGGTGGAAGGTCGCCATCGCGAAGGCGGTCAGGCGGACGAAGCCGCCGAGCCAGCCCTTCAGCTTGTTGGCGGCGCCCTCTTCCTCCTCGACGTACTGCTCGGCCCGCTGCAGCGCCTCGTCGCTGACGGCCACCGGCGGCGACGGCGACGACACGCGGCCGGGCTCAGTTGACCTTGATGCCCTTCTCGGCGAAGTACTTCACGGCGCCGGGGTGGAACGGGATCGGCGAGGCGCTCGCCTTCTGGCTCTCGAGCTTGAAGTTGGCCGCTTCCTTGTGCACCGCGACGATGTCGTCCTTGCGGTCGAAGATCGCCTTGACGATGCTGTAGGCCGTCTTGTCGTCCATCGACTCGTGCGAGACCAGGATGTTCATCACCGTCGCCTGGTGGTTGTCGGCCTCCATGCCCTTGTAGGTTTCCTTGGGGATCACGTCCTGCACGTACAGGTTGCCGTACTTCTTGTTCATCGCCGGAACCAGGTCGGCGTGGTCGATCATCTTCAGCTTGGTGTTCGGCGTGTTCGCCAGGTCGGTCACCGCCGCCGTCGGCAGGCCGCCGACCCAGAAGAAGGCATCGATCTTGCCGTCCTTGATGGCGTTCACCGACTCGGCGGCGCCGAGCCGCTCGCGCTTCATGTCGGCATCCTTGTCGAGGCCTGCCGCCTCGATCACGCGAAACGCCATCACCTCGGTGGCGCTGCCGGGCGAGCCGGTCGAGACGCGCTTGCCCTTGAGGTCGCCCATCTTCGAGATGCCGCGGCCCTCGATCGAGACCACGTGCATGCGGTTCGGGTAGAGGATCATCAGCGTCTTCAGCGCGACCTTGTTGCCCTTGAACTTGTCTTCGCCGCGGAACGCGTCCTGGGCGGCGTCGGTCATGGCGAAGCCGACATAGGGCTTGCCGCTGCCGACGAGCTTGAGGTTGTCGACCGAGCCGCCGGTGACCTCGGCGGTGGCCTGCATGCCGGGCACGTGCTTCGACAGCACCGCGGCGATGCCGCCGCCCATCGGGTAGTAGACGCCGCCGGTGCCGCCGGTGGCGATGGAGATGTTCTGCGCGTTCGCGGCGAAGGCCAGGGCGAAGCCGGCCAGGGCGCCGAGGAGGCGGGAAATCGACAAGGTCATGGGCTGTCTCCGGATTCGGCCGAGGCGCGTTCCGAAAGATTCTGCGGCCCGGCGCGGCCGGGTTGAATCGAGCGTGACCCCTACTGGGAAACCTGCGCCGGCGCCGGGCCGAGCCGGGCGCTCGAGCGCGCGAGGTAGAACCACTCGTGACCCGGCTCGGCCGCGGGATTCGGGAAGACGATGAAGCCGGCGAACGGCGCCGTGATGACGCTGCCGTCGTGCCGTGTGCCGATCGCCTGGCCCTCGACCACGGGGTCGAAGCTGCGCCAGGCCTGCGCGAAGGCATCGTCGGGATGGAGCCGGTCGATCACTTCGCTGAGGCTCAGGCACTCCATGCGCGACGGCGACGGATCCGGCGCGTCGATCAGCCGCAGGTGAGCGAGCGTGTTCATGATCGCCCGGTAGGCAACGTCGGGCGCGGCAGAGTCGTCGTGCTGGCCGCATTCGAGCGTCAAGGCGCTGCCGCCGATGGCGCGCATGTACTCGGTGGTGCCGATGCCGTAGCGCGGGTCGAGGTCGAGCGTCGCCTCGGGAAACTTCGCGGCGTGCGCCTGGCGGCGGGCGACGCCGGCGGCATAGGTGGTGAGCCAGCCGTCGACCGCGCGGCCGACGCCGAGGCGCTCGGCCAGCGCTTCCTCGCGCGCCGCCCGGTCGAAGGGCTCGATCGTCCCGACGTTGTTCGCCGGCCCCATGAAGACGAAGGGCACGCCGGGCGCGGTGAACGAGTGCAGGTCGAGCAGCACCTCGTGCTCGGCGAGCAGCGGACAGAGCCAGTTGGCGATGTGGTCCTCGAACTCGCGCGGCGTGTCGGTCGGCGTCAGCTTGCGGTTGAGGTTGCGGTCGCCGGTGCGTCGCTTGTTCGCGTAGGCGAGCGGGTTGGTCACCGGCACGAAGGTGACGCGGCCGGCACTCAGGGCGAGGCCGCTGGCATCGATCTCGGCGATGGCGCGCGTGATCCCCTTGGTGCCGCAGGTCTCGTTGCCGTGGACCGCGCCGAGGACGATCAAGCGGGTGCCGGGCGCGACCGCGGTGTAGGCGACGGACTTGAAGGGCTGCATCGCGTCGGATCGTAAGCGAGCCGTCTCAACGCGCCGCCCCGAGCAGGCCGCGATCGCGTGCCGGGG
>Ga0207706_10006896_pt1 | contig 10504 bp, 11 predicted proteins | sample KBSC53metaG_FD_184318 | JGI IMG/M metagenome (GOLD analysis project Ga0207706, IMG submission 184318) | Corn rhizosphere microbial communities from Kellogg Biological Station, Michigan, USA - KBS C5-3 metaG (SPAdes) (version 2) | ecosystem: Host-associated > Plants > Roots > Rhizosphere > Soil ... | reverse complement strand
TCGTTGCCCACCAGGTCTACTACTCGCTCATCGGACGCGAATATGAATGGGAACTGATGCCCCTCGGCCTCGACCAGAAAGTTGGTGCGCTGGTTTGGAGTCCCCTCGGATGGGGCCGTCTCACCGGCAAGCTGCGTCGCGGCCAGCCGCTGCCCAAAGAGAGCCGTCTTCACAAAACCGCAGACTACGGACCGCAGGTAGCAGACGAACATCTGTACACCGTGGTCGACGCGCTGGATGCGGTGGCGAAGGAGACCGGGAAGACTGTTCCCCAAGTCGCGCTGAACTGGTTGCTGCAACGCCCCACGGTGTCCTCGGTCATTATCGGAGCGCGCAACGAGGAACAATTGCGGCAGAATCTTGGGTCCACTGGCTGGAATTTGACCGCCGAACAAATCGCTACCCTCGACAAGGCCAGCAATGTCACGCCGGTTTATCCGTATTGGCACCAGCGGCAGTTCGCCGAGCGCAACCCGCTACCCGTCTAGAGGACGACGGAGCTATTCCTCGCGCAGCACCTCAACAGGCTGTACCCTTGCGGCGCGCAGAGCAGGAATAAGAGACGCAAGCGCGGCAACAGAGAGAATGAGGCAGATCACTCCCGCATAGGTGCCAGGATCGAGCGGGGAAACTCCGTAGAGCATGCCTGCGAGGAAGCGGGTCATTGCGACGCCGAGAGCCATGCCCGCGAAACACCCCACTACGGCAACGCGAATCCCCTGCACTAGAAAACGCGCAACGATTTGGCTGCGCATTGCTCCGAGCGCAAGACGAACACCGACCTCACGCTGCCGCAGTCGCCCAAGATAACTAAGCGTTCCATAGAGCCCAATACAAGCCAGCGAAATGGCTGTTGCGGCGAACAGCGTGAGCAGCATGGTTCGCAGTCGATTCTCTGAGGAGGTTTCATCGAGATGATCCTGCAGTGGTGCAAAGCCGTAGACCGAACGAGCCGGCTCGAGCTCGTGAATCTTGCGCCGGATGGTTTCGACCGCCGCCATCGGGTCGCCGTGAGTGCGCACCAGGTAATTCGGAAACGGATTTGGCGCACTGAAACACGAGTAGACGGTGGGCGCAGGTAGCGTGTTCACACCCTCTTCGCGGGCATCGCCGACAATCCCGCGAATCGTGCCCTGGGGCAGAAAGTCGTTGTACACGGCCCCGGTAATCTGGTGCCCAATGGGCGAACTGCCGTTCATGTATTTATCGGCAAAGGCCCGGTTCACCACGACATCGCTCGTAGAAGAAGCCTGTTTGCATGCTTCGCCTACGAGGAGCGGAATGCGCATCGTCGTGAAGTAGCCCGCCGATATATATCGGCTGTCCGCCAGAATCGAGTGGCCGGGCTCAAGCTTGTTGTCGATCTTGAACTCCAGTTGATACCGAGCAGGTACGCCGGGAAGCATGCCGGAAGTGGATGCAGCTTCGACGCCCGGAATTGCACGCAAGCCGTCCAGGGTGCGATCGACTCGCTGGACCACGCCCTTCATGTCGGTTGTCTCGCCCCATGATCCGCTGATTTGAAACGTCAGCACATGGCTTGGATCAAATCCGGGATAAACGCGGGCAAGCTCTTGAAAGCTGCGCAATAACAAACCGGCGCCGATCAGCAGGGTTACCGCGAGCGTTATCTGCACGCCCACAAGCACCCACTGAACTGGATTTCTCGCGGAAGCCTGCGTTCGCCCGCCCGACGCAAGCGAGTGCGCGAGTCCCCGCCGAGTTCCGCGCAGTGCTGGAAACAGCCCGCAGAGCAGTGTGGTCGCAACCGCCGCTCCAAGGGAATACGCGGCAACCCCCCAATTCAACGTGATCTCGTCGGCGCGTGGCAATGTCTTGGCAAGCAGATGAAATGCGCGGGAAGCTGTCGCCGCGATGAGCAGTCCCGCAATCGAGCCAAGCAGCGCAAGCGCAAGTACCTCAGTAAGCAGCTGGAAGATGATAGCGAGTCGCGATGCTCCAAGAGAAAAACGGATTGAGATCTCGTGCTCGCGTTCTGCGGTGCGTGCCAGCAACAAAGCCGCAATGTTCGAGCAGGCGATCAGCAGCAACAGAGAGACTGACCCGTAAAGCAGCCAAAGAGAATTGCGCGCGCCGCCAACAATCACGTCCTTGAGCGCCTGGGTTTCAACTCTAAGTTCGGCGTCGGGTTTCGGGAATTGCTTGCCCAACTGGCTCTGTACCGTGGCAAGATCGGCACCTGCTTGTTCTAACGTAACCCCAGGCTTCATCCGGCCAATCACGGTAAACCAGGTCGCATCGCGCCTCACCGCGAAAGGGGCATCGGGAGCGCTGGGAGCCCACAAATCCACACCGCCGTTTGGGAACTGGAACGATGCCGGCATGATGCCCACGATGGAGTAGGTGAAGCCATCAACGTGGAGCTTCTTTCCGAGCGCCGCCCCGTCGCCGTGAAAGCGTCTCTGCCAGAACCTGTAACTGATCAACACAGCTTGAGGACCGCCCCAGTGCTCTTCCTGCGGGGTGAATCCGCGGCCCATCGCAGGCGAAACGCCCATCACTTGCAAAAAGCGCGGCGCGACCAGCGCCTCGGTCACTTTCTCGGGCAACGGCCCTGACGTCTCAGAGAGGTCGTCGAAATAGTATCCGCTGATGGACTGAAAGGTTGAGTTGAGACGATTCCAGTCCTCGACGCGCACCGGGGCGACGAAGCGATTGGCATCCCGGCCCCTGATGTCGCGCTGATAAAGCGCAACCAGTTGGTTGCTGTCTGGAAACGGCAAAGGTCTTAGCACCACGGCGTCGATGGCAGAAAACACTGCGCTGTTGGCGCCGATGCCCAGTGCCAGAGTCAGAATTACAACCAGCGAAAATCCTGGAGACTTGCGCAGGAAACGAATTGCCGCTCGCAGATTGAAGCCGAGATGTTCCAGCAACGCGGAGACGTGAACTTCGCGAATCGTCTGCTTGACCTGTTCGCGGCCGCCAAACTCAAGCCTTGCGCGGCGGGCCGCTTCTTGCGGCGACAGCCCCTGCGCGATGTAAGCCTCCGTCAACTCCGCGATGTGAAAACCGATCTCGCGGTCCATCGCTTCTTCGCGCGTGCTGCGTTTCCACCAACTCATGGGCGCCTCCTACTGAGCCGTTTCCAGGATGAGGGCGACCGCCTTCGAAAGGCGGTTCCAGGTCCGCTCCTCGTCAGCAAGCTGGCTTCTGCCCTCGGAAGAGAGACGATAGAACTTCGCTTGACGCCCATTGTCCGATTCGCCCCAGTCCGCCTCAATCCAGCCTCGTTTTTCCAACCGGTGCAGCGCCGGATAGAGCGAACCTTGTTGAACCTGAAGGACTTCGGCAGAAATCTGGCGAATCCGCTGAGAAATGCCGTAGCCATGAATCGGACCGAGTGCGACGACCTTGAGGATAAGAAGGTCGAGGGTTCCCTGCAGAAGGTCTGCCTTTTCAAGCGGGGCCATGATCTCTCCTAGACAATCTACCTATAAAACTGGGATATGTAGATTGTCAAGGAGAGAACGTGACAAACCATCCCTTGGCCAGGTCCGAGTTAGTCCGAACTCAGTGCGAGTAGGGCTTCCAGCGATGATGCTTTTTGAATACGTAATGGCCCACCATCCATCCCAGCGCGCTTCCCACAAGAACGTCAGACGGAAAATGCTGCTGGCCGAGGACCCGGGTCAGGCTCACGCCCGTTGCGAGCGTGTAGACGGCGAATTGGACCTTGCGCGAGGGATACTCGTCCGCAATGACGGCCGCAGACGACCATGCAAGCACGGAATGCGACGATGGAAATGAGGAGTCTATTCCCGCATCTCCCTGAAAGAACTTCCCTTTAGAATCATCGACCTGTGGACGCTCGCGCCAGGTCATCAGCTTTACACCCTGCTCGACAGCGAGGCCATTCAAAAGCGCCTCTCCGGCAAGAATCCCAGTTTCGCGCGCGTGGGCGTTGCCCCCGAATTGACCTGCGACAAAAAGAACTGCAGGTGTGCCGAGCAGGATTCCGGTCAGACCATTCGAGGCAGTCACGTTCTTGTCGTTGAAGTCCGGATCCTGAGAGACGACCTCCGTCATTGCCTCATGATCCGTGGTGATGGCAACCGTCGTAACGAGCGTCAGCGGGATGAGGTACTTCAATTGTCGAGAGCGTATGCGGACCGGGCTGGTCCATATGGCCCCCTGGTCCTTCAGGGTATTCAGTGGCACATCGCGAAGGGTGACCGGTTGCGGTTCGGGCGCATTGGGCAGTTTGCTTGTCGCGGGGGGCCACGTCTGCGCGACCGCAGGACCAGACAGGGCCATCGCGACGGCCAAAGGAAAGACGGCAAATGACGGGCGAAACTGATCCTTGATTTTCACGGCTTAACCGATGCTAAATGATGGCAGCCGTGGCCTTTGATGAACAAAACGTCATCTCCTGTCATTTGTCCATCTCTGCCAGATATATCTCGGTGTAATCGAGGTAATTTTGGGCATATTGCAGGATGAGCGCTCGATCATCATCGCTCAGTTCACGGCGAAGCTTTCCTGGAACTCCAGCCCAAAGGGTCCGGGGCGGCACCACGGTGTGCTCGGGCAGCACGGCTCCGGCAGCAATGATGGATCCCTCACCGATCCGGCAATCATTCAAGATCGTCACCCCCATGCCGATCAGAACCGCATCTTCAACCACGCACCCATGAACAGTGGCATTGTGTCCGATCGTGACCCAGTCGCCGACGGTGACGGAATAGAGATGACGCTGACCGTGCAGAACGGCACAGTCCTGCACATTGGAGTTGGCGCCGATTCTGATCGAGTTCACGTCGCCGCGAATCACGGCATTCATCCAGACCGAAGAGTGCTCGCCGATCTCCACATCTCCGAGCACCTGGGCTGAGAAGTCGATGTAACAACTTGCCGGAAATTTGGGCATGTGGCCCTGGTAACTACGGATCATCGGTACTCCTTATCGGCAGTCTAGAGCAAAGTCACCACGGAATCGATTTGTCTGTCACCGAACATACTGGTGATACACAGTTTGTGATATAAATCACCCGTCAAAATGGCAGAACGCTGCAAGAGACGCTCCAAAATGACGTTTTGTTCATCTTGGAGCGGAAAATCCAGCAGAATCACTGAAATCGAGCGCCCGGTGCTTGACTGCAGATTCAACATTTCAAGTATCATTAAAGAAGCCCCTTGGCAGGTTCGGAGGTGGGATTTTTTGGCAGAGGTTCGCATTCAAGAAGGCGAGCCGCTCGAGAATGCGCTACGCCGGTTTAAGCGTAAGGTTCAGCAGGAAGACATTATCAAGGAAGTAAAACGTCACTCCTACTACCTCAAACCTGGTGAGAAGCGCCGCGTGAAGGCAGCATTGGCACGCAAGCGGAATCGCAAGAAAGCTCGTAAGGAACAGGATTAGTTTTAGACAACCGAATCGTGACACGCGCCGCCCTGGCATCCCCCGCTAAGGAGCGGGGGCGCTGAAAGACTAAGTAAGATCTGGGCGGCCTGTCGCGATTCTTTTCATTTACTTGCACTTGCAGCCGTGCCGTCGGTTGATGGCTGTGATTCAACTCGGTCTTCCGGTTAGACGGAAAGACAGTTCGAAAAGCCGCCTCTTTGTGGCGGCCCGGGCCCTTGTTACATGCTCGACGTACGAAAACAGGGAAACGGGACCGGCAAGCTGAGGACCATGGCCGATTTCGGCTCCATCCCTGTATTGGGGAAGCCGGCCATGGAATTTAAAGACAGAGTTCTGAAGTGTAATGACTGCGGCGCTGAGTTTGTATTCACCGCCGGCGAGCAACTCTTCTTTCACGACAAACAGTTCAAGAACGATCCTAAGCACTGCAAGCAATGCAAGGCGAAGCGTGCCAGTGGCGGGCGAGTTCGTTCAGAGACGCGCACGACATGCTCGGAGTGTGGTCAAGAAACCACGGTTCCGTTCAAGCCGACCCAGGGTAGACCAGTACTGTGCCGTTCTTGCTTCCAGAGGCAACAGGCGAAGGCTCCTACCCCTACGCCACCCGCAGCGTCTGGTGTACCTCAGAGTTGAGCGACAGGCCGTCACTTAATTCTGAAACAGTGAGACCGCACTCCCGGTGTGCCAGACCGCTCTACAAACGAAATCTGCCGGCTGCATGTCAATCGCACCGCTGCGACTCATCGCAATCAAAAAACAAAAGCTCTCAATCAAGACGTGCTACTTGCGCGTCTGCTTGAGCGCGCGATGTCCAATATCGCGACGGTAGTACATGCCTTCGAAGTGAATTTCAGCGAGCGCCTGGTAGGACCGCGTTAGGGCCTGCTCAAGCGAGTCGCCCGATGCAGTCACTCCCAAAACCCTGCCACCGCCGGTCACCAGTTGATTGCCCACCCGTGAAGTGCCCGAGTGGAAGACCTGCACCCCCGGAATCTGTGCGGCGGCCGTCAAGCCGCTGATCGGCAATCCCGTCCGATAGCTTCCGGGGTAGCCCGCGGAGCTTGCCACCACGCAAGCTGAGGCGCCGGACGCCCAGCGCATCTCGGTCTCGGAGAGTCGGCCGTCGATACATGCTTGGAGCGCATCCACCAAGTCCGATTCAAGGCGGACCAGAATGGCTTGCGTCTCAGGATCGCCAAAGCGCGCGTTGTATTCCAGCACTTGCGGACCGCGCGCCGTCATCATCAGGCCGATGTAGAGTACGCCGACAAACGGAGCATCTTCTTCAGCCATCCCGCGTACCGTCGGCTCCGCAATGTGGTGCAGAATCCACTCAGTCATATGTTCTTCAAGGATCTCTGACGTGGAGTAAACACCCATTCCCCCCGTGTTGGGGCCGGTGTCGCCCTCGCCCACGCGCTTATGATCCTGCGCGGGAACCAGCGGTGCTACATGCTTGCCATCGCTGAGGCACAGGAAGCTGACCTCGTCACCCTCCAGAAACTCCTCAATCACGACTTTCTGCTCGGCTCCTCCCAGCAGAACGCCGCTGAAGAGACCCTGCGCTGCCTCAACTGCGGTGTGGCGTGACTCGCAAATAATGACGCCTTTTCCGGCGGCGAGCCCGTCGGCCTTGACCACGATCGGCGGGTGAAAAAGATTGATGGCTTTTTCGACCTCGGCACCGCTGGTGCAGACGGCGTAGTTTGCCGTGGGAATCTGGTGGCGCTTCATGAACTGCTTGGCAAATGCCTTGCTCGACTCAAGACGCGCCGCATCTTTTGTCGGACCAAAGACACGAAAACCTCGCTCCTGAAACGCATCGACGACGCCAAGTGAGAGGGGCAACTCGGGTCCGACGATGATGAGGCTGGGCTGCTCCAGTTCGGCGAGGCGCACCATGGCGGCCACGTCTTTGACGTCGACAGGAAGACAGCGGGCAATCTGGGCGATACCGCCATTGCCCGGAGCGCAGACCACTTCGGTGACGCGTTCGCTGCGCTTGACTGCCCAGGCGAGCGCATGTTCGCGACCGCCCGAGCCAAGAATCAGAACTTTCATGGACGTGCCCCTTGCGGCTCCGGCGCTCCGAAGCCCGAAACGCTATGGTCGGCAATCGAGCCGTCGGAAGTCAAACGAAGCTTGAGCAAAATTCAGATTCTCGCCAATTCAGGGCTCACGGCCTCTGCACGTCGGTGGGCGTCGGGTGCTCCAGCCGGTTTCCTTCTATCGTGACCACGTCTTTCTTCGATTTCCGGTAGACGTTTGCAACCGCCAACGTCCAGAAAGGAACTAGATCGACTCCGGGAACGAGCTCGGCAAAGAGCGATGGTAGAAACTCCCAGTGCCAGCCAAGAAGGTACACAAGCACCGCGCACATTCCCAAATCGAGCAGGTCATCCGCAGGCGATGCGGCGCCCGCAATAAACAGGGGAAAGACGAAGATCTGAAGTGCATCCGCGAGGACCGCCAGCACCATCGCGGCCTGCATACGCGAACGCGGCGAGATTGTCATCTTGTCCTCAGTCACGGTACAGCACTGCTTTCCCCCGGCTCGAACCGGTCCACCACTTATTAGTGACGGATTTTATTTCGTCTCGTCATCCATCCGAAGATACGTGGCAATCGATCCTCGCCCTCCGGTGCCGCAGAGCGTTCCACACCGGAGAGCCAAAGTATAGCCGTCTTCGCAACCGGGCCGAGCCGCCAGAGAACATGCTCGGAACTTTATACTGATCCGTGGTGAACCGGCGTTCGTTCTGCGCGAATCCCGGCAGGGAAGCGCAATGGTCGAAAGACGCATCAAGCCCTATCGCGAGCAGGTTGCCGAGGACGAGCGTCGGGAAGCACAGCGCCGCGCGACTATCCGCAACCAGACATTCGGTTTGCTCATTGTGGCGGCAGTAATTTTGACATGGTGGCTCTTCCACACCAATCCAAAGTGGATATTCCCTCCGGGCTGGTGGCGGCTGTAACCCCCGAAAACCAAAGTCGTTGAACCGGGCTCCGCTCGCTTTCTAAATTATTGGCCGGGCAAGATGGGATAATCCAATCGGTCCTTTTCTTCTGGAGGCGCTTGCCCGACTCGCCAGTCACACCATTACTGACGCCCGACCCGCTCCTCATCCTGCTGCTCGGCCCCACGGGTAGCGGCAAGACAGCGCTGTCGTTGTCGTTGGCCGAGCGATTTCGTGGCGAGATCGTTAGTTGTGATTCTGTCGCGGTGTATCGCGGCATGGACCTGGGCACGGCGAAGCCATCCTCTGAAGAGCGATCGCGGTTACCGCATCACCTGATCGATGTGGCCGAGCCCGACGAGCCCTTCACCGCTGGGGAGTACAGCCGCCAGGCCCGCGCCGCACTCCGCGACATTGCAACCCGGTCCAGGTTGCCCATCGTGACCGGCGGGACAGGCCTCTATCTGCGCGCGCTCATCGAAGGCCTCTTCGCAGGACCCGTGCGACACGAGGACCTACGCGAGCGATTGCGGCTATCCGCGCAGAAGCACGGAAATGCCTGGCTGCATCGCGCTCTAGCGCGACTCGACGGGCCGTCGGCGTCCCGGATTCATGCCAACGACACAGCCAAGTTAATTCGTGCGATTGAAGTGTGCGTCGCGGGCCGTCGGCCCATGTCGCAGGTGCTCGGCTCCCAAAAACTGGCGCGCGATCCCCTCACCGGATTTCGACTGCTTCGCATCGGATTGAACCCGCCGCGCACTGCGCTGTATCAGCGTCTCAATCGGCGCTGCGCAGAAATGTTTGCCGCTGGCCTGGTAGACGAGACACGTGGCCTTCTGGAGCGGTATGGGCCAATCAAGGCGCTGGACTCACTTGGCTATCGCCAGGCGATGGCTGTCTTGGCCGGAACGATGTCAGAGCCGGATGCAATCGCGGCCGCGCAGCAAGGCCATCGCAACTATGCGAAACGGCAATTAACGTGGTTTCGGCGCGAGCCCGACGTGCATTGGATCGAGGCATTCGGCGATGAGCCGGACACGGAACGGGCAGCCGTTGCGCTGGTTCAAGATAATCTGCACATATGAGCGCATCCGCGCAGAACGGCTTTTTAGATTCCGAAGAGACGATCGACCTGTTTCTTCACGCCTTCTTCCATCACGCGCTTCCCAAGGTGCAATGGACACACGCCGCTCACGTAACACTGGCCGCCTCTCTGCTTCACGCTGCGGACGTAGCCACGGTGCTACCCCAGGTGCGAAACGCAATCCGAAGCTACAACGAAGCGGTTGGCACCAGGAACACCGATACCTCGGGCTACCACGAAACCCTGACGGTCTTCTGGCTACGAATCGTCGCGCAAAAGCTTCATCACTTGCGCATACCTTCGCGCCTTGAAGCCGTGCGCGCGGTGGTTGCCGCGTTTGGAGAGGAGCGCGGGCTCCATAAGCTTTACTATTCCGGCGACATCGTTGGGGACACCGTGGCGCGGCGTGTGTGGGTCGAGCCGGACTTGCAGCCCCTTCCGTAGAAGTGAATCAGATGCGAAAGCCCACGGTCCTGCATCCGATAAACTGGACGGTGGATTGACGCGTTCACGTCATTGGTTGAGCGCGTCAGAACGGAGCACTCTTGGCAGAGACAGTTTCAGAGACGATCTATGATGTGGCGATAATTGGCAGCGGTCCGGCCGGATATACAGCAGCGATTCGCGGTGGACAACTTGGATTGAAGGTCGCGCTCATCGAAGCGGAGAAAGTGCTGGGGGGAACCTGCCTCCACGTCGGCTGCATCCCGACCAAGGCCCTGCTCTTCAATGCCGAAATCTGGGACCATCTCAAGCATGCATCCGAATACGGCATCGAGGGTGTCGACGCTCGCACGCTCAATTGGGAAAACGTGCAGAAACGCAAAACCGGCATCGTCAACAAGCACACCAAGGGCCTCGACTTCCTGATGAAGAAGTACAAGGTCACGGTGATTTCCGGCTATGGACGACTCACTGGCGGCGCAAAAGACGGCGTGCACACCATAGCGCTTTCCGGTACGCCCGACGGTGCAGCGACCCAGTTGCGCGCGAAGAATGTGATTGTAGCGACGGGCTCCGACGCGAAGATGATGTTCGGGCTCGCGCCGGACGATCGCATCCTTACCAACATCGAAA
>Ga0207706_10006895_pt1 | contig 10505 bp, 9 predicted proteins | sample KBSC53metaG_FD_184318 | JGI IMG/M metagenome (GOLD analysis project Ga0207706, IMG submission 184318) | Corn rhizosphere microbial communities from Kellogg Biological Station, Michigan, USA - KBS C5-3 metaG (SPAdes) (version 2) | ecosystem: Host-associated > Plants > Roots > Rhizosphere > Soil ... | reverse complement strand
CACGTAGGCCAGCCGCACCCCGGCGTGGATGGTGAAATAGTCGACGCCCTGTTCGCACTGCTCGATCAGCGTGTCCTTGTAGCATTCCCAGTCGAGCTTGACGGGATCGCCGTTCACTTTTTCAAGCGCCTGATAAATGGGAACGGTGCCGATCGGCACCGGCGAATTGCGCAGGATCCATTCGCGTGTGTTGTGAATGTTGCGGCCGGTGGAGAGATCCATCACCGTGTCGGCGCCCCAGCGGATCGCCCACACCATTTTCTCGACTTCTTCCTCGACCGACGAGGTGACGGCGCTGTTGCCGATATTGGCGTTGATCTTCACCAGGAAGTTGCGGCCGATGATCATCGGCTCCAGCTCGGCGTGGTTGATGTTGGACGGAATGATAGCGCGGCCGCGCGCGACTTCGCTCCGCACGAATTCCGGCGTGATGAAGGCGGGGACTTCGCCGCCGAACTGCTCGCCGTCGGCGAGGGCAGCCTGTGCGCGGTCGAGCATCTTCTTGCGGCCGAGGTTTTCGCGCTCGGCGACGTAAATCATCTCCTTGGTGATGATGCCGGCTCTGGCCCACTCATATTGCGTGACCGGTTTGCCTTCCAATGCGCGCCACGGCTTCGGAGTGTTGGGGAAATTGCGGGCGAGATGTTTTCCCGTGACGTTGCCGTTGTCGACGGGCTGGATCGGCCGGCCCTCATATTGCTCCACGCCGCCACGTTCTTTCACCCATTCGATGCGCGCGCGGCCCAGGCCCTTCTCCACGTCGATCGTCACCGCCGGGTCCGTGTATGGACCCGTCGTGTCGTAAACCGGCAGCGGCGGCTCGCCCGACGATGCATCGAGCGCGATCTCGCGCAGCGGCACACGCAACTCGGGCGCGGCTTCGGGTTGCGAATAGACCTTGCGTGAGGCGGGCAACGCCCCGGTGGTGACCTTCGGGAGGGTGACGTTGGGGTCGTGGATATTCATTTATTTTCTCCTCCGTACACGCGGCTGGCGCCGCGTACTCTCGTGGACAAGTTGTGGCGGATCGAGATAGCCGAAATAGCTCAGCAATACGCCGAACAGCACGGCGATCCCGCCGTCGATGATGAAAAAGTTCGGAGAGCCGAGCATTGCAAGGCCGTACGTCTCGATCACCTGCGGTGCGATCATCCGTACGACGCCGCCGATCAGAGCCAGCCAGCCGATGACGGTGATGATGAGCGGCCAGTGCCATTTCCAGTCGTTATGCACGGCAACCATCGCAAGCCCCATGACAAGAGCGAGGACGCCGGTCAGATAGATGAGCACGTGGTCGTGCAAGGCGCGCTCAAACATGGCGCGATAGACGGCCGTGTTGAACAACATGCCGAGACCACCGACGATGAAGACGGGTCCGATCAGCTTGGCCAGAAAATGCGACCGTTCCATGGTTCAAATCCCCCAATTGAATGTTGCGCTTACGCTCACGCCACATAACCCTTGAAGGTGATAAAGCCGCCGAGTGCGATCAGCACAATTCCAAGGCCGGTGAAAAAGCCGGCATTCGCGATAATCGCACTGGCGATGAAGTTGGCGAACTGGGGTGCGATGATACGGAACGCGCCGACGCAGGTGAGGACCCAGCCGATCATCGTGACGGTGCTGCGCCAGTCGGGCGTCCAGGCGTTGTGGACATTGAGAATGTAGAGGCCGGCGACCAGCGCCAGGATTCCGGAAAAGTAGATGAAGGGAAGGCCGCCGAGGAACTGCACCGCCATCTCGCGGTAGGTCGCCTGGTTTGACAGCATGCCGACGCCGATGGCGGCAAGCACCGGGCCGACCAGCCTCGCGATCGTCAGCGATTTTTGCATCGGAGTGTCCTGTCCCTTCGCCGGCATGACCCGGATCAGGTTCAAAGGGTTTTTCTCAGCCCAAAACGGGCACCCCTCGGAACAGTGTTTAATGTATGCGCGGGGGCAGGACTGTCAATGTGGGGCGGGGGAAAGGGAGTGCGCTTTTCGCAGCCTTGCCAGTGCGATTTGGGTTGTAACCATGCGCACCCAAAGGCGTCATGCCCGGGCTTGACCCGGGCATCCATGATGACTCGCCGCCGCGCAAGATTTACGTAGGTCCAACTTCGCTGAGACTCATCATGGATTGTCGGGTCAAGCCCGGCAATGACAGCTGAGGGCTGGTGCCACAGCCCCGAGTTCGGTGGCATCCATGACGATTTTCATCGGGCGACGTCGTTAAAGAGATCGCGCCATTTTGGATCAGCGCCTTCCACGAGCTGGAGCTTCCACTGCCGGGACCGGTGCTTGATATTCTTCTCGCGCTGAATCGCCTCTCGTGGCGTGTTGTATCGTTCAAAATAAACCAGCATTTTGAGTCTATATCGTTTTGAAAATCCGCTGACCGAACCTTCGCGATGCTCGTGCGCACGACGAACGAGATCGTTGGTGATCCCTACATACAATGTGCCGCGCGGTACATTGGTTAGAACGTAAACCCAATAGTCTGCCATTTCCGACTGGCATCATGGATTGCCGGGTCAAGCCCGGCAATGACGTGTTGAGAGGATGCCGGCATTGCCGCGAACTCTGAGTCGTGCCCGGGGTTGATCCGGGCATCCATGATGAGATGCAACTCGGACATCCAAACGCGTCGAGAGATTGCGCCGAGTTCAGACGCTGCCCACCCGTCTCCGGATTGCAACAGCTGGGAAAAGAAATGCATCGGCGCGAGCAGAATCCTGCGCATTGTCGCAAGTAGCAAACTCTATGGCGCATTAGTCCAAGCGCTCCCGGGCGGGTTCTTTAATCTCGAATCAAGAATCTGCGCCAAACAGCACGTAGAAAGCCGCGCGTTTGGCCGTCCGATTGCAACCGGCATTCGAGGGCTGCTCATGAAAAAGGTATGGCTAAGAAGCGCTGCGCTTGCGATTTTTATTGCAGGATCGGTGCAGGCGGCGGACCTCAAAGGCGCGCCGGTCTACAAAGCTGTCGCGCCCGCTTATGATTGGACCGGTTTCTACGCGGGCCTGAATGCCGGCGTGGGCGCTTCGCAAAGCAACGGCAGTACCGATTCTGAATTCCCCGTGACCGACCGCGCCGGCGTCGGCTTCGCCGGCGGCTTGCAGGCCGGGTTCAACTGGCAATTCGCGCCGAATTGGGTGACCGGCGTCGAAGGTGATATCGGCTATCTCGGCATCGACCGCTCATTCAAGAACTGGGTAACCGTACTCGCGTTGGGCGTTGAGACAGATTGGTCTGGCACACTCCGCGGCCGCGTCGGTTATACCAATGGCCCCTCGCTGTTTTACGCGACCGGCGGCGCCGCCTTCGTAAAGCTGAAGAACAGTTATGACTTCTTTTCGAGCCAAACGACTTTAGCCTCAAAGTCCGCGACCGCGACCGGCTGGACCGTGGGCGGCGGCATCGAAACCATGCTCGGCGGTAACTGGTCGGCCAAGGCCGAATATCTTTATATCGACGTGGGTAGCGCGGATGTTTTCAATGCGGGCTTCGAAGAGACGGCCCATTTCGACAATCACTTCCACGTCTATCGATATGGCGTAAACTACAAATTCGGTGGGCCGGGCATGAGCGCAGGCATGGGCGCAGGCCTGTTGCGTGCCCATGACTGGACGGGATTCTATGCCGGGCTGAGTGTCGGTGCGGGGCTGTCACAGGATGTGTTCAGCGGACCGACCGATCCCAACAACGGAGCTTCTTCCGATATTGCCTATGCCCGGGTCACCGGTAGTCTGCAGGCTGGATATAATTGGCAGTTTGGCCCGAACTGGGTTGCCGGTCTCGAAGGCGATATTGGCTATCTCGGGAACAAGCGGGCGTACATTTTTTTGAATGATGGCGCGCCGACGGCCTCCTGCTTCAGGACAAATTGGTACGGCACCGCGCGCGGTCGTCTCGGTTACAACACAGGCCAGGCACTCCTCTATGTTACCGGCGGCGCGGCCTTCGTGAACGTGAAGAACAATTTCGATGACACTGTCATTCAACGTTTTGCGTCCAGGACCGAAACCGCAGGCGGCTGGACGGTGGGTGGCGGCATTGAGGCGGCGCTCACCCAACGCTGGACCGCCAAAGCCGAATATCTTTATATCGATGCGGGAAGCCAGGACGTGTCGAATCCGACCATCACGCGCTTGGGCGCCGGGCACTTCGAAAACCGGTTCCATATCTTTCGTTACGGCTTGAACTACAAGTTTGGCGGCTGACGCAATCGGTTTTGAAAAAAGTCACGTTTTCGGCAACTGCGTCACCGCCACCTTCACCGCGCCGTTGGCTTCCGCGACCACGCGCAGTGTGTTCGCATCGAATTCGATGCCGGTGAGGCGCAGGCCGTTCACGGACGCATCCACGCGCACGCCATTGCTGCCGCTTTGCTGAAATTCCCTGAGTGCAGCGGCGATCTTGGCTCTCGCGTCGTCGGCGAAGGGCTTGAGGTCGATCGCCGCCTTGTCGGCGAGCGCCTTTTGCACATAGGGCATGGCCGCGCGTGCGGCAGTGCCAAGCAGGCCGAAGGCTGCTTCAGATTCGACCGCGAGTGAAATATCGGTCAGCCGCATGATCTGGTTCTGCTGATCGAGCACCGGCTTGCCCCAGATGTGCACAGTTGCTTCGGTGCCGAAGCCGAACCAGCTTTTCTTCTCGCGCGCCTTCACGCGCAGCGAAATCAGCAGCCGGTCGCCGGCTGCCGCGAGGCTCGCGCCCAGCACCTCGACATCGACCGGCCCGCTGCCATCCTCGGGAAAGTGCCGGCCCTTGAGCTGCGGCTCGATCAGCCTGTTGAGCTCGGTGAACGGCATGTCGATCGGCACGCCGACCGCGAGCACGCCGTCCTGCATCGGCGGCACCAATTCGAGCTGCGCCGGGAACGGACAATTCGGTTTGGTCTCATTCGGCAGGATGCGCGTTTCCGCCTGCACGCCGATGGTAATCGTCACGTTGCGCGCATCGACCTGCGGCTGCGCCGCGGTGGCGCGCACCGGCCGCATTTCCAGCCACAAAGGCGGCAGGCCGGTTTTCTCGCCGCCGAGCGGAATCGAGCGGCACATCTTGGCCCATTGATCACGGGCGCCGCGCTCGATCGTCGGATCGTTGCGCAGGCGCGCCTGCAGTGCCGTGATCTGGCTGCTCACGATCGGATCGAGCACTGGCTTGATTTCATTGCCGAGATTGACCTTGACGCCCGCAATGTTGGTGCCGGCATCGTTGAAATCGAGCCGCCCTGCAAGGTTGGGTTCGATACGCCACGCGGACGTGAGCTGCGGCCGCGACGTCACGACCACGTTGCCGCGAAAATCGGTGCGCTGGTCGAGCGTCTTGACGGCGAGATCCTCGATCTGCTTGCCGACTGCATTACCGCCCAGCAGGTTGCCGATCGCGCCACCGATGCCGCCCTCGGCCTTGCCCGCTGTGTTGCCGATCTGGCCGGTGATACGCACGCTGCCGTTGAGCGGTGTTGTGATCGTCAGCGTGTTCGGTTGTCCGGAGGCGATCATTGTCCCGCGCGTGACAGTGAGCCCGATCTCGGCCTGACCAAGGAGCTGCGTGACCGGATTGTCATTCTTGCCCGCGAAATCGCGGGGCGCCGCGGCGTCGAGCGAATTGCCGATGGCGGTCAGCGCAACCGCGACCGGCGCGATGACCTGGGAGGCGCGCGTCACGGGCTGCAAGGCTTTCGGGGGCTGTAAAATCGCGAGCGCTTCCGGCAGTCCGCTGTCGGCGGGAATGAAGCGGTTGAGCGCCCACATCGTGGCGGCGTAGCAAGTTGCGATGATGCAGGCGGCGACGACCGCCAGACGGAATCGGCGCGAGCGGCCGAACAGCCGGATGGGCGCCGTGACGTAGTAGATGAATGTATCGAGCCGCATTGACGCTCCGCTCGAATCACCAACGCGAATCTTAGGCGGCGTTTCGGTGAGGCGCCAGCGCGGTATTGGCAAGCGCGGCAACAAACTCGGTGTCATGCCCGGGCTTGACCCGGGCATCCATGGTGAAGTGCAGCAAGTAAAACACTACGGGCTTTATTGTTGAGCCGCGTCATGGATTGCCGGGTCAAGCCCGGCAATGACGATTGAGAGGCATCAGGTGCCAGGACCCACCGCATTTCCCGCTCTTCCCTCCCGTGTTACCCATGACTCATTGTGGCGCAGCCCTTCGTCGAGCCGTGCGACCGCGGCATTATTGCCGCACAACCATGTCCGCGTGCGCTTGGCCGCGAGATCGCGCCACAGCGGCGCCGGATGGTATTGGCTGCCTGTGTGTTTGCATCTGCGATGGCTTTCATCGATGGATCGGCGTTGACGGTCGCGCTCCCGAAGCTGCGCGCCTTCTTCGGCGCCGATCTTGCGTCGGTGCAATGGGTGCTCAACGGCTATGTGCTGGCGCTGGCCGCGCTGACATTGATTGGTGGCGCGCTCGCCGATCACTACGGCAAGGCGCGCATGCTGGCTGTGGGATGCGTCGGCTTTGGAGTCTCGTCGATAGCTTGCGCGATCGCCCCCTCTGTCGGCTGGTTGATTGCCTGCCGCATCGTTCAGGGAATTTCGGCAGCGATCGTAACGCCGTCGAGCCTGGCCTTGATCGGTGCGACGTATCCGAAAGAAGAGCGTAGCCGCGCGATCGGCGTCTGGGCGGCTGCTTCGGCGCTGACCACCGCCGGGGGGCCAGTGCTGGGCGGCTGGCTGACCGAAAGCTTCGGCTGGCAATGGGTTTTCGCGATCAACCCGCCGCTGGCGCTGATCGCCGTTGTGCTCCTGATCATCTATGCGCCGGCCGACCAGCATGCGGTGCGGCAATTCGATTTTGCGGGCGCCGCCATCCTCGCGGTTGCTCTCGGCGCGCTCGCCTGGGCGCTCGGCCAGATCGGCCCGGACACGACGGGCGCGGGCGGCGGCTTATTAATTGCTCTCGCCGCGGCGCTCGGTGTCGCGGGGGTTGTCGGCTATGGCCTGTGGGAGCATGCGACGTCACACCCAATGACACCGCCGCGGCTCATGAAGAACCGCGCGTTTGTCGCGCTCAATATCGCGACGCTGCTGATCTATGCCGGCCTGGCGGTCATGTTCTTTCTTCTGTCGTTCGATCTCATCGACCGGCGCAAATTGACTCCCATCGATGCCGGCCTCGTTTTCCTGCCTTTCACGCTTGGTGTCGGTCTGCTGTCGCAGCCATTCGGAGCTTTGGCTGACAAGATCGGAGCCCGAACCATGCTGATCGTCGGGCCGCTTGGGGCTGCCGCCGCCTTTCTTCTGCTTGCATTGGGCAAGGACGCATCACTCGCGCCCGGCGTGATCGTGCCGATGGCGCTGCTCGGTGTTTCCTTCGCCGGCCTGGTGGCGCCGCTTACGGCGTCGGTGATGTCGAGTGTCGCGGACGCCGACGAAGGCCTTGCCTCCGGCGTCAACAATGCCGTGAGCCGCGTGGCCCAGCTTGCCGGTATTGCGCTGTCTGCGGGCGTTGCGTCATACGCATCGGGCTATGCGGCGGGCTTGATCACGGCTGCCCTTCTCATGACCGCGGGCGCTCTCGGCATTGCGGTCATGCTGCCGCCGGCGGCAGGGGGCAAACAGTAGTCCGCCATGCCACCAATCAGCGTCATGCCCCGCGAAGGCGGCGCATCCAGTAAACGCAATTAATCGCAAAGTTGCGCCGTACTGGTCCCCGCCTTCGCGGGGACGACATCAGCAAACCGACGCTACCCGCGGGATCTGGGCAAGTTCGGACGGCTGATAGTGCGCAAATCCCTGCAGCGCGACCGGATCGGTGAATTCTACCCGCCGCTCGCTGCCGGCGATCAGTTTTTCCGAGCGCAGGCGTTGCATCATGCGGTTGAGATGGGGAACGCTCAGGCCCAGGACGTCGGCCATGACTTCCTGCGAAAACGGCAGAGTGAATCTCGTCGCTTCGGCACGTCCGACGTTGCGCAACCGCCTGTGCAGCTCCAGAAGAAAATGCGACAGGCGCTCGATCGGCGTCCGGCGGCCAACGTCGATAATGTGTTCGGCGTAGGTCGTCGCCTCCTGCACGGCGATCCAGGTCAGGGCCAGGCCGAATTGCGGGCGGCGATAGCAAAGCTGCACGTAGGCATCGAGCGTGCAGGCGTTCATCGTAATATCGGTGATGGCGCTTACTGAATAGATCGCCTTTTCGAAGAAGCTGCCGGGTATGCCGACGATGTCGCCCGGCAAAATCACGTTGAGGATTTGACGCTTGCCATTGCGCAGCAGTTTGTAACGCACTGCGTAGCCATCCCTCACGAAGCACAGCTTGCGGTATTCGTCTCCGTCGACAATGACTTCCCCCCGCCGCCGAATCAGCAATTCGCCATCGATGATGGCTTCGAGGCCTTTCAGATCGGCGAGGTCGAGGTCGACGTATTGCAACAGCCGTGTAATGAACGGGTGCTGCTCCAACATGGTTCCGGCTGCTGCAAAGCTCATAGAAGGCTCATAGAAAGCTCACGGCCGGTCAGGCTAGCCTCGTTCCTTAATCTGAATCAATGATCTTGACGAAGGCGCGCACGCGCGAAACGCAGTCGAATACGTGGACCACTCTTCCCCTCTGAAGTTGTGTGGTCGTGAAACAAATACTCCTTTTCCAAATGGCCGCGCCTGCACGTGCGGCCATTTTTTAAGAGTCGCCGATGACCACGGGAAAAAATGAACAGGCCAGCGTAGATGGCAGCCTGCGAGCCGACAGGGCGGCCAAGGTGATCGCCTCGATCATCATCGCTGGTCTCCTGGTGATGTTCGGTTACGGAATTCTCGGCTGGATCATCTTTGGCTAAGACCGGGTGCCGCACGCACCGGTGACGATGTGCCGGGATGGCCGGTTTGGTTTGCCCCTTTCCGGCCGTTGCGCACGGGAAGCCCCGGCCATGCGCCGGGGCTTCTTCCGTGCGGTCAATGCGATCCCATGCGATGCAGCTTGAGCACGGTGTAGACCGTGTCGCTCGCTGGCGTCGGAATGCCGAGCTCGCGGCCGAAGGCCCGCACTTTGCCCGCGAGCCAATCGAGCTCAAGCCGGTTGCCACGTTCGAGATCGTGCGCCATGGACGCCTTCATCCCGGGCTCGATTTTTGTCGCAACAAAGGCCGCACGTTCCTCGAGATAAGCGGGGTCCAGCGCCACGCCCTTGGCTTTACCGACCGCAAATGCCTCATCCATCAGCGCGCGAAAAAATCCGCGCAGTTCGGGGTCTGCTGCAATCGGACCGATGGGCGAGCGCAAGCTTGCGGTCGAGCCCGCCATAGCCGTGAGGAAAATGAATTTCTGCCAGAGCTCGCTTTCGATGTCGGCAGAGAGGTCGATATCGAGCTTGGCGGCCTTGCCTGCTTCGACGAAGGCATTGAGCTTGTCGTCGGGTTTCTTGTCGGCGCGGCCGAAACGGATCCTCGCGAACTGGCTGGTGTGTTTGATCGTGCCCGGCAAAGCGATAGTGGTTGCGATATAGGCAGCACCGCCGACAACGCGTTCGGCGCCCAGCACGGAAGAAACGCGCTCGACGCTGTCGACGCCATTTTGAAACGTAATGAGCCGGCTGTCCGGTCCGAGTAATGGACGCGCGGAAGCCGCTGCCGTTTCGGTATCCCACAGCTTGACCGCGAACAGCACGACGTCGACCGGCCCGACCTTGGCAGGATCGTCGGTGACGTTCGGCTTCGGGAGATGCAGATCGCCGTGAACGCTCTCGATCTTCAGGCCGTTTTTCTGAATCGCATCGCGATGAGCTCCGCGTGCGATGAAAAACACATCGTGTCCCGCTGCCGCCATGCGCGCGCCGAAATAACCGCCGACCGCACCCGCCGCCATTGCCGCAATACGCATGTTTGTTTTCCGTCTTTGTCATGGCCGGGCATAGCCGTCCGAAGGACGGCGTGCTTTCGCACGCCTATGTCCCGGCCATCGGGTTTGTCCGATTTACGCAGCCTTATAACTGACAAGCCCGGTGATGACAGAAAAAATGGCCCGGCAGGAAGCCATTCATGGCAGGTCTGCAGAGACTAGTAGCGGCCGGAAGGCCGGATGGCGTTCCAGGTCGCTTCCGCGCGGCCCGGTAGCTGTGGCGCATAGGCATTCGTCAGCGAGGCGTGCCTGGCTTGCGCAACGGCGGTCTGCGGCAGCACGACGACTTTCGCGCCGACCTGCACGCGGCTGTAGAGATCGATCACGTCTTCATTTGTCAGGCGGATGCAGCCGCTCGAAACGTGCTTGCCGATTGTGGTGGGCGCATTGGTGCCGTGGATACGGTACTGCGTCCCGGCAATATACATGGCGCGCGCGCCGAGCGGATTACCCGGTCCGCCTGAGGTCATGCGCGGCAGGTAAGGCTGGCGTGCGACCATTTCGGCTGGCGGATACCAATCCGGCCATTCGGCCTTGCGCTCGATCGATCGCACGCCCGACCAGGTGAAACCGTCGCGGCCGACGCCGATGCCGTAGCGCATCGCCTTGCCGTTGCCGAGCACGTAATAAAGAAACGTGTGCGGGGTATCGACGATGATGGTGCCGGCGG
>Ga0207706_10006893_pt1 | contig 10507 bp, 7 predicted proteins | sample KBSC53metaG_FD_184318 | JGI IMG/M metagenome (GOLD analysis project Ga0207706, IMG submission 184318) | Corn rhizosphere microbial communities from Kellogg Biological Station, Michigan, USA - KBS C5-3 metaG (SPAdes) (version 2) | ecosystem: Host-associated > Plants > Roots > Rhizosphere > Soil ... | reverse complement strand
CCTGGTCGCGACCAGCCCCGACGTGATCACGCTCAGCGAGCTGGACACCGGCCGCTACACGATGGTCAACGACACCTTCTGCCAGCTCACCGGCTACCCGATCGATGAAGTGATCGGCCGCAGCTCCGCCGAACTCGGGATCTGGGCCCGGCCCGAGGACCGCGATCGCCTCGTCGCAGCGCTGGAGCAGCACGGCCCGCTGCAGAACATGCCCACCGAATTCATTGCGCGCGATGGGCGCCGGCTCTCGCTGCTGGTGTCGGCGGCGCGCTTCGTGATGGACGGGCACGACTACCTGGTGATCAATGCGCGCGATGTCAGCGAGCTCGAGCGCACGCGCAAGGAACATGAAGCGATCCTGCAGAACGCGTCGATCGGCATCGCCTTCACGCGCGACCGGCGTTTCGTGCAGGCCAACGCGCGCTGCGAGCAGATGTTCGGCTGGCCGCGCGGCGCGCTGATCGGCCAGCCCGGCAGCGTGGTCTGGGGCAGCGCGGCCGAATACGAGGCGCTGGGCCGCGAGATCGGCCCGCTGCTGGCGGCCGGCCAGCAGGTCGAGACCGAGCGCCTGATGAGCCGGCGCGATGGCAGCCAGCTGATGTGCCGCATCCTCGCGCAGGCGGTCGACCCGGCGCAGCCCACGAAGGGCGGCACGATCTGGATCCTCGACGATGTGACCGAGCGCCGCCTGATGGACCAGCAGCTGGCACGGGCGCGCGACGACGCCGAGGCGGCCAGCCGCGCCAAGAGCGCCTTCCTCGCCAACACCAGCCATGAGCTGCGCACGCCGCTGAACGGCCTGGTCGGGCTGGCCCGGCTGGCGCGCCAGCCCGACCTCGACGAGGCGCAACGCCGCCACTACCTGGAGCAGATCAGCGAGAGCGCCGAGACGCTGTCGGCCATCATCTCCGACATCCTCGACCTGTCGAAGGTCGAGGCCGGCAAGCTGCAGCTGGAGACGGTGGCCTTCGACCTGCACGGGCTGCTGCAGGCGCTGCAGCGCGCCTACGGCACGCTGGCGCAGGCACGTGCGCTCTCGCTCACGCTCGACATCGCGCCCGACGTGCCGCGCCATGTGCTGGGCGACCCGGTGCGGGTGCGCCAGATCCTCAGCAACTACCTGGGCAACGCGCTCAAGTTCACGCCGCACGGCGCGATCCGCCTGGTCGCACGGCAGCTCACCCACGGGCTGCTGCGTTTCGAGGTGCACGACTCCGGCCCCGGCGTCGCACCTGCCGTGCAGGCCCGTCTCTTCCGGCCCTTCACGCAGGCCGACCAGTCGACCACACGGCGCTTCGGCGGCACCGGTCTGGGCCTGTCGATCTGCCATGAGCTGGCCTCGCTGATGGGGGGCACGGTGGGCGTTCAGAGCCCGGCGCCGGGGCGCCGGCAGAACACGCCGCTCGCCGGGCCGGGCAGCTGCTTCTGGGTCGAGCTGCCGCTGCAGGCCACCGACGCCAAGGATGTGCAGTCGGGCTTCGGGCCGCTGGAGGCCGACAACCCGATCTTGGGCGCGCGCGTGCTGATGGTCGAGGACAACCCGGTCAACATGATGATCGCGGTGGCGCTGCTGGAGCAGTGGGGCGTCAAGGTCACGCAGGCATCCAACGGCCGACAGGCGATCGAGGCGGTGGAGCAGGCGGCGCAGAAGGGCCGGCCGTTCGACGCGGTGCTGATGGACGTGCAGATGCCCGAGATGAGCGGCCACGAGGCCACGCGCGTGCTGCGCCAGCGCTACGACGCGCGGCAGCTGCCGATCATCGCGTTGACGGCGGCTGCCCTGGTCAGCGAGCGCGACGAGGCGCTGCAGGCGGGCATGAACGACTTCCTGACCAAGCCGATCGATGCGCTGCGCCTGCGGCGCACGCTGATCCGGCTGCTCGGCGGCGACTCAGCCGGCACCGTGCCGACGCAGCACGACACGAAGCCCTGAACGCATCGCGGCGGCCGGCAACCCTGCCGGCGCCGGCAGCTTGAGCAGCTCGCGCAGCGCCGGATCCATGGTCACGCGCATCAGCTGGCGGAACAACGAGCGCGTGCCCCACGGCAGCGACAGCGTCACCACCTCGTCCAGGCACATCGAGGCCAGCCGGCGGCCTTCGTCGGTGTAGCGCCAGCGCCGGCGCTCGTACTGCGCCTGGAACGCCTGCCAGTCGGCCAGCGTCCGCGGCAGTGCAGGGATCGCCATCGCGCGGCCCACGCGATCCCAGAAGCCGAGCAGCAGCGCCAGTTCGCCGGCCGACAGCGGCGGACCGCCGGCGGCATCGTTCCAGCGCAACGGCTCCAACACGAACACCGACAGCACGTAGGCATAGTCCTCGGGCGCGGCCACCACATGCCGGTGCGCCTGCAGCAGGCGAGCGACCGCGGCCTCGCCTTCGGCAGACTCGAAGCCATGCCAAATGAGGTCGCGCAGGGTCTGGCGCGTGCGGGCGAGGCGCGCATGCGTCTGCGCGACCAGCTGCGAGTGGCCGTAGAAGGCCTTCACGAGGTGGCCCACCGCCATCGTGCGGATCAGCGCGCCATAGGTCCCGAGGCGGAACATCAGGCGCCGGCGCGGCGCGAAGTACAGCGCACGCAGCGCCGGCGCGTCGGGCCCGAGGTTCATGCCTTCAGCGTCAGCGGCAGTTCGCGCAGGCGCTGCCCGGTCAACGCGAACAGCGCGTTCGCCACCGCCGGTGCGATCGGCGGCGTGCCGGGTTCGCCGACGCCGGTGGGCGGCCGGGTGCTCGGCACGATGTGCGTCTCGACCACCGGCGCGTCCTTCAGCGACAGCAGCGGGTAGTCGGGGAAGCTGCGCTGCCGCACCACGCCGTTCTCGATGTCGATGCGGCCGTGCAGCGCCGCGGTGAGGCCGAAGATCACGCCGCTTTCCATCTGCTGCGCGATCACGCCCGGGTTGACCGCCACGCCGCAGTCGACCGCGCAGACCACCCGGTGCACGCGCGGCCGGCCGTTCTCGAGCGACACCTCGGCGACCTGCGCGACGATGGTGTCGAAGCTCTCATGCAATGCCACGCCGCGCGCCCGCCCGCCTGCCAGCGGCGCGCCCCAGCCGGCCTGGTCGGCCGCCAGCTTCAGCACCGCAGCATGGCGGGGCATCGCGGAGAGCAGCGCAAGGCGGAACTTCACCGGATCCTGCTTGGCCTCGTGCGCCAGCTCGTCGATGAAGCTCTCGCTGAAGAACGCGTTGTGCGAGTGGCCGACCGAGCGCCAGTAGCCGATCGGCACGTCGTGGTGCGTGGTCACGTGGGCCATGCGCTGGTGCTCGATGCCGTAGGGCAGGTCGAACAGGCCTTCGCTGACGGTCTTGTCCGGCATGTCCATCGGCCCCGCCAGCTGCGGCAGCGTGCGCTGCATCCAGCGCGGGGTGATCGCATCGCCCGCGCTGGTGATCGCCAGCGCCACCGGCAGGCCCTGCGCATCGAGGCCGGCCTGCATGAAGGCCGTCCCCGCGGGACGATAGAAGTCGTGGCCGGTGTCTTCCTCGCGCGACCATAGCAGCTGCACCGGGCGGCCGCCGGTTTCCATCGCGATGCGCACCGCTTGGCCGACGAAGTCGATGTCCAGCCGCCGGCCGAAGCCGCCGCCGAGGTAGGTCACGTGGACCGTGACATGGTCCACCGGCACGCCCGCCACCTGCGCCGCGAGCGCCCGGGCCGAGCCCGGGACCTGGGTCGGCGCCCAGACCTCGACGCGGCCATCCGCGACGCGGGCGGTGCAGTTCACCGGCTCCATCGTCGCGTGCGCCAGGTACGGCGCGCGGTACATCGCCTCGACGCGCCGTGCCGCGCCAGCCAGCGCCGGCGCCGCCTCGCCACGCCGGTGGAAGGCGAAGCCGCCCCCCGAGGCCGCCGCATCGCGCGCCGCCCGTTCCAACCCGGAGAGGATGGCCGCCGAATCGAGCCCGCCGGCCGGCCGCTGGTGCCAGTCGACCTGCAGCGCCTGCGCCGCACGCTGGGCGTGCCAGCTGCTGCGCCCCACCACCGCCAGCGCCGCGGTGGAGCCGGCATAGTTGCCGAGCCGCACCACGCGCAGCACACCGGGCAGCTTCAACGCGCTGTCGACATCGACCGCGCCGATGCCGCCCCCGATCATCGGGCAATGGCGGATCGCGGCGTACAGCATGCCGGGCAGACGCACGTCGATGCCGAAGCCGGCGCGGCCATCGGTCTTGGCGGGCAGGTCGACGCGTGGCGCCGGCTTGCCGATCAGCTGCCATTCCTTCGGCTCCTTCACGCGCACGGGGCCGGGCGGCGTGGCCGCGGCGACCTTCGCCAGCTCGCCGTAATGCCCCTTCGAGCCCGACGAGTGGCTGACGACACCGCGGCGCACCTCGAGTTCGGCCACCGGCAGCTTCCACTGCAGCGAAGCCGCGCCCAGCAACTGCGCGCGCGCGGTGGCCGCAGCCAGGCGCACCGGCTCCCACGCGTCGGCCATGCTCGACGAGCCACCGGTCGCATTGATGCCCAGCTCGCGCGCGACCTTCGACACGATCCAGCGGCCCGCCCGGGCGGGCGATCCTTCCTGGCCGGGCTGGGTGCCTTCGGGGTGCAGCGGCAGGCTGCCCAGGAACAGCGCCACATTGCCGTAGATCGCGTCGTGCCCGCCCGGCACGAGCTGCAGCTGGTCGAGGCCGACGTCCAGCTCCTCGGCCGCCAGCATCGCCAGGCCGGTGTGCACGCCCTGGCCCATCTCGCTGCGCGGCATCGCGAGCAACACGCCGCCGTCGGGCGCGATCTTGATCCAGCCATTCAGGCCGACCGCATTGGCGTCGGTGGCGAACATCGAGGCCTGGCCCAGCCGGCTGCGGGGCGGCATCACGCCCCAGCCGACAACCAGCGCACCACCGACACCGAGTGCGCTGAGCAGGAAGCGGCGGCGCCTCATGCCTTGCCCTTCGGCGCCGGCACGGCCCCCGCCCACTCGCGCGCCGCTGTCTTGATGGCGGCGCGCACGCGCGGGTAGGTGCCGCAGCGGCAGAGGTTGGTGATCGCCGCGTCGATGTCGGCGTCGCTCGGGTTGCGGTTCCTCTCCAGCAGCGCCAGGGCCGCCATCAGCATGCCGCTCTGGCAGTAGCCGCATTGCGGTACCTGGTGCGCGATCCACGCCCGCTGCAGCGCATGCGGCTGCTCCGCGGTGCCCAGGCCCTCGATCGTGCGCACCGCACGCCCCTGCACCGCCGACAGCGGCGTCACGCAGGAGCGCACCGCCTGGCCGTCGATCACCACGGTGCAGGCGCCACACGCGGCGATGCCGCAGCCGTACTTGGTGCCGGTGAGCTGCAGCACGTCGCGCAGCGCCCACAGCAGCGGCATGTCGGGCGCCACGGCCGCGTCGTCCAGCGTCTGCGCCTGCCCATTGATCGTCAGGTTCATCGGAAAGATCGTCCACGCGCCCCAACGGCGCCGGGGGATTGCATCACACGCCTTGGGGGGACGCTCCCTAGAGAACCTCCGGTAAACCCCGAGGAGTGGCACCGTAAAAATACGTTTTGTTCCACTTTATGAAACCTGGTAGGAATTTCGGTGTCGCGCAACCCGCGATTCCCCCCTGGTTGCGGGGGAGACAGCGGATTCCAGGGGCAGACAATTTCACGGGCTGAGAACCGGAGCGGTTTCGGTTCGGCCTGGACAATCAATCGCAGGGTAAAACCATGAAACTGAAGTTCCTCGTTGCCGGCGCCATGCTGGCCGCTTCCGCCGTCGGCGCCTTCGCGTCCGACCAACTCGTTCCGCTCGATGCGGATGGCAGCACCTACTTCGAAGGCAAGGGCACCATCCTCGACGGCGGCGACGACGTCATCAACTTCAACAACCTGGCTGCCGGCACGTACAACTTCACGCTGTCGTACAGCGGTTCGTTCGTGAACATCACCGATGCCTGGCTGAACGGCGTGCACGCCACGTCGTCGACCGGCGGCGTGTTCTCGTTCGGCTTCCTGCAGAGCACCGGCAATGCGCCGTTCTCGCTGACGCTGGTCGGCACCACCCTGGGTGGCGGCGTGCCCAAGTACTCCGGTGAGTTCCAGGTGACGGCTGTGCCGGAACCCGAGACCTACGCGCTGATGCTGGCTGGCCTGGGCGCCGTCGGCTTCATGGCTCGCCGCCGCAAGTCGGCCTGAGCTTGAGCGTGCCGGCTTCGGCCGGCAGCCGAAAAGGGCGGTGCGCAAGCATCGCCCTTTTTCTTTGCGTCAATCCAGCGTGATCTCGGCGCGGACCGTTCCCGCCCTGTCGGCTCGCGCACTCAGCGCGAGCTGCGTCCCGCGGGGCGCGCGCACCACCCATTCGGCGACTGCCCGGTCGGCCGTCACCTCGCGGTTCGGCAAAAAGGCCTGCAGGGAGGTCTTGGGCGCATGCCCTTCGAGCTGCGGCCCCTCGAAACGCTGCTTGCCGCCGACCAGGGCGATGTGCCGCTCGTCACTGTCGGGCGGCAGGTGGATCTCGAACATCACGCCGCGCACCGTCTTGCGCTCCAGCGCCCGCTTGCTCACATAGGCCGGCAGCCAGCCGCTGTTGGCCACCGCGAAGCGCACGCGCCAGGTGTCGGGCCCCAGCGCGCGGACCTCCGTGCGCAGCAGCTCCAGCCGGGGCAGGCTGAGCGCAATTTGCGTCATCCAGGCCGGGAAGCGGGCGACCTCGCGTTCGCGCAGGTGCGGCGGCGGGTTGCGCCAGAAGTTCATCTTGTCCCAGCCGCCGATCTCCACCTCGCCGAGCTGAGGGTGGAGGAAAGGCTTCCAGTCCACATGGGCCTGACCGCCGCAGTGCTCGTCGCTCCACTTCAGCAGCTTCAGGTCGTCGTCCGGCGAATGCTCGCGGTACCAGTCGATCCACTTGTATTCGGTGATGCCGGCCTCGCGGTTGGGCGACCAAAGTTCCACGGTCCAGAACAGCATGCCCAGGTGCTCGTAGACCCAGTCCTGGGTGCCGGTGATCACCTCCTTCGGGTGGTACTTGAACTCGTGAAAGGTGCTGATCGCCGGGTAGCCGGTGAGCTGCTCGCCGAGGCGCGAGAAGCGCTGGTAGCACCACAGGTCCTCCGGGATCATCTCGTCGTCGCCCTGCGTGCCGAGCGGCCGCAGGATCACGCCGCTGTGGGTGTGGTAGCTGATCGCGGCACCGATGTTCGGGTGGTGGACGATGAAGTCGACCATCGCCCGCACCTCGGGCTCGCTGGCCGGATACGGCCCCGCGCCGACCTGCTCGAACTCCTGCCGCCACAGGCTGGGGAAATTGCGGTTGAGGTCCAGGCCCTCGAGGTCGGGATTCGCGCGGATGCCGAGGCCGTCGTAGTTCTTCAGCGTGCCCTCGGGCATCAGCCGGTAGTACTCGCCGCCGAACTCGCCGGGTTCGCGCGGCACCATCAGGCGCGGCTCCTGCGGGTGCTTCTTGTAGGGCCCGTGCTGGTCGGGCACCCGCATCATCAGCACGCGGCCATCGCCGTCGACATCCTCGATCGTCAGGCCGTCGACCGGCTCCTCGCCGAACGGATACGGCCGGGTCGACGAGCGGATGTGGCGCGGCCGATCGCTCAGGGCCAGCTCCGCGCCGTCGGGGTTCAGCCGAGGGCAGATGTAGATGGTCCGTGTGTCGAGCAGATGCGTGATCCGCTCGTCGTCGCCATAGGCCGTGGCGAGCCGGTGCAGGTAGTACAGACAGGCCGTGCTGGCGGTCAGCTCGCCGGCGTGGATGTTGCCGTCGAGCCAGAAGGCCGGCTTGTCGGTGTCGGGGCCGGTGCGGCGGGCGGTCACCACCGCGAGCCAGATGTCGCGCCCTTCGAAGCTGCGGCCGATGGCGCGCAGCTCGATCAGCTCGGGCAGCGCCTGCGCATACTCCTGCAGCAGCCGGGTCAGTTCGTCGTGTTTGTAGAAGCGATCGAATCGTGGAACGGGCAGGGCAGGCATCGATGGTGCGCGCAATGCAATGGCGCCTCGTGGGCGAAGCCGGCATTGTGGAGGCCGCCCCACCGGGCGCGCCCCCTGGCTTTCACTGCCCCTTGAACATCGCCTGGAAATGCCGCGAGACAGGCAGCTTCTCGGGGCGGGCGCGCAGCGTCAGCACCATGTTGTTCTCGTCGACACGCACCGCGCTGAGGATGTGCAGGTGGTTGACGATGACCGAGCGGTGCACCTGCCAGAACTGCACCGGATCGAGCTGGGTCAGCAACTCCTTCAGCGGTGTGCGGATCAGCGCCTCGCCCTCGGTATGCACCACCCGCGTGTAGCGCGCGTCGGACTCGAAATACACCACATCGGCAGCGCGGATCAGCCGCACCTCGCGGCCGACCGCGGCCTGGACCACCTCCAGCGGCGGCGGCTTGCGCAACGCCGGCGCGAGCTGCGAGAGCAGGCGCTGCAGGTCGAGCGGCGCGGCATGCAGCCGGCCCTGCACGCGCTGCACCGCCTGCTGCAGCCGGGCGGCATCGATCGGCTTGAGCACATAGTCGACCGCGCCAGTGTCGAAGGCCGCCACCGCATGGTCGCCGTGCGCGGTGACGAACACCACATGGGCCCTGCCGGCGATGCGCTGCGCGACCTCGATGCCCGACAACCCCGGCATGCGCACGTCGAGGAAGCAGACCTGCGGCTCATGCTCGAGGAAGGCATCCCAGGCATCGGCGCCGTTCACCGCCTCCGCGACGATCTGCAGGCCGGACCAGGCTTGATGCAACGCGAGCGCGAGCTGGGCGCGCGGGGCTTCTTCGTCATCGGCGATCAGGGCGGTGATGTTCATCGCTGGAGTGTGTCGCGCCGGCTCATGCCGCGATAGCGGAAATGGTCACACGCGCTTCGGTGCCCTCGGCCACCGCTTGCAGCGTGAGGCTCGCGCGGTCGCCGAACTGGTGGCGCAGGCGCTCGCGGCTGTTGGCGAGGCCGACGCCGTCGCGCCAGCCCGGTGCGAGCGCCTGGCCGGTGTTGTGGACGACGAGCTCGAAGCGCCGGTCGTTGCGCTCGGCCCGGACCCGCAGCGTGCCACCGCGCAGCGCCGGCACGATGCCATGCTCGACCGCGTTTTCCGCCAGCGTGACCAGCAGCCCGGGCGGCAGCGGCTGCGCCAGCGCATCGGGCGCCAGCTGCAGCTCGAAGCCCAGGCGGTCGCCCAGCCGGGCCTGCATGATGGCCAGGTAGTGCTGCAGCAGCACCGCCTCCTCGCGCAGTGTCACTTCCGGGCGGCTCAGCAGCTCGATCGAGCCGCGCAGAAACGCCGTGAGCTCGCGCAGCAGGCCGCTCGCCCGGGCATCACCGGTGTCGACCCAGTGCTGCACCGCCGACAGCGTGTTGAAGATGAAATGCGGCTGGATCTGCGCACGCAGCAGCCGCAGCTGGGCTTCGCTGGCCTGGCGTGCGGCGGCGTCGCGCTCGCGCATCAGGTTCACCCGCTCGAGCATGCGCTGCGTCTGCTCGCGGCGCATCCATGACACGGCCAGCAGCATCAGCGGCACCGCGATCGCGATCAGCAGCAGCAGCGGTGCCGCCGAGGTCATCGATTGCTGCAGCGCCCCCCAGCTCAGCGTCTCGCCGCGCCGCAGCCGTGCCGCGACCATGCCGATCAGCGCGCCACCGTAGGCCGCGCCGCAGACCAGGCCCAGCACGCGGGCGAAACGCCGGCCGGTGAACCGCTCGGGCCAGACCCACGCACCGAGCGCGCCCGAGGTGACACCGAGCCACACGGTGGCGCTGCAGAACAGCGCCACCGCCACCGGAAACCCGGCCGCAGCCAGGCCCAGCGTGCTGCCGGCGATCGCGCCGGCCATGCCCAGCCACAGGCCGGCGCTGTGCCGGCTCAGCAGGTACTGGTCGAAGGCCCAGGCCTCCTCGCGCAAGGCTTCGGGCATGCGCTCGTAATAGGGCCTCGCCTTGGCGTGATGCCAGCGCTGCAGCAGGTTCATCGGCTTGCCGTCGGTCATGGCGCCGCAGTGTAGGAGCGCGCGGATCGGCGCCGGCCCGCGATGCGGCCGGCGGCCGGTCGGCCGCCATGGGTTGCGTTCAGGCCGGGCCGATGGCGGCCGGCTCGCCGCCGGCGAACACCTGCAGCTCGCCGGGTGCGAAGGCGCACCACGGTTCCTCGGCGGTCAACGGCTCGGTGGCGACCACCACGACGCGGTCGTGCGGCGTGGTCACCTGCGCGAAGTCGATGCTCAGGTCTTCGTCGCGCAGCCGGGCTTCGGCGAAGGGGTAGCGGCGCTGCAGCCAGTACAGCTTGGTGGTGCCGTGCGCCCACAGCGCCTGCCCGTTGGACAGCAGCATGTTGAAAGTGCCGTGCGCCGCGAGCTGCGGCACCAGCTCGCGCAAGGTGGCGCTGAGCTCCTGCACCGAAGGCACCGTGGCATGGGCCTTGGCCAGCTCCTGCATCAGCCAGCAGAAGGCACGCTCGCTGTCGGTGTCGCCCACCGGCTTGAAGGCCGCGTGCAGCCGCGGATGAAAGTCCTTCAGGTCGCCGTTGTGCGCGAACACCCAGTAGCGCCCCCACAGCTCGCGCACGAACGGGTGGCAGTTCTCGAGTGCGGT
>Ga0207706_10006891_pt1 | contig 10507 bp, 9 predicted proteins | sample KBSC53metaG_FD_184318 | JGI IMG/M metagenome (GOLD analysis project Ga0207706, IMG submission 184318) | Corn rhizosphere microbial communities from Kellogg Biological Station, Michigan, USA - KBS C5-3 metaG (SPAdes) (version 2) | ecosystem: Host-associated > Plants > Roots > Rhizosphere > Soil ... | reverse complement strand
GGCCGGAGCTGGAAAGAAAGTGCTGCTGCAACTAACGATCTTAATTCAAAGGTGACAGGCGAAAATCGTTCGAGCAATGAAGAAACCGCGGCCGACGACCGCGGCTACAGTGCGCAGCCAACATTATTGGGACGCATCGCCACCGTCGCTCTCCTCATTTTCTTCGCATTCATTTTTGTACGAATGGTTTGGCCACCGGTCTTCGGCAATCCGATCACTGCCAACGCGAATGCTTTTGTCCGAGGCGTGAACGCGCTTTCTCTGCTGGCGATTCCTTTCCTGCTTAGCTTCTTTCCGATCTATGCCGCAGCGCGCCGGATCAAAGTTTATGAGGAGTTCGTCGAGGGCGCGAAGGAAGGTTTTAACGTTATCCTGCGCATCATTCCGTTTCTGGTCGCGATCCTGGTTGCCATTGGAATGTTTAAAGGCGCGGGCGGAATCGATTTGCTGACGAAATGGCTGACACCTGTCCTCGGGCCATTGCATTTTCCGCCCGATCTCCTCCCGCTCGCATTAATGCGGCCTTTGAGTGGAAGCGCGACGTTAGCGATATTGACTGAAATCGTACATCGGCTTGGTCCGGATAATATCGTCAGCCTTACGGCAGCGACCATTTACGGAAGCACGGAGACCACGTTTTATGTCGCTGCCGTTTACTTTGGATCGGTCGGTGTGAAACAGACCCGGCACGCGATTCCAGCAGGCTTGCTCGCGGATCTTGTGGGCGTGATCGCCTCGGTAGCGATTTGCCGCGCTATGCTTTGACGACCCTGGAGGGCGGCGGAGCTCGCCTCTCCCAATCCGCGCCCGTTGTACCCGTTTTAAGGTTTTTAACGTCAAGTTACGAAAGCCGCTTCATTTTTCCCTAGCCAGGTACGCGGTGGTTTCTCTATCGTCACATTTTAAGAATGATTCAGCGTGATTATCTCATTATCGGCGCAGGTATCGGAGGGGCATGCGCCTGTGAAGCAATTCGAAAACACGACAAGCGTGGGAGTGTGACATTAGTAGGCGCTGAAGCCTACGCGCCCTACAAGCGCTGGCTGCTCTCGAAAAGTTTCCTCCGCGAAAAGACGCTCGTCCCCAGGAAATATGCCGAAGTGGATGAACGTTGGTACGCCGCGCATAAGATCGACGCACGTTTCAATACCGCGGTGACACAACTAAACATCGATCGCCGGGTAGCGGTGCTGGGCAACGGTGAGAGCGTCGAGTTTAACAAAGCTTGCCTCGCGATGGGCAGCCGTCCAGGGCGGCCGCCGGTTGCGGGTGTCGGTTTGGGTAACGTCATTTACCTGCGCAGCATGCGTGACGCGTTTGCTCTGCGGGAAATGGCCGAGCACGAGAAAAACGTGATGGTGGTCGGCGGCGGATTGCTCGCGTGCGAAGTGGCCGCCAGCCTGCGGCAAATGAAAATGAAAGTGAGCGTGATGCATCGGCATAGCGCGCTCTTGAATCGCTACCTCGATTTCGAGACGGCGACCTGGGTAACTGGCTATTTCGCGAAAAACGGGGTGACGTTGCTCCTGGGCGAAAGCTTAAACGGCTTTGAAGGCAAAACGGTTTTGCGAAATATCCAAACTAAGAGCGGAAACCGAGTCGCGGCGGGATTGGCAGTGGTGGCGTGTGGAGCGGAGCCAAACCTCGATTTGGTGCGCAACACCCCTCTATCCGGGCCACACGGTTCCCCGGTCAACGATTATCTCGAGACCGAAGAGAAAGGAATTTACGCAATTGGTGACCTGGCGTTTTATCCTGACCGTCTGATGGGTGGAATGCGACGGCAGACGCATTGGGAAAATGCGCGCGAACAAGGTTTCGTGGCAGGTGCGAACATGACGGGCAAAAAGCGAATCCGTTACGAACAGCTGCCTTATTTCTGGACGGAGATGTTCGATTTGCGACTCGATTTTGTCGGTGATTTTACCATCCAACCGACTCGGGTGGACCTTACCGGGACGCACGCCAAGAAAAAATTTACCGCGCGTTATTACCTGGGGGACAGATTACGAGGCATTTTGATCTCAGCGGGCACACCGAAGCAGGTTGAGTCCGCAAAAACCGAACTGAAACGGGCCCTGGGCAAATAAATTGCTAGTAATTATAAACAGGGCTCGGGTTCGGCGCGCGATCTCGAAAGGTCGAGAAAATCGCGGTCACCCCCGAAAGGGTGTGGGCATGAAGCGGGCTGACTTTGAAAAAATCCGCTCTATGCTGACTCTTGGTTCATTCGCTTTCGCTTGCATTACGATTTTTGGTTGCGTTTTGTGGGCATGTGCGAAGGACACAGACCAGACATAGACGCGTATGCTGCATCAGGATGACCTGAAGTGGATCGCCAAGACGTCCACTGAGCTCAATACCGTTTTGCACCAAATCGCCCGCTATGCGGACTTAGCGAAACGGCAGAAGGGCGACCATGACTACATCGACCAGCTTAGCCAACAGGTAGAAATAGCCACGCAGGCGGCCCAGGCATTGCTTCATCGCGTAATGTCCATGATTCTCGAGAATACTTCGGACAAAACACCGAGCCCTAGGGTCCCGACAGCCACCTCATCGGCGCCCGGGGCAGCGCTGGCCGCTGAAGAAGTATCGACCGAAGCGAGAGCCCCAAGGATTACACCGGAAATTCCGATCCTGAATTCTGAGGGCGCGCGCGAATTGGTCCTGATCGTCGATGATGAACCGGAAATTGCGGAGTTCGCCTCCACAATTCTGGCGGAAGAAGGATACAAGGTCATCATCGCCCGGGACGGTTTCGAGGCACTGAAAATCTTCCAGCAACTCCATCGTGAAATTGGCCTGATCATACTGGATTTCTTCCTGCCAGTGATGGATGGGGACGCCGTATTCGAGGAATTGAAGGCGATCAACCCAGGCGTTGACGTCGTATTGAGCAGCGGATTTGCCGAGCAAAACAAGATCGGCGCCATGCTGGCGCAGGGTCTTCGCGGGTTTATCCCGAAGCCCTACACCCGCGAGAAGCTGCTCGAGCAGGTCCGCTCGACCCTCGACGCGCCGCGTCGCCCGAGCCGTTAATCTCCCAATCGAAGTCGGGAATTGTAGCCCAAGGCGCTGTCAGATGGAGGTGAACGCCCCCAAAACAGACGGGGCGACGCATAACCTTCAGCTGGCCCATGGCATCAATTTAGCTGTTCAAGCCGCGGAACCGCATGGCTCGCATCGACGCTTTTTTTAAATTGATGTCGGAACAAAAGGCGTCCGACCTCCACCTCTCTACCAATAACCCGCCGATGCTGCGCATCAATGGCGACCTCGTCCGGGTGGATTACCCAGCTCTCAAAGACGAGGAACTCAAAACCATGGTCTATGAGATCGCGCCGGAGACAAAGATCAAACTATTCGAAGAAAATCTCGATGTTGACTTTGGCTACGAAGTGCCGGGCGTTGCTCGTTATCGCGCCAATTTCTTCCAGCAAAAATACGGGATCTCCGCGGTTTTTCGTTTGATTCCATCGAAGGTGTCGACGGTTGACGATCTGGGATTGCCGCCGGTGCTGAAAAAATTCCCGCTGCTAAAGAAAGGTCTCATTCTGGTTACCGGTCCAACCGGCTCGGGAAAATCCACCACTCTTGCCGCCATGATGGACTTCGCCAACCTCCAGCGGCACGACCACATCATTACCGTGGAAGACCCGATTGAATTCGTGCATCGAAGCCAAAACTGTCTTGTGCAACACCGCGAGGTCGGGGTCCATACCCGCTCTTTTGCCAACGCCCTCCGTGGAGCTTTGCGTGAAGATCCTGATATTTTGCTCGTCGGCGAACTGCGCGATTTGGAAACGATTGAACTCGCCCTGACTGCGGCTGCAACCGGTCACCTTGTTTTCGGAACCCTCCACACCTCAAGCGCTTCCAAAGCAGTCGATCGTATCATCGACGTTTTTCCAACTAATCAACAGAACCAAATCCGGGCCACTCTCGCGGAATCGCTCAAAGGGGTCATTGCGCAAAATCTTTTCAAAAGAATCGACAAACCCGGCCGGGTCGCCGCACTGGAAATTCTGGTGGTCGACATGGCAATTGCCAACCTCGTGCGCGAGGCCAAGACGCACCAGATCCCGGGTATGATTCAAGTCGGGAAAAAGAAGGGCAACCAACCGCTCGACGATGCGATCATCGATCATCTTCGTCACGCCCGCATTTCGCCCGAGGAAGCGTACGACAAGGCAATCGATAAGAAAAAATTCCGGCAATTCCTCAAGAATCCGCCGGAAGATTGGACGGAGGAATAATGAGACTACCTGACCTCGACAAGATCCTTTCTGCAATGCTGCATACGCACCCCGGCATTTCAGATTTGAACTTTTCGGCGGGGCATCCGCCGCAAGTGGAGTCTTTTGGCGAGCTAAAGCCCGCCCTGATGGATCCCCCGATCGACATCCTCACTCCGTTCCAGACCGAACGAATCGCACTCGCCTTGATGCAGGGCGATCGGCGGCTGATGTACGATTATTTAAGCGGCGGCTCCTGCGACCTTAGTTATTCGTTGAGCGACGAGGCACGCTTCCGCGTGAATATTTTCCGCCAACGCGGAAATTTTGCGGTTGTTCTGCGTCGACTCGAGGCCACCGTTCCCACTTTGGAAACACTTCACCTCCCCGGCATTTTCAGGGAAATCACGAAGGAAAAAACGGGACTCGTGCTCGTCACCGGTGCGACCGGAAGCGGTAAAACCACCACTTTAGCGGCGATGCTCAATGAAATTAACGCAACTAAGGCGGTGCACATCGTGACGCTGGAAGATCCGATTGAGTTCGTTCACCCATGTCTTATGGGGACATTCAATCAGCGCGAGCTGGGCCAGGATTTTAACAATTATGCCAACGGCCTGCGGGCGGCGTTGCGGCAGGCGCCGAAAGTCATTCTCGTGGGTGAAATGCGCGACCGTGCCACGGTCGAAATCGCGTTGATGGCGTCAGAGACTGGTCATCTTGTTCTGAGCACGCTCCACACCGTCGACGCCGGCCAGTCGATCAATCGTATTCTCGGTATGTTCACCCTCGGCGAAGAGCAACAACTGCGCGTCCGCCTGTCCGATGTCCTGCGCTTCGTCGTCAGCCAGCGGCTGGCGCCGAAAACGGGCGGTGGTCGTCAGTTGCTCATGGAAATCATGGGGAACAATTTGCGAACCAAGGAAGCAGTCGCCCTCGGGGAGACCGAGCATCGCAATTTCTATGAAATCATCGAAGCCAGTTCACAATTGGGCTGGATGACTTTCGATCAATGCATTCTCAATGCCTACCAAAATGATTTGATCAGCGAAGAAACCGCGGGTCTTTATGCCTCGCGCAAAGGCACCGTTGCCCGCGGGATCGATCTCATTCTAAAAACGCGCGGCGTGAACAGCGAACTCGAATCCGGTCTTCGCATGGACGTCCCGACCAACGCTTTCGTCTAGGCCATGGAAAAGGACGATTTACAGTTATTTGAAGCCGGCGAAAGCACCGCGCTGGTCTGCATCGATCACGAGCAATACCAGAAGATGGTTGTGCCGCAGTTGACCGATCTGAAGTACAAAGTCCACGTCGGTCTGCACGAAGAAGACGTGCTGCTCAAGCTGCGCACTTATTCTTATGACGTCATTGTCGTTTACGAAAACTTCAAGGGCTCAGCTCTCGCGACCAATCCAATTCTGCAAAAGCTGGTTTGCGAATCCGCTGCCCAACGGCGCGAGCAATTCGTTGTCTTGCTCAGCCATCTCTTTGCGACTAACGATTCTCTGGCTGCGTTTGTTCACAGCGTCGATCGAATTGTTAATATTGCCGATCTACCGAACTTCAAACCGGTTCTCCGCCGAGGGATGACCGAACATCGGGAGATGTATCATTTCTTCCAATCGACGTTGAAGACGGTCCAGACGATGTAATCTTGTCGCAGGATCTTACCGGCGCGTCCCAGGTGCGCCGGTTGCCTAAGCGCATACACCTCACCATGAAAAAGACGGGATGGGTCAATTTTGTCTGGGACTTGGCCGGGAACGAATTGCCAGCGGTTGCCACGCCGAGGCAGTACCGCTTCAGCCTGGTCAAAGCCGCGGAACGCGAGCAATTGCAAGCTGTGATCGAGAAATCTTTCGCGCTCGATCCCGGTTGGAACGCGGCGCTACACATGATTGACGCGCAGGTCAAAAGCTCAATCGCCGCTGCGTTCGATTCGGAATCTGCCAACTGGCTGGCGCTTCAACATGGTGCCCGCATCGTTGGTGGTACTTTGCTAATGACTGACCCTGATGCGCCGGCGCAACTTGTTCCGGGCCCGTGTATCCTGATGGAATATCGGAACCGCGGTCTTGGTACCTTGTTGCTTTGTTCTGCGTTACGGCATTTGCGAGATGCCGGGATGATCCGGGCCTGCGCCAAAACCCGAGAGAACTCACCAGCTGCGCGCTTTTTGTATCCGAAATTCGGCGGCCAATCCTCCCTGATTGAGCCGCTCCTGGCAGCGTAACCCATAGCGCAGTCCTCGTGGCCGTGGGCCAGCAGGCATCTTGTCCGCTGTTACCACAATGGTCTAATATTCCGGCGGCGAATAGGTGTTAAAGGTAACCGCGTCGGCTGAGCCTCGGTTACTGAACTTGTGTCGCGTACCCGCAGTAATCACAATCACATCGCCTTCTCGCAAAGTGACTGTTTCATCCGCAATCTCACCTTCCACTTCCCCGCCCAAGACTAACAAAACCTGATCGCTTTTCTTATGACCTTCCGGTTCGCTGCCGGATGATTTGCCCGGTTTCAATATCATCACAGCCGTCTGGGTTCGCTTTGTTGTTTGCAGCACTTCAAACCAATCGCTCGCTTCGCGAATATTTTTGACGTTCATTGGGCGTTCTGCGGTTCGAATCCGCCACGCGGCGTAATCCCTTCGGCCAGGTCTACGTGAAAGGTTTGCTTCATCTTGTTCGGTCCGAAGGAAAATTCCGCGGTGTAATCCCCGCTCGACATTAATTTTTTCGGATCATCCCCACCATATTTCGTCAGCACATCGTCGGTCGGACGCAGATCCCAGTTCAAACGCGTGAATCCTGCGACGCCGGGCGCCTTCAAATTCGCCACCGGCGCACCGGTTGCATTCGTGATCGCGATTTTAATTTCATCACCAGTGAAATCTTTCACCCACACCGTGAACAGCGCGCCTTCCGCGGGATTGGCGCCACGATAAACGCCTTTGCCATTCCACTCCGAAAATCCAGAGGGCGCGTAAGCACCGTTCACTGGACGCACGCTGAATAAATGCGCTGGTTTACTCGCGATTTCCGGCGTCAATTCACGGAACGGGCGCGCGTCATCTAGCACGTAGATGCTTCGCCCATGTGTCGCTATCACCAGGTCGAAAGTGCGCGGATGAATCTGCAAGTCGTCCACCCGCACTGGCGGCAAATCGCCAACCCGGACCCAGTGCACCCCCTGGTCGAAAGAGGCGAACGCGCCGAAATGCGTGCCCGCATAAAGCAGTTTCGGATTTACCGGATCTTCGCGGATTACTTCCACCGGGTCGTTCGCCGGAAGGTCGCCGGTAATATTCGTCCAGGTCTTCCCGCCGTCGGACGTACGCGCCAGCATCGGTCGATCCTCCCCTACCCGATAACCGCTCGCGGCGACGTAAGCGACATTCGCATCTTGCGCGCCAGGTTCGATTCGCACGATCCATTGGTTGCGCAATGGTTCGGGCAAATTTGCCGTCAACTCTGTCCATTTCCCACCATCGTCTTGCGTAACCCAGAGCCGGCCATCGTCAGTCCCGGCCCACAAAGTTCCAGCGCGCACTGGGGATTCCGCCAATGAGTAGACGACGCCATAAACTTCCGCGCCGCTCCCGACCACTCGCGTTTTGTCCGGCTCGTTCCGCGATAAGTCGGGACTGATGACCGCGTAATGCTCCGCCCGATCAGTCAGGCGAAACACGTGATTGCCACCGAGGTAAAGCACGCCCGGTTTGTGCCGGCTCATAATTAGCGGTGAATTCCAATGGAAACGCGTCGGCTCGCGTCCTTCCGGCGATTGCGGCTTCAAAACGCGCAGCTCGCCCGTGCGCATGTTAAATCGATGCACTACGCCTTCCTGGTTATCGCCATAAAACGTGTCGCGATCAGCCGGATCGAACAGCACATAAAACCCATCGGCGCCGGTGAAGGGCGTCCAATCACAATTGCGGATGCCTTCCTTGCTTTGTACTGCGCTTGGACCAACCCAGTTGCAATTATCCTGCAAACCACCGGCGATCCGGTAAACCGGGCGCGAGTCGTCTAACGAGATGCGGTAGAATTCGCCAGCTGGGATCCGATTCAAATGTTCCCAGCCCTTGCCGCCGGCGTAGCTTTGATAAACGCCACCATCGTTTCCGACAATCAAACGCAACGAGACCGGCGGTTTCGGTGGCTTGTTCTTGTCCTCGGGTTTCGGCGGCTTCGGCGGCGGCGCACTTCCATTTTGAATGGCCAGCGCGTGCATATCCGGATGCAATTTGTCCGAAAGATCCTCGCGGAAAGTTTTTCCGCCATCATCCGAAACGAGGAGTGCGAAGCCGAGCAGATAAACCCGCTGATCGTTCGCTGGATCGATCCGAATCTGGCTGAAATAGAATGGTCGCGGATCGAGATCGCTGGTGCGTTTCCAGGTTTCGCCGCCGTCCTCCGAACGAAAAACCCCGCCGCGTTTACTGTGAATATCGGTGAAATCATTTGCGCCACCTTCGTCGCTCTGCACCACCGCCATCACGATCTTGGGATTCGCCGCTGTTACCGCGAGACCGATCTTTCCCGTTAGCGTCGGCAAACCATTGCTGCATTTTTTCCATGTCCCACCGCCGTTCGTACTCTTGAAAATGCCGCCAACGTCTTCTCCATTTGTCGCGGAAATACCGTAAGCGAAACTCCACGGTGTGCGGCGTCGCCCATACAGCGCCGCGTAAATTATTTCCGAATTGTCCGGCGCCATCGCGACATCAACGCAGCCCACACGCGCGTTCTGCGACGCGGGCGCATTCAGCACGGATTTCCAGGATTTCCCGGAGTCTGTCGTTTTGAACAAACCCCGGTCACCGCCATCCGCCCAGAGATTTCCGAGGGCGGCAACATAGGCCGTTTCGGGACTTTTCGGGTGAACGACGATGCGTCCTATAGCGCGACTGTTCTCCAGCCCAACGCGCTGCCACGTGCTCCCACCATCGCTCGAACGATAAACGCCATTGCCCCACTCCGCCGAATTACGGTCGGTTGGTTCGCCCGTTCCAACCCATACAATATCAGTATCGCTCGGCGCGATTGCGACCGCGCCGATTGATTGCACCGGCTGCTTGTCGAAAGTCGAATCAAAAGTCACGCCGTTGTCGCCCGTCTTGAATAAGCCGCCGGTTGAAAGCCCGACGAAAAAGATCGCGGGATTGCGCGGATCAATCGCGATATCTGAAACGCGCCCGCCCATCGCCGCCGGCCCGATTGACCGCGCCTTGAAATTTTTAAACAGGATGTCGGTCAATTTCGGCGGGGCGACCTCCGGTGCGGACGAAGACGCCGCGGAGGGAGACGATGGACTTGTCGTAGGCGTACCCGGCAAATTCGCTGTTTCAGGCGTGGGGGAGGTAGAAGGGCGTGTGCCGGCAAGCGTGGCAGATGGTGCTTGGGCCAGGGCACTCCCGTAGCAAGTCAGAAGAACGACGGCTGAGGCGATTGTTTTCACAGCTTTATATTTCGGCAGGACTCGGTCATTTGTCGATTCGGTCACGATGGAAAAACCGACTGGCGAAAAATTGCTGGCCCCGGAACTAACTATTTCTGGTAGGGCGAGACTCCGTTGAGCCGCCTTTGCATGTTTCCCCGGCTCTGCAAAGCGTCGCCCTACCAGACTTGGCGTGATTACTTTTCCGCCAAAAGCTTGTAGGGCAAGCTTGTCGCTGGCCGAAGCAATTTAATCCGGCAGGCGGGAAACGCCCGCCCTACAATTTGTTAGCGAAGCCGCGGATCGAGGTAGAAACTGCCGGTATCTTTAATTTTGATTTTGCCGAAATCGTGATGTTCAGGATTAAGGAGAAACGTTCTCTCAGCCGGCACAATGACACTCGGAACGGCAAGAACCACGGAGTGACCTGCGCGAACCCAATTGTCGCCAACATTTTTTGAAATGGAACTCGGCGGTTGGGCGTTCCAGCCTTTCGGCAATTTCTTTAAATCAATCGTGATCATCATCTTTCCGTCCCAACTGACACGAAACACTCGGAATTTATCCCGAATCGTGACCGGTTGGGTGTGCACGAGAATTTCCAGCGCCGCGAGCGAGACATGTTCGCTGCAATAAACCATCCGCACTCCCGCGGAATTCCATCGTCCCTCGAAGATGCGTGCTCCTTCCCCGGAAAAAGCCGACTTGGCGCGTTTCTCTTTAACGATGCGCCAGCCGACGACGTTGGCCATCAGGAATAAACACCGTACTCGATCCGGCCTAATAGATTTTCCACTTCGCGGGCGCCGATCTCCGTTCTGGCAAAA
>Ga0207706_10006889_pt1 | contig 10509 bp, 8 predicted proteins | sample KBSC53metaG_FD_184318 | JGI IMG/M metagenome (GOLD analysis project Ga0207706, IMG submission 184318) | Corn rhizosphere microbial communities from Kellogg Biological Station, Michigan, USA - KBS C5-3 metaG (SPAdes) (version 2) | ecosystem: Host-associated > Plants > Roots > Rhizosphere > Soil ... | reverse complement strand
CGGGCGCTCACGAGGCCGAACGACTCCAGTTCCAGGAGCTGGTCCACGTTGGCTCCGGCGGCGCGGCAGAGCTCGTCGCGGGTGAACTGGGCGTCGGACGGCGGCGCGGCCGCAAATCCCCCGCCTGTCCCCCGCGCCGGCTGCCCCACAGCAGCCGCCGAACCAGCCGCCCCGGCGCCGCCGGCGCCGGAGGATCCCGGTGCCCCGGCCCCGGGGGATTTGACCGTCCCAGCCGCCCCGGCTCCCGACGCCTCGGGCGCCCTTGCGCGAGCTCCCCCGGGTTCGGCAGCGCCTGCCCCGGGCGACCTGTTCCCGGACGCACCGGCACCGGACGACCCAGCTCCGGGCCCGGTCCCAGACGCCCCACTCCCGGCCTGGCCGGCCTTGGTGTCGAGACCGCCGACCTGTTCGAGGTCGGTGAGGCGCTGGCGGATCACCCGTAGGGGGAGGTACTGGTCGCGCTGGGCGCGGAGGACGAACCGGAGGCGGGCGACGTCGTCTTCGGAGAACTTGCGGTAGCCGGAGGCGGAGCGGTCGGGCTGGACCAGGCCGGCGCCCTCGAGGAAGCGGATCTTGGAGACGGTGATGTCGGGGAACTCGGGCTTGAGGATCCCCAGCACCTCGCCGATGCTCATCGTCCCGGTGGCGCCGGACTGCTCGGCCGGCTTCCCGGAGCCCGCGGCGTCTCCTCCACCGCCGCCCGGCCGGGTCGGCACGTTGCGCTGGACCGGATCCCGCATGGACTACCCGCCACCTCCGGGTCGACTTCCGGCGAAGAACACCAGCTTGAACTTGCCGATCTGGAGCTCGTCGCCGGCGACGAGCTCGCCGTCCTCGACCCGCTCCCGGTTCAGGTAGGTGCCGTTCAGGGAGCCGACGTCGTGGACAGTGAACGCGGTGGCCCCACGGCGGATCTCCGCGTGGCGGCGCGAGACGGTGATGTCGTCGAGGAAGATGTCGCTCTCGGGGTGGCGCCCGGCGGTGACCACCTCCTTGTCGAGCAGGAAGCGGCTGCCGGCGTTCGGCCCGCGCCGCACCACCAGCATGGCGGTGTTCTCGCGCAGCTCCTCGACCGGGGCGACGACCTCTTCCTCGACCTCAGATTCGAGGTCCTGGGCGGCGAGGCTGATCGTGGTGGTCGAGTCGTCCGGGGTCGTGACCAGCGCAGCCCCACAGTTCGCGCAGAAGTGGGCCCCTTCAGGGTTCTTGTGACCGCACTGAGTGCAGAACATGCTGCCCTCCTGGGGCTTCGAATCGTGGTCACCCGCTGCCCGGGTCCGCCGGAGCGGGCGAGCTAGCGTCGTTTTGGTCGGTGACTGTAGAGGACGGATCAAAAACGGGTCAACGCAGGCGTGAAGTTCAGCCTGACAACCTCCACGATACGGTGATAGTCAGGACTCGGCGACCAGGTCGCTGTAGGCGGCGGCGTCCATCAGCTGATCGACCTCGGCGGCGTCGGTCAGCTCGACCACGACCAGCCAGCCCTGGCCGTACGGGTCGGAGTTGATCAGCTCGGGGCTCTTGTCGAGCTCGTCGTTGCGCTCGACGACCGTACCCGTGACCGGGCTGTAGATGTCGGACACCGACTTGGTCGACTCGACCTCGCCGAAGGTCGAGCCGCTGGTGACCGCCGTGCCCACCGGCGGGATGTCGACGTAGACGATGTCGCCGAGGGCGTCCTGGGCGTAGTGGGTGATGCCGATCGTGGCCCGGTCGCCCTCGGCCCGTGCCCACTCGTGCTCGTTCGTGTACTTGAGGTCGTCGGGGTACATCCTCGTCCCTCCAGAAGTGGTCACCGAGGCACGGCAGCGGCCGGGCCGCTGGTAGCCAAGCACAGCCGTGCCCACCTTGCCAGATGGGCGCCCCGGCCGGTCAGGCGGAGCGCTCAGGCGGGGGCGGCGGCTCCCGGCTCGGGGGCGTCCTTGGGGCCGGTGCCGCGGCGCACGATCCGCACCCAGGGGCTGTAGTTGGAGACGAAGCTGTCGCGCCGGACGACCGTGCCGGCCCTGGTGACCGTCCGTGACACGGTGACGTCGAACCCGGACGACCCGGACTCCTCCACGACCTCCTTGCCCTTGGGCAGGGTCGGGTCGTCCTTGTACTTGGTCGGTGGAGCGCGGAAGTTGCTGGCGCTGGAGGTGCTGGAGGTCACCTTGAAGCCCCTGGAGGTCGACCAGAAGGTGAAGGTCAGCGTGGATGGGGTGGCCCGGCTGGTGATGTAGATGCCGTACGGGGAGTCGTTGCGCCACTTGAGGTCGGTGGTCGGCCAGTTCAGGGTGGCGTCGCGGCCCATCGGGTAGTGGCTGATGTGGAGGCTGTGGTTGCGCCGCTCGGGCACCGGCAGCCCGGCGAAGAAGGCGGCGTTGAACATCGTGGTGCCGGCCTGGCAGACCCCGCCGCCGAGGCCGTCGACGATCTCGCCGTTCTGGATCACATGGGCCGTCCGGTAGCCCTTGGCGGCGGTGCGCTGGCCGGTGGCGCCGTTCATCGAGAAGACCTGCCCGGGCCGGACCAGGCGGCCGTGGACGGCGGCGGCGATCAGGCTGATGTTGTGGACCCGGGGGGCGTCGGCGGCGCTGAAGGTGGTCGTGAAGGTCGACGTGACCTCCTTGACGCCGAGGGCCTTGGCCTCCTTGGTGGTCAGCTCGGGCTGGGTGACCGTGGTGGGCAGGGCCGCCGACCGGTCGGTGCCGGTGCCGGTGGTGCCGGCCTCCAGGACGGCGGCGGCGGCCTTGCGGGGGATGACCTCGAGGCCGGCCACTCCCGGGAGGATGCGGATGTGGGAGCCGGTCGGCTGGAACCGGGCGTCCTTCGGCTCGGTGTAGGCGAAGCCGGCCTGGCGGCGCAGGAGGCGGTCCAGCCCGCCAGGGTCCAGACGCAGGCGCAGCTGGCCGGCGGCCGCCTCGGTGCGGACCAGCGGGGCCAGGTCGGCCGGGCGCAGGTCGGTCCGGCCGGCGCCGGCGGTCACCTCGACCGGCGTGCCGAGCAGGGTGGCGGCACGGTCGGCGGTGGCCTGGGCAGCCGCGGCGCCGACGGTCGGTGGCCGCTCCCCGATCGGGAGGCCGACCGTCGCCCCGACCGGCGCGGCCGCCGCGGCCAGCAGCGCCGCCTCGGCCCCGGCCCGGTCGATCACCCGTCCCGGCCGGCCGGCCACGAGCTCCACGGGCACGGCCCCGGAGGCCGAGCCGGCGCCGGCGCCGCCGGCCCCACCCTTGGCCCCTGGGGCGAGGGTGCGGCCGCCGATGCGCAGGGCCGGTTCGCGGACCTCGCTGCCGACCTTGCGGTCGAGGGCGGGCAGCTGCTTGTTCAGGCGGGCCGTCGCCACCCTGGCCCTCCAGGGCAGGTCGATGCGGCCGAACCAGCCCTTGAAGCGGTCGGGGTCGAACGGCCCGCCGCGGCCGACCTCCATGGCCGCGGCCACGCTCGCCTCGACGTCCAGCTCGACCCCGGCCTTGGACCGGGGCAGGGCCAGGCTGGCGGCCCCGGCCTTGAGGGTCAGCGGCGACGCTTCCAGCGCCTCGGCGGCGGCCCGCAGCCGGTCGGTGGCCGCCGCCCTTGTCAGCCCCGACAGCTCGACCCCGCCAACCCGGACCCCCCGGCGGACCTGCCCGGCCGCGGCCACCTCGAGCACGGCCACCAGCCCGGCGACGAGGACGACCGCCAGCACCCCGGCCAGCACCGCCCTCGGCACCCGGCGCAGCGAAGGACCCTGGCGGCGGTCCCCCGAACCACCCCGCCCCAGCCGGGCCAGGACGCCGGCCAGCGGGCCCGGCACCCAGCGGGGGCTGGCCGACGGCTCGGGCTTGGTCGGCTCGAATCGGGCCACCGGCTGGCTCGACCGGTGGTCGTTGGGGTCGGCTGGTGGGTCGGCGACCGAGATGGTGGGCTCCTTTGGCCTGCCGTCCGGCCGGCCGGACGGCGCGACGCCGGGCCGAGAGCGGGGGAAGGGCCCAGGCGAACGCAGAGCCTACGGCCCCGTCCGCCGCAGGGCAACCCCATTCGCGCGCGCTGTGGACAAGCGCCGCGGACGCGCACGCCGGGCCGGCGGCCGCGCTAGTCGAGCTCGGCGGCCCGGCGGATGAGGGCCTCGTACTCCTCGGCCAGGGCGGTGGTGGCGGTGTCGTCGCCGGCCTCGGCCCACAGGTGGGTGACCGGTTCGACGGTGTCCGGGATGACCAGGGCCCAGTCGTCGCCCCAGGGGCTGGCCTCGGACCCGGCGGGGGGATGGAAGACCTTGACCCCGTCGGTGTCGTCGACCCGCCGGCCCTTGGTCGCCTCCACCAGCTGGCGCATCACCGCCCCCTTGCGCTCCCAGGGGGTCGGGACCCGGCGCTGGACCACCGACGGCCGGGGCAGGGCGTCGACGGCCGCTCCCAGGGTGGTGTCGTGGACGGCCAGCAGCTCGAGCAGCTTGCCGAACGACAGCAGCGCGTCGTAGGCGGGATGCAGCACCGGGAAGACGTAGCCGCCGCCCTCGGCCCCGGCGAACACCACCCCGTCGCGCTGGGAGGCCCGCATGATGGCGCTGGTCGAGAGCTTGCACCCGTGGGCCTGGCGGCCGTGGCGGGCGGCCAGGTCGGCGGCCAGCCGGGTGGTCGAGACGGGCAGGGCGAGGTCGCCGCCGCCCTCGGTCCGCACGATCAGGTCGACGAACAGCAGCAGGGCCCGGTCGAGCCCGACGATGGCGCCGCGCTCGTCGACCAGGGTGATCCGCTCCCCGACCGGGTCGAAGAGCACCCCCAGGTCGGCGCCCGAGGCGGTGACCAGCTTGGCCAGACGGTCGAGGTCGGCCTGGCGCTCGCCGTCGGTGGGGGCGACCCGGTTCTCGTCGAGGTGGCCGTTCACGATCAGGGTGTCCAGGCTCAACCTGGACAGGACGTGCGGCAGCACCAGCGAGGCCGTCCCGCCGCCGGCGTCGAGCACCACCTTGAAGCCGCGGTGCCGCACCACGGCGTCGTCCAGGCTGTGGACCAGGGCGACGGCGTAGTGCTCGACCGCTCTCGGCGGGTAGCGCAGCTCGCCCATCTCCTGGCCGAACGCCCGGCGGAACTCCTCCCTGTAATAGGTGCGCTCGATCCGGCGCCTGGTCCCCTCGTCGACGTCGCTGCCGTCGCCGCCGAACACGGCCAGCTCCACCGACTGGCTGTCCCCGGGGGCGGTGCGAACGTACATGCCGCCCGAGGCGCCCATCCGGGCGGCCGAGAACCGCACCGACGGGGCCGGGGCGAGCTCCAGGTCCTCGCAGGTCACCCCGGTCGAGTTCAGCCCGGCGATGATGGCCCGCTTGAGGGCGCGCGACACCCGGCTGGCGTCCCGTCCGAGCGTGACCCTCGACCCCTTCTTGAGGGTCGAGCCGAAGGCGGTGGCCACCCGCAGGACCATCTCCGGCGTCAGGTCGACGTTGCCGATACCGGTGACCCCGTTCTCGTCGAACAGCGCGCGGGCCCCCCGGCCCTCCCAGATGATCGACTTGGTGACGATCGCTCCTGGTTCGACGGTCTTGTAGGGATAAATCTTTACATTAGGCTGAAGGATGGCATTGTGCCCGATGTCGGCGTTGTCGCCGACGACCACCCCGTCCTCGACCCGGCACCCCCGCTTGACGTCGGCGCTGCGCCCGACCACGCAGCCGCGCAGGCTGGCCCCAGGGCCGATGTAGGCGTTGTCGTGCACGATCGCCCGGTGGAGGAAGGCGTCGCGCTTCACGATCACGCCCGAGCCGACCACGGTGTACTCGCGCAGGCGGGCCCCGGCCTCGACCTTGGTGAAGTCCCCGATGAGCACCGGCGCGGTCAGGACGGCGTCCGGGTCGAGCTCGGCCCCCTCGCCCAGCCAGATCCCGGGCCGGACCTGGAACCCGCGCACGTCGACCTTGACCCGGCCGTCGAGGATGTCCTGGTGGACCCGCTGGTAGGCCTCGAGGCTGCCGACGTCCTCCCAGTAGCCGTCGGCCACGAAGCCGAACAGCGGCGCCCCCTGGTCGAGCAGCTTGGGGAACACGTCGCTGGCGAAGTCGGACGGCTGGCCGTCCGGGATGTGCTCGAACACCTCCGGCTCGAGCACGTAGATGCCGGTGTTGATGGTGTCGGAGAAGACCTGGCCCCAGTGGGGCTTCTCGAGGAACCGCTCGATGCGGCCGTCGTCCTCTGTGATGACGATCCCGAACTCGAGCGGGTTGGGCACCCGCTTGAGGACGACGGTGGCCAGGGCACCGCGGCGGCGGTGGAAGCCGACCACCTCCTCGAGGTCGATGTCGGTCAGGGCGTCCCCGGAGATGACCACGAAGGTCTCGCCGAGCAGCTCGGCGGCGTTGCGGACGCTGCCGGCCGTGCCCAGGGGGGTCGGCTCGGTGGCGTACGCCAGGTCGACGTCCATGTCGGAGCCGTCGCCGAAGTAGTTGCGGACCTGGCTGGCCAGGAACTGGACGGTGACCACGATGTCCTTGCACCCGTAGTCCCGGAGGTGCCGGACGATGTGCTCCATGATCGGACGGTTGCCCACCGGGAGCATCGGCTTTGGCTGGTTGGCGGTGAGGGGCCGCAGGCGGGTGCCTTCCCCGCCGGCCATGATCACCGCCTTCACCGGCCACTCCGGCAGGGGCCGCGGGGCTGGGGACGCGAGACATCTGTCGTCATGGGGATGTTGGTTCCTTGTCTGTCCGGCGCCCTGCGTGGGGCGCGTGGCCGCCGGCGGCCGGCTCCTGTACCCGCTAGGAGCCGTCCTCCGCCTGCTGGCCGAGCCGGTCCAGGACCATTCTGACGTAGACCGCCCCGGCGAGGTAGTACATCACCACCCCGGCCCAGAGCCCCAGCAGCCCGAGCACCCGGGCGGCGTCGGCCACGGCCACCCCGGTCGCCCCCAGGGTGAGCACCGGCAGGGCGATCAGCAGCACCAGCGTGGCCGCCTTCCCGAGCAGGATCACCTCCGGCGGCTCGATCCCCCGCCGCTTCAGCAGCGGCCAGGCGCACAGCAGCACCAGGTCCCTCGCCAGCAGCAGCACCGCCGCCTGCCAGGGCACCACGTCCTGGATCACCAGGGCGATCGCCACCGAGGCGATCAGCAGCCGGTCGGCCAGCGGGTCGAGCAGCTGCCCGAGCCGGCTCACCTGCCCGGTCCGCCTGGCCAGCCACCCGTCGACCCAGTCGGTCGACCCGACCACCGCCGTCAGCGCGATCCCCCACCCGAAGCGGCCGGTGGCCAGCAGGTAGGCGCACAACGGCATCAGCAGCAGCCGGGCCAAGGTGACCGCGTTGGGCACCGTCCGGATGGCCGTCGAGACCCGCTCGGCGGGTCGCGGCGGGTCGGACGGGGAGGTGTCGCTCATGCCTGGAGCGTAGACCACCGCTCCCTGTTGGGTTGGTCGGGACGGCGAGATTTGAACTCGCGACCCCCAGTCCCCCAGACTGGTGCGCTAACCAAGCTGCGCCACGTCCCGAAGCGGGCCCGACGGCCCGAAACGGCCGTCAGGATATCACGGCCACCGGCGCCTTCTCCCCGCTCTGGGCGGCCCCGAGGTCAGCCGCCGCCGGCCCGCTCCCGGGTCCGGACCCGGACCACCAGCCGCACCGGCGTGCCCTCGAACCCGAAGGTCCGGCGCAGGTCCCGCTCCAGGTAGCGGCGGTAGCTGGGGGTGAGCGTCCCGCTGGTGAACAGGACCACCTCGGGCGGGTCGACCCGGGCCTGGGTGGCGTAGCGGACCTTGACCGAGCGGCCCCGCACCGGCGGTGGCGGCGTGCGCTCGGTGGCCTGCCCCAGCCACTGGTTGAGGGCCGCCGTGGGGATCCGCCGGGACCGCTCGGCCAGCACCTTGTCGACAAGTCCCCAGATCTTCTCGACCCCCCGGCCGGTGCGGGCCGAGACCCGCAGCATCGACGCCCAGTCGACGAAGTAGAGCTTGCGCTCCAGGTCGACCCCGAACTGGCGCCGGGCCTCGTCGTCCATCAGGTCCCACTTGTTGGCCAGCAGGACCAGCCCGCAGCCGGCCTCGACCGCCCGGACGGCCACCTTCTGGTCCTGCTCGGCCACGCCCTGGGGCGCCTCGAGCACGAGCAGGGCGACGTCGGCCCGGTCGACCGCCTCGAGGCTGCGGACGAAGGCGAAGTAGTCGGCCCCCTCGGCCTGCTGGAACGAGCGGCGCATGCCGGCGGTGTCGACCAGCCGGTAGCTGCGGCCGTCCCGCTCCACGATCGAGTCGACGGTGTCGCGGGTCGTGCCCGGGGTCGGGTCGACGATGGCCAGGTCCTGGCCGGCCAGCCGGTTGAGCAGGCTGGACTTGCCGACGTTGGGCCGGCCGACGATGGCCAGCGCCGGCACCTCGGGCTCGTCGCCGGCGGCGACCGGGGTGCCGAGCCGCTCGATGACGGCGTCGAGCAGGTCGCCCGATCCCCGGCCGTGGAGGCTGGACACGGCCAGTGGCTCCCCCAGGCCGAGCGACCACAGGTCGGCCACCTGCGGCTCGGCGGCGGCGCTGTCGACCTTGTTGGCCACCAGCAGCACCGGGACCTGGCTGCGCCGCAGGCGGGCGGCCACCGCGGCGTCCTCCTCGGTGATCCCGACGCTGGCGTCGACCACGAACAGCAGGAGGTCGGCGTCGGCCATGGCCCGCTCGGCCTGGGCGACGACGCTGGCCTGGAGCCCGGTCGCCTTGGGCTCCCAGCCGCCGGTGTCGACCAGCTCGAAGCGCCGGCCCGACCAGTCGGCCTGGTAGGCCACCCGGTCCCTGGTCACGCCCGGGACCTCCTGGGTGATGGCCGCCCGGCGGCCCAGGATCCGGTTGACCAGGGTCGACTTGCCGACGTTGGGGCGCCCGACCACCGCCACCCTTGGCAGGCGGCCAGCCGGCTGGTCGTCGTGTTGATCCATCGAGATATCGCTTTGTCTATTCATCGCTCTGTCTATCTATCGCTGAAGCGGCGGGGGCGCCGCCGACGGTGGCCAGGAAGGCCTGCAGGCGCTGGCGCAGGAGCTCGCTGGCGGCTCGGCGGCCGGCCCGGTCGCTGGTCGACGTGGGCAGGTCGATCGCCGGGCCGATCACGATCCTGACCGGCGACGCGAACGGCAGCCAGCCGAACCGGCGCCGTACCCGCTCGGTGCCGAAGATCGCCACCGGCAGGACCGGGCACCGCTGCCGGACCACGATATAGGCGAGCCCGGGATGGACGGCCGAGAACCCCCCGTCCCCCCTGGTGCCCTCCGGGAACAGGCCCAGCATGGAGCCCCGGGCCAGCACCGCGTCGGTCCGCCGGAGCGCCTCCCGGTCGATGCCGCCCCGCCGCACCGGGAACTGCCCGATCCAGCGCATGATCCAGCCGAGCGGCCCCACGAACAGCTCGGCCTTGGCCATGAACGCCACCGGCCGCCGCAGCGCCGAGGCCAGCAGCACCGGGTCCATGTTGCTGCGGTGGTTCGAGGCCAGGATGACCGGCCCCGTGGCCGGCACGTGGTCCCCGCCCTCGACCCGGATCCGGAACCAGACCCGCATCAGCGGCTTGACCACCGCCCCGGCGATCAGGAACCCCCGATCCGGGTTCTTGCCCTTCCGCTGCTTGCGCCCTGGGTCCGTTGCCCCTGGGGCCTCTGGCCCGGCGGCGGGGGTGGTCGGGGCGTCGTCGGCCGGGGCGCGGGGCGCCTCGCGGTGGGGGCCGCCGGTCATCTCGGGCGGGTGGCTCTGGCCGCTTCGATGAGCTGGAGAAGCTGGTCCACCACCTGGTCGATGGTGCGGGTGGTGGAGTCGATGATCAGGGCGTCGGCGGCCGGGCGGGTCGGTGACGCGGCCCGCCCGCTGTCGAGGGCGTCGCGGCGGGCCAGGGTCTCGGCGGTCTCGCCGCCGCCCTCGGCGTCGCCCCCGCGCCGCCGAGCCCGCTCGTGCTCGGCGGCCGTGAGGAACACCTTGACGTCGGCGTCGGGCCACACGACGGTCCCGATGTCACGGCCCTCGACCACGATCCCCCCGACCCCGACCAGCGAACGCTGCAGCCCGACCAGCAGCTCGCGGACGGCCGGCACGGCCGCGACCGCCGAGACCGCCGCGTTGACCTCGGGGGTGCGCAGGGCCTGGCCCGGCTCCACCCCGTCCAGCAGCACTCTGGCAACCCCGGCCGGCCCGGGCGGCAGCTCCGCGGTCAGGTCGACCGCCTTGGCCGCGTCGGCGACCGCCTCGGCGTCGTCGACCGGGATCCCCCGCCGCAACAGGGCCAGGGTGAGGGCCCGGTAGGTCGCCCCGGTGTCCAGGTACCGCAGGCCAGCCCGCTCGGCGACCCTCCGGGCGACGGTGCTCTTGCCCGACCCGGCCGGCCCGTCAATGGCGACGACGACGTCGGCGGTTCCCTCGACGGGCTCGTCCCCGCCCAACCCGACCACCTTCACCTGGCCTCCTACTCGACCGGTGGACCACGCCCGCACAATGCCCGAACCGGGGACATCCGCAGCGCAGTCTACCCGCTGCCGGGTCCCCAACTCGTCCCCCACCCGCTCCTCCGCCCCGGCCCCGCCCGCCGGCGGGTCATTCCC
>Ga0207706_10006888_pt1 | contig 10509 bp, 7 predicted proteins | sample KBSC53metaG_FD_184318 | JGI IMG/M metagenome (GOLD analysis project Ga0207706, IMG submission 184318) | Corn rhizosphere microbial communities from Kellogg Biological Station, Michigan, USA - KBS C5-3 metaG (SPAdes) (version 2) | ecosystem: Host-associated > Plants > Roots > Rhizosphere > Soil ... | reverse complement strand
GCGGCTGAGTTCGGCGTGAGCCTCCGCCAGCGCGGGAATGTCGCGGTTGGCAACGCCGCGCATGGCCTCCGTCACCACCGATCGCGCGAGGTCGATCGCAGCGAGCTGGCGCTGACGGTCGGGCCGCGCGCCGATCGCTTCGGCCAGTTTGCCGCGGCGGGCGAAGTCGGGATCGCCCGAACGAACCAGCTGCTGCATCAGCTTGTGCAGCTCGCCAAGGCCAAGCCCGACGAACTCGAGCGCCACTCCGGGCGATCCTGCCGAGGCGGCGATGGCCGCGGCCCGTGTCGCCTGGTCGGTCTCGGGCGCCTCACGCTGGAGGATGGCGTCGATCGCGTCGTCGGGCACCGCCGGAAAGCGCAGCACGCGGCAGCGCGAGCGAATCGTTGGCAGCAGGCGCCCCATGCGATGGGCGACGAGCATGAAGGATGTTCCCTGCGGTGGTTCCTCGAGGCTCTTGAGCAGTGCGTTCGATGCGCTCGGCTCGAGGTCGTCGGCAGGGTCGATGATGACCACGCGCCGCTCTCCCAGCGTCGGCCGGGTGGTCAGGCGGCGCTGCATCGCGCGGATCTCGTCGACCGGGATATTGCGCCTGGTCTCGTACGGCTTGCCCTCGGCGCGCTTCTCGGCCTCCTTGTCATCCTTCGGAGGATGGGTCAGCACGATCACGTCGGGATGATTGTCTATCCCCGGCCCGCCGACGAGCTCGCGCGCCGCTTGCAGCGCGAATGTGCCCTTGCCCACGCCGCGGCGCCCGGTGAGGATCCACGCATGGTGCATTCGCTCGCCGCCGAGCGCGGTACGCCATTCGCGCCACGGCTCCTCGTGGCCGGCAAAGCTCACGATTCCTCCGCAAACAGCGGCGCGAGCGCTTCGAGTATCGCCATGTGGGTCGCTTCGGGTGGCCCGCTGCCGTCGATCCGCACGAAACGCGCGGGTTCCGCTTCGGCGAAGTGCCGGAACGCCTGTTCGACACGGGCGTGGAATTCGGCCTCGCGCCCGCCAATGCGGTCGCTTTCGCCGCCGTCGCGACGGGCGAGCCGCTTGGCGATTTCTTCGGGCGTCGCTTCGAGCAGGACCGTCAGGTCGGGCATGAGCCCGCCCGAGCCGACGCGGTGAAGCTCGAGAATGTCCTCGTCGTCCAGTCCCCCGCCCCCGCCCTGATAGGCGCGGGTCGAATCGATGAAGCGGTCGCAGATCACCCAGGCGCCGCGTTCGAGCGCAGGGCGAACCAGCTGCGCGACGTGGTCGGAGCGGGCTGCAGCAAAAAGCAGAGCTTCGGCTGCCGGCTCCCAGCTGGCCCCCTCCGGATCGAGCAGCAGCTCCCGGATAGCCTCTGCGCCCTTGGTCCCTCCGGGCTCACGGGTCAGGACGACCTCCAGTCCGCGATTTCGCAGCGCCTCGCAAAGCAGCCGCGCCTGGGTCGACTTGCCGGCGCCCTCCCCGCCCTCGAACGCGATGAAGCGCCCTGAAGTCACCGGAGCAGGCCCGCGACGCCGTTGCGCAGCCGCTGCCAGGCGTTCGCCTTGCCGACGTCGGCGCCGGCCACCAGCGACACGTCGTGCGGTTCCTGGCCGGCAATGGCGATGCGCAGGGTGGCGACTTCGTCGCCCCGGCGGATCGGGGCATCGATCGGGCCGCGGTAGCGCAGGCTGAGCGTTGCGCCCGAGTCCTGTCCAACCGGCAAGTTGGCGAACACGGGCGCCTCGGTGAACAGCGCGACGCTGGTTGCCGAACCGCCCTGGACCATCGCTTCACCGACCTCGCTCCCCTTCGGCAGCAGCTCCCGGCTCGAGAAGTTCCTGAACCCCCACTCGATCAATTGCCGCGACGACTTGTTGCGGATGGCCGGAGACGGCGCGCCGGCGATCACCATCGCCAGGCGCCGCCCGCCGCGCTCGGCCGAGCCGAGGAAGTTGTAGCCCGCCTGCTCGGTGTACCCGGTCTTGATCCCGTCGGCCCCCGGGACCACCCCGGTGATCGGATCGTGGTTGTTCTGGGTGATCCCGTGATAGCTCATCCCGTGATGACCGATGTAGCGCTTGTAGAGGTCGGGGAACCGGGTGGTGATCGCTTCGGTCAAGCGGATCAGGTCGCGCGCGCTGGTGTATGTGCGCCCCTCGTCCATGTAGCCGTTCGGCAGGCCGAAGTGACTGTCGTGCATACCGAGCCGGGCGGCATTCTCGTTCATCAGCACCAGCCAGTTGTCGAGCGATCCGGCGGCGGCCTTGGCCAGCGCCACCGCGCCATCGTTGGCAGAGACAGTGGTCACGCCAAGAAGCAGCTCGCCGATCGTCAACCGGTCGCCCTCCTTGAGAAACAGGGTTGAACCTTCCCCGCCCCAGTCGTCGGCGACTTCCTTGTCGATCGTCACCACCTGGTCGAGCGAAAGCTTGCCACGATCGATCAAATCGAACGCGGTATAGACGCTCATCACCTTGGTCACCGAAGCGGGGACAAAGCGCCGGTCCGGCTCGCGCGAGAACAAGGTCTGCCCGGTCGAAAGATCGACCAGCAACGCGACCGGGATTTCGGGATCGACCGGCGAGTTGTCGACCGCCTCGATTTCCGTCGGCGAAGGTGCGGCCACCGAGCTGGTTGCGGCCAGCACGGCAAGACATGCAACTGACGTAAAGATCGGTTTCAAGCCAGCTCCTGCCGCCGAGGCGGCAAGATGCCGCGTGGGTTATCCGTTGGTCGAGATTCGCGCGTCGCTATAGCCCGCCGACCGCACCTTTGCGAGCGAGGCTTCGGCTTGCGAACGGGTTGCGAACGGCCCGGTGCGGACGCGGAAATACTGTCCCGCGCGGCTGACCGAACCGCCGATCGCTCCGGCGACCTTTTGCGCCCGGTCGAGCGTGCTCATCGTGGCGGCTTGAACGAGATAGGCGCCGTTGGCTACGGCGGGCCGGCTCGCAACCGAGGCAGACGCAGGCGGATCCTGCCGCGGCGCGGCGGCATGGGCGGGAACTGGCGCGACGGCCAGCGCTTGCCGTCGCACAGTCAGCGGCGGCAATGGGGGCGCGCCGGCAGCGGTCGTCTCGCGAGTGGGCAGCGGGGACGGCGCCGCCGTCGAACTCGCTGGCAGTTCAACCGCGGCTATCGAAGCGGGCGCCGCAGCCTTGGGCGTCAGCGCGACCGCGCCAGCGCCGGAGAGCTTGCGCTTGAGCACGGCCACGAGCGAAGCCGGCGTGTCCATTCTTGCCGGCGCGCTATGGCCGGCCCGCAGCGCCGCGCGCTCTTCTTCGGGCGGATTGACGCGCCGCACCCGAACCGGATCACCGGTCGAAGCCCCAAGCTGCCCCAGCGCGGCTGGAGAAAGCGCGACCACCGCATCGCCGTCCATCGGCCCGCGCCGCGCCAGCCGGACGAGTATCGTCTTGCCTGTCGTCAAAGAGGTAACCTCGACATAGCTCGGCAGCGGCAGCGTGTGATGCGAACCGGTCACGCCTTCGCCGTCGGCGGCGGCTACATAGCCGACCTCGTCGTAATTCATCACGTCCGCCGGCGTGTACAGGCTCGCTCCGATCCGGTAGGGATCACCCACCACCATCGGATAATCGGCTGCGGGACCATTGGCCGGGATTGCGCTTGCGTGGCCTGAAGCCGACGCAAGCTCTCGGTGTGATCCGCAGCCGGTCAGCGCAGAAACGAGGATCAAGGCCAGCGCGCAATGACGCGCACGGCGGGCGAAAGTTTCAGCGGGCAATCTCATCTGCAAGCAACCCCACACTCATGGCGTAGTAGTTCGAGCAGTTATATTCGAGGATAACCCTATAATTCTGCGTTAAAAGGTATGCGGGCGCCGCCGGACCATCCGGTTCGAACAGCGAAGTCATAACGTTATCGCCTATCGCGCCTTGCGGAATTACGCCGAGCGATCGCCATTCGCGAACCGTCTTCCACTTGCTGTGACGAACGTGGACTCGCGGGCAATTGGGCGGGCGAAGCGGATTTTGCAGAGCCGCCCTGTTGAGGCCTGCCGGAACCGACGCCCGCACGCCCCATGGTTGCCCGGCGCGCCATCCGGCGTCGCGGAAGTAGTTGGCGATCGAATAGAGCGTGTCCGCCCGGCTGTCCCAGATGTTGCGCAATCCATCGCCGTCGGCATCGACGGCGAGACGCAAGTAGATGCTCGGCAGGAATTGCGGGTTGCCGAAGGCGCCGGCCCAGCTGCCGACGAGCCGCGAGCGTGGGACGCCTTGCTGGACCATCTTCATCAGGTCGATCAGCTCGGTCTCGAACAGCTCCCGGCGGCGCCCTTCCCACGCCAAGGTGGCGAGCGCCTGGGCGAGATCGAAGTTGCCCCGAACCGCGCCGTAGCTCGTCTCGTGGCCCCAGATAGCCAGGATGATCGGCGCCGGGACGCCATAGCGCTGCTGAACTTGCGCGGCGAGGGGCCCGAGCTGCTGGTACATCCTCCGCCCGCCGGCTACGCGCGCCGAAGTATTGTGGCTCGACAGGTAGGGCGCGAGCGCGGGAAATCCGGAAGAGTTCGGCGAGCTGGTGTTGTCGCGATCGAGCGAAATCACCCGCTGGCTGGGTTGCAATCCCGCAAGCACGGTGTTGATGGCCGGTTCGCCGACTCCCTGCGCCCGGGCTTTCGCCGCGACCAGTTGCATGTAGGCGTCGAACGACAGACCCTGCGAGCTGACCGCAGACGGCGCAAAGGCGAGGCTGGCGGCGGCAGCGAAGGCGATCAGTCGGAGGCGATATCGCATGTCGCCATCCTTGCACGCTTCGCCGCAGCAGGGAATGCCCGGCCCGCCACCTTGCGACGAGCCGATGCCGTCCCGGGTCTAGCCCTTGATATCCGGGTGCATTCCCGGGTTCTTCTTGAGCATGTCGGCGAATGAACCGAAACCGCAGTTCTCATCCTTGCCGCAATTGGTGACGGTGTGGATGAAGCGGATCCTGCCGTTCTCGATGCGGAACACGTGGCTGTCGGGGCGCTTGTTCGGGCCCATCTTCAGCATTACGTCGACCGCGCCGATCGTCGGGTCGATCACATACGACCGCTCGGCCATGTCGATGTTCTCCGGAACACCGACGTTGCAGCTGTCCTGCGGCGTGCCCTTGGCGGTGTAGGCGCTGCCTTCCAGGCGGGCGCACGGCGTTCCCCACGGCACTTTGGCCGTCTTGTCCTTGAAGTAGTCGAGATAGGCGTCGGCCGCGGCCTGCAGCTCGGCCGGCGTCGCGCGCTTGTCGGCGGGGATTTCCGACCAGTCTTCGGCCTGCGCGTACTTGAGCGTGTAGCTGGCGTCGAACAGCCAATCGTCCTTGTCGGTATCGATCACCAGGAAGTTCGAACCGTTGCCGCCGAAGCCGTTGAACTGAACGGCTATGACGTGCGGATGGTCGCCATCGGGCGCGACCATCTCGAGGAAGACCTTGCACTGCTTTTCGTCGAGCAGGGCGCGGTGCCAGGCAACCTTGAGCTCGGTCGAGAGGACGCCTTGCGACATGGTCGAGAGCGCGCCGTTCTCGGTGTAGACAACCCAGTTGCCCATCGGAATGCGCAATGGCAGGCCCTCCTGCTGGGCCTGGACGTACTTGTCGGCCAGCGTCTGCAGCGTCGCGCGGTCGCACGGGCCGCCACCGAACTGCGCTGCCGCGGGGCTCGAAATCGCCAGCATCGCCGCGCCGCCGAGAACGCCGGCCAGAAGCCTCTTCGTCACTTTATTCTCCTCCGTCACAGTTGGGCGCGATGCCCCAATCATGAACCCTTGGGCGTCAGCACGTGATCGTAGCGGACTTTGCCCGCTTCTATGCGCAGGACATGAGCCACGGCCGGGCCTTCCGCCGTCCCGACATGGCCGCGCACGCCGACGGCGCCTTTCGTTTCGTCGACCGTCAGTTCGGTGTCGGCCAGCTTGGGGCCGGACAACCCGGCAAGGTGCGCATTCGCCGCGGCCAGCAGCGCCGCGCGCGTGTCGCGCTTGTCGGCCGGGATGACACCCCAATCCTCCTTGCCGGCGCCCGCAGCGGCCGCCTGCGCGTCGAATTGCGGATCGCCCGCCTGGGTGACCACGCTGTTGATTTGCCCGAGCCCGTTGAAGCTCCACGCCAGCGTGGTTGCAACCACGTAAGGCTTGGGAGCGAGGATTACGCCTTCAACGAGCACGCGGCAGCTTCCCGGATCGACGAGATCGACATGCCAGGCGAAATCGGCCGCCTGGCCGATGACCCCGGTGGTCGTCGAGACCAGCTGGTAGTTTTCGCGGTAATCGACCCATTCGCCGACCGGCAGCGCGAAAACCGAACCGTCATGCTGCGCCTTGACGTAGCGGTTGGCGACGTCCTGCAGCGTCTCGCGCGAACATTGCCCCTGCGCGTTGGCCGGAGCGGCTAACGCGACGGCCAATGCGCCGGCGAATCCAGTCGCGCCGACTTTCACGATCCCTTTCATCATTCCCGTTCCCTCTCCACCACCCTTCGGCGGCCTCTTTGATTTTGTCTAATTGATCGCTGCGCCAGAGTCACGCCCACAGCACCGAAATGCGAGCGCTCTTTCAGTGACAAACGCGGATTTGACCGCTAGCCGATCGCCTATGCGGATGGGTGGCCGAGTGGTTGAAGGCAGCGGTCTTGAAAACCGCCGTGCGGGCAACCGTACCGTGGGTTCGAATCCCACCCCATCCGCCAATTACGACCCGCGCCTGCTTGCGGGCGCCCGGGCGCTGAACGAAAACGACCTGCCGGTGGCCGAAGCGGCGCTGCGCGAACTGCTCAAGGATAACCCGTTCGAAGTCCATGCAATCCGCATGATGGCCGAACTGGCGGGTCGCCTCGGGCGCTATCGCGATGCCGAGACGCTATTGCGCCGCGCGCTGGAAATCTCGCCCGGCTTTACCGCGGCGCGGTCCAACCTCGCGCTCGTGCTCTACCGAACAAACCGGCCCGCAGAAGCCATTCAGGAACTCGAGCGGGTCAAATCCGAGGAGCCGGCGGCGCTTGGCAATTCCAACCTCGAAGCCGCTGTGCTCGGCCGGGTCGGCGCGTTCGACGAAGCGCTGGAGCTCTATCGCCTGATCCTCGACCGGGAACCCGACCAGCCGCGAGTATGGATGAGCTTTGGCCACATGCTCAAGACCGTTGGCCGGCAGGCCGAAGGGATCGACGCCTATCGCCGGGCGCTCACTTTGATGCCGGAGCTTGGCGAGGCCTGGTGGAGCCTCGCCAATCTGAAGACGGTCCGCTTCGACGAGGCTGACATCGGCACGATGGAAACGATGCTGGAGCAACCCGAACTGTCTGAAGAAGACCGCTTTCATCTCCAGTTCGCGCTAGGCAAGGCCCGCGAGGACCGCGGCGAAGCAGAGGCTGCCTTCGCCCATTACACCACCGGCAACTCGCTGCGGCGCAAGTCCCTGGCTTACGATGCGAATGAAACTGACCGGTTCGTCGATCGGGTCATCGCGGTCGCGACGCCCGCGCTATTCGCATTACATGAGGACGATGGCTGCCAGGCATCCGATCCCATCTTCATTCTCGGCATGCCCCGGGCGGGTTCGACGCTGATCGAGCAGATTCTCGCTTCGCACAGCCTGGTCGAAGGAACGAGCGAACTGCACGACATTCCGGCGCTCGCTCGCGGGCTCGATGGCTACCCGGATTGCCTGCGCGAACTTTCGGCCAAACAGGTTCGCGAATTGGGTGACGAATACCTTAGGCGCACCCGCATTCATCGTAGAACCGCCCGACCGATCTTCATCGACAAGCTGCCAAACAATTGGGTCCACGTGCCGTTTATCCGCCTGATCCTGCCGAACGCCAGGATCATCGATGCCCGCCGCCATCCGCTGGGCTGCTGTTTCTCGAACTTCAAGCAGCACTTCGCGCGCGGCCAGGGCTTAACCTACAGCCTCGAGGACGTCGCCCGGTATTACCGCGACTACGTGCGGCTGATGGCGCACGTGGACCTTGTGCAGCCCGGCAAGGTCCATCGGGTGATTTACGAGCGCATGGTCGACGATACCGAGGCGGAAGTGCGCGCGCTGCTCGATTTCTGCGGCCTTCCGTTCGAGCCCGAATGCCTCGCCTTCCATCGTACCGAGCGGCCGGTACGCACCGCCAGCTCCGAGCAAGTGCGGCGGCCGATCTACCGCGAGGCGACAGAAGCGTGGATACCATTCGAGCCTTGGCTGGAACCTTTACGTAAAGCGCTTGGTGAAGTGCTTGAAACCTATCCCGAAGTGCCCGCGCAATTGTAATTTTGCCACGCCTCGCGGCAATTCTTTCGCGTGAAACTAAACCGAATTGACGCCTTTCGCGCCGACGCCCAAGTTTTCGCCCACGGGCGCAGCGGGATGGGGTTGGTAGGATGCGCACTTCGCTTGTTCGAATTTCGAGGTTGGTTCTTCTTGCCTCTACCTCCTTGGGCGCCCCGGCGGTCTTCGCTCAGGACGCACCGACGAGCACGTACTCGGCGGCCGGCGACATGCCGATCGTCGTCACGGCCCAAAAGCGCTCGGAGAACTTGCAGGATGTGCCGATCAGCATCCAGGCGCTGAACGCCGCCAAGCTCGACGAGCATCAGGTCGTGTCCTTCGACGACTATGCCAAGCTGCTGCCAAGCGTGAGCTTCCAGTCTTATGGCCCGGGACAGTCGCAGATCTATTTTCGTGGCGTCTCGAGTGGCGCCAACGCCAACGGCAGCCACAGCGGCCCACAGCCGACCAGCGCAATCTATGTCGATGAAGTGCCCCTGACGACAATCGGCGGCGCGCCCGACCTGCACATTTACGACATGGAGCGCGTGGAAGCGCTCTCCGGCCCGCAAGGGACGTTATACGGAGCAAGCTCGTTGTCGGGCACGCTGCGCCTGATCACCGCGAAACCAAACCCGAGCCAGGTCGAAGCCGGCTTCGATCTCACCGGCACCACGTTCGCACGGGGCCGCAATTCCTCGGGAGGAACGGCCGAGGGCTTCTTCAACCTGCCGCTGAGCCCGAACATCGCCCTGCGAGCTTCTGCATTCTACCAACGCGACGGGGGGTACATCAGCAACGTCGCCGGGACGCGGACCTACCAGGTCATCGACGTCAACGGCGACCTGGTGCCCCTGACGGTCAACAACGCGCCGTTCGTCAAAAAGAACTTCAACGACACCGAGACCTATGGCGGTCGCGCCGCGCTCGGAATCGACCTCGACGACAGTTGGACGGTGACGCCGAGCGTGATCTACCAGAACCAGAAGTCTCACGGCACTTACCTGTTCGATCCGACTGTCGGCGACCTTGAGGTCGAGGACTACACGCCCGACCACGGAACCGACGAGTGGTATCAGGCCGCGCTGACCGTCCAGGGCAAGCTCGGCAACTGGGACCTGACTTATGCCGGCGGCTATTTCGGGCGCGATGTCGACCTGGTGCAGGACTATTCCGCCTACACCGTCGCCTACGACGCGTACCTGCCCTCGTATGTCAGTTTCCTCGACGTGAATGACGTGAATATCGACCCCACGCAGACGTACAGGGCGCACGACAAGTACACCAAGTTCAGCCACGAGCTGCGGATCTCTTCCCCCTCGGCGGCGCCGTTCAGGGTTACGGCCGGCCTGTTCCTGGAACGGCAAACCGACCACATCCGGGCCGACTACATCGTCCCCGGCCTGGCCGCCTCGACGAGCGGCTTGAACGTGCCCACGTGCGGCGACGATATCTTCTGCACCCGGGTCAACCGCATCGATCGCGACTATGCCGCGTTCGTCGACGCCACTTACGATATCCTCTCGAACCTGTCGCTCAACGGCGGCATTCGCGTCTTCAAGACCAAGAACTCGCTGCGCGGCTTCTCGGGCTTTGCCAGCACTCCGGCCGATCCGGTGACGTGCCCGCCGAGCACCCAATTCCAGCCTTGCCTGCTGTTCGACAAGACGGTCAGCGAGACGGGCGAGACGCACAAGGTCAACCTGACCTGGAAGATCAACCCCGATGCGATGGTCTACGCGACGTATTCGACCGGTTTCCGGCCGGGCGGCATCAATCGTCGCGTCGGCGTCAATCCCTACAAATCGGACACGCTCGACAACTACGAGGTCGGCGTGAAGACCGAGTGGCTCGATCACCGCCTAACGATCAACATGGCCGCGTTTCTCGAAGACTGGAACGACCTGCAATACGGCCTCGCCTCGGCCGGCTCGGTCGGGGTAATCAGCACCTACAATGCCGGCAGCGCGCGGATCAAAGGCGTCGAGGGTGATTTCAACCTGCACCTCGGCGGGTTCAACCTGTCGGGCACGGCGACGTATGTCGACGCGAAGCTATCGAGCCCGTTCTGTTCGATCGGCGCGACCGGCAATCCGGTCTGCGTCGCGGATGCGCAGAACCCCGGCGGCGGCATCGCCGCTCCGGTGGGGACGCGATTGCCGATCCAGCCGAAGTTCAAGGGCAGCGTAACCGCGCGATACGGCTTCGAGGTCGGCTCGGCGCGGGCCTACGTCCAGGGCGTGGTCAACCACCAGTCGGGCACACGATCCTATTTGACCGACTTCGAGGCCGCGCTTCT
>Ga0207706_10006885_pt1 | contig 10512 bp, 11 predicted proteins | sample KBSC53metaG_FD_184318 | JGI IMG/M metagenome (GOLD analysis project Ga0207706, IMG submission 184318) | Corn rhizosphere microbial communities from Kellogg Biological Station, Michigan, USA - KBS C5-3 metaG (SPAdes) (version 2) | ecosystem: Host-associated > Plants > Roots > Rhizosphere > Soil ... | reverse complement strand
AAATATGACTGCCGCCAAGAGGGCGGCGGCAAAGCCCCCAAGAAACGCGCTCACGGCAGCCAGTTGGGGAGCTGAATTTGCCAAGCCGACAGGCGCGTTGGAGACCGATTGTTGCGATGAATTCAATTAGTCGCCTACTTCCGGTGACGTCGCCGATATCGGCACTTCGCATTTGGTAATCGGACTCGCAGCCCCGTTGCTGCCCTACGCCATTGGTCTTGCGGGTGAACTGCGCTCGGCTCGGCCCCGCTCGTCCGACCAAGTACCTCCGTAATCACCACGATGGACACCACTAGCGAAGCTGGAACATCAACAGGCCGGCTGCTGAAGCGGGGCCCTCGATGCCGATTTCCAAACTTCTCATCGGTGGCGGCGGCGTGGCGGCGTTGGCCGCTGTTGGCGTCGCTTTGTCCGATCAAATCACCACGCGCGGGCACGGTGCGCCCGATGCTCCCACCCAGAGGTTTGGCTCCAAGCTCGGCTATCTCTCACCGAGCGAGCTGCCGAATCTGATCGCTGTCCTGCCCTCCCCGCCCACTCCCGGATCAGTCGGCCTGATCGAGGATGAGGCGGCACGGACCGCCGCGCTGGCCCTGAAGGGAACACCACGTTACGCGCTCGCAGCGGCGGACGCGGTTCGCGATCACCTGAATACGGTGAATGACTTCCAGTGCTCCTTCGCCACCGGCATCACGGCCGATCGGACTCCACGACTCTATGAATTGCTGTCGCGCATAAGGCTCGACGTCCGAGCTGCGAGCTATCCCGCGAAAAACCACTTCAAACGGCCCCGCCCCTTCGTGGTCCACGACAGCCGCACTTGTTACGCCGATGACGAGAGCATGGCCCGCGGAGACTGGTCCTATCCTTCTGCGCGAGGCGCGGTTGGGTCGGCTTACTCTTTGGTGCTGGCCAAGCTCAGGCCAGATCGAGCCGATGCAATTTTGAAGCGCGGACGCGACTTCGGCGAGAGCCGCATCATCTGTGATCAGGAATGGAAAAGCGACATCGAAGCCGGAAAGATAGTGGCAGCCGCTACACTCCGTCGGATCGAAGCCGAGGCAGACTACCAGGCTGACTTTGCTGCGGCTCGAAAGGAGGTGGCTCTGGAGCTTGCCGCAGGAATCAAGCCACCGGTCAATTGTGCGCCCGAATTCTCGGTCCTTGCCAGCCGTTAGCGCTCGATCGGAAAAGCGCTGTCTTCACCTTAGGTACAGCCTCTCTGGCCCATCGCGACGCGTGGAGAGTGACGTGATGACGTACCGTGAGTTAGTTGAGTATCTCCGTTCCAAGTCTGCTCGTTGCCGATCCTTTGCGGACACTGCGACAGACGTCGAAGCGGCCAAGGCGTTGCGCGAAGTTGCCGAAGAGCTTGAAAACGCGAGCTTGACCCTGGAAGCGGTCGAAGCGTCTGCGAAATAGCAAGAAGCGACCCGCCGGAACTGAAGGTAACGACGAGCCGCTCCCCCGACGCTCGCATGCGACGACGAGCCCCGGGGATCTCAATTAGGAAGGGGCTCGCTTTCGAACTTCGTCAAATGCGGCATTGTCTTTTCAAATTACGACAATGCCGCCCGGTTGTGCCTGACGAAGGCAACAGTTTTGCATCACTGGCGGCATGAGGCGGGAACGGTACTTTTCCTGATCTGAGGCTCTTTGCCTCGAGCGTATATGAGCGGTGGGCACGCCCATCCCGTTCGATTTGGAGCGCTTGCCCGGGGCGGCTCGGCTTGCTCTCGTTCCCTGGCCGCCCCACGGGCAAGAGCAGCCCTCACGTCACCAGATCATCAGGCCGCAACGGTCCTCGAGCTGACAGCGTCTCCTTCAATGTCGGGCTTGCGCGAACGATCGGCGAAAAGAGCGCGGTAGAGAAGGCCGCCGAGCGCTCCCCCGAGCAGCGGAGCGACCCAAAACATCCAGAGCTGCTGCAAGGCCAACCCACCGACGAGCAGGGCCGGGCCCGTGCTGCGCGCGGGATTCACGGAAGTGTTCGTGACGGGGATGCTGATCAGGTGAATGAGCGTCAAAGCCAGACCGATTGCAATCGGCGCGAACCCACTTGGCGCTCGATCGTCCGTCGAACCCAGAATCACCAGCAGGAAGCCCGCGGTCAGCACAACCTCTGTCAGGAATCCGGCGGAAAGCGAGTAGCTCCCCGGCGAAGCGCCGCCATAGCCGTTCTGGGCCAATCCGTTCGCCGCAAGATCGAATCCCGGCGCCCCGGATGCAATGAAGAGGAGCGTGATCGCAGCCACGACCGCACCCGCGACCTGAGCTGCCCAGTAAGGCAAGATGTCTCGGCCACTGAACCGGCTGCCTGCCCACAGGCCAAGGGTAACGGCGGGATTGAGGTGGCAACCGGAGATATGTCCAATCGCGTAGGCCATCGTGACGACGGTCAGGCCGAAGGCCAGGGCGACGCCCACAAGGCCGATGCCTACCTCGGGAAATTTCGCGGCAAGAACCGCACTGCCGCACCCTCCGAGAACGAGCCAGAACGTACCAAGAAACTCCGCCGCCAATTTCCTGATCATCTCTACCTCCTGGTCACGCCAGTTCGATAAGGAGGCGCGCTCGGAAGGCGCATCGGCAGAAATCCCGAGGGGCTGGCATCGCCGGCCGACGATTCCTGGACCGCCAGGCGCCGTGTCAGAGTTGGTCGGCCGGCTGCTCATTCGAGTGGGTCATCCGGGAACTGTCGTCATCGCCAGCTTCCCCAAGCAGCGCGCCTGGGCCTAGGGCCGCGGCGTCAGCGTCTGCAATGCCGGCAGCGCGGATGCCTGCTCCGACGGTCTCAGCTGCTCGAAGACTTCGGCGAGCGACTTCGTTTCGGGGAGTATGTACACGACGCCGTTCGCAGGGGCGAAAAGCGGCCGCACGACATTCTTGTAGAAACTCGCCGGAACGTTGATGCAGCCGAACGTAATCCGATTGTCCTCGGCCGAAGGCGAGTTCAGCCTTTGAATCCGCCGCTCCCTCTTGCTCGCAGTCACAACTGGATGCAGCGAAATCGCGGCGGCATAATCGACCCAGAGGACCTCGTGGTTGCCGGTCGCCATTCCGATGTGTGCCGCAAAGCGTCCAGCGGGAGTGGTTCGATCGTGGACCGCGATCGCCGAAAGCTTTTGGGTGCCGACGCCAGGCGCAGACTCGTCTCCGCGAGCAATTCCGAGCAATGCCGGGGTCACGCCGGCCAACCGGCTCTCCGCATCAAAGACGAAAACCTTCGCGCTGGTCTTGTCGACGACGATGAACGGCGCGTGGTGATTGTCCTGCGAGGCGATGATCCACGTCGCAAACTTGTTCACCGCGTCATCTTCAGCATTTGCGTCAGCAGCCACGGCCGCGTCGGCCGATTGCGCACCAAAGGGCGCGTCAGACGATTGCGCCACCGCTTGTGTGCAGAAGAATGCGCCAGCTATCGCGATAGCGCACGAAATCGGTCGTCCAAACTGTCTCAACTTCATTCCTACCCGAGCTCAGGGTTGATGCAGCGGAGCCCCGTGGGAGTCCCGACGGACCCCCGAACTCCGCCGCACCCGTGTCAGTTCCGCGCGGGCTTTTTTGCCAGCCGTTGCTCGATGGCGTCCACCCGAGGGGTGAGGGCATCAAGACGCTGATTGGCATTTTGCGCCGCAGCTCCGGCAGCCTGCGCCGCGGCATTCGCCGCCTGGACAGCGCTTTCCACCTGCCCGACGCGCCCTTCCAGAGCATTTACGCGGTCATTGACCACGGCGATGTGCTTATCGACGTAATCCTCCGTCGCGCAAGCGCTCAGGCTGAGTGCGCCCAGGATCGTCAAGCCGGCGACCCCGATTTTCTTTCCTCTTGTCGGCATGTCCTACTCCTTCGTTCCTTGCGGCCGGCTCGGCCTGCCTGTGAACGTGGCCCCAATTGCTGATGAGGTCGCCGCGACTTTGTCCAAGTCAGCCCGCGAGAGAATAGGTGGAATCCCTGAGTTTGAATTGCTGCGATCGCCAAGAGCAAATTCGGTCCGAGCGGATCCTAGGGAAATCACCTGATGTCGATCGTAGGCCAAAAGATGAAATCATCATGACAGGCCCGTTCCCCTTCTCAGTCACGGGTCACCAGAAAGGCGGTTCGATCTCCCCCTTTGTCGAGCCGCCTTTCGTCTGTCCTAGCTAATCGCGTCGTTCAACGCTCGAACAGCAGGGTCAGGCGAGCTTCCGATAGAGCCGAGCGGCCAGCTCCTCCACGACGACCATCGTTACGACCACGATGATCAGCCACACGATTCCGTGAAAGATCCCTTCGAACTTGACCTGGTGCCCGAAGACAAAGCTCAGGCCTTCGAGGATGACGAATTTCGATCCGAACAGGATCAACCAGGCGACAAAGAATTTCAGGGCCATCCAGGCTGCCCCGCGTTTATCCTTGAAGAGGGCGAGAACGCGGTGCTCGCAGACGATCGTAATCTTCAGGAGTGCCTGGAGTACCACCGCAGCCAGCAGGGCGATCGTGAAGGACTCCACATAAACCTTGTCGGAATGCTCATTGAACAAGCAGAGCACCACCAGATCGATCAGGGTTCCGACGAAGAACAGCACAAACAGGCGCTGCCGGTCAGACGGAATGCTTGCCGATGCCGGCAGCAGGTCGTGAGTGATTGAAGCCATAGGTCTATTGCTCGCGACGACCGGCGTTTCAGAGAGGCCCCGATGGGCGGCGCCGGATGCAGCTTGCACCCGGGCCTTGTCCATTACTGAGGCGGCGGCGGATTCGAATGAGGATCCGGTACCGTCACGTAGACGACCGTATCGCCTTCATATTGCGGCTGATACCAGGCACCGCCGCAGCTGTAGTAGTTGTACCCATAATATCCGTAGGGCGAACAACCACCAGGAAGCGCGTAATAAGCCGAGCCGATCGCAGCTGCAGTCCACCCCGCCATCGCTCCGATCGCGATGCCGGCGCCGAGCGGATAATCGCCCCAGCCGTTCCAATCGCCAAAATCATTGTCGATATTGATGCTGTTGCCGCTGTTGATGTTGTTGTTGCCACCGCCGCCGGGGCGTTGCCCCTGACCAGGGCGACCGCCACCAACGCCGCCGACACCGCCAACGCCGCCGACACCACCGACACCGCCAACGCCTCCGACACCGCCAACGCCGCCAACACCGCCGACGCCTCCGACACCGCCGACGCCTCCGACCCCGCCAGGTTTGCCAACACCGCCGACGCCGCCGGGACGCCCGGCCCCGCCAACGCCTCCGGGACGCCCGGCCCCGCCAACGCCGCCGACACCGCCGGGACGGCCCGCGTTGCCGACACCGCCAACGCCGCCAGGCCGACCGGCATTGCCGATACCGCCAACGCCTCCGGCGCCGCCAGGCCGAGTGGAAGGCCGGCTATAACCGCCGCCGCCGGGACGGCTGTAGCTGCCGCCGCGGCTGAAGCCGGATCCACCGAACCCACCGCCGCGATTCATGCTGCTGCCGCCACGGTTGAAGCTTCCGCCGCCGCCGCCTCGGCTGAATCCGCCACCGCCCCCGCGGCTCATGCTCGAGGAACCGCCACGGCTGAATCCGCCACCACCACGCCCGCCGCCGCCTCCACGGCCACCACGCGCTTCCGCTTCCTGGATGGTGAAGGCGATCAGGCCAACGAATGCGCTGAGCATCGCCATGCGATGAACACGACCCCGCATTTTACTCTCCTTTGTACGTGGCGATTTGAATGCGCTTTGCATTCGCGTCGGGAACGAAGGTGAAGTCGGCGTCGGTGAACGTCGGATTCACTTGCCATCTCAGCTTCGACACGAATGTCGGTCGAGCAGGATCCGTGCGATCGACGATCACCAGCTTGCGAGGCAGGGGCTGGTTGCCCTGCTGAATCCAGACCTCCCAATCGACGTCTTCCTCGCGGAAGGCATAATGATCGGTCTCGGCGCCATCGATTGTCGCCGTTCCAACCTTATAGGCTGACTTGAGCGCCTTCAGGCGATCGTCGTTCGACCCGTCGCCCCAGCGAAACAGGTCTTCCAACGGCAGCGAAATGCCGAATTTATTGTAGATGATGTCGAGGACCTCTTTGTTGGTCTTCGGCGCCGGAACCGAGGCGTAATAACCGAGCTTCGGCGAATATACCGTGAAGTTCTTTCCATCGTAGATGAAGCGTCGGCTCTTGATATCGCTCACGTAGTCGATGACGAAACCGGGGCGCTTGATCTTGTACGTCGTGCTGCCGTCGAGCTGGATGCGCTGCCCATCTTCCGTGACGACGTCCAGACTGCCAACCGCATCCGCCTGAAGGGTCCTCGCCGACATCAGATAATTGCTCATCTCCTTGAGCGCGTCGACGGCATTGTCTTCGATAATGCCCGGGTTAACGACGGGCGCGTTCATGCCGGATTGCGGCATGGTCATGCCCGATTCCGGCGGCGGCTGCTGGGCCACTGCACGCCCCGCGCTCGCGAGGCAGATGATCTGCAAAATGACGGCCGATTGGCGGAGGTACTTCATGCGACGCTCCCCGTGAGTGCGATCAAGGAAGCGGAGTAACACCGGCGCAATTAGGCTCTCATCGGGTTAATCCCTAAGTCCGGGGGAGTGACGTTGCCCATGCTGCGGTCGGCTCGCCGATGGACTCCGGCACACGGACGCAAGAATCAATTTCAGTCGCGTATGGGTTTACCCCGATTGGTTTTGTTTCGCCCGACCATACGAAGTGGAGTGCAGAGCCATTTGGTCTGCGTTAGATTGTGGTCAAGAATATCAAGGGGAGAGTTCTGGCAAGTCACGGACAGTGAAGACTCAGTCTGTGACGCGCGAGCTGCAAAAATATGACGAGCCCCATCCGCCGGATCATAATTGTGGACGACCACGATGCTATCCGCAGGGGTGTCCGTCAACTTCTCGATACGACACCATATTACCAGGTCGTCGGTGAAGCGGCCGATGGCCGCACTGCACTTACCCTCGCCCAGCAAACGAGGCCCGATATCGCGATCGTCGATTATTCGGTCCCGGAACTGAACGGTCTTGACCTTTCGCATGCCCTGAAGAAAGAGTTCCCGCGCATCGAAATTCTTCTCTACACGATGCACGACCGTGAAGAGATCATCATGGAAGTGCTTCGCGCGGGCGTCCGCGGATTTGTTCTGAAGTCCGACACTGAGCGCCATCTGATTGCAGCACTTGATGCACTATCAATTCGCCGCCCGTACTTCTCCGGCGCCATTTCGGACACACTGTTGGAGCAGTTCCTGGAGAGCAAGCCGCATCCGCTTGCGAGCAGCCTCACTCACCGCGAGCGTGAGGTCGTTCAACAGGTTGCGGAAGGTCGCATCAACAAGGAGATTGCGGCGCGGCTCAACATCAGCGTGAAGACGGTCGAAACGCATCGAGCAAGCGCCATGCGAAAGCTGAAATTGAGAACGACAGCCGATCTGGTCCGGTACGCCGTGAGGAATCAGCTCATCCAAGCCTAGGCCAGAGAGGCATGGTCACGGAAATCCTGGTGCCGCGCTTCCGACCTTTTATCTCGAAGCTTCCCCCGTGCATCTCCACGCGGTCACGCATGCCTTGCACGCCAATCCCTCGTCCGCTCTGAGCATCGACAAGCACTGGCGAAAAGCCAATTCCGTCGTCGGAGATTGTCAGATGCAGTCGCCGCCAGTCCGATTTGAGTACGATCTTCGCCGACGAAGCGCGAGCATGCCGATAGACGTTCACGAGCGCCTCTTGAACAACGCGAAGAATCGCAACCGAGATCGACTCTTCGAGCACAGCTCGATCTTCCTCGCAGCTGAAGCTCACGCGAATTCCAGTTCGCCTACAGAAACCGTTCGCCAGGGTCTGCAACGCTTCGTGCAGGCCACGGCCGCGCAGTTCGGCGGGATGATGGAGAAAGGCGAGCGTTCGGATCTCTCGATCGATCTGACGGACCGTATCTTGAATCTCTTCGATCAGGCTGTTCCGGCAACCGTCGGAATCCATGCTCGCCAGCCTGGCGACGCTCAGTTGCAACGATACCAGCAGCTGCCCAGCGGAATCGTGAAGTTCCTGGCCTATCCGCCGCCGTTCGTGATCCTGAATATCCAGGAGACGAGCAGCGATCGCCGGCTCGATCTCAGGTGAAGCGAACGTGTCTATTGATGATGTACCGGTTCCTGCAGCCGAAAAGTGAAATATGCCCTCCGGTGGCGCACGCCGATGCAGTCCAAGCAATTTGACGTCGTTACGCATGGGGCCCCAATCCAGCGTGCCCACTCTGCACGCGTAATGCGTTCTGATTCGGCTCCTGAGACCTACACCTGTTGATCATCCATGTCATCGGGGTCTTCCCGTAAGTAACTATACTGTCAGGGTTCTTGACCAGCGTTTTGAAAACGACGCCACATGCCCAAGCCCCGAAGAGCAAGGTAAATCGACGGACGGCGACGAACTTCCTCTGAACTATCGGTTTTGAGGAGCTTGCGTGAGCTCTTCAAGCCGCTCCCGAGCGGAGTTCGCAAAATCGCGCGCGACAGACTTGATCGTTTCGGTCGTTGAAATGGTCGCGGGCACGTCGAGCGGATCTGGAGTTCGCCGTCTCACGGCGGCGAGGAGAAGCTCGTTGCTCTTCGCGTCGAACACCTCAACCGCATAGAGCAGCGATCCCGTAAAGGACCCGCTCTTTCCGAGTGCGCTCTTCAGGGCGCTTGTTGCGAAACCGAGGGGAGTGACCCTGGTGGCCGTCGCGACCCCGCCGGTCGTCTTCTTGCCGCCGAGAATGGTGACGCGCACCCGCAATGTGTCAGCTTGCGGCTGTGCAGGCGCGGGGAAGCTCTTGGCGATCTCGGATCGAAGCTCATCCGTGATCATGCCGGCGTATTTGATCCGGTCAGCCTGCTCGATGCCTTCGAACTGCGCGTCCGGCCCCTGATAGACGACCGTGGGGTCGACGATGACCGTTCTATATTTTAGGAAGGTCGAGCGTGGCTGCGCATAGGTCCAGGTTTCCGTGTTCGGCTTGTCCTGGGTCATCTTCTCGGACGATGAAAGGCCGACGGGCGCCTGATCGCGGGTTTGGGCCTGCGCTGGAATCGCTGTCACCATCAGGATTGCCAAGGCAGCAGTGCCCAGCGCTTGATATCGGCTACTTCCAGTCATTGCGATGAATGCTCCGATCAGGGTAAATCCAATGACCAGCCCTCGCAGCGGGAACGGGCTTCCTCCATCCGGACAAACCCTCAAGGCCAACCGACTTTGCACTCAGGTCATGCAGGGCCGACCGCGCGGCGCTACGAAACGCTCGAAAAGGATTGCTTCCCGCGCCGGCAGCGACCGCCGGCTCTACTGCTCAGCGCCCCGGAGCTGTCGCAGCGTCAATGGGAGCGCTGAATCCCGGCGGGTATTTCTGCCATTGATATCCCGCCTTCGCGGCTTGGAAACCGACATCGTACAATGACTTCATGTACGCGGTATCAAACATCTCCGAGTGCGTTACGTTGAACGTCGGCGGGATGTAGGTCAGGTTGTAATCCACGCCATCGCGCTGCGTGGTTGCAAAGACGCGATAGAGGTCACCAATACCCTGCGTGCGCGTCAGTGAATCGATCGCACGCATCGCAATGGTCATGGTTCGCCGATCAGTGCTTTCCCAGTCCGGGTCGAGGCGAGCGTTGCGGATGATGTAGGCCACGCGCTTGCGCTGGGGGCCATTCGCGAGTGAGAGGGTCGGCGGATACAGGAACAACTGGGCCGTGGTGCCGCCGTCCACGTGCATTTCCTGATAATGCGTGCCGCCAAGGTTCACGTCGATCATGACCGGCGGGAATGCTCCGGGGATCGAGGCGGAAGCGAGGAGGATCTTTGAGAAAAGCGTGACCGCCTGGGGATCCTTGCGCGCGGCGATCGCCGTCATGTTCCAGATGACCGGCTCCATCGTATCGAGGTTTGCAGTGCCGACGAGCAGCAGCCGGCCCTTCGCATATTCAGCGGCGATCTCCTCGAGCAGCTGGGGCGTCACGTAAGTCGCGATTGTTTGCGCCAGGGGACGGGTATCGGCCATCGCGTCGCCGAAAAGGCCGCCGATGAGCCCGCGTTTCTTGAAAATGTCCTTCTGGCTGGTCTTCGTGTAGACCCTTTCGAGCACATAATCATAACGCGGTCCGAGGAAGGCGAAGGGCGCAATCAGCGCGCCCGTGCTGACGCCCGTCACCGCCTTGAATTGCGGTCGCGTGCCTGCTGCGGTCCAGCCATTGAGAAAGCCGGCCCCATATGCACCGTTGTCGCCGCCGCCCGAAATCGCAAGCATGTAGCTTGGCGGGAGATCGCCGGTACTACCTTGGCTGGCCAGCCACTGCCGCTCTTTCGCTACCGAACTCCGCGCTTCGGCCTCCATGCCTGCTGTTTCGCGAGAGACGAGAAAGCGTACCGGTCCGAGTGCCTCCCCGGTCTGCGACATTTGCGCGAGCGGCACCGCGGGCATTCGTTGAGGCGTGGCACAGCCACTAAGGGTAAGGCCGATGGCCCAGGCCACCGCCAGGCTTCTGCGCCAACTCCGTAA
>Ga0207706_10006883_pt1 | contig 10514 bp, 13 predicted proteins | sample KBSC53metaG_FD_184318 | JGI IMG/M metagenome (GOLD analysis project Ga0207706, IMG submission 184318) | Corn rhizosphere microbial communities from Kellogg Biological Station, Michigan, USA - KBS C5-3 metaG (SPAdes) (version 2) | ecosystem: Host-associated > Plants > Roots > Rhizosphere > Soil ... | reverse complement strand
GGTCCCGTTCATCGACGTGATGCTGGTGCTGCTGATCATCTTCATGGTCAGCGCGCCGCTGATCACCACCGGCGTGGTCGACCTGCCCAGCGTCGGCAAGGCCAAGCAGCGGCCGAGCAGCGTGATCGAGGTCGTGATCGGCAGCGACGACAAGCTCAAGCTCAAGGTCGACGGCCAGACCGAGGCCGCCGCGATCGCGCTGCCGCAGCTGGCGTCCCGCGTGAAGCAGTCGCAAGGCGACCGCACCGATGTGCCCGTGGTGATCTCGGCCGACAGGAACGTGCGCTACGACACCGTGGTCAAGGTGATGGACACCCTGCAGCGCAACGGCGTGCAGCGCGTGGGTCTGTCGGTGAAACAGGGAGCCTGACGAGGTGAACGCAGCCGCCCTGCCGCGCGACGCGACGCTGCTGCCGCAAAAGCCCGGAGGCATGGGCATGGGCGCGCTGATGGCGGGGATCGTGCACATCGGCCTGCTGCTGGCGCTGGCCATCGGCGTCAGCTGGCATGCGAGCGAGCCCGAGGGCGTGAGCGCCGAGCTGTGGGCCGCGGTGCCGCAGGTCGCCGCGCCGCCGGCCACCGAGGCGCCGCCGGTCGAGCAGCCGAAGCCGCAGAAGCAGGTGACCGAAGAGACGCCGCCGCCCAAGCCGGTGCAGCGCGAGGCCGACATCGGCATCGAGAAAGAGCGCGAGAAGAAGCTCAAGCAGCAGCAGGAAGACGAGCGCCGCAAGGAGCAGGACAAGCGCGAGAAGGACAAGCTGCTGAAGGAAAAGGAGCAGGCGCAGAAGGACAAGGCCGAGAAGGAACAGGCCCTGCGCAAGCAGAAGGAAGAGCAGGCGCTGCGCGACAAGCTGCGCGAAGAGCAGCTCAAGCGCATGATGGGCCAGGTCGGCGGCACCGGCGCGCCCAACGCCGTGGGCAATGCGCAAAAGGATGCTGGGCCATCGGCCAGCTATGCCGGCCGCATCAAGGCGCGCATCAAGCCCAACATCGTGTTCAACGAGGATCTGAGCGGCAACCCCGAGGCCGAGGTCGAAGTGCGCTGCGCAGCCGACGGCACGATCATCGGCCGCAAGATCATCAAGAGCAGCGGCGTGCCCGGCTGGGACGACGCGGTGCTGCGCGCGATCGACAAGACCGAGATCCTGCCGCGCGACACCAACGGGCGCGTCCCCGGCACGATGATCGTCAGCTTCAGGCCGCGGGAGTGAGGCTCAGGGCGCGAGCGTCACGTCGCCCACATGGGCCAGGCTGTGGCGCTGGGTGTTGTCGGCATCGCCGCCCACCGCCACCCCGATGATCGGCGGCACCGTTTCCGACTCGTCACCGAACAGGCGCTTGAAGTCCGCCGCCACGTCGCGCCGCTCGGGCAGCCACTGGTGCAGCGGCGCGTCGTGGCCGCGCAGCACGAGGTAGCGGATGCGCCCGGTGAACGGGCTGTGCAGCGCATGGCCGGGCTCGAGTTTCTGATCCCACACATAGCAGACGCTGGCGCCCGGCACCGGCTCGCTGCTGTGGCTGCGCGTCAGCCGCAGCACCGTGCGGTCGTAAAACGGGATGCTCTCCAGCGGCAGGTCGAACAGCACGCACACCCGCACCGGGGTGTCCTCGAGCCGGCGCTCGCGCAGGTCGGCCGCCGGGTTGGGCTCGTCGAGCGTCCAGCGCCAGGCGAGGTGATGCACGCTCTCCGTCGGCGTGAGCGAATGGACGAGGTTGCCGTAGGAACGGTCTGCCTCGACGCGCAGCGCATGCACCCCGGCCCAGTCCTCGATCGAGAAGCGTGTGAACGGCTTGCTCTGGCGGGGCAGGCCGCTCACATGCCACGGCGGTGGCGGCTGGTCGCCGACAGTCGCGGAGAACGGCGTGATCAGGTCGGCGCTGGCAGCGCCGGCACCGGCCAGCCAAGCCCCGAAGAACACCGCGAGCAGCGAAGGCAAGGTTCTTCGTCCCATGGGGCGATTCTGGGGCAGAGCCAACAGCCCTGCGGGCTGGTCAGGCGTGCGCCGGCGGCAGGCCCCAGCGCATGCGCAGCTGCGGCCCCAGCCAGGCGTCGGCCGACAGGCGCCCCGGCCCCCACAGCAGCAGCAGCACCAGCAGGCTGCCCCAGAACTCGTGCTGCTGGCGGATCGCGTCGGTGAGCTCCGGCAGGCTGATCGCGGCCACCACGTTGAGGATGGACAGGCCCAGCGCGGCGAAGCGCCCGAACAGGCCCAGCACCAGCAGCACCGGCAACACCAGCTCGCCGCCGGTGCCCATGTAGGCGGCCAGCTCGGGCGGCAGCACGGGCACCTTGTATTCGTCGGTGAACAGCGCGACGGTGGTGTCCCAGTCGCGGATCTTGGTCAGCCCGGAATAGAAGAACACGCGGGCGACATAGAGGCGCGCGGCCAGCTGCGCCACCGGCTGCAGCATCTCGAGCACGGTGACCAGGCGCGACCAGGCGCGCTCGGCGGTTTTCAGCAAGGGGTTCATCAGCAGTTCTCCTCGGGTTGGAATGGAGAAGCAGTCGGAGAAACCGGTGCCTGGCTTACACCCCCACCGGCACGACGCCGAGAACCCACTGCTGTTGCAGCGCCTGCAGCAGCCACGGCTCGAACGCAAAGTCGGCCGGCATCGCCTGCAGCGCACCACCAATGCTCGCGCCGGCGACAAGGGCTTCGGTCCACTGCGCGGTGAGGGCATCCACCGCCTGCACCTCGGCCTTCCAGCCCTTGCGCCACACCAACGCAAACTCGCCCTGCCCGCCGGGCACCACACCGCCCTCGCGGCACGCGCGCCGGATCGTCACGACCGGATGGCTGGAGCGCAGCAGCGCAAGCCCCGGCGCGGGCATGAACCGCAGCATGTCGGGATCGCGCTCGCCGAGCAGGCCGAAGCTCTCGGGTGCGGCCTGCACATCGGCTGCCGCTTCTGCACGCGCGAGCGCCCAGTCGAGCCGCGCGACATCGGCTAGGTACGGCGCCTCAAGCAAGGGGCCGGTATCGATGAAGCCGGGCAGCGCCTCGCCGAACCAGCCCATGTCGCCACGCCCGGGCGGCGCCTCCCGCCAGCAGGCCCGGGCCAGCGCGGCAAAGGCTTCGTCGCCGATCAACGCCAGCACCGTGGGAAACGCGCCCGCCAATGCCCGCTCGGCCCCTGCGCCGGCGTTGGCGCGATAGGCCTGCAAACCGCGCTGCGTGAGCGCTTGGCCGGGTGCGCGCAGCCAGTCGTCGAGCATGGGGGCCGGCGTGTGCCGCCACAGGGCCTGCAGCAGCGCCTGCTGGCGCCGGCGTTCGCGCTCGAGGCCTTCGATGCTCATGCCCGCTCCCGCGCCAGCGCTTCGGCCCGTGCGGCCTCAGCGAGCAGCACATCGAGCGCCGGTACGTCGGTGTCCCATTCGATCAGCGTGGGCACAGGCCCGAAGCGGCGCAGCGTGTGGCGATAGACCTGCCACACGGGATCGTGCACACGGCTGCCGTGGTCGTCGATCACGATCTCGCCATCGTCGTGGTAGCCCGCGAGGTGGATCTCATGCACCGCCTCGGCATCGAGCGCATCCACATGCGCGCAGACCGACGCCAGCGGGTCGACGCCCGAGTTGAGCGCATTGACGACGAGGTTGTTCAAGTCAAGCAGCAGCCCGCAGCCGCTGCGGCGCGCGAGCTGGTTGAAGAATTCGGGTTCGGGGATCGCATCGTCGGCCCAGGCGACATAGGCCGAGAGGTTTTCCACCAGCATCGGCCGGCGCAGGCGCTCCTGCACCTGGGAGACGTGGTTCACCATCAGATCGAGCGAGGCCGGCGTGAAGGCGATCGGCAGCAGGTCGTTGGCATGCACGATCGCGCCGTCGTCGGCCAGCGGCGCACGGGCGAAACAGGCATGGTCGCTGACGAAGCGCGGCTCGACGCGGCGCACCAGCTGCGCCAGCCTGTCCAGATGCCACGGGTCCAGCCCCGCGGCCGAGCCGAGCGCGAGGCCCACGCCGTGCAGGCTGACCGGATAGGCCTCGCGCGCCTGCTGCAGCACCGCCAGCGCGGCGCCGCCCTCGGCGAAGAAATTCTCCGAGTGCACCTCCAGGAAAGCCAGCGGCGGCCGGCGCTCCAGCAGCTCGCGGTAGTGCGGCTGCCGGAAACCGATGCCGACCTGCGGCGAAGCCATGGCGGTGCCTTCGGTCATCAGCTCTTGGCGACCTTCTTCTTGGCTTCTTCGGCGGTCAGGCCCTTCATGTCCTTGCAGGTGCCCTTGGCGACGTACTTCCAGTCCATCGGGTCGTTGTCGGCCTTGGTCTGGCCGGCGCAGGAATGCGTGCCCGAGAGGTTGGCGCAGTCGTTGGCGCCGGCCTTGGCGATGCCGTAGCACTTTTCCTTGGCCGCCTTGTCGTCGGCAGCGGAGGCGGTGTTGAGCAGGCCCAGGGCCAGCGCAGAAGCGAGGGCGGACGAGACGATCAGTCGTTGGTTCATTGGGGTCTCCGAAAAGTTGAAAGCGCCGACCGGTGAATCCGATCGTCGGCGGAGGATGGGTCGACCTGCGGCCGCATTCCTTACACTGCGCGTGTTTTCACCTCACCTCCACATGACCGATTTTGCGCGCCAGGTCGAATCATTGCGACCGCAGTTACTCCGGTTTGCACGGACCCAGCTGCGCAACGAGGCCTGGGCGGAAGACGCGGTGTCCGACACGCTGCTGGCTGCGCTGGAGAAGCCGCAGTCGTTCGCCGGGCAGTCGCAGCTGAAGACCTGGCTGGTCGGCATCCTGAAGCACAAGGTGGTCGACCAGCTGCGCCGCCACAGCCGCGAGGCCACGGTGCTGGTCGACGACGACGGGGAAGACATCGACGACCTGCTTTTCAAGCCGGACGGCCATTTCCGGCACATCCCGGAAGATTGGGGCGACCCGGCGGCCGCCTTCGGTCAGCGCCAGTTCTTCGAGGTGCTGGAGGCCTGCGTCGAGCATCTGCCGCCGGCGCAGGGCCGCGTGTTCATGATGCGCGAATGGCTGGAGCTGGAAACCGACGAGATCTGTAAGGAACTGTCGATCAGCTCGACCAACCTCTGGGTCATGCTGCATAGGGCGCGGCTGCGGCTGCGCGAGTGCCTGCAGATGAACTGGTTTTCCGCCAAGGCGGCCTGAACTCCAAGCTCCGAGCGAATCGACATGCCGATGTGGCCACGCCGTACCTGCCGCGAAGTGACGCGCCTCGTGCTGATGAACGAGGACCGCCGGCTCGCCTGGCACCAGCGCTTCGCGGTGCGCCTGCACATGAAGGTCTGCCTGGCCTGCCCGCGCTTTTTGAAGCAGGTGCGGTTCATGCGCTCGGCGATGGGGAACTGGCGGCGCTACGCTGAGAGTGAGGATGAGGGGGCGGTATAGAGCGCCGCAAGGCCCTGGGCAGCCGGCAACCCAAAACAACAGCCAAGCCTACAACCCCGCCAGCTTCAGCCGATTGGCATGAGCCCGGAAGAAAGACACCGGATCCGGCGTGAACAGCCCGCGCAGGCCGAATGACTGGTTCACCTCGTCGAGGTGGTTCCACGGATAGTCGTCGCGCAGCACCGTGCCCCAGTGCGACGAGCAGCGGCTCACCAGCCCATCGTTGGACTCTCCGTTGAAATACAGCGAGGTGAGGCCGAGGAAGGGATCGATGATGTCGAACACGTTGGTCAGCACCGAGGTGCCGCTGGCCGAGTAGTAGCGCACGCCGTTGGCGGTGGCCGGGCCCTGGCCGCAGGTGCTGGTGGGCGCGCCGGCCGGGAAGCTCGCGTTGAAGGCCGCGGCCCCGGGGCTGTCGAGCGACTGCAGCGCGGCCAGCGAGTCCTGCGGCAGGCTGGGCGAGCCCGAGAGCCAGCCGATGAAGGTGGAGAACGCGTTGACGATCTTCGCCACCAGCCCGGTCATGCCGGTGGCCGCGAGATCACGCTTGATGCCGTCGGCCACCTTGCTGCCCTGGTGCGGCGTGCCCATGGTGGTGACTGATGCCACCAGCTCGGGCGCCACGGCCGCCACGTAGCGCACCGTCTGCCCGCCGTGGCTGTGGCCCACGAGGTTGAACTTGGCATAGCCGTACGCGGCCTGCAGTCGGCGCAGCTCGGCCAGCAGCTGCTCGCCGCGCACCTCGCTCGCATTGGAGGCCGACTCCTGCGAGACATACACCGTGGCGCCGCCCGAGCGCAGGGCGGAAGGGATGCCGTACCAGTAGTTCACCGGCCCGATCGCATCGAAGCCGAGCAGGCCGTGCACGAGCACGACGGGGTAGCGGGTCTGGGTGTAGGTGTCGGCGCGCACCGTGCCGGCGGCGAGCACGCCGAGGCAGACGGCGAGCGCGAGGATCAGACGCTGGATCATGAGGGTGTCTCCTGTGTTGTCGTGGTGAAAGGGATCACGCGGGCGACAGGTGCAGCAGCGCGCGCACGCGCACCGCTTCCTTCGCATCGAAACGCTGGGCGATCAGTTGCTCGATCTGCTGGCGCCGCTGCAGCTCCGACAGCTCGGCCGCGGCCTGCAACCGGCTCAGCTCGTCGCGTGCGGCGGCGAGGCGGCGCTCCCAGTCGGCCCAGGCGGCCTCTTCCTTCTGCAGGCGGGCCAGGGCTTCCGGTGCGAGGGTCTGTCGGTCGATCGCGATGCCGCGCACCGGCGGGGGCTCGGCAGCGCCGGCCTGGCGCTGCTGCAGCAGCGCCGCGAACTGCGCCTCTTCTTCGGCGAAGAAGGCCGTGGCCAGCTCGAGGCCGAGCAACTGCCGCCGCACCTGCTGGCGCTCGGCATGCGCCGCCTGCAGCGACTGCGGGTCTTTCGGGTCGACGCTGCGGAAGGCATGGCGCTGCAGCGTGATGTAGCGCTGCCAGGCATCGAGCACCTGGGCCGCGGCCGTCGGGCCGGCAAGATCGCGCACATCCTGCTCGATGTAGGCGGTGAGCTCCTCGACCTTGGCCTCGCCCGCCAGTGTGAGCAACTGGTCGAAGCGGCGGCGCAGCGCGATCGTCGGGTGCAGCTGGCCTCTGGCGTCCACGTCCCACCCGCCGTCGAGGTCGGTGCCGCGCAGCGAGCTCTGCTGCTGCATCCAGCGCTCGAAGCGCACCGGGTCGCGCAGCGCACCGCGCTGTGCCGGCGGCGTGGGCGCCAGCAGGTCATGCGCGCTTGCCGGGGGCCGCGCCTGCGGCGCCTCGGCGACGGAGGCCGGCGCGGCCTCCGAGCGCGCCAGCACCAACCAAGCCGCGCCGACGAACGCCGCGCTCGCCAGCCCCAGGGTGATGACGTGAACGCGCTTCATCGCTCAGAGCCCCTGCAGCTTCAACCGGTTGGCCTGCGAGCGGTAGAACTCCACCGGATCAGGCGTGAACAGCCCGCGCAGGCCGAACGACTGGTTGACCTGGTCGACGTGGTTCCACGGGTAGTCATCGCGCAGCACCGTGCCCCAGTGCGACGAGCAGCGGCCCACGAGGCCATCGGACTCGGCACCGCCGAAGTACAGCGAGGTCAGGCCCAGCACGCCGTCCAGCGGATCCAGCACGTTGGTGACCACGGAAGTCGAGCCGATCGAGTACCACCGCACGCCGTTGGCTTCGGCCGGCCCGCTGCCGCAGGCGCTGCCCGGCGCGCCGGCCGGAAAGCGCGCATTGAAGTCGGCCGCGCCGCGGGTGTCCAACGCGGTCAGCGCGGCCAGCGCATCCTGCGGCTGGCTGGAGCCGGAGAAGAACGCGATCACCTTCGCGAACGCATCGACGATCGCGGCCACCGGGCCGGTGAGGCCGGTGGTGGCCAGCTGCTGCTTCACACCATCGGCCACCGGGCTGCCCTGGTGCGGCGTGCCCACGGTGGTGACCGAGGCCACCAGCTCCGGCGCCACACCGGCCACGTAGCGCACCGTCTGCCCGCCATGGCTGTGGCCGATGAGGTTGAACTTCTCGTAGCCGTAGGCGGCCTTCAGTGCGCGCAGCTCGGCCAGCAGCTGCTCGCCGCGCACCTCGCTCGCGTTGGCCGACGATTCCTGCGACACGAACACCGTGGCGCCGCCATCGCTCAGCGCCTCGGGGATACGGTGAAAGTAGTTCAGCGGCCCGATCGCGTCGAAGCCGAACAGGCCATGCACCAGCACGACCGGGTAACGCGTTTGCGTGTAGTCGTCGGCCCGCGCGGCAGTGGCGCCGAACAGACTGCAGGCGGCAGCGGCCGCGCACAGCCAGCGGGTCAAGCGTCGATTCATCACAGATCTCTCCCAGGTTCCATCCAAAGAACCGGCACGCCAGAACGAGCGGGCCGGGGCGAGCTGCAGCGCCGCTATTTAGGACGAACGTGCGAAATTTGCGGATGCGGGTGATCCCCAACCTGGGGCGACAGTGGTAAACGCGGGCAACGCCGCACCGCCGCGGCGCGCCCTGTCGGCGAGGCGCGGTTTTGAGAGGCGCAGTGCGGGCGCAGGCCGCATGCAACGGCCGCAGGAACTCGTCACGTTTGGGGCCGGGGCGCGCATCGCAAGGCCATGACTTTGGCCTGCACGGTCAACGCCGACCCGGCCCGCAATGCCCCTGATCGCGCAGCGGCACGCCGAGTGCTATCGCGCGCGCAGGCGGTTCACGCTCGTGGTGACGAGGTAGACGGTGAGCGCCGCGGCCAGCGCGGCCAGCCATCCGAGCGCATAGGCCGGCCCCGTGTCGAACATGCCCAAGCCCCAGTACAGCGCGACGAAGAACGCGGCAAAGCCGAACAGGCCGCGCACGAAGCCGACCAGCAGCGCAGCGGTGGCACCTGCACCGTCGCGTGGGAGCGTGAAGCACGGCAGCACGTTGCCGGTGATCGGGATCGCGAGCATCAGCCCGCTCACCGCCGGCGGGAACACCGCGGCGCCGAGGAGGATGGCCGCCGCCATCGCCAGCGCGCTGACGACGCGCAACGCGAGCTCCACGCGTGGGATGGTCACCGCCAGGCGCGCGCCGCCGAGGCGCGGCATGCACGCCAGGCCGATGGCCGGAGCCACCAGCGCGGCCACCGATGCCAGCACCGGCGGGGGATCGAGCGCCGTGAGCAGCGCACCCAGCGCGAGATAGGCGGCATTGGCCAGCGCCAGCGCCGCCGGCCAGCGCAGCCGCGAGGCCGAGCGCGCGAACAGCACGAGATGCAGCACCATGGCCGGCAGGCTGACGAGCGTGGCGAGCGCGATCGCACGCGCATGCGCCATCGGCGGCTGCAGCAGCACGAAGCCCATGATCGGCCCGGCGATCATGGGCATGCCGGCGAGCGTGCCGGAAACGGTGTGGCCGAAGCGGCGCGCGGCCAGCGAGGCCAGCAGCACCGAGGCCGCCACGAGGCCGAGCTTCAGCGCGAGCATCGGCGGCGGCCTGCGGTCATTCGAGCGCCCCGCCGGGCACGCGCAGATCGGTGGCGGTGGACAGCGCGGTCTCGACCGCGAGGCGCAGCCCCCGCACCATCGTCTCCAGGCCCATCGCCCTGCCCTGGCCGGCGCTCGTCTGCTCGGGCAGGCAAGGCAGGTGGAGGAAGCCGGCCCGTGCGGTCGAATGCTGGGCGGCCAGCCGGTGCATCAGACCGTAGAAGACATGGTTGCAGACGAAGGTGCCGGCTGTCTGCGACACGCCGGCCGGGATGCCGGCCTCGCGCAGGGCCGTGACGATGGCCTTGATCGGCAGCGTCGAGAAATAGGCTGCCGGCCCGCCCGGCACCACCGCCTGGTCGATCGGCTGCCGGCCGGCGTTGTCGGGGATGCGGGCATCGTCGACGTTGATCGCGATGCGCTCCACCGAGATCTCGCTGCGCGAAGCCGCCTGGCCCAGGCCGAGCACCAACATCGGCTTGAGCTGGTGCAGGCCCTCGTCTAGCACCGACAGCGCATCGCCGAACACGCAGGGCAGCTTCAGCGTGTGCACATGAACGCCGCCCCGAGGCCGCCATCCCGACAAGGGCTTCAGCACCTCCAGCGATGGATTGACGTACTCGCCGTCGAACGGCTCGAAGCCCGTGATCAGCACGCGTTCTGTCATCTGTTGTTTCCCCCTGGGGCGCGTCGCTCAGCGCGCGGCGTAGGCCAGTATCGGCTGCAGCTCCGCATGGGCGGGTGCGCCGTTCGCCGCGGCGTGCGGTGAACACCAGGGATACGGCAGCTGCCCGATCCATCGCATCACCGGGCCGAGCGCATCGGGCGGCAGCAGCTGCATCGCCTCGATCGTGATCCTGAGGTGGCTCGCGAGGAACGGCGCCTCGCGCTGGAAGCGCCATTCATAGTGGCCGCAGCCGACGCGCACCTCGCCGGTGTCCTTCACCGACATCGCGACCAGCCAGTCGCAATCGAAGCGGCTCGGGTCCGACGATGGATCTGGCCGCTGCAGGCAGAAGGAATAGACGTTCTCGTAGCTGCGGCCGAACTGGCGCACCAGCGCCTCGGTGATCGCCTCGCGGCCGCTGGCCTTGGACGGGAAGCTGATCGCCGCGGTCTTGAGCACCATCTCGAGCGTGGCGTCCTCCGCGAAGGCCTGCGCCATCAGGTGCGGGCGGTTCTCGTCCTTGGCATGGAAGTAGTGGCGTATGCGTTG
>Ga0207706_10006882_pt1 | contig 10514 bp, 8 predicted proteins | sample KBSC53metaG_FD_184318 | JGI IMG/M metagenome (GOLD analysis project Ga0207706, IMG submission 184318) | Corn rhizosphere microbial communities from Kellogg Biological Station, Michigan, USA - KBS C5-3 metaG (SPAdes) (version 2) | ecosystem: Host-associated > Plants > Roots > Rhizosphere > Soil ... | reverse complement strand
ACCCGATAGCCCGTTTCATTCGTCGCATTGTCCAGCCAAGTCAAATTGATCTGCGACGATGAAGCCGCAGTCGCCACCAGACCACTTGGCGTAACCGGAGCACCGACACCACCGCCCGAGACAGAGACGGTGACTGTAACTAAATCTGGTGGACTTATATATTGCCCGTCGCCTACGACCAGCCGGAATACCAAGCTGGTAGTTTGTGCAAGTTGAGGAGCGGTGAACGTCGGTTCGGATGTACCTGCCCCTACCAAAGTAACTACAGGTCCTTCAACTTGGGTCCACTGAAAAATCAATGGCTGGCCTTCGGGATCCAAACTAGCGGTACCGTTTAAAGTGACAGTATCACCCGTCTGCACCTGCTGATCCGCTCCGGCATTTACGATCGGAGGAGCATTAAGTCGACGCGGATCTTCTGACCAAAAAACCTCGTCCTTATGCAGGAATCTAGGTAGAAAGTTCTCACCGTTATTTTGTGATGCATGAGCTTCGATTGCCAGATTTTTAATGTTACTTGACAACGAGGTCTGTTGCATAACTAACGGTACGTCCAGGCTTTCCCGCTGATTCCATACCAGAGGAACCGTAGGAATGTCCGGCAGAACACTGTAATAGCGAGACGGGTCCGGTGGGGCCGGCCAGAATGGTTCTCTCCCACCCATCGCCGGATCACAACAGGGGGAATGGACTACGGTAGTGTGAATAACGGGTTTGTAGGAGGAATCTATCAACACGTCCGTCAGAGCGTCCTTCAAAACGCGGTAGGCCGTCGCATGGTCGTCATGCTTATCATACTGCCCCGTGGTGAAAATATGAGCGGGTCGATATGTCTGCAGGATTGTTTTCAAATCGAGAACCATGTTGGCGCGATTATAAAGACCATGTACTCCGAAGCGGTAGAAGTGATAATCGCTCGCGCCAAGTCCTCGGTTACCATACGTGAAACTTTGACCATTTGGAGCATCAAACCCTTCGGTTGCATTTGGATAATCGTCGTAAACTATCTTAGTGTAACCGTCCGGATAACCGAGAAAGATCAGCTCCGTTTCACGCGTACCTAAATAGTCTTGGGCCACCACCGCTTCATTTTGGCGAATAAAGCCCCAATCGACTCCGTTGTAATCACCGTTAGTGAAATAAACGACCGTAACGGCCTCACCTCGTCTGTGGGCCTCGTAAATAACGCCAGCCGAAGTGATAATATCATCATCCGGATGCGGAGAGAGAACTAGAATCTGTGCATTGGCCGCGGTGGCGGCGACTGAACCCAAGAGGCAAGCAACGATAAAAAACCGAAGCAATAATATACAGCAGAGCCCGACCCTGAACCTAACATCTTTATGTAACTTCTGTTTTTTTCCTGTGCGCTTTGGCTTACCAACCGTAGAGCGCTTGCTGCCCGCAAGAGTTTTTTGAGGGACGCCTATATTAGCTAGCAGAACAGGTGAGCAACGTTTGCTCCAGGTTGAGGGTTTCCTAGGTTCATCATCACCATTGTAATCAATAGTAGCAAGCGTTTCCTTACACGGAACTGCTGGAGATGAGACTTCAAATCTGCAGCCTATCCCGATGTCCATGCTGCACCTCCCGTTGCAAGTATCTAAATCGACTTACGCTGCCGTTCCGCATCAAAGACAGAGCCCGGCTTAATAAACCGGCCTTGGTATTCCACGGTACCATTGAGAATAATCTCTCCACTGCATTGCGAATCTTCACATTGAAGCCGAGCAGCGATTCCACGCCTGACCATTCCTCTAGACTGCGAAAACGCATCAGGTCTATACACACAAGTTCCGAAGAATACAACCACGCCAATTCTTGAGCCTGACTGTTCCGATGAGCTGCATTGTGTGACAAAATGGAGACGCCTACCGAAGATCCGAAGAGCGATGAGAGCAAGTGTCCCGCCCGTCGACAGCAAAGGTACAGGCTCGTTCCGACGCTCCGCATGCGCGATGTACTCGAGCTTTGACCTGAGCTATTACTGACAACCTCGCGGACACCTTTTTCGATGAGATAGAGCGCATTGGCGGCCAATGCAGCATATGGCGATGGAGCCGCACAGCTGTTGCCAACTCCCGCTTGGAATTCCTACCTGCGGTCTTTGCACTCAAAAAAAGTAGTATTCAGTAGTGATCAAACCGGCGAGCAATCTACTAAAACCACATAAGGAACGACAAGGAGCCAGAGGAATCTTGCAAGGTCCAGCAGCAGAGAGGGTGATATATTTTACATAATTGACTCTATTATTGGAAGACAGCGGGAACTGTGTGACTTCATTTTCGCGTATTTGCCTGAATGCCCTATATTACTCCACTCTCTTCAGCCATATTTCTCTCCAATACGAATAAATAGCTCGGGGACACAACCGTCTGTTCACGCTGTGGTCGCCAGCACAGGTGACTCCGTCGAGCATAATGCAATCGTTTGAGAGGCGTATCATCTTCCCCGATTTTTCGTCAATAAGCCTTTCGATACGTTGCAGCACTCGGAATCGACTTTTACAATACGCCAACATCTCCACATCGAACCAGAGCCCTCTATTTCGAGAATTGACACCAAGCGTCTGCTCAATCTCCTCTTTTGACTTGACCTCGACAAGATCACCAGGATTGAGGCCCAGAGTCTTACGTGGCGTTTTGTTCGCAAGCTTGCCCTCATAGTACGGGTAACCTCGACCACCACGTTTCCGCTGGACCATGTTGAATAAAGCGAGCGCGGCAATCCACAAGAGATGAGAAAGAGACACGTTGCCTGACAAGTAATCTCGCAAATATTGTCGTATATCCCACCAGGGAAGTGGGGAGGTGGCCCGCCTTAGCTCTGTCGCCTGGCAGGAAAACACTTCTTCCTGTGGATTATCGCCGCGTACTCGCGTGGCAGCGAAGACGATGTCCTGATTGCAGCTCTCCTTAATCTGCACAGCAGATACGAATTCCCGAGGCTGTTCAACAGTTATGCGTTTTAGCCACGCTTCCTTCCAGAACAGTAGACAATTGGCTTGGCATCCGCCGTGGAATTCACCGTTACACCTTAGATTGTCCAGATGGACCGCTTGTTTCATTCGCCGCAAGCCGGTCTTCTGAATCGTGTCACATGTCTTGTGGGCAGACTTGTGAACGCGAAATCGTTGACCGCAGAATTGCAGCATCTCTGGCATAAATGGCAAGCCATCAAGACGCCCGTTTTCATCGAGTCTGGAAAGAATCTCCGCTTCGCTTCTTACTTCCACAGCCTCTCCGACACGAAGATTGAGGCGGCTATTAACAGTTCGTGTCATAGAAGATTGACAGTCAGAACTAGGTGGGCTCATGGCAACCACCGTAGCGTAGGGTCAAGACGTGAACTCTCTAAAAGCGAGCTGAGATGCTTGATACGCGTGTAGCGCGTCCCGGTGAATTCCTGCGGGCTGAGCAAATGGTCTTTGTAGGCATCATAGAGCTGTTCAATGCCCCGGCGAACCGTCCACTGTGGTTGAAAGTTAGATAGCACACGAGCGATTTTGTCACAGTTCACACGATAGCAACGAACGTCAGGGCCACCACCTTCTGCGTACTTCACGCTGCTTCCGGGAACAACCTCTTCCACCATAGTGGCTACTTCCCGGATCTGATAGTTTTCTTTCGTTTGACCAACATTAAATGCTTGGTTATGAACCAGTTCGCGGGGCGCTTGGAGAGCTGCTAAAAACGCTCGACAGATATCTTCGACGTGAACCAGTGGTCGCCATGGCGTGCCATCGCTGGCAATCAACACCTCCCCGGTGGTGTACGCGAACCCAACGAGGTTATTGACCACTAGATCAGCGCGCAATCGCGGCGAGCCACCGTAGGCGGTGGCATTTCGTAAGTAAGTGGGACTGAAATTGTTGTCCGCCAACCGGGACACATCCTTTTCTACTAAAACCTTTGATTCCCCATAAGGCGTCACGGGGTTGAGCGAAGCATCCTCCGTTAGGAAATCCGCTCCATTAGACAAGCCGTAAAGACTGCAAGAGGATGAAAAAAGAAATCGGAAAACACCGGCAGACTTGGCAAGTTCCGCAAGCCGGACGGAGGCTCGATGGTTAATTTCATATGTGGAGTCCGGATTGAGATCACTAAGCGGATCGTTTGAAAGAGCGGCCAGATGAATGACAGCATCGAAATTGTTCAAGTCTGCAATCGAGAGATCCCGAATGTCTTTTCGTATCGCAGGGACATCGGCTAAACGTCCGTTGAAGTCGCAGCCCGCGAAGAAATCGGTATCCAGCCCAGTAACATCGTGGTTCGCGGCGAGCAATATCGGGACAAGCACGGCGCCTATATATCCAGCGTGACCAGTGACTAGAACGCGCATGAATCCTCCATGTCTAAAACGGCCTTGCGGCAGTAGAATGCTTCCGCATAGCCGCTGGAAGCGTTGGCCTCCATTCCTCTAAGTCTGAGGATCGATAAAAACAAATCGCGCGAAAACCACGACTTCTCTCTCTGAGTTCGAAACGCACCGATAATCGTCTCGATTTTTCGCCGACAGATAAGCTCATTCAGCGGTGTAAATACATTTGGCGATCCGAAATCCCCATCGTATTTCGGAATCTCGTATTCGAGAATCAAATGATTTCGAAAAGTGTTCCACGTCAGTTCCGAGATGAGCCGGTGGTCCTGATGCAGATCGCGGCCATAGTGAGTGAGGATCAAATCAGGCAAAAAATGACCTTTAAGTTCTTCGAAGCGGTCTTTAATCTCACCCCCTAAGTACGGCAAGAAGCCGTCACGGAAGCTATGGATAATCACTTGCCTATTTACCGTACTTCCGAGAAAAGCATCTGCGCTTTTGACCGCTTCCCTTTTTCGCTCCTCAGTCGAGCTGAACACGATCCATCGAACCTCCATATCAGTTTTCATCGCCGCGAGATTGAGAATTGTGCCACCACAACCAATTTCGATATCGTCGCAGTGAGCACCCAGGCAAAGCACACGAAGCGGGCGCCTGTTAGCTAAAACCAATTTCACCATGCTCTCCTAACTGACAGTTGCTGAAGCAGGTGTTATTGCGGCTACTCCTTCGAGAACCCGAGGCGTCGAGTACCGTTGCCCGGCATGATTCCAAATCTGCCATGGCGCTCCACCGCTGGCATAGATATCGTCAAGCATTTGCTTGTCTTTGAATGTATCCATTGCGGCCCAAAAACCGTCGTACTTGTATGCAAGCAGCTTCCGCTGGGCGACCAAGCGTTGAAAAGGTTCATGCAACAGCTCTTCACCGTCCTTCATGAACTCAAAGATTTCTTTGCGAAAAACAAAATACCCTCCGTTTATTCTGATATCAGATTGATTAACGTCCTTTATGGCCTTAACGGCCCCAGTTTCATCCAGAGTAACGAAGTGAGAACTCAAATTTGGTTTGACACAGAGAAAGCTTGCAACCTTCTGATTTCTTTCAAAGTGCTCGATCTGCTCATTGATCGGTAAATCGGTTAACCCATCACTGTAGTTCGCCAAGAAAATCTCCTCACCATCGAGATATTTGTGAACGGCTTTAAGACGCCGGCCAATATTCGAATTCACACCGGTATCAACAAACGTAACACTCCAGTCTTCGATATCGCTGCTATATAATTTGAGAACCTTTCCCCCTTTTGAAAGCACGAAGTCGTTCGAGACACATTCATTATAATTTAGAAAATAATTTTTGACGTAATCCGCGCGGTGGCCGAGACACAGAATAAATTCCTTATGGCCGTAGTGAGCATAGTATTTCATGATGTGCCACAGAATCGGTCGATATCCAATATTGACCATGGGCTTGGGAATGGTTTCCGAAAGTTCGCGCAAACGCATACCAAGTCCGCCACAAAAAAGAACCACCTTCATGGACGATCCCTCCTGACATTCAGAGACACTAGAGCCGTACCGTATTTAAAGTCCTACTTAATAAATGGGCGAATCTTTATATCCGTTACCTCGGCAGTACGATTTAGCTCTAAAGCATTAATGACAACCGAAGCGACATCCTCGGGCTGAAGGAGACGCTCCGGGCGATACTCCCTTTCTTCCGATTGAAAAATAGCGGCCTGGCGAGGCGTGGCAGTCCGACCTGGATAAATGCTAAGTACCCTGATTCCTTCAGCGTTGACTTCGTGGCGGAGCGTGTCAGCAAAGGCCTTCAGCGCATGCTGAGTCGACGAAAATTGTCCGACAAACGGTCTAGTATTTAACCCGACAGTGGAGTTGACAAACACAATCTGGCCATGACAAGCTCGGATCAGAGGAAGCAGCGCTTGCGTCAAAACAAATGGGGCCCGTACATTGGCGTGGTACTGCGAATCGAGGTCGGCGACAGAGGAAGTTGCAAGCGCGCCCATAACAAATGCACCTGCGCTGTGAACGAGAATGTCTACGCGACCCAACTCGTTCTGTACTGACTGGCACAGAGTTCGCAATCCTTCATCAGAAGTTACGTCTGTACAGTACGGTTTTCCTTTACCTCCTGATAGCCGAATCGTTTCGACGACGGATTCAAGCAGATGCTTCCGTCGGCCAACGATACACACCGTCGCACCGCGTTCCGCGAGCCTAAGCGCAATCGCCCGGCCTATCCCGCTCCCGCCACCGGTGACAATGGCGATTTGCTCTTTCAAGGAAATCGTCATTTGTTCCGGTTTCATTCCTAATGCTGTCAATTCTTTTCGCTAATCAGCTTTGACGGGTGCTGCTGAAGCTGTGGAGAATGCTGCTGCGCCGAGTTCGTCATACATTCGGACAATCTCGTCAGAAATGTAGGAAAAATCAGTTCCGCGTAAGAAGTCGCCTAGCGTCGTACCAGTACAGGTGGAGTCAATATTAGGAGCTCCCTTTCTTGCGATGACGTCGTCTATGTGTATCGTTCGAAAGTCGATACTAAATCTGGCGCATCCTGCACTGTTAGGCACAGTCGAATGTAATTGTGACCCTGAAAAAAGAATAATGCCGCCAGTTTTGCCTACAAGCCGCGTCTGCGGATATAACTCCACTGGTTCTTCGGGTCGCGGCTGGTCGCGCGTATCCGTCTGAATGTGCTTAGCGGCATTTTGCCGGCTATCTTCATTCCACTTATAATAGTTGTACCGGCTCGATCCATTGCGGAGCGGCTGAGTCCAATAGCGCGGATGGAACGCCAACGAATTCTCGGATTGGATTTCGTATACCGGTAGCCACCAGTTCACTTGGCAGAATGGTGCAGAGTACCAAGTGTCGCGATGAGGATGGAACGCGTAGGCTATTCCACTAGTGAGATAGCCGTCACTGGTCGCCGTTCGCAATCGAGGAACGTCGAAGTACGTTTTCGTCAGCTCGCAACCGAACTCCTCCAAGATGCCCTGAATGAACCGTTTACACTGGGGATGATGAATGAATTTGGGCTTGAGCGCAGCCAATATCTCCACATATCTCTCAACCGGCAAGCTGTACTGCGCTTTGAGAGGATCGAGGGAGCCGAACGCTTCCTCAATCATCTCCCGTGCTAGCGCGCAGAGCGCCAGCGAGCTCGTGTTCGGCGAAAAGACAAAGATCTGGCCATCATAAAGCTGCCGCCGCCGAATCGCGTCATCAACTTTCGAATCAAAATAAATTGTATTGTTCACTCAGCCCTCCATCCAGCCAAGACTTGTTTGACGCGATTGTGCGCCCGATTGCTTTAGGAGATCTTGCTTAAATAGTAACGTCGCGGCGTATTGGATTTCTCCGAATGCACACCCCAAGCGTTTTGCAATGTCGAGCAGACTTTCGAATAGGTTCAATAGCCAGAGCATAGCTAGTTCGCTGACGTGGCTCTGGAACACCGCCAATCACGCGATAAATACCGCGCTTCCCGAGTTGAGACCCATATTTTAAGTCTTGATTGATGTACAGGTGGTTACCCTCGAGTACTTGAAAACAGTAATGCTGCGGCAGGTCAGACAGTGCCCAGCCATTAGCCGATTCATCTCAACTCCAATGTCACTCGAAGCAATTGAGAATGCCCGATCGAAGAGTTCTTCGCAGGGGTCAACATTCCAGACAGAAATCCGGGCATGTCCGATCTCGTTCGGACATAATTGTGGGGACAATAGGCCAGCAGATTTCGAACGTCCGGTCGTTCCATCTGACCCCGCGGCCGTGCTCCGGCGCGTAAAATTCAGACATTTGATACACAACCTCGGTGCTATCCTCAAGCGTGACAAATCCGTGAGCAAACCCTTCAGGGACGTAAAGCATTTTATGATTTTCCGCGCTCAAAATTACGCCCATGTGGTCTTTAAAAGTCGGGGAATCAGGCCGAAGATCTATGATCGCATCGTAGATTGAACCTCGCGTACACCGCACCAACTTAACCTCCGAAAAGGGTGCTACCTGATAGTGCATTCCGCGAAGCGTGCCTTTGTTATGGCTAAACGAAATATCGCATTGGACTAACCGTGGATTGAGGCCATTCGCTTCGAACTCTCGGCAACACCAGCTACGAGCAAAAAACCCGCGGTCGTCTTCCAACTTCTCCGGCTCTATAAGGAGCGCGCCAGGCAATTTTGTTTCAGTAAAAATCACAAGATTACAACGAGGAAAGCCTCTGCGGTGCTCACCGGTTACTGCTCACGTTTATAGGACCGTCACTTCCGGGATCGGCACGACAAACTTGCCGCCCCACTCGCGGATATACGAATTTTGCTCCATCACCTCGCTCTTTAGATTCCACGGCAGGATCAATACGTATTCGGGTTTCGTCTCTTTGATCCTGTCAGGATGATGAATCGGAATGTGCGTGCCGGGCAAGAATTTACCTTGTTTGTGGGGGCTGCGATCAACGACGTACTCGAGAAAATCCGTCCGAATCCCGCAATAGTTTAGGAGAGTGTTGCCTTTTCCAGGCGCGCCATACCCGACAATCGAGCGCCTTTCTCGTTTTGCCTGAATCAAAAAGTCCAAGAACTTGCGTTTTGTTTCCTTTACTTTTTCCGTGAAGGAGAAGTACGAACGCAGACATGTAAAGCCGGCTTTTTCTTCACGGTCACGCAATTGGAATACATTTTCTTTTACCGGCTTCGAAGTGTCTCCGTAATGGCGAGCATAAATTCTCAATGACCCGCCGTGTGTGGGAATCTCGTCGACATCAAAAAGCGTGAGGCCATGGGCAAAAAAGATCTTCTCGACCGTAATAAAGGATAGGTAAGAAAAATGCTCATGGTAAATCGTATCGAACTGATTTTCTTCGATGAGCCGCATTAGATGCGGGAACTCCATTGTGATGACTCCGCCACTCTTTAAGACCACCTTCAGGCCCGTGACGAAGTCATTTATGTCCGGCACGTGCGCCAAGACGTTGTTGCCGAGCAAGAGATCGGCTTGTTTTCTCTCCGATACAAGCTCGCGCGCGGTTTGTTCGCCGAAGAATTTGACGACAGAAGGAATCCCTTTGTGCTCTGCCACTGCTGCAACGTTGGCAGCGGGCTCCACCCCAAGGACCGGAATACCGCGTTGAACAAAATATTGGAGGAGATATCCATCGTTGCTTGCTATCTCCACCACCTGACTCTTTGAATCGAGCTCAAACCGAGCGATCGCCATTTCGGCGTAGTTCTGCGCGTGTTTCAGCCAGCTATCAGAGTAAGAAGAAAAATAAGCATAATCGCTAAATATTCTATCCGGACTCACATACTCCAAAAGCTGCACCAGAAAACAGTTGTCGCATACATAAACGTGGAGCGGGTAAAACCGTTCCATCTCATTGAGTTGTTCAACACTAATGTAACTTTCGCATAGGGGCGACATCCCCAAATCAACAAATGTGTGAGTTAAACTTCGCCCGCAGAATCTACACGAAGCTGGCTTCATGCTTATCTCTCGAATCTCAGACCACTGTCTAAGTCTTCCCGTTTTGATGCAGCGGGGTAAATGATCTTGTTCACAAGACAGGCTTCCGCCCTTGGTGCATTGAACTGCATGGGCGGGTTTTATATACGCCAACTCTCAAACTGCTATCCCGGGCGGCAAAATTGGCTGCTCTTGAATGCCAATCTGTCGAATGGACAAACTTGCCCGAAGAATCCGTGCCCAGTTGCTGTGTTTCCCGTTGGAGCGCAAAGGTCATTCCACCAGTACAATCTGAGCCAGTTTGAAATGTCGGGCTCTCCAACGAACATTTAGCGGGCTGCCTGGAGACTAACGAGGGCAGCGGTTTAGCTGCGGGAAGTACGGAGGGACTTGCGACTGTGGAAGTACTTGCGACGGATACGGTATAACTCCCAGCCCGCTTTAAAAAAATCGTAAAGTCGCACCTTGGAACCCGCGATATCTCTCCATTCCGTTAATGGAAATTCGTAGATTAAGCGATCGGCCTGTGGGATCCCTTTGTCCACGCTTATTTTGATGAATCGGGCAAGAATTTCGACGTCGAAGATCCACCGCGATTGGAATCGCTGCTGAAACAAATCTGTGACCAACGGCGACATTCTGAACAGTTTCGCGCCGCATTGCGTGTCATAAACTGCCAAGCCTAGTACTGCAGAAGCCACAGTA
>Ga0207706_10006881_pt1 | contig 10514 bp, 12 predicted proteins | sample KBSC53metaG_FD_184318 | JGI IMG/M metagenome (GOLD analysis project Ga0207706, IMG submission 184318) | Corn rhizosphere microbial communities from Kellogg Biological Station, Michigan, USA - KBS C5-3 metaG (SPAdes) (version 2) | ecosystem: Host-associated > Plants > Roots > Rhizosphere > Soil ... | reverse complement strand
TCGGCGGCTCGCGGCTCGGCGGCTCGGCGAAACAGCCGAGGTGCCGAGGCGCCGAGAAGCCGAGAAGCCGAGAAGCCGAGAAGCCGAGAAGCCTTATAAGCCTTATCAATCCGCCCGTGCCGCGATCGCAGACACCTGTCGCGGCGCGCCGATCGCTCCCTTGATCTCGTCGACCCAGCCGTTGACGCGTTGCTCGACCACCTGATGCACGCCACTCACCAGCGTGGCCACTATGTCGTCGAGCACCGTGCCGACCTTGCTGCTCGCTCCCTTGGTCGCAGACACCGTCGCGGCGGCTGCCTTGATATCGCGGCCTGAGCCGCTGAGCACCACGCCGGCACCGAACGCCACTGCCAACGCAGGCCACGGATGATCGCGCACCATTTCGGCGACGTTGAGCTTACGCTCGAGCTCGGCCAGCGTGCTCGACATGCGTTCCCGGGTCAGCTCGATGTCGCGCCGGACGTCAGCCGTTGTTTCAACCATTCCTTGTCCTCCTTGAGCGTGGTGACCGTCTCGGTCGGAGCAAGCTGTGATGGAGCGAGGAGCGACATGCCGCGCCGCACCAGGACGACGGCAATCGCCCCGGCGATCACGAGGACAATGAGCGCGCCGAGCCAGTACTGATCGGCCGGCAGCCATTGGTCGCCGATCAGCAGGACGATGCCGGCGAGAAGCGACAAGGATCCGAGCAGCGCGAGCACGGTACCGGTCGCGACGAACGCGGTTCCTTTGCCGATTCCCGTCGCGATCTGTGAAAGCTCGATCCTGGCCAGTCTCGCCTCGCTCCGCACGAGCGACGCGCTCCCGTCGGCGAGATCGCGTAGCAACGTGCCGAGGCTTCGACGACCGTTTTGTCCGTCGAACGTCATGTCCGCCTCTCCTTCCCCCTCTTACTTGTTGTTGCGGAACGCCTTGCCGATGAGATAGCCAAGTCCCGCCGCGATGAGCAGCGTTCGGCCAGGATGCTCTTTCACCTGGCGCTCGATCCCGGTGCGAAGGTTGTTCAGGTCCGCGTCGCGCAGCCAATCGGCCGTCGACTCCATTCCACTGGCGACCTTGTTGTTCACCTGCGCCATTCGTGTGTCGCTCTCGACGGCGACACTGCCGCCGGTCGTAGCGCTGGCGAGATCGCTCGGCGATCCTGCGGTTCGCTGACGCAAGCGATTGGCGCCCGAGTCGAGCGCGTCGGCGAGCGAGTTCTTCAAGTTGCCGGCGCGGTCGCGCACCGTCGATCCGACGTCGGCCAGCTTGTCCTGCGCCGTACCGGCGATATCACGCGCGCGATCCTTGAAACCCTGCGACTGCTGATTCTCGGTTCCGGCGTCGGTTCCGAATCCCTGGCCGACGTTGGCCGTCGTGCCCGCGGCGTAGCCCTGCGCACCACTCGTGTTCCCGGGGTTCCCGTAGCCGCTGGATCCGCCGGGAGTCTGAGATCCACTGCTCTGGCCCGAGGAATCTCCGGGCGAGAAATCATTTCGGTCCATTCGCGCACACTCCTCCAAAGATGGCGGCAAGGATGTGTGCAGATGATGTGCCCGAACGGGGCGCTAACGATTCGTCGCTAGCTCAGGCGAGCCCACGATTTCATCAGCGACCCACGCGTCACGTTCCGAGACGGTGCGACGATAAGAACCGAGCCCGGCCGCGAAGAGCGCGAGCGCGATCGTCATCCCGATGGCAGTGTTCGTGGCGAGTGAGTATCGGACCGCGTCGCGGCCGAAGACGTGATCGGTGAGGAGCGCGACAGACGTGGGTCCGACAATACCGGAGAGAAGACTCGACACGAAGAAATACAACGCCGCGCCCTGCGCGCGAAGGTGCGGCGGCGCCATCTCGGCGGCAGCCGCGCTCGCCGCGCCCCACGGGAAGGCAGCGAAGAAATTGACGACGGCCAGCCCGACGAACGCGACGCCCGCCGTCGGCGCGAGCGGAAAGAGCGTCGCCGAGATGAGCATGCCGATCGCCCCCGCGATGGCGACGAGCCACGGGCCGTCGATGCGGCCGCGCTGTCCGATGGCGTCGGCGATCCAGCCGCCCGCCAGGACACCGAGCACGCCGATCGTCATCGTGAGTGTGCCCATGATCCGACCGGTGTCCGCCTCGGGCCAATCGTAGGTCCGTCTGAACACGGTTGGAATCCAGGCGGCAATGGCATAGTTGACCATCGCCCACACGCCGAAGCCTACGCTGTGCGTGATGTACGTCCACCGGTTGCGCGACACGTAGCGCATCAGATCGCCGAAGCGCGCCTGTCTTTGCGGCGGGGTTCGTCGCGCTGGTTCTCGAATGGTGAGAAAGAGCAGCGCGATCACGAAGCCCGGCAGCCCGACAGTCACGAACGCCGATTGCCACGGACGGATGTCCCCGAGCACCGGCAGATGCAACGTCCCGGCGACGTCCAGACGGCCGATCACCACCGCCCCGATGAAATAGCCGAGACCCGAGCCGAAGAAAACGCCCAGTGCGTAGATGCTCATCGCGCGCGCGAGCTGGGAGCGCGGAAAATAGTCGGCGAGGAGCGATACGCCGGGTGCGGACAAGGTCGCTTCACCGACACCGACGCCGACGCGCATGAGCAGCAGTCGACTATACGTCTTCGCGGTCGCCGACAGCGTCGTGAACAGACTCCACAGCGCGGTGCCGGCGGCGATGATGTTGCGCCGGCTCGCGCGGTCGGCGAGCCACGCGATGGGAATTCCGAGCACCGTGTAGAAGAGCGCGAACGCCAAGCCTTGCAGATAGCTCATCTGCACGTCGGTAATCCCGAAGTCCCGTTCGATCGGACGGACGAGAAGGCTCAGAATCTGCCGATCGACGTTCGCGCTGACGCTGGCGAGCGCGAGAACGGAGGCGACATACCACGGATTGGCCTTTCTCAGCTCGCGCCTCCGCCTCCTCCCCCAAATCCTTCCTGGCCCAACGCCGCCATGACTCGGTCACTGAGGCCCGCGTCGACGTCGAAATACGGCTTCGCTTCCGCGACCGCCTCGAGGAACGATCGCGCGAAATCGAAATGGTCGGCGCAGGGGGCACACTGCTCGAGATGACGAACGATGAATTCCCGCTGACTCTCGGAGACGATACCGTCGACGAACGGCCAGAGTTGGCGTACGACGGCCTCGCATTCGGCTCGATCAGGCATTGCGACGCTCCCCGGGGTGGTGGTCGGGAGGAAGAGTGTAGGATGCGGCGGCGAAGCCCGCGTCGACGGCGAAGTCGAGTAGCGCTTCCTGCAGCTGCCGGCGCGCGCGGTAAAGACGCGACCGCACGGTGCCGACGGGAATGTCGAGCGACGACGCGACTTCCTCGTACGAGAAGCCGTCGACGTCCACGAGCAAAACGACATCCCGGTAATGCGGTTCGAGCGCGCGGATCGCGGTCGCGATCGCGGGGCCGAGGTCGAGTCGGGCGAACATGTCGTCCACTCCTTTGGCTCGGGCGGTGTTGTGCAGCCGCGCCGTGGCGAGCGATTCGAGCTCCTGGTCGTCGACGGCGATGGAGCGGTTCGCGCGGCGTCGCAGCTCGGCGAACGTGTGACGGCAAATCGTCGCCAACCAACTCTTGCAGTCCGAGCCGGGCTGGAACGTGTGCCAGTGCCGATAAGCGCGCAGGAAGGTTTCCTGAACGAGATCTTCCGTATCGGCCGCGTTCCCGGTCAGCGCGGTGGCGACGCGCACGATCGTCGACAAATGCGGCAGCGCCGTCGTCGCGAACGTTTCGTCACGCTCGCTTCGTTGCGGTTGATCGTCCGTCGGCGGCAGCGTCATTCAGTCACGGGTAGTGTCGCCGCCTCGAATGCGGCGACGGCGACATCGTGGATCGGCGTCGGAACGCCGCGCAGGCCGCCGAGTCGGGATACGGTGCCGGCGAGAAGATCGAGCTCCGTGGGACCGCCACGCTCGAGGTCGAGCAGGAAGCTCGGGCGCGTTTCCGGGGCGAGCGCGAAGAGATCGTTGCGGAGAAAAACCTCCTGCTGCTCGGTCAGCGCGACGTCGCAGGCGCGTGCGACGAGCACGATCTCGTGCAGCGAACCCGCGACCAGTGCGCGGCCGCGCTCCGTCGCCAGCGAATACCCCATCGCTCGCCGCGACAACCCGCACGCCACGTTCATCGGCACGATGAACGCGAATTTCCGCCACAAATCGTGACTGATGTCGTCGCTCACGGCGCTCGTCACACCGGCGTCGCGCAGTGCCGCCGCCGTGCGTGAAACACGGTCGGACACCGTCCCGTCGAACTCACCGATGGTGACGCGATCGAATTCGCTGAGCCGCTCGACGACGCCCGGCGCCGAGCGCACGATGCTCGCGCGCACCAACCCGCCGACGATGCGCTCACGCGGCACTCCGAGCCCGCGCAGCCGTTCGGCGATGTCCACGCCGTTCAGCAATCCCACGATCGCCGCGCCGTTCCGGGCCGCTTCGACCACGACGGGTCCGACCTCGGTCAGCGAGTAGCTCTTCACGGCGACGAACACGACCTCGCAATTCGCCACGACGTCCCCGTGCGACGACGCGTCGGGACGCGCGACGAACCGCTCCTTCGGTGTCCGTACCTCGAGACCGCTCGAGCAGATCGCCTCGAGATGGTCGCCGCGGGCGAACAGCTTGACCTCATGGCCGGCGCGGCTCAGCAATCCGGCGTAATAGCTCCCGATCCCGCCGGCACCGACGAATCCGATTCTCACGAAGTTCCTCTATTTCTTGTCGGCGGCTTCGAACAGCGGCAAGAACTCTCCGTAGCCTTCGTCGGCGAGCTTGGCGATCGGGATAAATCGCATCGACGCGGAGTTCATGCAATAGCGAAGACCGGTGGGCGCTGGCCCGTCGTCGAACAGATGGCCGAGATGCGAGTCACCGTGCGATGAGCGGACTTCCGTACGGGTCATGAAGTGACTGCGATCCGTCTTCGTCTTGACGTTGTCCGCGACGAGCGGCTTCGTGAAGCTCGGCCACCCGGTACCCGAATCGAATTTATCGTTCGAGCTGAAGAGCGGTTCTCCGGAAACGACGTCGACGTAGATGCCCGGCTCGTGATTATCCCAGTAGGCGTTCTGAAAGGCACGCTCGGTTGCGTCGTGCTGCGTGACCTCGTATTGGAGCGGTGAGAGCTTGGCCTTGAGATCGGCGTCGTCGGGCTTCTTGAAGTCGGACATCGGAACCTCGGGTTGTGAAGGCTCTCCGGTCGATCCACAATAGGGTACTCGGCCGGGTTTAGTTCCAGGAGACGCGAACGCGGGAACTGTCTTCCGCGTTCGCTCGTTTCGATGGGCGCTCCCCCCTTCAACTTAAGTCCCCCCGACATGGCCCCCTTTCCAGACTCGGCCAGAGCGACGTCGCTCGGCGACGCCCGCCGCCAGGCGCATCATGCGGCCCAGTTGGCGACCGCGGCCGGCATTTCTTTCCTCTCCAAGCAGGCGGACGACAGCCATACCAATCTCGAGTGGCTACCGGAAGTCGGACGAGGAGCGCTCGCCTCGCGGGTCGTGCCGTCGAGCGACCCATTCCGCGTTGCCGTGCAGATCGCCGGACTCGAGCTGTTCCTGCTGGACGACAGGAATGCGGCCGTCGACTCGATGCCACTCGACGAGCGGACCATTGCCGGCGCCGAATCGTGGCTGCGCGAGCGGGTCGGCAACCGGGGCGCTGACGGGTCGAAGTTCACGCTCGCCAAGCATTATGAGATTCCGCATCATGATGTGGACGACGGCAAGCCGTTCGACGCGAGCGATCGAACTGCGTTCACCGAATTGGCGGCCTGGTTCGACCTCGCATCACGTCACCTCGAGCGTGTCCGCGCGGCCAATTCAAGCAGCGAAGTACGCTGTTGGCCGCATCACTTCGACATCGCGACGTTGATCGATGTCGGTCCCGGGAAGACCGTCGGCGTCGGCATGGAGCCGGGTGACGTCTATTACGACGAACCGTACTTCTACGTGAACGCGCATCCGAAGCCGACCGAGGCGGTCAGCATTCGGCTCGCGGGAGGCGGATTTTGGCACACTCACGAGTGGTTCGGAGCCGTTCTGCCCGGCTCGCGCATTCGTTCGAGCGATGGCGAGTCACAGGTCGCGGAGTTCGTCGAGTCCGCGATCGCGGCGTGTCGTCGGTTGGTCGGGGGTGAGGCGCGATAGCTCTTCGCGGGTCAACCTCGATGGCGATCGACGCGAATAGTCAAAACGTCGGGCCGGCTGTAATGACCGGCGACATCGAGCGACATCGACTCTTCGCGAACCTGTGCGAGATCCAGGTCAGCGACGAGCGTGCACGGTTCCTCGAACACCGGACCGGCGAGGTATTGCCCGTTCGGCGCGATGATCGCGCTGCCGCCGCGCAACGCCCATGTCTGAGACGCCTTGTCCGGGTGGACCTCGAGCTCCGGCGGCAATGCGTTCATGCGCATCAGCGACCCCGCGACGACGACGAAGCAGCGTCCCTCGAACGCGTAGTGCCGGCTGGCAACCTGCAGCATCTCGTGCGCCGTCGGCCAAACGGCGACGTGGATGTCTTCGCCCGAGTCGTGCAGTGCCTGCCGAGCCAGCGGCATCCAGTGCTCCCAACACACCAATCCGCCGATGCGCCCCGCGCTCGTCTCCACCGCGACGAGTCCCGCCGCATCGCCCTGCCCCCACACCATCCGCTCCGTGTACGTCGGTACCAGCTTGCGATGGTGATTGAGCAACGTGCCGTCGGACGCATACGTCAGGAGCGCGTTGTACAACGTTCCACGACCGGTGCCCGACGACACACGCTCCGTGACACCGACGACCAGCGTCACGCCCGCGTCCTTGGCGATAGCGCCGAGTGCGCGTCCGGATTCGCCGGTGATATCGACGCTGTTCTCCGCCATACGGGCAAAGACGCGCTTGACCGGGCCGTGGTCCCAGAGCGCCACGTCGCGGCAGACGTCGAGCCAGGCGGGATACCCTGGAATCCATGTTTCAGGAAAGACGACGAGCGTCGCACCACGATCGGCGGCGGCTTGCGTGAGCTGGCGCGTGAGCGCCAAGCCATGTTCCAGGTCCGGCGCCACCTCCGCCTGCACAACCGCGACACGAGTACTGGTCACGTGTCTCGTATCCCGTATCGTTTGTCGCGTGTTTCGTTCAAGACGCGATCAATAGCGCGACCCAGAATTGGTCGCTCGCGTCGGTCCAGAGGCGCTCGACGGCAAAGCCGGCGGCCGACGTCACCGCTGCCAGTTGTTCGCGGTCGTACTTGTAGGACGATTCCGTCCAGATCGTCTCACCCCGCCGGAACGGGATTCGCGTCCCGCCGACGTCGACCTCGTGCGCAACGGTCGCCTCGAGGTGCATCTCGACGCGGCCCGCGGTTTCGTTGAAGAACGCGTTGTGCCGGAAGCGCGAGAGATCGAAATCGGCGCCGAGCTCGCGGTTGATTCGCCGAAGGACGTTGAGATTGAACGCCGCGGTGACGCCTTCGCGGTCGTCGTACGCGGCGTTGAGCGTCGCGGCGTCTTTGCGACGATCGACGCCGAGCAGCAGCATGCCCCCGGATCCCACCGCGCGGCGAATACGGCGCAGAAACGCCGCGGCCTCGGCGGGATGGAAATTGCCGATCGTGGACCCCGGAAAGAACGCGAAGCGTCGATCGTGTTCCGGGAGATGCGGCAGCGAAAGCGGCAGCGTGTAGTCCGCGCACAGCGGGCGGATAGCGACGTTGGGGTAGTCGCCGGCAAGCTCGGACGACACGCGGGCGAGCTGCTCGTGTGAGATGTCGATCGGCACGTAGGCCGCGGGCTGCGGAAGCGAGTCGAGCAAAAGCCGGATCTTCACCCCCGCCCCGCTCCCGTACTCGACCAACGCCGCGCGCGAACCAACGAGCTCAGCGACCTCTCCAACGGAGTTTCGCAGGATCGACAGCTCGGCGCGTGTGAGATAATACTCATCGAGCGTGCAAATCCGCTCGAACAGCCGCGCGCCTTCCTCGTCGTAGAAGAGCTTCGCTGGAAGCGTTTTGCGCGACGCGGTCAGCCCGCAGAGCACGTCCTCGATGATTCCGCTCGCATCGATCGGCGCGAGGTTGGAATAGAGCGGAGCGCTCATGCCTTGCTCGCCAATCGAATCCCCATGAACTGCCAACGGGCATCCGAGGGGAAGAAGTTGCGATACGTCAGGCGCGCGTGTGACCGCGGCGTGGCGCACGACGCGCCGCGCAGCACCCACTGGTCGCACATCCATTTGCCGTTGTATTCACCGATCGCGCCCGCGGCGGGCGCGTAACCCGGATACGCAGTGTACGCACTCTGCGTCCACTGCCAGACGTCGCCGTAGAGCTGGCGCAGCTCACCGTCGTGCGCTCGAGACGGCGCCGGCGCCGGATGATAATTCTCCGATTCGACGAACGCGCCATCCACCGGCGCACCGGCGGCGGCGATCTCCCACTCCGCCTCGGTCGGCAACCGTGCGCCGGCCCAGCGCGCGAATGCATCCGCTTCATAGAAGCTGACATGCGTCACCGGCTCGCTCGGCTCGAGCGGATTCTGGCCGGCGAGGGTGAACTCCATCCAACCGTCGCCGGTGTGCTCCCAGTAGATCGGCGCTTCCCAACTCGAGCCGCGAACCGTGGCCCAGCCATTCGAGAGCCACAGCTCCGGCCGATGATAGCCGCGATCGTTGATGAACTCGAGGTAGTCGGCGTTTGTGACGAGCCGATCGGCCATCCGGAACTCGTCGACGAACACACGATGCGCCGGCGATTCGTTGTCGAACGAAAAGCCTCCGCCCCCGCCCTCGTGTCCGATACGATAGATGCCGGTCGGCACGGTAACCCAGGACAGTTCACCGCCCACCGCCCGTCGCCCATCGCCCATCGCCGGCCGATAGGCCGGCCTCAACGGGTTCATCCAGAAAACGTGCTTGATGTCCGTGAGCATCAGCTCCTGGTGCTGCTGCTCGTGATGCAGCCCGAGCTCGATCACCGGCAACGCGGGATGGTCGGCGTCGCCCGCGAGGCGATCGATCAAGCGCCGCATCGCCGCGTCGACGTGGGCGCGATACGCGAACACCTCGGCCACGGTCGGCCGTGTGATGAGACCGCGCTGCGCGCGACAATGTCGCTCGCCCGCCTGCACGTAGTACGAGTTGAACAGGAACGCGTAGCGCGGATTCGGTGTGACGTACGATGCGTCGAATGGCGCGAGCACGAACGTCTCGAAGAACCAGCTCGTGTGCGCGAGATGCCACTTCGTCGGACTCACGTCGGTCATCGTGCTGACGACGTAGTCCTCCGTCTCCAACGGCTCGCACAACTTTTCCGTCTGGCGGCGAACGGCCGCGTATCGATCAACTAATCGCGCGGACGGGGCGCGTGTGATTTCAAGCTCCGAGATGGTCATGTCCACACCTACGTCGGAAATCGAGTCGTCGGATTCTCGTCGAGAGTCCGCAGGCACCGTCAGAAGTATGCCAGCGGCGCAAAGCCCCGGTCGCTCGGCGCCGGGGGACCTAAGCTATCCCGGTGCCTTTTGGCACGGAAGTCCGCGCGGCTGTCGAAAGACCTTCTTGTACCAAAGGGGGCACAGAGACACAGAGGAAGCACAGAGAGCTCGTCTTTTGCGGGCTGGCCTGGTCGCGCCACGAGCCGGGGTTTTTATAGAACTACTTCGGTCGGCCACTTCTCGCTGTAGCGGCGTCGCTGTTGTTACGGTTAGCAAAAAGCATTGAAACACAGAGAACACAGAGAACACAGAGAACAGCTTTACCGTGAAACATCCTTGGGTCGTTCCCAAAGAAATGATCGTCGGGCTCGTGGCGAATGGGCGAGTCAGAGCCCGCCGACCTCTTTGTGTCTCTGTGTTCTCTGTGTTCTCTGTGTTTCAAAAAGGTTTTACAGAGCCAACCGATAGAGCGGCCCGCAAGCGACTAGTTGGGCAGCGTCTTGCCGGTGGTCTCGACCGCGAACGGCACTATCAACAACCCGATTGCGAAGGCAATGGCTGTGAGCGCGACGGGTGTGCCGAGCGTTCCCATTCGTAATACCATCGCGCCGAGGAGAAAGTTCACTCCGGCGCCGACAAACCGGCCGACCGATGTCGCGAAGGCGAAGGCGGTGGCTCGCACACGGGTGTCGTACTGCTCGGGCAGCCACAGACTGAAGGCGGCGAAACTGCCGCCGGCGAAGCCCATGAAGAAGAGAATCGTGATGAACGGCGCCAGGCCGTTTGGCAAATAAAACGCCCAACCGAACGCCAATGGGATCGTTACCATCATGCCGACGAAGTACAGCGCGACGGCGCCTTTTCGTCCGATGCGCTCGGCGAGCGGCGGAAGGCAAATGCACCCGAGGATGGTTCCGATCGACAGGACAGCGGTGCCGAGCGACACCATCTTCGCCGGCATGGTGCCCGTCATCCCCGCGCGTTTGGCGAGCGTCGTGATCGCGGTTGGTTCATAGACAGCGCCGGCCCAGAGACCGATGATCGCCACCGTGAGCAACGCCGCGTTGACGATCGTTCGCCTGCGATACTTCGGCCCAAAGATCTCGGCGAGT
>Ga0207706_10006880_pt1 | contig 10514 bp, 9 predicted proteins | sample KBSC53metaG_FD_184318 | JGI IMG/M metagenome (GOLD analysis project Ga0207706, IMG submission 184318) | Corn rhizosphere microbial communities from Kellogg Biological Station, Michigan, USA - KBS C5-3 metaG (SPAdes) (version 2) | ecosystem: Host-associated > Plants > Roots > Rhizosphere > Soil ... | reverse complement strand
TAATTGAAAATCTGGGTCTTGCTCACCCGACAGTCCTTGTTGTTGACGAGGTATTCGAGGATGCGGCGCTCGCGTCGCGGCAGAGGCAGGACTTTACCGTCCACTTCCGGATCTCGGCCGTCCGAAAAGACGCGTAGCTGTCCGATCAGCGTTCCCTCCCGCATCTTCGTCTGCCACGTCCGGGTGCTGTCGATGTAGCCGCCCATCTCGCGCACGCTGGTTACACCGTTGGCGATGAACAGCGCAAGCGCGGTGACGCCGCTGTTCATGAAGTGGACGTGCGCATCCCACAACCCGGGGATGGCGAACTTGCCGTGGCCGTCGATCTCGCGCGTACCGGCGCGGTATCGCACCGCCGCCGCTGGTCCCACCCAGTAGATCTCGCCGTTCTGGACGAGAATCGTCTGATCGGGCGCCGGTGGGTTCGAGGTGCTCGGATCGATCACGGTGACGCCGACGATCGCGATCGATTCCGGCGATCCCGCCGGTCGCGCCGCCACACACTGCGTGAGCGCGAACAGCGCGCCGGCTAGCGCGATCGCTCGGTAGGAGACTTTCACCACTGCTTCACGGCGTAACAAGGGGCCCGCACTTGTCGACAAAATACTCCGTTGGATGATCGGTGCGCTGCAGAATGGCGTGAAGCTCCTCGTGCCTGACTACGAACTCATCATTACGCGCGAATTCCGCGAGGATTATTGCATTGCGCGCCGGCTGCCACATACCAGCGAGTCCGCTGCTCGATTGGTAATTGAAGAATCCCGGGCCCGGAACGTAGAACCATTTGACATGAATGAATGGGCGAGTCGTTCCTGCGCATTGTTCGACCTGGTGCCACCAGAATTGATACAACCCCTGCTGAGCAGGCGGAATCGGAATAGCCTGATCGGGCAAAGGCTCGAGCGGGGTGTCGACGACGGTAGGTCCACCCTCGCTGGCGCCGCACGCGGTGGCAATAAGCAGCGTCGCCAGGAGCCTAGCGCGCACAGTGATCAGGGGACCAGCGCTGGTCCCTCCGGAACAATTCCGTAGTCCCGCAGCTTCCGGTAGAGCGTGCGCTCTCCGATGTCGAGGATCTCGGCAGCCTTCCTCCGATTGCCGCGCGTCTCTCTCAGCGCAGCTTCGATCGCGGCGCGTTCAATCTGCGCCATCGTCATCCCGGCCGCGAGAGTGAGCGAACTCGGGGGCAGCGGCTGATTCGGCGGTTCGATCGCAATCGCTCCGCCCGACGCTCCGGGGAGCGCAGGCTGCACCTCGCGGGGACTCGCGACCCAGACTTCACGCCCGTTCTCCCGCTCGGTGTCGAGACGGCGCCGCAGCTCCTCCACCTGCAATCTCAGCTCGAGCATGCTGCGCACAAGAAACTCCAGCTCGCGCCCCTCGGCGCCCACCGCTCCACGAACGACGGGGCCGACGTGCACCGGAAGGAAGCGCGCAGCACCACCCTCTCTGATCGAGCGCGGTATGTCCTCCGGGCCGATCTCTCGTCCCGGCGCGAGAACGACCATGCTCTCGATCAGATTGCGCAGCTCGCGCACGTTGCCTGGCCACGTGTAGTCCATCAGGATCTGCATCGCATCGGCGGAGATCCCCTGAAACTTCCGGTCGTGCTGCCCGGAGAACTCCGCGATGAATCTGCGCACGAGCAGAGGGATGTCGTCGCGTCGCTCGCGCAGCGGCGGCAGGTAGATGCTGAGGACGTTGAGCCTGTAGTAGAGATCGGCGCGGAAGGTTCCGTCCTGGACTCCCTCGCGCAGCGGACGATTTGTCGCCGCCACTACTCTGACGTTGATCGGGATCGGCGTGGTGCCGCCGACGCGGGTGAGCCGGCGCTCCTCGAGCACGCGCAACAGCTTCACCTGGGTCGAAGGCGGAATCTCTCCGATCTCGTCGAGGAAAAGCGTCCCTTCGTCGGCGAGCTCGAAGCGTCCGATTCTGCGCTCGGCGGCGCCGGTGAATGCGCCTTTCTCATGTCCGAACAGCTCGCTCTCGATGAGAGTTTCGGGAAGCGCGCCTGCATTCACCGCGATGAACGGTTTGCCGCGGCGCGGGCTCAAGCGGTGAATCGCCTGCGCCACCAGCTCCTTGCCGGTGCCGCTCTCGCCTTCGATGATCACCGTGCTGGAGACAGGCGCGATCTGCTCGATCTTGAGCAGGACTTCGTTGATCTCGTTGCTCTGGCCGATCAGACCAGTCGCCTCGGTGAGCCGCTTGCGATCGAGCACGCGACGCACGGCGAGAAAGAGCTCGTCGGCCGAGATCGGTTTGGTGAAGACATCCGTGAATCCAAGCGTACGGAGTCGCTCCCGTAACTCGGGATCCTCGACATCCGCGAGTCCGATGACCGAGGTGCCGCTCCACAGCTGGTCCTGGACGATCTGCAGGTTGATTGGATCGCCGAGGTTGCCGGTGAGGACGATGAGGTCGGGCTTGAAGCGTCTGATCTCGCCGCGCAGGTCGTCGAGCGGCGAGACGACCGCGGTCTGGGTGCCGTTCGCCTCGAGGAGCGCGTTGAGTCTTACCGCCGGCTCGACGTCGGCGAGAGTGATGAGAACGCGCATCTAGCGGGTGAGCTGAGGGGCGTTGACCGCCGGCCCCCCACTGGGATTATGCTCGGTGACCTTGCCGCTCAGGACATCACAAGCGTGCTGGACTATCGGATCGAGCGCATCCAGCCCATCCCGCACCCCGCTCGGCGAGCCGGGAAGATTCACGATCAGCGATTTCCCGCGCACACCCGCCACGCCACGCCCGAGCGCGGCGCGGGAGAAGTTTGGCAACGCGAGCACGCGGATGCGCTCGGCGATTCCTTCCGCTTCACGATCGATCACGGCCCGTGTCGCTTCCGGAGTGACATCGCGCGGCGACAGCCCCGTTCCTCCGGTGGTGAGGACGAGATCGGCGCGATCTCCATCGCAGGCGTGGATCAGCGCGCGCACAATCTCGACGGTGTCGTCGGCGCACTTGGGAGTGGAGACCAGATCGTACTTCTTCGCCTTTACCCAGCCGACGACCACGGCGCCGGAAGTATCCTGGCGCTCGCCCTTTACGACGGAGTCGGAGACGGTGATGACGGCTACGCGCATTGGCGGGAGGCGGGAGGCGGGAGGCGGAAGGCGGGAGGCGCTGTGCAGAATCGTCTCACAAGCGGCTCCCATTCTTGTAAAACGGCATCTTCACCACCGTTGCGGGAATGCGCTTGCCCCGGATCTCGATCTCGAGCGGCGAGCCTTCAGCGGCGGAGTCGGGTGGCACGTAGGCCGTGCCGATTGGAATCCCCAGCGTCGGGCTCATAGTACCACTTCTTATCTCCCCACTGGGCTGACCTTTCACGAACACCGGATAACCGTGGCGCGGAAATGATCGCTCGGCGGTCGTGAACCCGACGAGCTTGCGAGTGAGCCCGCGCTCCTTCTGCGCCGCGAGCGCGTCCCGCCCCACGAAATCTCCCTTCTTCATCTTCACCAGCCAGCCGAGGGCTGCCTCGAGGGGCGTGGTGGTATCGTCGAGGTCGTTGCCGTAAAGCGCCATTCCCATCTCGAGTCGCAGCGAGTCGCGCGCGCCGAGTCCAGCGGGCGTGACATCACCGGAGGCGGTGAGTGCATTCCAGACAGTCTTCGCGTGCTGCGATGGGAAATAGAGCTCGAAACCATCCTCACCCGTGTAGCCCGTGCGCGAGATGTAGACCTTCTCCACGCCGGCGACGACGCCGGTGGTGAACTCGTAGTACTTGATCTGCGATAGATCGGTATCGGTATGTTTCGCGAGGATCTTCGCGGCCTGCGGCCCTTGCAGCGCGAGCAACGCGACGTGATCGCTGATGTCGTCGAGCGTGGCGTCGAAGTCGCCGACGAACCGCGAGATGTGCGCGAAATCCTTGTCGATGTTCGATCCGTTGACGACCATCAGCACGCGATCGTCGGATCGGTAGACGAGGCAATCGTCGACGATCGTTCCGTCCTCGCGGAGTATCGTCGAGTACTGCGCCTGTCCCGGCTTGAGCGAAGCGACGTCGTTGGTGGTGACGTAATTCACGAAGTCGACCGCCTTTGGTCCGCGCACGATGAACTCGCCCATGTGGCTCACATCGAACAGCCCCGCCTTCTCACGCACCGCCTTGTGCTCGGCGGTGATTCCGGTCGGATACTGAACTGGCATCTCGAACCCGGCGAACGGGACGATCTTGGCACCGAGCGCGACGTGGGTTTCGTAGAGAGGGGTCCGCTTTAGCGGGCCGGGCCCACCGGGCTTGGCGGCCTCGCCCGAAGCCTGGGCGTTGGTGTCAGGCGCTTTGGCCGTAGCCGCGCTGCCCTGCGGCTGTGCGCCTGCGATGGGGCCGGAAAACGCCGCTGATGAGCCGCCTTTACCAGGCGAAGGGGTTGGAGAGGAAGTAGTAGCGTCGATCATTGCTGCGGGCTCAGGACTGGGGTCTTAGGTCCCAATATGTGCGAAGCGCCCCCCGAATACGAGGGGCGCTGAGCCAATTTGGCAGAAACCAGGGAGGCCTCTGCCTAATCCATCAATTCCGCTCCCGTAACCTCGCGTACGTCTCCGATGTCGACGCGCGAGCCCGTCACCATCCCCTTCAGCACCTCGAAGAGAACGATCGGCCGCGGCTTGTTCACCTTCATATAGGTAGCGCTCTCGGCCTCTACCATGATCAGGGCGATCCGCGGATCGTTGGGCCCGCCGTCGCGCTCCCCGCCCTCATCGCCGAAATACGCCTTCCAATCTTCCTTGTAAAGCTGCCTGATCTTTGACCGGTTCTTCGATACATGGGCGATGCCGGCGACGGAAACCCACTCTCGAGTCTTGTTGTTGAAGTAGGCGAGGTTGACGTGCGGATCCATCGCCAGCTCATCGAGCTTATGCGTCTCGACGTCGGTTACGAACCAGAGGTCGCATCCTTCCATGCGCTCCTGGGTCGCCATGGGGCGAGAGACCAGCTGCCCGTTCGGGCGGCGCGTCGTAAACATCGCCGTTTCTATGCCTTCGATAAGCTCGTAGAGGTCGTCGATTTTCTTTGATGGAGTCATACGGTTGAGACGTGCAGAAGACATGCCGATGCGCGGCGGCCTTCGGCAGAGCCTCGACCCCCAAAAAAAGAGCGGAGCGCATGTTATTGCGCTCCGCTCTACCTGCTTAACTACTCTTCTGTTACCGGGACCGCTGGAAGCTCCCGGTGACAGCGACGATCTCCCGCGCGGGCGCCACACAACCCATGACGCTCAGGATTCTGTTGGCCTCGCCGGTCACGTATTCAACCGTCGAAGGCGGGATATTCGAGCTCTTCTTCTGCACCATGCTCAGGAAGTCAGAGACTTTCTTGCACGCCGGCGAACCGTCGGCGGTCTGCTCGTAAGCAGCCCTGAGCTGGTTGATAATGGGCTGAGAGGTACCGTTCGGCAGACTCATCTCTCTGAGTTCGTCGATCAACGCTCCGATTTGCTCGTGCGCGCCAATGACATGCACCGAGAAGGACGCTGAGCTGCTGTTGCCGGCAGCATCAGCCGCGGTGCAGACGACGGACGTCGTACCCGCCGGGAAAACGCTTCCCGACGCGGGCTCGCATGAACGCGAGGTGACACCGACGTTGTCAGTCACTGCCAGATCATCGAAGCTCACGACCGCGCCACCTGGGCTCGTCGCATTCACTTCGATTATCGACTCGGCAGACATACCGAAAACCGGCGCTTCTATATCGACAACGGTGACCTTCTGGGTGGCCGTGGCAACATTGCCCTCGGCGTCCTTTGCGGTCCACGTGATGGTTGTGACACCAACCGGATACGGAGCATCGAGCGAAGGAACGCCATCGCTGCGGACGCTGGTGAGCGTAACTGCGCTGCAGTTGTCGCTCGCTTCCGGGGCGGCCACCGCAACTACAGCGGTGGCAAGGTGCGGATCATTGCCGGCCATCAGGTCGGCGGGCTGAACGATAGTCGGAGGCACCTCGTCACGAGTGCTGACGGGCGCAAAACGACGGGCATCGTTGGCGAGGCTGAACACGCCGCGGACGCGAGGTGTGATGAGACCCGCCGGAGTCAGCGTGCTGTCGAACTCCGCGAGCGTGCCGTCCACATTCTCGATACCCTGAGTCATGCGGTGGCTGAAATTCGTCATGTTGAACGACTTCGTGTAGATCGTGACGCTGTTCGATCCTTCAGCGAGGACGAGCAGCGCATTCAGCTTGCCGGTGCCGCTGACTTCAGGAACGTCCCTGAACTGGAGCAGGAATCGGCGATTGGGTGCAACGCCGCGCGTCTCGTACCGGACGCTGCCGGGGACTTTGCCCGGGTTCCAGTCGGTCCACGCGATCGAGATCATGTTGTTCGGAGTTGCCGACAGCGGAATGCCGCCGGTCGTCCAGAACGGCGCGTTGACAGGCGCACCGAAAGTGACGAACCCGTTCAGGTACACGTTCAGCTTGTTGTAGCTGTTGCCATAAAAGCTGAAATCAAACCCGATCGGCATATCGGCGATGAAACCGTCGTCGGCGTCGCGAGGCAACGCAACGGCGTTCACGGGATCAGACTCCGGAAGGAAATCGACCCCCGGCTTCGTGTACGACGCCGAGCTACCGCCACCGGAGCAGCTGCCACCACTGGCGACAACGCTCGCTGAAAGGTGCATCGGCACCGCGCTCGCCACGTTGCCTGCTGCTTCCTGGCTGGCGGCGAACGAGGCGTAATAGGCCTCCTTCACCGAGTCAGGAACGGAGATCAGGTGGATCGAGCTCGGGTCGAGTGCGGCATCGGCCTTGGGGGCCAAATTGTCGGAGCAAGAGACAGCCGCTGCCAGGAAAACCGTTCCGGCAAGGGCCATTCTGAGGTGGCGAAAGAGGGCAGAAGCAGCGGGGGCGCGTCGCATCGTACTCTCATGTAGAGGGTTACCAATAAGACGACCAACCACCCCAAGCTCAACAGGTGTTACGGCCTCCTATTGAGGCTTAACCCCTTCTCACAGAGTGATTCGGAACAGTAGATTTGTGATGGTGCCGCACCCTGTTCGGGGAGGGTGCATATCACATTTATTGCGGGGCTCGGCTAGATTTTTTCTCCGCCCATTAGCGCCGCCATGATCGCCTTCTGGATGTGGAGACGATTCTCTGCTTCGTCCCATACCCGGCTCCGGGGGCCTTCGATTACTTCCGAGGTTACTTCCTCGCCCCGGTGGGCAGGCAGGCAATGGAGGAAGATGGCGTCTTTGCTCGCCCGCTTCATCAGGGCAGCATCCACACAGTAGCCTTTGAAGGCCTTTTCGCGGATCGCCTGCTCCTCCTCCTGGCCCATCGACGCCCAGACGTCGGTGTTGATCACGTCGGCCTTCTCCGCCGCCTCGGCCGGATCGCGGACGACACGCACCCTGGCCTTCGACTGCGCGCGTTTGAGGATGGCGCTATCGGGATCGTATCCCTCCGGGCAAGCAAGCGTGAGATCGAAGCCCAGCGTGTACGCGGCGTTGATCCAAGAGTTCGCCATGTTGTTGCCGTCGCCGATCCAGGCGATCCGCTTCCCCTTGTAGCCACCGAGGAACTGCCTGACGGTAAGGAGGTCGGCGAGCACCTGGCACGGATGCACGAGATCGGTGAGCCCGTTGATGATCGGCACATCCGCGTACTTCGCCAGCTCCTCGATCTCGGAGTGCGCAAAGGTTCTGATCATGATGCCGTCGACGTACCGCGAAAGGACGCGCGCCGTGTCGGCGATCGGCTCACCGCGTCCGAGCTGCACGTCGCGCGGTGACAGAAACAGCGCGTGTCCACCCAACTGCCACGTTCCGACCTCGAACGAAACGCGCGTTCGAGTCGACGACTTCATGAAGATCATCGCCAGCGATTTACCTGCGAGCGGCTTCTTCGTGTATTTACCAGAGCGCATCTTCTCGGCGAGAGCGAAGAGCTTATCGATCTCCTTTGCGGAGAAATCCGGGATCTGCAGAAAATCGCGATGCGGGCGCTCCGCTCGCGTCGTGGTAGCTTTACGGGGCATGTGAGTTGCGCGAACCGGGAAGGTGTTTCGTTGCGCCGAAATATACCCTCACTCCGAGCGTCCGATGATCTCACCGATCGTTCGTCGATTCATTTCACTCGCCGCTGTCGTCACGATTGCCGCTTGTCATTCCGACTCGACAGGCCCGGGAGACGGAGGAAATCCGCTGCCGCCTGGTCTCGGTCTCCAGCTCAATCCGTTCATTTCGAGTGGCCTGAGCGCCCCGGTCTTTCTCACCCAGCCGCTCGATGACGGCAGGATTTTCGTAGTCGAGCAGCCGGGACGAATCAGGCTGATAAAGAACGGAGTGCTGCAGACGACTCCCTTCCTCGACATCACGAGCAGGGTTCTCAGCGGCGGCGAGCGCGGCTTGCTCAGCGTCGCGTTCCATCCGAACTACGCCACCAATCACTTCTTCTACGTCTACTTCACCACTCAGACGAACGGTGACATCACGATAGAGCGCTTCACCACGACGGCGAATCCCGACGTTGCGGATCCTGCTTCGTCGAAGCCGATCATCACCATTCCACACTCGACGTTCGCCAACCACAACGGCGGCCTGCTCGCCTTCGGTCCCGACGGGATGCTGTTTGCCGGAGTCGGTGATGGCGGAAGCGGCGGCGACCCGCAGGGCAACGGGCAGAACTTCAATTCCCTGCTCGGCGCGCTCCTCAGACTCGATGTTGACCACGGCGATCCTTACGCGACGCCTGCCGACAATCCGTTCGTTGGCCAGGCTGGCCGGCGCGGCGAGCTCTGGGCGAAGGGGCTCCGCAATCCCTGGCGCTACGCCTTCGATCCGCCGCAAAGGCTCCTTTACATCGCCGACGTCGGGCAAAACGCGCATGAAGAAGTGGACGTCGTCGCGCTTGACGACGGCGGAATCAACTACGGCTGGAACGTGATGGAAGGCGCGACGTGCTACAACGCCTCCAGCTGCAACCAGACCGGGCTGACCCTGCCGATCATCGACTTCACCCACAACCCCGCGTGCTCTGTTACCGGCGGCTACGTCTACCGCGGCAGCGCGATCCCCGAGATACGGGGGCACTACTTCTATTCGGACTATTGCGCGGGATTCCTACACAGCTTCAGATATCAGAACGGCGCGGCAGTCGATCAGAAGGATTGGGGCCTCACCAATCCCAGCGTGACTTCCTTCGGGCTCGATTTCGCCGGTGAGCTGTACATGATATCCGGAAACAACATCCTCAAGCTCGCCAAGACTCCTTAGCGCAGCTGCAGTGATGTTGGCTGGAGGCACGCGATGATGCGTCGCGCAGTTCTGCGCACCCTGGTACTGAGCTCCTTTGCGCTGGCGACTGCGAGCGCACAGGACGTAGCCGAGCTGCGCCTCAAGCTCAACACCGCCGATGGCTCGCCGATCGGTGGCGCGCTCGTAGCGCTACTCGACAGCAGAGACACGGTGCTGATCGAGGGCCTCACCAGTGAAGCCGGAACGAGATTGCTGCATGCGCCGCGAGGAGCCTATCGCCTGCGGGTGAGGAGGATCGGCTATCTGCCCTTCGTCTCGAGGGAATTCTCACTGCTGCGGTCGCAGGAGATGACTGTCCAGGTCGAGAGCCCGCGCGTGATGCTGGAGAGCATCGTCGTCAACTCGCGATCCCAGTGCAAACGCAACGACCCCAATGCGGGAGCATTGGCGACGGTATGGGACGAGGTCGACAAGGCGCTGCGTTCGAGCGAGATCACCGTGCAGGATCTCAGGGGCATCGGAGAAGCGCACGTCTATCGCCGCACCATCGACAGCGCCGGAGTAGTGATCTTCGGTGACAGCAGCGTCTTCGAGATCAAATCGCGGCGCCCCTTTGGTGCGGTCAGCCCCGACAGCCTCGCCCGCGTGGGATACGTACGCGGCGGGCTCACCGAGGGGTGGACTTATTTCGGTCCTGATGAGGCCGTGCTACGCTCCGACCAGTTTGCGGCTACTCACTGTTTCCGACTGATTCGAGATGCGGCCCACGCTGGACAGATCGGCGTCCTGTTCGAGCCGGCGCCAAAGCGCACTGTTCCGGATATAACGGGAGTGCTCTGGGTTGATGAGGCGACCTCCGAGCTCAGAAACATGCAGTTCAGGTTCGTCAACGCCGGGGCGCTCAGTCAGTTTGATGCTGGCGGCTTCACGCGCTTTCGCCGGGTCGCCTCGGGAGCGTGGATCGTCGATGAGTGGAAGCTGACCGCGCCTCGTCTCGAGGTCAGGCAGTTCAACCCCTTCCGGTCGCGCCTGGTTGTAACGGGCCGCTACGACAACGGCGGCGGCATCATCGCGCCGCAACGCTGAGTCGATGCGCCGGCTGAAATAGTTAATGCGCCAGCCCGCGCACGGCGGTAAGTTGTTGTTATGGCGCGTCGGGTCTCTCTCGCTATGATGTTTCGGCGTCTTGTTGCGATCAATGCCGCAGCTGCAGATGCCGGCGAGTACGAGATCGCGTATCACACGCTGATGGCCGCGCTGCATACCGCCGAGTGCATTGCCCGCGACACTGGCAAGGGCGACCA
>Ga0207706_10006878_pt1 | contig 10517 bp, 10 predicted proteins | sample KBSC53metaG_FD_184318 | JGI IMG/M metagenome (GOLD analysis project Ga0207706, IMG submission 184318) | Corn rhizosphere microbial communities from Kellogg Biological Station, Michigan, USA - KBS C5-3 metaG (SPAdes) (version 2) | ecosystem: Host-associated > Plants > Roots > Rhizosphere > Soil ... | reverse complement strand
CCCCCGAGGCCGGAGAGGAAGCGGTCCAGGCGCTCGCCCGCGGCCTCCGGCGGAACCTCGACTTCGATCTCAGCCAAGCGTCTTCGGAGCGGGTCGCCCCGAAGGAGTGCGCCTGATACGCGGCTGCCGCTCCGCCGCGACGAGCGCAAGGAGAAGAGCCGCGACGCCCACGACGATGAACGTGTCGGCGAGGTTGAACGCCGGCCAGAAGCGGAGGTCGAGGAAGTCCGTCACATGACCGATCCGAAGCCGGTCGACGAGGTTGCCCATGCTGCCGCCGATGAGGAGCCCGAGCGCGACCGGAAGGATCGGATGGCGGGCGCCCGACTTCGCGAAGTAGAAGAGCATCCAGACGACCGCGCCGGCGGTCAGGAAGGTGACGGCGGAGGCCCAGCTGGAGAAGAGGCCAAATGCGATCCCCGGGTTGTTCACGTGTCGGATCCAGAACGGCCCGACGACGTGGACGGACTCGCCGAGGCCCAGCTGCGTGACGACGATCTGCTTCGTCAGCTGGTCGGCTGCGAGCGCCGAGAGCGCGACCGCGAGCAGTGCAAGCCAGTGGAATGGCGTGGCTGTCAGCGAGCGCTCGACCATGGAGATCGGAACGCGGCCGTCCGTAGCCGAACCGACGCGAACGTCGATCAGCCGCGGTGACGGGTTGACTAACCCCTCTCTTCGAGGCGCTTGCAGTCGATACACCTATTCGCGTACGGGATCGCCTCGAGCCGTTCCTCGGCGATCGGTTTGCCGCAGCGCCCGCATGTCCCGAACGTCCCGCTTTCGATCCGCCCCAGCGCCTCGTCGATCGCGGTCAGCACGTGCCCGGAGTTCTCCTCGAGCGTGTAGTCGATCTCGCGATTGAGCGTGGCCGTCGCCGAGTCGGCGAGGTGGTTGTCGTAGGTCTCCTCCTCGGTCTCTTCCTCGAGCGAGCCCTCCTCGTGGAGGTGCTGGATCGAGGCCGAAACGCGCTCTCTCTCGTCGAGCAGGATGTCCCGATAGCGGTCTGTGTTCATGCGTGAGCCATTCCCCGCGCCACTGGGCTGAGTATAACCCGGTGCCCGGACCCGAACTTCAGGCAGCCTGATGGGCGGCCTGGCGTTCCTCGGTGTCGCGCTCGAGGCGGTCGAGCGCGGCGAGTAGGAAGGCGCGATAGTCGGCCCGGACGCCGGTCTCGACCTCCTGCAGACGGCGGATCTCGGTGCGGATCCGCTCCCGCTCCGTCTCCGCGCCGCTGACGATGTCGCGCGCCGCAGAACGGGCCTCCGCCACGATCACGTCCGCCTCGCGGCGGGCCTGCGCGCGCATGTCGTCGGCCATCCGCTCTGCCGAGAGCAACGTGTTGCGGAGAGCCTGCTCGAGCTCTTTCTGCCGGGCGAGCTCGCTCTCGAGCTCCTCGAGCTCGTCGCGCAGGTCGGCGCGCTCGCGCCAGACGTGCTCGAAGCTCGTCGCCACATCGGCGAGAAGCTCGTCGGTCGCTCTGCGCTCGTAGCCCAGAGGCCTTCGCGGGAGGGTGATGTGCCGAATCTCGACAGGCGTCAAAGACATACCGACTCAGGGCTTCGCCGGAAGCCCCTGATTCCCTCTTTAGCCCAAAGCGCCGATGCCGGCGAGAACGAGGCGGTACACGATGGTAAGAACGAGGATCGCCACGATCGGCGAGAGGTCGAGCCCGAGCCCCGCGACCGAGAGCTGTGGAAGCAGCCGTCGGAACAGGCGCAGGTACGGGTCGACGACGTCGTAGAGAAAGCGCTGCACCCGGTTCAACCACACGTTGTAGGGCAGCGGGACCCACGACGTGAGGATGTAGGCGATGATGCAGAGCAGGTAGACGTAGTACAGGACCGTGATGAAGTTCTGTGCGCTCGAAACCGCGTCCGCCAGAAGCATGAACGGAAACCTAGCGCTCCATTCGGCCGAAATCGCGCCGCAGGCGAAGATTTCGGCCGATTAGCTCTGGTTGTAGAAGCCGCGGTCGATGAGGCGCGCACGCTCCTCGGCCGAGACCTCGACGTTCCGCGGCGTGAGCAGGAAGACCTTGTCCGCGACGCGCTGCATCGAGCCGTTCAGCGCGTAGGTCAGCCCACTCGAGAAGTCGATGAGCCGCTTCGAGAGGTCCGGGTCGGTCCCCTGGAGATTGACGATCACCGGCACGGATTCCTTGAACTTGTCCGCGATCGACTGCGCGTCGTTGAAGCTTCGAGGCACGACGAGGTGCACGCGCACCGACGCGGACGCAACAGCCTCGAGAGGCCTGCGCCCCGAGCCCTGCCGGATCACGGCCGTATTCGTGGCCGACGCGTCGGGCTCGGACCAATCCTCGAACTCCTCACGGCGCTGCCTGCGCGGCGAAAGCCGGCGCACGTTGGCGCTGTCACGGTCGTACGTCCGCTCGAGCTCCTCCTCGGCGGCGTACGCCTCCTCGTCCCAGTACTCGTCCTCTTCGACGATGCCGAAGTAGACGAGGGCGCGGCTCCAGACCTGTCCTACACCCATGACGGGGGCCAATGTTAGCGCCCGAACAGCACGGAACCCACCCGAACGAGCGTCGCACCCTCCTCCGCAGCCACGCGATAGTCCTGTGACGTCCCCATCGAAAGCTCCTGCAGGGAGTTCTGCCGCGCCAGCTCGCGCAGCTCGCGGAAGTACGGCCGAGACGCCTCGGGCTCCTCGGCGAGGGGCGGCATGGTCATCAGGCCCCGCACCTCGATCCCGAGCTCGCGGGCTTCGTCGAGAAACCTCGCCAGTTCTTCCCGCGGCACACCCGACTTCGTGTCCTCGCCGGAGAGATTGACCTCGACGAGCGCGGGAGCCGTCAGCCGTCTGGCCGCCGAGAGGGAGTCGAGGGAATGTACGAGCTCGCAGAGCGCCGAGACGTCGCGCGCCTTCCGTGACTGCAGATGCCCGATGAAGTGCCAGCGAAAGCGGTCGCCGAAGCGCGCATGCTTGGCCTCGAGATCCTGCAGGCGGTTCTCGCCCACGACGGGGATGCCGGCCTCGGCCAGCGCCTCCATCTCCTCCGGAGACACGTACTTCGTCGCCACGACTACGGTCACACCCTCGCCGACCTCGCCCCTGATGCGTTCGTAGTTTGCGCGAACGGTCTCAGCGGATATGGGCGATGACACCCTGCCGTCCTGTGCGGCCGCGATCGCGGCGATGGGAGAAGAAGAGCTCCGGCTCGCAGCTCGTGCAGTGGCCGGTGCGCTCGACGGACTCGACTCCGGCTTCGCGAAGGCCGCGCTCGATCGCCTCGCCGAGGTCGAGGTTGGTGCCGTGTATGACATCCCCGCCGAAGCGGTCGCGGAATGGCGCGGCGACCTCCTCCCCCACCTCGTAGCAGCACGGCCCGATTCCGGGGCCGATCGCTGCCGACGCAGGTCCGGCTACGGCAGCAATGCCGTTCTCCAGGATGCCTTCCACGAGCCCGCGCCAGCCGACGTGGAGGACGACGAGCCGCGGAGCCCCGTTCCGACGTGCGAGGACGACGGGGAAGCAGTCCGCGGTGAGGAGGCCGAGCGCGAGGCCGGGTCTCTCGGTCCAGAGGCCGTCGCCCTGCTCGAAGTCGGTGCCGGGGGTGACGATTCCCCGCCCGTCCGCCTCGAAGACGCGCGAGCCGTGGATCTGCCAGGCCATCGTCGCCGTCTCGGGGTCGGCCCCGACGGCGTCGGCGAGGATGCGGCGGTTCTCGACGACCTGGCCGGGCTCGTCCTCGGTGAGGATGCCGAGGTTCAAGGATTCGAAGTCGCCCTCGCTCACGCCCCCTTGCCGCGTCGAGAAGGCGGCGAAGTATGCGTCGCCGACGTCGTGCTCGAAGAGCCTCACGCGGGCCCCGCGGGAGCGGCGATGAGCTCCTTCGCGGCCTCGATCTCCGAGTCCCGACCATCGAGCTCGCCGTTCAACTTCCGCCGCAGGAGCTCGTCGAGAATGGCGCCGACGCGCGGCGACTCCTGTAGGCCGAGCCGAGCGAGATCGTCGCCGGAGATCTCGAGGCCGACCTGCCGGAAGTCGGCGAAGTAGCGTTCGAGGCGCGACCGCGCGGGCTCGCCGGCAAGCGCATAGGCGAAGAGGGCCCCGTCGGGATCGTGAGGCTCGACCACCGCGCGCACGGCAGCCGGCTCCTCGGTCTTCCCAAGCAGCTCCGGAAGCCTCGGCCCCACAGCGACGGCGTCGGCGATGCGGTCTGCATCCCGCCGCCGGAGCTTCAGCCGCTCGAACCACTCGTAGAGCTCGTCCGGGGGAAGCCTGCGCGCGAGCACGCCGAGGCGCAGGCGCCAAGCGGGCGTCGCCGGAGCGAGCTCCTCGCGCGCCCGGTCGAGAGCCTCGATGAGCTCTAGGGATTCCTCGTCTGCGGCGAGGTGGGGATGGATCGCCCGGTCGATTCCGAGCTCGGCGAGCCTGCGCACGGAGTCGTCCACACGCGCCTCGGAGAGCAGCGCCTGCAGCTCGTCGCGGAGCCGCGCGGACGACAGCTCGCCGACGAGGTTCATCTCGACGCACGCCTTTGCGAGCGAGAGGGTGTGCGCATCCATCGAGAGGCCGTAGCGGTTCTCGTAGCGGATCGCCCTGAAGATCCGGGTCGGGTCGTCGATGAAGGACAGGTTGTGGAGGACGCGGACGACGCCGTTCTCGAGGTCGCGGAGACCGCCGAAATAGTCGACGAGGCGGCCGAAGTCCTCACCCTTCAAGGAAGCGGCCATCGCATTGATCGTGAAGTCGCGCCGGTAAAGGTCCTGGCGGATCGACGCCTGCTCCACCGTCGGGAGCGCGCCCGGGCTGTCGTAGAACTCCGTCCGCGCCGTTGCAACGTCGACGCGGCCTCCGTCGTAGACGACGATGGCCGTTCCGAACCGGTCATGCGGGACGACCCGGCCGCCGAGAGCCTCCGCAAGAGCCTCGCCGAGCGCGATGCCGTCGCCCTCGACGGCGATGTCGATGTCGAAGTTCGGCTCGCCCATGAGCACGTCTCGAACGGCGCCGCCGACGAGGTACACGCCCTCGAAGGCGCCGCTAACCGCCTGGACGGCCTCGAAGACCGGGCGCAGGGGGTCGAGCGCGTCGAGCTTCTCCGCGATGGTCTCCGTCTCGCCCGCCGCGTCCTCCCCGTGCGGTTCCTCGAGCGCGCGGAGGACATCGGAGCGCGTGACGACGCCGGCGACCTGGCCCTCGCGGACAACAGGCACCCGGCCGCCGTTCGACGCGGACACCAGGCGCATGACCTCGGCGAGGGGAGCGTCCTCCGTGCACGTGACGACGTCCGAGCTCATGATGCTCTTCACCGGCGCATGCGAGAGCCCATGGCCGATCGCCTTGTCGAGATCCTCCCGGGTGACGACTCCGGCGAGGGCGCCCGGGTCGCCGACGAGCATTCCGCTCTGCCGGTGCCGCTGGCAGAGGACCATCGCGTGCGCGACCGTGTCGTCGGGAGAGACGAAGCGGGCCGGGCGCGACATGATCTCGCCCGCGGTGAGGCCTTTCCTGACGGCATTGGGGAGCGCTTCGAGAACCGCCGTCCGAGCGTCCTCGAGGGAGCCTCGAAACGTCGCGGAGGCCGCCTGCGAGTGTCCCCCGCCGCCGAGCGCAGCGGCGATCGCGGAGGCGTCGAGCTCTGCGACGCGCGTGCGCACGACGCAGAACACACGCTCGTCCATCTCGACGAGGCAAACGAGGGCGCGGCAGTCGGTCAGGTCGACGATCTTGTGGGCGAGGTTGGAGATGCCCTCCACATACTCGGGCCAGCTGAGCGCGGTCACGAGCACCTCGTGTCCCCCCGCTTCGTGCGGCTCGAGGCCGGCGACGAGCGCGTCGAGGAGCGCACGCTCGCGCTCGGCCAGCGGTGTGTGCAGGAACTGCGCGACCATCTCCTGGCTTGCCCCGTGGCGCATGCACCAGGCGAGCGCCTCGGCGTCGCGGATCGTCGTCCCCGAATAGCCGAGTGAGCCCGTGTCCTCATGGATGCCGAGCGCGAACGCGGTCGCCTCGATCGGGCTGACCTCGACCTCCCGCTCCGCAAGGACGGCCACCATCGTCGTCGTCAGGGCCCCGTCCTCGGAGCGCACGACGTTCTCGGGCTTGACCCAGTCGAGCTCCTCGCCTGCGTGATGGTCGAAGACGACGACCTCGACATCGGGGCTCCGGGCAGCCGCCTCGAACTCGCCCAGACGCGCAGGATGAGACGTCTCGACGACGACGAGGCGCTCGACGGCGCCGGGATCGACCCGACCCGGCTCCGCGATCCCCAACTCCTCCGTATGGAGGCGGTAGAAGTCGCGCACATTCCGGTTCAGCGACCCGGACAGAGCGATGACGGCCCCCGGATAGAGGCGCCGCGCGGCGAGCATGGCCGCAAATGCGTCGAAATCTGTGTTTGCGTGGGTGACGATGACTTGCACTTCTCCAAGGTTAGACCGCCCTGTGCCAACCCCCTCTTTGGGGGACGTGACGGCTGGAAAGCGCGACGACGATGAATTCATCTGAACGACGTCCCGTGGCGGCCGGGGGTCTACCGAATTGGGCCGAAACACGTACTCGAAACTGCGCATCGTCCTCGCCACGCTCGCCGTGGCTCTCATCACGGTCGCCCCTGCCGTGAGCGCCCCCGACGTGCCGAACCTTGTCGGGCCCAACGACGGCCAGACCGTCTCCTTTCTCCCCATCTTCTCGTGGGACCCCGTCGCCGGTGCCGACAAGTACAACTTCGTCCTGTCGGCCGACGACTCGTTCAACTCCCCCGTGTACACGATCAACGGGACGAAGAACACGCGCGCGACGCCATTCGACACAGTTCCGAACGGGACGTACTGGTGGCGCGTGCAGGCCGTCGACGTGGATGGCAACACGTCCGGTTGGTCGGACGTGCGCTCGATCGAGAAGCTCTGGGCAGACGCCCCGACCCTGAGCAGCCCTGCCGACGGCGCCACGATCTCTTTCCCCGACGAGCCCCTGGTCCTCCGCTGGGACCCGGTCCCCGGCGCTGCGAAGTACGACGTCTACGTTGCCGCCGATCCCGATTTGACCTCGCTCGTCTCGGGGTCGGAGCCGCTCGAGACTCAGGCGACCAATGCAGCCCCAGCGCTCCTGCTCGCATCGAACACGTACTACTGGTCGGTGACTCCGCTCGACGCGAAGGGACACCCGGGTGAGCCTTCCGAAACCCGCTCCTTCACGTGGGAATGGCCGTCCTCGACGACTCCCGCGGTCGAGGACGTCGCTCCTCAGAGCGAGCTCTATGTTCCGAAGTTCTCCTGGGATCCGATCCCGGGAGCGGCGCGCTACGAAGTCGAGGTCAACTCGGTTTCGAGCTTCCCGAGCGGGCCGTCCAAGGTTTGCTGCTCCACGTCTGACATCCCGATCACGACGACCTTCATCCCCAAGGAGACCTTCCCGAACAACACGTACTACTGGCGGGTCCGGGCGCTCAATGCTGAGGGCGAGGCAGGCGAGTGGAACGAAGGCCCGTCATTCACGAAGAGCTTCGACAACTTCCCGCTCCTCGACGAGGACGCGATCAAGAACCTGCGCATGCGGGACACCGCCGACCCAGGAACGGATCTCGATGGTGGAACGGCTGGCTACCAGACCGACCTTCCGATCGTGACCTGGGACCCGGTGCCCGGGGCCTCGGCCTACCAGGTCTTCGTCGTCCCCTTCCAGAGCGGCGTCTGCAACGTCGGCGCGAGCTCGAGCGTCCGCTGGCTCGTCCGCACCGCGACGACCTCGTGGACGCCTCTGGGGTCGGGCAGCCTGGCGAGCAAGCCGTTCCCGTCGGGCCCCTCGGCCTCGAAAGACACGCCGGGTCTCATTCCAGGGCAGGCCTACTGCGTCCAGGTACGCGCTCGCAGCGGGAGGGTGAATCTGAGCGAAGACGTTTGGGGCGATTTCACGTCCCTCGACGACGGCACCGGCGCGTCGTTCACCTTCACGGACTTCCCCACGGGCGGCGCCTGCAGCCCGTCTTGCAACGCCAACTATCTCGGCCACGACGACTATCTGCTCCCGATTCGCGGCGAGACGACAACGACCAATCCGCTCTTCATGTGGAACCCGATTGCGGGCAAGAGCTCGTACTGGGTCATCGTCGCCAAGGATCCGTCGTTTACGAACATCGTCGACTACGTCTTCACGCGGATCCCGGCCTACGCGGTGAGGACCGGCAGCTCGCCGAGAACGTATCCGGACGAGACGACCTCGTACTACTGGGTCGTCCTCCCCGCCACCGGCACCAACGGAAGCGGCGCGCCGGGAGTTCCGTCGCAGGGCGCCTACGCCGACTTCGAGAAGCAGGCGGATGCCCCGACGTTGCTCGGTCCGGACAACGCCGAGGTGTTCTCCGGGCCTCCGACGTTCTCGTGGGAGTCGGCTCCCGGTGCAAAGAGGTACCGCCTCCAGGTGGCCAGCGAATCCACCTTCGCCTCGAACACCGTGCTGGACACGGTGACCACCGCGGCGACGGAGTACACGGCGCAGAGCACGTACAGCGCGTCCGGCGTCTTGTATTGGCGCGTCCAGGCGGAGGACGAGAACGACAACGACCTCACGTGGTCGGAGGCGAGGAGCTTCGAGATCGACCTCGAGCAGCCCACGCTCGACCCGGCCACGCCGACGCTCGGCGACGCGAGCCTGCCCGTTCTTCGCTGGTTCCCGGTCCCGGGCGCCGTCTCCTACACCTTGCGTATCCATTCGCCGAACGACGCGACGCCCGACGTCTTCCCCGGGTTCCCCTCAACGGCAGCCTCGTTCGAGAAGATCACCGGCACGGGCCTCTTCACGTGGGAGATCCACGCCGACTTCCCGAAGGCGAACGGCGGCACCACTTCGGGCCCGTGGTCGGACGACGCGGATTACACGCACACGATCAAGGAGCCCACCAATCCGGTGTCGAGCGCGGGCGCGAACCGGCTCGTCCTGAGCTGGGACGCGAAGACCGGCACCAAGCAGTACAAGGTGCAGGTTTCCAAGCGCGAAGACTTCAACCCGTCCTTCGAGACGAAGGTGACGGACAACCCTGACTGGGCCCCGACCCTGACGTCCTCGAACTACACCTCCGGCGGAACCTTCTACTGGCGCGTCGCCGCGATCGACGGCGACGGGAACGTCGGCGCCTATGCGACGAATCCCGAGACATTCACTCTGCCGACCATCGGCGGCGGCGGTGGCCCGAGCACCAAGCAGTTCAAGGTCACGTTCACCGGCCGCCTGGTCAAGAACCGGGCGCGCGACGTCACGGTCAAGGTTCGCGACTCCGTCACATTGAACGCGGTGCAGGGCGCCTCCGTCCGCGCCTACGGGGCAGGCGTCTCGATCACGACGAAGACGACGAATTCGAGCGGCGTGGCGAAGTTCCACCTCAAGCCGACGCAGCTGGCGAAGGTGACCTTCCGCGTCAGCAAGACGGGCTACGTCACCGTCTACCTTCAGCGCAGCGTCTTCCGGCCCTAGCCGGCCGCGGCGATCATTTCGATCTCGACGACGGCGCCCGCGGGCAGGGCGGCGACCTGAAACGTCGCGCGCGCCGGAGGCTCGTCGCCCATGTGGCGGGCGTAGACCTCGTTCATCGCCTGGAAGTCCCCGAGGTCGGCGAGGAAGATCGTCGCCTTGACGACGTTCTGCAGGCTCGTTCCGGCCGCCTCGAGAATCGCCGAAAGGTTCTTCATCACCTGTTCGGTCTGCTCCGCGATCCCGCCCTCGACCATGTTGCCGCCGGGGTCGACACCGACCTGCCCCGAGACGAAGACGAGCCCTCCGTGGGCGATCGCCTGCGAGTACGGCGCACCCTGGAAGGGAGCCGGGGCCTTGTCCGTGCGGATGACGCGTCTGGTCACGAGATCTCCGTTCGCTCGATATGGGCCCCTACGGCGCGCAGCCGTTCGTCGATTCTCTCGTAGCCGCGGTCGATCTGCCCGATGTTCCCGATCGTGGAGGTTCCCTCCGCACAGAGGCTCGCTATGAGCATCGCCATGCCCGCCCGGATGTCCGGGCTCTCCATCCGCTCGCCGTAGAGACGCGCCGGCCCGTTGACGACGGCGCGGTGCGGGTCGCAGAGGATGATGCGCGCGCCCATGTTCACGAGCTTGTCGACGAAGAACAGGCGGTTCTCGAACATCTTCTCGAAGATCAGGACGGTGCCCTCCGCCTGCGTCGCGACCGCGAGGGCGATCGACGTCAGGTCGGCCGGGAAAGCGGGCCAGGGGCCGTCCTCGATCTTGGGGATCTGGGAGCCGATGTCGTCCTGGATCGCAAGCTGCTGGCCGCCCGGCACACGCACAGAGGAGCCGGTGATCTCCCAGCTGACGCCGAGTCGCTCGAACGCGGGCCAGATGGCGACGAGGTCCTCGGCGACAACGTCCTCGATGACAACTTCGCCTTCGGTCACCGCGGCGAGGCCGACGAAGCTCGCCACCTCGATGTGGTCCGGGCAGATGCGCCATTCGCCGCCGTGCAGCTCGTCGACTCCGCGGATGCGGAGGACGTTGGAGCCGATCCCCTCGATCTCGGCGCCGAGCGAGACGAGGAAGCGGCAC
>Ga0207706_10006876_pt1 | contig 10517 bp, 14 predicted proteins | sample KBSC53metaG_FD_184318 | JGI IMG/M metagenome (GOLD analysis project Ga0207706, IMG submission 184318) | Corn rhizosphere microbial communities from Kellogg Biological Station, Michigan, USA - KBS C5-3 metaG (SPAdes) (version 2) | ecosystem: Host-associated > Plants > Roots > Rhizosphere > Soil ... | reverse complement strand
AACGATGTCCGGCCGGACGGCGGTCGGCCCGCCAACGCAGAGGTAGGCGATCCCGTCCTTGACCACCACGTCGCCGTCCTGGTAGGTGCCCGCCGCCCAGTCACCATCGTAGGAGAGATCGGCCCCGCCACCGGGACTTGCCTCCAGCGCGTCGATCCGCGTCTCATGGTCGGCAACGGCAGCGTCCGCCGCCTCGACCCCATCCTCCAACTTGTTGAGGTTGGCCGCGTTGAGCGGGGTCACCCCGTCTACGAACGTGACTGGCGTGTAGGCCATCTAGAGACACTCCAGTGGGTCGAGGTCGAGGTCGCTCTCCACGGCGCCGACGAGCACCAGGGTGCTCTCGGGAGCGGTGACGAGATCGAGGTCGCGGCAGGGGATCGGCACCAGCCAGGCGGCACCGGCTGCGATCGGACGGTAGGCCCCGAGGATGAGCCCGGAGGAGGAGACGATGACGACGGTCGAGAGGCGGAAGCTCGGCGCGACGGCCCCGAGCACGAGTGCTGCCTGGGGGGCGCTGACCGTGATGTCGATCTCGCCGATCCGGTCGGGCACCCAGGCCCCGAGCAGGAGCCCGGCGGACGGAACGATGTCGCCCGAGACGACATCAACGGCAGGAAGGTGTCCGCCGAGCAAGAGCCCGGCTGAGGGCGGGTAGGCCCACCAGACTCCGGTGATCGCCTCCCCCGTGAGCGGGGTGCCGGTGACGGCATCCTTGTACGGGGGTGGCGGGTAGGCCATTAGGCCTTGGCGACGTAGAGCAGCCCGACCGCCGCCCAGTCGATCGTGAAGACGCCCCCGGCCACGTCCTTGAGCCCCTCAAAGTCCACGATCGACCAGAGCGGCTTGGCGCCCGAGTTGTCGTAGACGACGGCGAAGCTCGTCTGGAAGGTCGCCCCGCTCCAGACCGAATCGGCGGCGAGCAGGTTCGTCCTGTCGTTGGCCGCGTCGTAGTTCTGGCTCTTGCTGGCGAGCACCTGGCCGGGGCTCGTGTAGCCGCCCCCCGCCGCCAGCTCCTGCGCGGCCACGTCCGTCCAGACCTTCTGGGTGTCAATGTTGGGGACGAAGGTCGGCTTCATCAAGGCGACCGTCAGCGGGTTCGCCATCCACATCGTGGCGAGCAGCCCGCCCCCGGAGGCGGTGTACCAGTCGTGCTTCACAGCATCTCCTCCTTGAGTCGCTCCAGCTCGTCATCGAGGGAGAGCCGCGAGCCGATCAGCTCGATGCCCCGGAAGTAGTGCTCAAACCAGGCGCGCTGCTGCGAGCGGATCCCGAAGCCGCAGAGCGAGCAGCGCACCGGCATCGCCTCCTGCTGGGGCTCCAGGCACTTGGCGCACAGGCGCCCCAGGCGCAGGCGTTCCAACGTCTCGGCGCTGACCGTCATGCGGACGCCGCCAAAGGTGCGACCGTCCGCCTCGTCCTCTACGAAGGAGGAGTCCTCCTCGACGCCGTAGACGGTGGCTGGCCTGCGCCAGCGCTCCATCAGCCGACAACCTCCAGGTCGCTCTCGCTGAGAATCTCCTCCTGGTCGGCGGCGAGCGTCCCGAGCGCGGCGATCACCGCGTCGCGGTTCTGGTTCGCCATCTCGTAGGCGATGACCTCGTGCACGTCGTAGCCGTCCTCGGAGACCTTCTTGGCGAGCTGCGCCGGGGTGCCCTTGAAGGTGTCGTAGGCGGGCCAGGGAGCGGGGCTCTCGACCTCGGCGACGCGGAACAGCGCCTCGGGGTAGATGTCGCAGTGCCGCAGAAGCTCCTGCTCGACCAGCTCGCGCTCGTTGTCCGTCCAGCCGTGCTGGATCTGGGCGAGGCGGGAGTCGAAGCGGCCGATCCGGTAGTCGGGCTCGACGTGGGTGGCCTCGTCCACGTTCTGGGGCAGCCCGCCGGTCAGATAGAAGCGATGGATCGCCTCCTCGCGCTGATGCTGGGTCAGCGGCTCGATCGAGGCCGGGGTGAAGGTCGCGTAGAGCGCCTCCTGGGTGACGCGGCCCATCCCGGTCGCGTACTGCTCGGCGACCTCGGGGCGGCACTGCAACTCGTACTTGCCGTACTTGGAGATGAAGATCACTCGGTCGTCCTCCTGTATTGGAGCGGGGGCCCCGAAGAGCCCCCGCATTCCCTCGGCCGAGTGCCAGGAGCCGAGAGACTCACGTCACGCCGAAGATCACTCCGTGCGCCTTCTCGTTGCCGATCTGCCACGAGGTCTCGGTCATGTACTCGGCCGCGTACACGTCCTTCCCGGCCGGGGCCCGGTCGGTCAGGAGCTTGGTGTCTCGGCCCTGGAGCGGACGCCGCTCGATCAGCGACATGTCCACGATGAAGCCGTAGCCGCCGTAGCCCTTACCGGCGACGGGGAACTCGGCCCACTCCTTCTTGACGACGACGGGCACCTGGTAGCCGTAGGTGCCGTTGAGGAAGCCGTCCACCCGGACGCCGTACTTGGCGCGCGAGCGGTCGCCACCGCCGTCCCATGCGGAGCCCATTCCCGTCCAGGCCCACTTGCTGATCTGCCCGGCGAGCAGCGGCGAGACGAACAGCACCTTGTCGTCCGCGTTGCCGTAGCTCATCGTGTCGGTCAGCAGGTTGCCGAGGATGTCCGGGGTGAGCGGCCCGTTGGCGTCCTTGCGGTTGGTGACGATGAACTCGTTGAGCCCACCGGCCGTGCCCTGCGGCTCGCCGTTGGAGGCCGAGCTGGCAACGAACGAGCGCGTCCCCCAGAAGGCGGTCGCCTCGATCTTGCGCTTGTGCTCGACGGCCTTGCGTGCCGCCTCCTTGGCGGGCTCCTTGCCGCCGTACATCTCGATCGCCGTCTGCGTGCCCGTGAACGTCCAGGGGGTGCGGCTGATCTGGGTGTAGTTGTAGCCCAGCACCCGCGCGAGGTAGCGGGCCACCGGCAGATCCGAGCCCTGCGGCTGCGCGTCGGCAACCACGAGCAGCGGGTCGGAGGCGTTCATCGCGACGCCGCCCGTGCGCGTTGCCACGGTCACCGCATCGGTTGCCACCGAGACGACGCGGAGCGCCTCGTTGGTGCGCATGTTGCGGAGGATGTCGTTCGGCTGAACGATCTTCCCCTGCGTCGCCACCAGGTCGATCACGGTGTCGGAGGCCGTCTCCGCACCCGCCGTGGCGACGATGCGCGGGAAGTACTCCTCCTCCATCCAGTTGACCTTCTCGCGGATGGCTGACCGCGCCGAGACGCGCGAGGTCATCGTGTAGAACTGCGTGTCGTCCGGGCGCACCTTCTTGATGCGCTCGTCCATGTCGATCTTGCGCTCGTCGGCGAGGACTTCCTCCGTCGAGACGTAGCCAGTGACAACGGTCCCGGCCATGCTTTGAACCTCCAGTGCGAAGGGACTTCTTCCTTCGGCTGGAGGGGTGGCCCTGGTGGGGCCCTCCGGTGCCTACTCTGCGGCGAAGGCCGCGTCCAGCTCTTCCAACGTGAGGCCCGGACCGATCTTGGTGTTCCGGGGTGGCTCCTCGTGGGAAGTCCGGCTTGATGCGGAGGATACTCTCGCCTGCTTGCGCGCCGCAAGTCCTTGCTCGCGCTGTTGCGTTTCGACGCCCTTGCGAGCCTCGCTGACGCGCGTCTTGCGCGTCTGCGCAACCTTGTAGATGTCGATCAATCCCATCGCCGCCTCGTTGGGATCCTGCGACTTGGCGGCGACCACCATCGGGTGCGAGTCACCGAGCTGGGAGATGATCTCCACCATCTCGGGCTCGTAGCTCGGGAAGTCCGGCACCTGCTCGGCGATCATCCCCAGCAGGTCGTCGCGGGCGATCAGTGGTGGCGGCTGTGCTGCCTGCTGCGCCTGGTAGGCGTGGTACTCAGCCTGATCGACGGCCTGGCGGGTACGCAGCGCCTGGTAGGCGTCGCCGTTCTCACCCCAGGCATCGCAGACGGCGCGGGCGAGATCGAACTCCCCCGCCTGCACGGCGCTCTGGATGAAGGCGTCCGGCTGCTCCGACTCGATCGCCTGCCCGACCCACTCGGCCTGCTCGGGGGAGAGCATCCCGCTCTGCGCCTGGAAGGCCTGCGCCTGCGCCAGCTCAGCCTCGACCTGCGCTAGCCGCCGGGTCATCTCGCCGTGCTGGCGGTTGCGCTCGCCGATCATGCGGTACTGCTCGGCGGCGCTCTGGAGCGCCTTCCCGAGATCGCCCTCGTGCCGATCGAGGAAGGCCTGGACATCGGGGGCATACTCAGCGGCCTGAGCTTCGCCCTCGTCCTCGCCCTCTTCCTCCTCGCCTTCGGGCTCGCGGGGGCCGTCAGCTTCGTCGCCGCCGTCTCCCTCGGCGCTGACCTCGACCTCCTCGACTTCCTGCTCGTGCTCGGGTTCGTCCTGCTCTTCCTCGTTGTCGGCTTCGTCGCCGCGCTCGTCATCGCCAGCTTCTGACTCGGGCTCGGCGTCGAGGTTGCCCTCGGAGATGTTGCCCTCCTCGGCGCCGTCCTCGGCCATCGAGTCGAAGGCCTCCATGATCGAATCGGTGATCTGATCCTTGTCCTCGGGCGTCACTCTTGCTCCTCTCTACTTGGCACTCCCTGCTCGGCGAGGTAGCGCTCCAGGGAGCGCTCCGAGTCGTCGGGCAGCGTTGCGATCCACTCCATCCCCCGGACGAAGCCGCGCAGGAAGTCGATCCGGCGCTGGTCGAGCCCCGCCGGGTTCAGCGCCATGTTGATGACGGCGCGCTCGATCCGAGACTTCTCCCTGATGACCTCCTGCTGGAGCACCGGCCAGGAGCCGTGCATCCCCAGGGCGACCATCTCTGCGTGCACGGCGGCGCGCTGGCGCTCAAGCTCCGGGTCGGCAGGGCGGCGGCGAGGTCTCACTGCTGGAGCCCCCGCTGGGACATCAGCCGCGACATCATCACCTGGGGCGAGTTGGAGATCCCGCCCTCGGCGCTCGGCGAGCTAGGCCCTGCGGCCAGCTCGGGGTTGGTCACTCCCGCCCCGTTGCCACCCGGAGGGGCTCCAGGGGCAGCGGGCCCCGTACCTCCGGGCGGCGGTGGGGCGAGACTGGGCGGCGGCGTGGGCAGGAAGTAGCGCTCCTTGTCCTGGATGTCGTAGGCGTCGAGCGCCAGCTCGATGAAGGCCCGCATGTTGAGCGGCGCGTTGAGCTGCGCGGAGATCGGCGCCACCCCGGCTGCGACCTGCACCAGGGCCTGGGCCTCGGCGCGGCGCTCCTGTCGCATCAGCGAGTCGCCGGTCACGTCGATCATCACGTCGAAGTCGCCCTGCAAGTCCATCGCCGAGATCGAGCGGAAGCGCCGGGCCCCGACCGGGCCCGCGATCTTGACGACGCGCTCCTCCCGGAGGAACTGCTGGTAGAGGAGCAGGAAGTGCTTGCCCAGGTCGGCGTAGGCCCAGAGGAAGTGCTGCTTGCGGGCCTGGATGATCCGCTGCGCGATCGACGTGATGATCGAGACGCCGGTCGCCGTCTCCTGGTCGATGCTCTGCGAGTCCGCACCCCCGGCGTAGGGGAGCCCGCCAAGGATGTTCTGGAGGTCGCCCTTGATGAGCGACTCGGCCTGGAGGGTGATGTTGGCGGCGGTGGGATCGACCGGCAGCGTCGAGACCTGGCCGGGATCCTCAACGAACCACTGCGCCATCGGCTCCCAGGGGAAGGCGTCCGGGTCATCGACATCGGAGCGGATCAGAGTGATGACGTTCGCCAACATCTGGAGTGAGTCAAGCCGGGTGTTCTGCAACGTCCAGAGCATTTCCTGGAGCTGTGCAAGCGCCTCGACCACCGAGATGCCGGGGATCTGGAAGGCGTCCGGCATGGCCGCGCAGACGATGAAGGGCATCCGCCCGTTCCAGAACGGGTTGGGCGTGTCGCGCAACACGACTTTCCTATTTGCGACTGTGATGACCCTCTCGGGTGTCCAATACTCCAGTACCTCGATCAGGTCCTTATTCCGCCGCACATTGCGCAAATCTTGCTCGCGCTCGGACACGTCGCGGAACTCGGTCGTGTCCCTCGACTCCTTGAGCTTGTCCACCTTGGAGTAGACGCCCTCGGACTCCAGTCGCTTCAAGGCGTCGAAGGTCTCGTAGGTGCGGTCGATCAGCCACTCGGCCTTGTCCACCGAAGGGGCCTGCTCGGGCCAGAAGAAGTCGCGCACGTCCCTGACCTCGCAGCAGGCGTCGTCGCGGATCTGCACCTTGGAGGTCTTGTCCTTGAGCGTGTCGAAGGAGTCCACGACCCCGCCGTAGCCGTCCGTGATCTCGACCGTCTCGTTGGTCGCCTCGATCACGTCGCGGGTCTCCGAATCCCAGTAGGTCTTGAAGACCGAGATCCCGGCGATCAGATCCTGCTGCATGAAGTCGCGCTGCTTCTGGGCGAACTTGTCGCGCTCCAGCGCGTAACCAAGCGTCTCCTCGATCGTCTGCGAGCGCTGGAGGCGGGCGACGATCTCGTCCACCGTCTCGCCCGGCCGGGGCCTCGGCTCCACGTCGAAGCGCGGCCGGGGCTCCAGCATCGTGGCGATCATCCCCTCGATCGTGTGGAGGATGTAGGGCACCGTGATGTCGGAGTGCCAGTCGTCCTCCACGTCCTTGCCGCCCGTGTTGCGCGAGTTGAGGACGGGCTCGGCGAAGCCACGGTAGGCGCGGTAGCGGCGCTCGACCTTGCGGACGAACTCGTCGTGGTAGGACTGCTCCGCGCGCTCGACGGCGCGGTTGACGAGCTGGAGCGCGTCCGGCAGTTCCTCGCGCGTGTAGGCGTCGGTCTCAGCCACCGAGCCCGCCACCGCCACCACCGAGCGCCCTCGACAGGCTCTTCATGCCGCCCTCACGGGCGTCCTGGGTGTTCGCAGCCTTGAGGTCGAGGATGATCTTGAGCGCCTGCGAGGCCTTGGCCCGGTCGGCGTCGTCAGGATCGACGGAGATGAACTGCTGGAGCGAGTCCTCGGCCGCGAGCAGATGGTCGAGCGAGGAGCCCTCGTCGGCCGGTGGCTCTTCGCCGGGCACGGGCTCGCCCTCGGGCCCGCCAGGCAGCGGTGCCCCACCGAGCGCCCCCGCGAGACCGGGCGCGGGCCCTGGCGGTGGCCCGCCCTGCCCTCCGAGTGCGGACTGGAGATCCATCATCGACATGCGAAGCCCTCCTCATTCGTTCCGACAGGTGCGGGGAGTAAGGTCCGGCGCCCGAGCTGCCCTTTCGATTAGGGCCGAGTGGGGCAGCTCGTTGGCGGACGGCCTTGCTAGGGGCCGTTCGCCGTTTAGGCGGCGCGTCGTTGCCAGCGGTAGCGGTGCGGCTTGCGCTTCGGCGTGGTGCGCTTGACGCGGTGCTCGTGGTGGCCGTAGAGGCGGTACAGCTCCAGCGTCAACGCGAGCGCCATCACGCGGTCGTCGTTGGAGCCCTCCTGCGCGCGCGGGCTCGGGAGCGTGTCCTGGCGGACGAAGGTGCGCAGCTCCATCATCGTCTCGCTCGGGATCCCTGGGAGCGTCTTCTCCCGGATCGCCCGCTCAAGCTGGTTGATGATCTGCGGCCGGGTCTTGGTGTTGATCGGGAAGCCGTAGTTGGCGAGCAGCCGCGCGTCGGGGCGGTCCTGCATCGAGTGCCGATAGAGCTTCGGGTAGTGGGGTCGGCCCTGACGCCCGTCCCGCAGGGCGATCACCACGGGCTCGCCGTAGCCGCCGCCCATCTCGACCGCGAGGCGCGCGTTGCCGTACCAGCGCCCGAGGAAGTGGAGCTGCTCGGCGAACTCGTCGGCGGCGATCTTGGCGTGCAGCTCGGCGACGATCGCCATCTCCTGCAAGTCCATGACGAAGCAGCAGGAGTAGTCCATCCCCCGGCCGGTCGCTACGTCGGCACCGATGACGTAGGCCCTGTCCGGCTTGGGCTTCTCGTAGACGCGGATCCAGCCCTTCTCCTGCCGGGAGAGCTTGGCCTTGGCGCCGTCCTGCTGGGGGAAGAAGCGGGCCCGGTACTCGGGCTCCAGGCGTCTCTCAGCGGAGTACCAGGAGAGCGCCTCCAGATCGAACCAGCACTCCCCGGTGTTGATGAAGGCGTCCTCGGGGTCGCGCGGGAAGCTCTCGGCGCGCTCGGCCGGGGGCAGGGCACGGGCCTTGGTGGTGTACCACTCCTCGTCGCGCTGGGGATGCAGCGACCAGGGCAGGAACTGCGTCTCGATCCCGTAGTCCTCGGCGTTGATCCACAGGTGGTGGAAGAAGTTGCCGCCGCCCGTCTCGGGGTTGGAGATCCCGTTGGCGGTCGAGATGATGATGATCTCGCCGCCGTTGTCGGCGACCGGGAAGAGCGCCTTCCAGGAGTCGCGGGCGAAGTCATGGCGGGCGAACTCATCGAGCAGCACGAGAGTCGCGGTCTCGCCATGACCCGCCCGCCGTGTGGCCGGGAGGCCGACGATGCTCGATACCCGATTGTCGGGAAAGACAAGCTCGATCAGCGACGAGGGCCTGGCGTTCTTGGTCGGCTTCTGGACTAAAGCGCCGTTGCGCAGGAAGGGCGGCAGCGACTGGAACATGTCCCAGATCCGGTTGACGACCTTGATCGCCTCGTCCTCGTTGATCGAGACGACGAGCACGCGGGTGCCCGGCTTCCAGATCGCCTTCCAGAGCCCGTAGCCACCGCCGAGCCAGGTGATCCCGATCTGCCTCGCCTTGAGCACGAGGTTGAGCGGGTTGCCCATCCAGCCGTCGATCACGCCGCGCTGCCAGTACCAGGGGGCGGCGGGGTCGAGGAGCTGGAACTGGAAGCGCTCGCCGGTCTTTGCATCGACGCACTGGACGTGATCGAGGAAGGTCGAGGGGTGAGCCCGCGCGGCAGCGACGAGCTTCTGCCGCCGCGCAAGCTCCTGCTTCGCCTGCGTCTGGATGTCAGGCGTCGCAGTGGTCGTCAACCCCTACCTCCTCACAGGCACCAGTGGCACCCGTCGCGTCCCGTGTAGCGCATGTAGGCGCCGGTCAGCGCCTGCCCCAGCGGGTGCGTCCATGTCCAGATGCCCGAGGGGACGACGAAGCCTCGCCGGGCAACGTCACGGCGGGCGTCATCGACGTAGGCGTAGAAGGTCGAGGCCATGAACTGGAGCCAGCCTCCTGCGCCCGAGCCCTGGTGGTTCATAACGAACGGCCCCCACCCCCCTTCACGATCGGAGATGAAGAGCAGCCACCCATCGGTGCCGGGGTAGATCCGCTGGCTCAGGCGCACCGAGGTACGCCAGTCGTTCGTCTGCGGGAGCGTGCGCCAGATGACCCGCCTCAGGCGGTCAGCTCGCTCCGAATGGAAAGAGAGTTTCTGTCTTGCGATCCAGCATGTCCTCTCCCAGGGAACCGCGCGGCAGCGCTCCTGCCGGGAGGCGATCATCCAGCCGTGCTTGGGGCCGGTGAAGAACCTGACCACCGACTCCGACTTGTGCAGTTGCTTCTGCGTTGCCGTTGTTGCCGTCGTTGCCGTAGGGGCGGCGACGAGCGCCGTCACTGCGATGGCGAGGGCGACCCTCACGGGGGCTACCTCCTGGTCGCTGACAGGGATGTTGGGAGAGGGGCGGCTTACTTCTTCGCTCGCGAGCGCTTGCCCTGAGACCGCTTCTTCTCCTTCTCCCAGCGCTCGGCGATCTTGGGATGCTTGGCGTGCATGAACTTGCGCTGGCGCTCACTCTTGAAGGGCATCGGTCTGTTGCCTCCGGTGTAGACGGAGAATCCGTTTGTAAAGATTTCGACCCGCATGGGCACAAGGATTCTGGAATCCAGAAATGCCTATTTGCGGCCATTTCCGTTGTCCTAGCGGATAACAGAGGGAATGACGATGGTAGAATGTGTGTCGGTTAGGTCATTCCGACATGGAAAGGAGTCCATCAGATATGGACTGGTACGAGCACTACGAGACCGCGCTGCGGAACCTGCGCGCAGTCGAGGACAGCTTCCCCGACGCGGACTTCCGCCCGGAAGGGAACTGGCTGATGGCGTGCCGCGTCTTGGGCACCGCGCAGGATCACATCGGCGAGGTCGCGATGCACTGTGTGCAGAGCGCCTACGACGCTGGCGCCAGCAAGAAGGCCATCGCTGACGCGCTCGGCTTCCCCGTCTCGACCCTGCGCGGGCTCAAGAAGACATGACGCCGCGCCTGCTCAAGCTCCGCTGCGACCTCTGCGGCTCGCGCCTGCGGGAGGGGCAGTACGTCTACTCGCGCTGGACGAGGCATCGCTACTGCTGGGACCTCGACGCCTGCCGGGCCCGGGCTCGACGTAAGAAGAGGCGCACGAGCGTCTGACTAGAGAGAAGAGGCCCGCCCCTGGGCGTGTGGGTGACAAGCTGGATCGTCCAACGGCGAACCAACCCCGCAGGCGGCGGGCCTCTCCTACTACTTGACGGTGATCGAGCCCGAGTCCACGAGCGAGCCGTCGAGCGCGCGTACCTCGACGTAGCTCTCGCCCTTGAAGTCCTTGGGGTAGGAGAGCACCGCGAGCCCGTCGTTCGGCATCACGGCGGTGTTCGACCAGTCGCCCTCCTGGCCCTGGGCGAAGACCTGCACCGCGAGCCGCTCGACCGTGGTGACCGGCGTTGCC
>Ga0207706_10006871_pt1 | contig 10520 bp, 7 predicted proteins | sample KBSC53metaG_FD_184318 | JGI IMG/M metagenome (GOLD analysis project Ga0207706, IMG submission 184318) | Corn rhizosphere microbial communities from Kellogg Biological Station, Michigan, USA - KBS C5-3 metaG (SPAdes) (version 2) | ecosystem: Host-associated > Plants > Roots > Rhizosphere > Soil ... | reverse complement strand
AAGCCTGCGCGATACCGCCGAGGCGCTCGAGCGCCACGTCTCCGAGCGCACGGGAGAGCTCATCGCGGTCAATCGGCAGCTTGAGGAGGAGGTCGCCGAGCGGCGCCAGATCGAATCCGAGCTGCTGGAAGCCAAGACCGTGGCGGAAAAGGCCAACCTGTCGAAGACCAGCTTCCTGGCCGCGGCGAGCCATGATCTGCTCCAGCCGCTCAACGCAGCCCGGCTGTTCGTTGCGGCACTGGGTGATCGCCGGCTTGCGCTGCCGACGCGGGCGCTGGTCAACCAGACCTCGACGGCCCTGGATTCGGTTGAGGATCTGCTTGAGGCGCTGCTGGAAATCAGCCGGCTCGATGCGGGCGCGATCAAGCCCGAGATCGGCAATTTCCGGATCGACAAGCTGCTCAACACATTGATGGTGGAATTCCGGCCGATGGCGCAGTCTGCGGCGTTGCAGCTTGCGATAAAGGCAGATCCGGTCTGGGTGAAGTCGGACATTCGCCTGCTGCGCCGCATCCTGCAGAATTTCATCTCGAACGCGATCCGGTACACCCAGAAGGGGGCTGTTTCGGTGCGTACCGAGGTCAGCGACGAAAGTGTTCTGATCAGCGTGATCGACAGTGGCTGCGGCATTCCCAAGGAAAAGCAGGACCTCGTCTTTGAGGAGTTCCGGAGGCTCGATACGCGCCAGAGCGGTAAGGGGCTCGGCCTCGCCATCGTCAAGCGGGCGAGCGACATGCTGGGCCACGCGGTGTCGCTGCGATCCACACCGGGCAAGGGTTCCACCTTCTCGATCACCGTCCCGCTGGGCCAGGAGATCGCTGACAGCGATGAGTTACGCGAGATTTCGGGACGGGACCGTACCATGCGCGGCCTCTCGATCCTTGTGGTCGACAATGAGCGCGCCATCCAGTTGGGAATGCGGACGCTGCTCGGCGGCTGGGGCTGCTCGGTGACCAGTGCGGACGGCGTCAGCGGAGCGATCGCGCAATATAAGGACGGGCAGAGACCGGATATCATCCTGGTCGACTATCACCTGAAGGGCGACGAGACCGGCGATCGTGCCGTCGACGATCTCAACCGCTATTTCGGCGCTACCATTCCAGCAATCATGATCTCGGCGGATCGAAGCGAGAAGCTCAAGGCCAAGATGGAAGCGCAGGATATCCCGCTGCTGAACAAGCCGGTGAAGCCAGCGCAGCTCCGCGCTCTATTGCGAACTATGCTCCACTGATCTGCAACCGGTTTCAGTCGCCGGTGAAATGGACCTGATTTGCTTTGATGACAGCTTGGGTGCGGCTGAACACGCCCAGCTTCTGAAGGATCGCTGAGACGTGCGCCTTCACCGTCGTCATCGAGACGCTGAGATCATGTGCAATCTGCTTGTTCAGACGGCCGTTGACGAGGTGGACCAGCACCGTTTTCTGCTGTGGCGTCAGGCTGTCGATGCGGCTGAGGATATCGCTTTCCTCGGCCGAGACTTCCGTCATCTCGCCAATGACTTCGGGAAGATAGATTTCACCGGAGACGATGCGGCGGAGCGCGTCCATGATGCCGCTCCGCTTCATTGACTTCGGAATGAAACCGGCTGCCCCGGCTGCCAACGCTTCGCGCACGATGGCGCGATCAAAGGCGCCGGACACCATCACCACCGGCAGAATCGGGTACCGTGAACGGAGCAGACGCAAGCCGTCGAGCCGCTTCACGTCGGGGATATTCAGGTCGAGCAGGATCAGGTCGAAATTGCTTTGCTTCTCGAGCGTCGCGAGCGCTTCCTCCAGCGAGGACGCCTCATGGATCTCGCATCCGTCGAAGCTGACGGCTACAACGCTGCGCAGGCCATCGCGGACCAGCGGATGGTCGTCGATGATGAGCACGCGTTCCATGATCGCCTCGCTGCCCATATCTTCCTGCATCTCGGGTCCCCGCCGCCAATATTCAAGCGCAACTGGGGGCGCGGCAAGCCGCGTGTGATGGCGTCCGCGCCCCATGATGATCATCAACGGTCTCCTATTTGGGCAGCTTGAACACCCACAGCGCGCCACCCTGATTGATATCCTTGAAGGATTTGGCGACTTCGCCGCCCCAGAGCGGTACCGCGCCGCCCCAGCCCGACATTACCGCCACATATTGCTCGCCATCCTGTTCCCAGGTCACCGGCGATCCGACCACGCCCGATCCCGTCTGGAATTTCCACAGCTCCTGGCCGGTCTTGGCGTCGAATGCCTTAAGAAAGCCTTCAGGTGTGCCGGTGAAGACGAGGTTGCCCGCAGTGGAGAGCACGCCGCCCCAGAGCGGGGCCTTGTTCTTATATTCCCAGACGATCTTGCCGGTTTTGGGATCCATCGCGCGCAACGCGCCGATATGATCCTCGGCGATCGGCTTGATGGTGAAGCCCGCACCCAGATAGGCCGCGCCCTTCTTGTAGGCGATCGGCTCGTTCCAGATGTCCATCCCCCAGTCGTTCGAGGGGATGTAGAACAGGCCGGTATCCTTGCTGTAGGCCATCGGCATCCAGTTCTTGCCGCCCAGGAAGCTGGGGGAGGCGAAGACGGCGGTACCCTTTTCAGTCGTCGGCGCGCTCGGACGGTTCGCGTCGATATAGTTGGGACGTCCCTGCTTGTTGAAACCATTGGCCCACGTCGTCTTCATCACGAATTTGTTCGCGCTGATGAATTTGCCGTTGGTACGGTCCAGCACGAAGAAATAGCCGTTGCGGTCGGCCTTCGCGCCGAGCTTCATCGGCTTGCCGTTGACGGTTGCATCGAACGGAATGAATTCGTTCACGCCGTCGAAATCCCAGCCATCATGCGGCGTCGTCTGGAAATGCCACTTGATCACGCCGGTGTCGGCGTCGATCGCAAGCGTCGAGCTGGTATAGAGGTTGTCGCCCTTACGCAGATGGCTGTTCCAAGGCGCCGGATTGCCCGTGCCGAAGAAGACGAGATTGGTCTCGGGATCATAAGTGCCGCCGAGCCAGGTCGCGCCGCCGCCGGTCTTCCAGAGATCGCCAGGCCAACTGGCGTTGGTCTTCCCAGTGATGCCATTATCCTTGCCGCGTAGCGTGCCCATATTTCCTTCGATAGTCGGCCGGTGCCAGATGAGCTCGCCCGTGTTCACGTCACGCGCCTCGACTGCACCAATGATGCCGAACTCGCCGCCCGAATTTCCCGTGATCACCATGCCTTTGACGATCAACGGTGCGGCGGTCGCGCTATAGCCGGCCTGATAGTCTGCGATCTGCTTGTTCCAGACCACTTTTCCGGTGTTACGGTTGAGCGCGACAAGACGCGCGTCTAGCGTCGCGAAGATGATTTTGTCGCCGTAGATCGCAGCCCCACGATTGACGACGTCGCAGCAGGGCATGATGCCGTCGGGCAAACGCGCGTCATATTCCCATTTTTCTTCGCCGGTGCGGGCATCGAAGGCGAACATCCGTGAATAGGATCCGGTGACGTAGATTGTGCCGTCATAGACGATGGGCTGCGATTCCTGCCCGCGCTGCTTTTCGCCGCCCAGCGATGCCGAAAAAGCCGGCACCAGGCGCGCAACATTGCTTGCGTCGATCTGCTTCAGCGGGCTGAAGCGTTGTGCCTGCGGGCCCATGCCGTAAGTCAGCACGTCGCCGGTCGAAGCCGCATCGTTCATGAGATCGGCGTCGGTGGGGCCATCAGCCAGCAGCGGCGTGGCACCCATCATCAGCGTTGCGATGGCAACACCTGCCAGCGAGCGCGAAATTCGCTCCTTCATCGTCATCCTCCCTTGTTGGGGGCGCAGCAAAATGCGCCTGATGAAAGCCTATGCTGTGCGATGGGCCGAACAATTAGACCTTGGGTCGGAAGAAATTCAGCGGCCGTCATGCTGCAAGCGCCGGTATGTAGGTAACGCCATAGCGATCGAAGATCGTGTTCAACTCGCCCGAGGCCGTCATGTCGGCCAGGATTTGTTCGATGGCATCGCCAAGCGTGCGGCTGTTCTCTTTCACCGCCATGCCGATATCCCAGCCGGGCGACAGCATCGCGGGCAGGGGGCCCTTGCGCCGGTGAATGGCAGGAGCTTTGCGCTCCGCCAGAACATGCTCGATCTGAGCCTTGCTCGCGACCACGACGTCGGACTTGCCGTCGACTACGGCGGACACGGCTTCGGTGCCGGTTGGGAAATGGGTAACATCCTGTTTCAGCACACCGCCAAAGGAACCGATCAGGTAGAAGTCCGGTATGCTGTCCAGCTCGGCGGCAATGCGTTTCCCCTTGAATTGCGGAGGCGGTAGCTCGCAGTCGGAAGCCTCGTTACCGCAGGCTAGGCCGAAGCCTTCCCGGAAATAAGGCGCGATGATCGCTACCTGATCGTTCCGTGCGGCGAAGGTGCGATCGAACGGAACATGCATCATCAGGTCGCAGGCCTGAAAGCCCAGCAGCCCTCCCTTCCAGACGGCGTTGCGCAGATCATCGTCGACGCTTTCGTCCGCGATCAACTCGGCTGCATCCAGCCGGACGCCCAGCTTTTGCGCAAATGCTGCGGCAAGATCGACATCGATACCCGCCAGCTTGCCATCGCGGCGCCAGGACCAGGGGCGGTTGTCCTTGTAGACCGCGACCCGAAGAACCCCAAGTTCCTTGACCTTGCCGAGCGGTGCAGCATCTGTTTGCGCCGAAAATGCTGCGGTGAGGGCCAGCGTGCCCAGACCGCCAAGAATGTCGCGCCGCGTACGCATCCTATTCCTGATGCTTGGTTTCTAGCCAGCTGCGGATTGCCCAGCCAGTCTTCTGGCCGAGCACCTCTCCCATCGGCGGCATGTAGACCTTGCCGTCATGGGAGGAGCCGTGCTGATAACGCTGGATATACCATTCGTCGCCGCTGTCACCCAGCTCGAGATAGCGAAGGTCCGGAGCAATGCCGCCGGACTCCGCGTCAAGTCCATGACAACGCGCGCAATTTTGCCCGTATGCGGACTCGCCAATCTTAACCGCCGTAGCATTGCCGCGATAGGGATTATGCTGCAGCCAGGTCTCGCCGATATCCGGAAGGCCAGAGGTATCGACAGCCTGTGGCGTTACATTGCCATGCGCCAGCAAGGCAGTGGATGCCCCTGCAATGGCGATCGCCGCGGCGCCGATCAGCGCCCATTTTTCGTAGATTGCCTTCATGTCCTCACCCATTCACTCAACGCTATGACGAAGAGTGTACGGAAGCGGCTGACGCCTCCCCATTGGTCTTTGGTACAATGCCTGGGAAAATCGCCGCCAGCTAGATGATCTACGTAGGAAGGCTCCGCTGTCAGGAGAGGATATGCACAGGATTGCCGCCGCCGCTCTGGCATTACTTACGCCTGCTGTCGCGGGTGCCGAAACACTCTACGTCTCGAATGAGCGTGGCAACAGCGTCAGCGTGATCGACGCGGTGGTCGGCAAGGTCGTTGCGACCTGGCCGACAGGCGGCCGCCCCCGCGGCATCACGCTCTCGAAGGACGGACGCTACATCTATCTTTGCGCCAGCGCTGACCACGCGGTTCAGGTCATCGATCGCGCGACGGGGAAACTTGTTGCGGAGCTGCCGTCTGGTCAGGATCCCGAACAATTCTTTCTGTCTGTCGACGGCAAGACCCTCTTTGTGGCCAATGAGGATGATGCTGCGCTTACGGCGGTTGATCTCGCATCCCGGACCGTCGCCTTTCAGGTCGATGTCGGCGGTGAGCCGGAAGGAGTCGCGCAAAGTCCTGACGGCAAATGGGTGGTCGTCACCTCCGAAGAGGATAATCTCATAAGCTGGATAGATGTCGCGGCCAGACGGGTCGCGGATTCAACGCCGACCGATATGCGCCCAAGGCATGTCGAGTTCACGGCGGACGGCAAGCAATTGTGGATCTCGGCCGAAGTGAGCGGGACGGTGCAGATCGCGGATGTCGCGACGCACAAGATCGTCGCCACGCTCAACTTCCAGATCCCCGGCGTCAGTTCATACCGTATCTTGCCATGTGGCATCCGCTTTACCCCGGATGGCAAAACGGCGGTCATCGCGCTCGGCCGCGCCGATCATATCGCGCTCATTGACGTCGCGACGCAAAAGGTCCGCGCCTATGTGCCGGTTGGCAAGCGCGTATGGCATCTTGCAATCAGCGACGATGGAAGCCGTGCCTATACTGCCGATGGTCTTTCGGACAGTGTTTCGGTGGTTGATCTAGCGACCGCCACAGTCGTTGACACGATCAAGGTCGGCTCAAATCCTTGGGGAATAGTCGTCGCCCGCTGATTTACAGCCGACCTTTGGTACAAGAACCAAAGTCCAATTTCGGAAGTGTTGTCTCCAACCCAGTCTGTTCTCGCTCGCCCGTATGGGCGGTAGAGAACGGGAGGATGAGATGGCACGAAGCATTTGCTTTCGAAGCGCCGCGATGGCGTTCGCTCTGGCGGTAAGCGCAACTCCGGCAATGGCCGGTACGACCACCGAGCTGCTCAAGAGACTGCATGAAAAGGGGATTCTCAACGACGAGGAATATGATGCGCTTCTGAAGGAAGATGCGGCGCAGCCGGCCGCAAGTGCCGGTGCGGAGGCTTCCTGGATCGACGACAAGCGGCTGGTCCGCGCGAGCGAGAGCGGGGTCGGCTTTGAAGTAGCGGGTGTGACGGTAAAAATGTCGGGCTCCGTCAACGGTTTCTACGTTCATGACAATGGCGACACCCCAAGTGCGACGACCACTGTCGTCGGCGGCGTTGCGGCCGTGGGCGGCAAAAGCGCGGCGATCCGCAACGGGTTGCTGCCAGGCTTCCTCAAATTCGATATCACAACGACCCAGGGCGGCTGGGACGTCGGCGCCCATTTCGGCATGTATCCAGGGATCAACAGCGCTGCCTGGGGTACGCTCGGCGCCAACAATGGCGGACAGCCGACCGCACTTGCGACCGCCGGCATCGATTTCCGTCAGACCTATCTGACCTTCGGTCGCAAGGGCTTCGGAGAGGTCAAGATCGGCCGTGACATCGGACTGTTCGCATCCGAGCAGATCCTCAACGATATCACGCTCTTGTCTTCCGGATCTCCAGGCGGAAATGTTGCACCGGGCAACACGACGCTCGGCCGGATTGGCGTCGGCTATATCTATACCGACTTCCAGCCGCAGATCACTTACACGACCCCGGCCCTCGGCGGCTTCAGCGCCAGCATCGGCGTCTTCCAGCCGCTCAGTTCCTTGACCGGCGGGGCCGAGGTCAACAGCTCGACCGGTTATCAGGCCAAGCTGGTCTATGATGGCAAGTTCGGCAGTGTCGGCACGCGCCTGTGGCTCGCGGGCACCACCCAGAAGCATAAGGTGGTCGGCGGGCCGAACTATACGGGAAGCGGCTTCGATACCGGCGCCAAGGTTACGGTTGGGCCGGTGACGCTGGTCGGCACCTATTACAACGCCTCAGGTCTCGGCACGACCGTGCTTAACTTGTTCGACTCCGACGGTCTTGGCAACAAGCGCGACAGCGACGGCTTCTATCTGCAGGGCCTCGCCACTTTCGGGAAATTCTCATTCGGGGGCAGCTATGGCGAGAGCAATCTGCACTTCGCCAACTCCGCCGATGCGCTCGCCAATCCGGCATTGGTCAAGAAGAACAGCAGCTGGGTCGGTCAGCTTCGCTATGGCCTGAACGGCTGGGTGACGCTGCTCGGTGAATATGTGGCGACCACCTCCAACGCGCACAACGGCAACGAAGCGCAATCCGATACGGTAGCGGCAGGCGCGATTCTCTTCTTCTAGTTTTCCGATGCCTCAGCCGAAAGGCCAATGGCTGCGCGCGAAGGCGGTATCTAACCCAATAGATACCGCCTTTTACCGTTCAAGGTTGGCGGAGGGGAGGATAGGGAAATGCGCGTCATCCAGTGGCTACCGCTTTGCGCGGCTCTGTTGCCCGTTCAGGCCATGGCTGCCGACGAGGCCGCCCCTGTGCCGGACGACATCATCGTGCTCGGCAAGGGCCTGCCGCTGTCGCCCGGCACGCCGGCCTATGGTTCCGTGGTGATCGGCAGGGAGCGTCTCGATAACAGCGCTTCCGGCCGCATCGAGAATATCCTGACCGAGATCGCCGGCTTCCAGCAGTTCCGCCGTTCGGACAGTCGTTCCGCCAATCCGTCTGCACAGGGCGCGACGCTGCGGGCCCTGGGCGGCAACGCGTCGAGCCGGACGCTGGTTTTGCTCGATGGCGTACCGATGGCCGATCCCTTCTTTGGCTACATCCCGTTCAGCGCGTTGGTGCCCGAACGGCTTGCGCTTGTTCGCGTTACCCGCGGCGGGGGTAGCGGCGCATTCGGGGCGGGGGCAGTTGCAGGCACAATCGAATTGGCCAGTGCTGGACGGGACGCGTTGCCAACTTTCGCCAGTCACGCCTTTTACGGCAGCCGTGATTCAACTGAGTTGTCCGCAAGCCTTTCGCCTTATGTGGGGAGCGGCTTCGTGTCCCTTTCCGGCCGCTGGGATCGGGGCGACGGTTTTCAAACCACGCCCGCGTCTCAACGCAACGCGGCGACCGTCCCGGCCGCCTATGACGGCTGGTCGATCAATCTGCGCACCGTCACGCCGTTATCCCGCGATGCCGAACTCCAGTTCCGCGCGATGATCTTCGACGATGACCGCACGCTTCGTTTTCGCGGCGCCGACAGTAGCAGTGAAGGCCAGGATGCCAGCCTTCGCCTGATCAGCCGCGGCTCTTGGCAGATTGACGCGCTGGCCTATGCCCAGCTGCGTAATTTCTCGAACATCGTCATCAGTTCGGCGACCTTCAAAAAGTCGCTCAATCAGCGCAAGACGCCCTCGCAGGGCTTTGGAGGCAAGATCGAGCTTCGACCACCAGTCGGCGACGATCATGTGCTGAAGCTCGGCGCCGATCTCCGCCTCGCCTCGGGCACCATGTACGAGACCGCCTTTAATGCCACCACCCAAGCCGTGACCGCGCGGCGCAGGGCCGGAGGCGATCAGAGCAGCCTTGGCTTCTTTGCGGAAGATGACTGGACGATCGGCTTGCTGGTGCTCACCGGCGGGGTCCGTGCCGACCGTTGGTCGATCCGCAACGGTAATTTCCTGACCAGCAATGCCTCAGGCACACAGCGCACGATCACCAACTATGCGGATCGCAGCGACTGGCAGTTTTCCGGAAGAGCAGGGGCGCTCATGCATCTGAGCGATGGCCTAGCGTTGCGGGCGGCCGGCTACACCGGCTTCCGGCTGCCAACGCTCAACGAACTCTACCGGCCCTTCGTGGTATTTCCGATCACCATCCAGGCCAACGCGGCCCTGACACCTGAAAAGCTGAAGGGGGTGGAGGCCGGCTTCGATCTCACACCCTCGCCAGCAGTCACGCTCAGCGCGACGCTCTTCTACAACCGCCTCAACGATGGGATCGCCAATGTGACGATCGGCACCAATCTGCGTCAGCGCCGCAATGTTGACGCCATCGTTGCCAAGGGGATCGAGCTGACTGCAAGCGCCCGCGCGGGAGATGTGTCGATCGATGCATCCTATGCCTATAGCGACAGCAGCGTGCATGCGGCCGGCCTCGCGTTCGACGGCCTGGGGCCCGCGCAGAGCCCCCGCCATGCTGCAAGTGCGACTCTGGGATGGTCGCCCGTATCCGGCCCCTCACTGGCGGCGACGCTGCACTATGTTTCCGGCCAGTATGAGGATGATCTGCAGACCGACCGCCTTCGCCGCGCCGTCACGCTCGATGCCGTCGCCAACCTGCCGCTAGGACACGGCATCACCGTGTCCGCGCGCACCGAGAACCTGTTCGATGCAAGGGTCGTGACGCGCAATGTCGGCGGCTCGATTGACCTTGGTACGCCGAGAACCCTGTGGATCGGCGTAAAATACGCCCGGTGAGCCAGTTCGGCATTCAACCAAAGTCGTATGGCCCGCATCCCTAGCCACCCTAAACTTCCAACCAATGAGACATGGCACGGTCATGATATGCAGGGGAGCATTGGCGGCAGGGTGCTTGATCCTTCCCATGGCGCTTTTCGCGCAACAGGAGACCGAACGCGCCACGATCGTCGTGACGGCGCCGGGCGGCGCGGTCGATAGCGATGACGCGCTGAAGCTTTCGGCAGACGAAATCGACCGCGCGGGAACACCGGATCTGCTGGCCGAGCTCGTGCGATCCATGGCGGGCGTGACCTTGCAGGAAGCGCAGGGTAATCCCTGGGAGCCCAACCTTGTCTACCGCGGCTTCATCGCCTCGCCCTTGCAAGGGCAGGCGCAGGGGTTGGCCGTCTATCTCGATGGTGCGCGTTTCAACCAGCCCTTCGGCGATAGCGTGCAGTTCGATCTCATCCCCGAGGCCGCTATCAAATCGCTGTCGGTGCTCGATGCGAGTCCGATCTACGGGCTGAACGCGCTCGGCGGCGCGATCGTGCTCGAGACGAAGACTGGGCTTAGCGACCCGGGCCTAGAGGCAAGCGGTGCCGGTGGCCGCTTCGGCACCCTCGAAACCAGCCTGTCCGGCGGGTTTGCGGCGGGCGATTTCAATGTCTTCGCAGCGTTTCAGTAT
>Ga0207706_10006864_pt1 | contig 10524 bp, 6 predicted proteins | sample KBSC53metaG_FD_184318 | JGI IMG/M metagenome (GOLD analysis project Ga0207706, IMG submission 184318) | Corn rhizosphere microbial communities from Kellogg Biological Station, Michigan, USA - KBS C5-3 metaG (SPAdes) (version 2) | ecosystem: Host-associated > Plants > Roots > Rhizosphere > Soil ... | reverse complement strand
GTTCGATGCCGGTATTGACCTTGCCCCAGCTCGCCGCTTCCTGCAGCGTCGATGACGAGCAGGCGCCGTCGCGCACGTCGGCGACCGTGATCTGCACCGCATATTTGTGCACTTCCACATCGTGGCCGAGGATTTCGGCGCAGACGACCGTGTCCTGGACGAAATTCTTGGGCACGCCGCCGCCGATCATCAGCAGGCCGGTGACGCCCGCTTTGATCTTGATATCGGTCAGCTCGCGGAAGTCCGCGATCGAGTCGATAGTGAGGTAGGGCTTGCCCGCCTTCATCGAATCGACCTGATGCTTGACCAGGCCGAAGCCGGCCGAGCTATCGGTGAAGGCCGGGCAGAAGATCGGCACGTCATGTTCGTAGGCGAGCTTGACCAGGCTGTTTTCCTTCTTGCCGTGCTCAACCAGATATTTGCCCATCTCCCGGATGAAGGCGCGCGAGGAATAGGCCTTGGGCTCCAGCGTCTCGGCAATCTCGAAGATCGTGTGATCGACGTGCTGAAGCTCTTCCTCATCGATATAAGTGTCGTAGATGCGATCGATCAACAGCGAGCGCAGCGTATCATCATCAGGAATTTCAAGTGCTTGGTAGTGCTTGTGGCCAAGCCCTTCGAAGAAATCCATATCAACGATCGACGCGCCCGTAGCAATGATGCCGTCGACCATGTTGGAGCGCACCAGCTCGGCATAGGCATCCATGCAGCCGCCGGCCGAGGTAGAACCCGCGATCACAAGGAAGATGGTGCAATCCTTGTCCGCCAGCATCTGGTTGTAGATGCCGGTCGCGCGCGCAAGGTCGCGGCTCGTGAAGCTCATCTTGCCCATCGAGTCGATGATCGGGCGCGCATCGAAGCTCTTGATGTCGATATGCTCGACAGTGGTAGAGAGCAGCTCGGCCTTGCGCGTGTCGTTGATCTGCGGGTCGTTCATGGGAAGGCTCCCGATTGCAATGTGCCGGCGTCGTTAATGGGGACGCGGAAACCCGAAAGCGAAAGCCGGGCGGGGTGAGCCGCCCGGCCTTCCAATCTCAATCAGCCGGGGCTGTTACAGCTTGAAGACGTTCGAGGGAACCGCGTCGACTGGAAAGGACTCAAGATAGGCGCTGGCCATCGGCTCGTCGTCCATCACCACCGTCTCACCCGCGGTGAAGCCGTTGAAGCCGGTCCGCATCGCGCTGCCATAGGCGCCGAGCATGCCGATCTCGATATAGTCGCCGGGCTGAACGTCGGCAGGCAGCATAAACGGCCCCGCCATATGGTCGATGTCGTCGCAGGTCGGCCCGTAGAAGCTGAATGGCATCAGCTTCGTGTCCGATCCGCCTTCGCGGACCAGCTCGACCGGAAAGCGCCAGCCGACATGCGCCGCATCGAACAGCGCGCCATAGGCGCCATCATTGATGTAGAGTTGATCGCCGCGCCGCCGCTCCACGCGCACCAGCAAGCTCGCATACTCCGCGCAGAGCGCGCGCCCCGGTTCAGCCCAAAGCTCAGCGGAATAGCTGATCGGAAGCGCCTCGAACGCGGCGTGAATCGCATCGAAATATGCTTCGAGCGGCGCCGGTTCCATACCCGGATAGATGGATGGGAAGCCGCCGCCTACGTCAATCACGTCAACGGTGACCGCCGCTTCGACGATCGCGTTACGCACGCGGCCCAGCGCCTGGACATAGGCCGAAGGCGACATGGTCTGGCTACCGACATGAAAGCAGATGCCGAGCGCATCCGCCGCCTGACGAGCCGCGAACAGCAGAGCCTTGGTTTCATCCGGCGCAGCGCCGAACTTGGCACCCAGGCTGAGCTTGGCATGGTCGTTGGCAACGCGCAGCCGCACGCAGAGCGTGAGGTCGCTCGCGTCGTTGGTTGCCCGCATGATCTTCTCGAGCTCCTCGAGCGAGTCGAGCGAGAAGGTGCGCACGCCATGGACAAAATAGGCCTCGCGGATCGCTTCTTCGGCCTTGACGGGATGCATGAAGCAGAGCGTTGCTTCCGGCGCGGTGTTCGCCACGAGCCGCACCTCAGCGATCGAGGCCACGTCGAAATGCGTAATATCGCTTTCCCACAAGAGCTTTATCAGCTCCGGCGAGGGGTTCGCTTTGACCGCATAAAGCGACTGGCCCTTGAACTTCTCCACGAAGAAGCGGGCAGCGCGCCGTGCGGCGTGCGGGCGAATGAGCGTGACCGGCTGGACCGGTCGCTTCTCGGCGATTTCAAGGCTGCTGAGAGCCTTGACGGGGATGGCCGCTAGCCCCAGCGCGCTATGATGCTTGTGCAATTCAAGGGACCTCCAATGCCGCGGGCGAACCCACGGTCTACAGTTCGAAAATCACTGCCTTGCGGTGGAAGTCCCATGGGGCAGCGGACGGGCTACATAGGGTTGAGGGTCCCCCCTGTAAAGTTGCAATCGCACCACAATTTTGGACGTTCCAAAAAGTCAGGATAAAGCGTGGAAAATCAGGGTCATAACGAAAACAAAACGGTGTCGCGCGAGGGTGTTTTGGCCGCATTCCGGCGGCTGGAGGGTATCGTCGTCCGCACTCCTCTGCTTCCCGTGCCAGAGGCTGAAGGGCGCCTGTGGATAAAATGCGAATCGTTACAGCTTGGCGGAGCCTTCAAATTCCGCGGCGCCTATAACCGGCTGGCGCGAATGACGGCGGATCAGCGGCAAGCCGGTGTCGTTGCCTTCTCCTCCGGCAATCATGCCCAAGGCGTGGCTCGCGCCGCGAAGTTGCTCGGCCTGCCGGCAGTGATTGTGATGCCGGCCGATGCGCCTGCGGTGAAGCTGGAAGGCACGCGCGCGCTTGGTGCGGAGATTGTCCATTACGATCGGGCAACCGAGAGTCGGGAGGCGATCGCGGCGGCCCTGGCGGCCGAGCGCGGTGCGGTGCTGGTGCCGTCTTTCGACGATGCCGACGTGATCGAGGGGCAGGGCACGGCCGGTCTGGAAATCCTGGAGCAGCTGGGGGCTCCTCCCGCGAGGGTGGTGACCCCCTGTGGCGGCGGTGGCCTGGCCAGCGGCTTGGCGCTGGCCCTACCCGCGACCGAGGTCGTCGTCGCCGAGCCCGAGGGTTGGGACGATATGGGCCGCTCGCTGGTATTAGGCTACATCGTCGAAGTCCCCAGCGACGCGCCGTTCACCTCATGCGATGCGCTTCAGACAAGACGGGTCGCCGACCTAACCTTTGGAACGCTGCGCGCGGCCGGCGCGCGGGGCGTCGCAGTAAGCGAGGCGGAAGTGCATGCGGCGATGCGCTATGCCTTCGGCCTTGGCCTCGTGGTCGAGCCGGGTGGGGCGGTTGCTATGGCATCCTGGCTGGCGCGAAAGCTGCCGCCGATCGATGGCGATACCGTGATCGTCTGTTCGGGTTCTAACGTGGATCCGGCCGCATTTGCGCGGGTATTGACCGAGCAATAGATCGGCGATCGATCCGACTCTTTCTAACAGGGCCCTCTATTGAAGAGGGCTTAAAGCACCATGAGGTCTGGGACCATCCACGGGAGAGAGGCATGAGCGGCAGAATCGGGGTCGGTATCGGCGGCTGGACGTTTGAGCCATGGCGCGGAGCATTTTATCCGGAAGGCTGGCCGAAGGCGCGCGAGCTGGAATATGCTTCCACCCACGTCACCGCGATTGAGATCAACGGTACCTTCTATTCGACCCAAAAGCCCGCCACCTGGGCGGACTGGGCCAAACGTACGCCGGAGGATTTTCTCTTTTCGGTCAAAGCATCGCGCTTTTGCACCAACCGCCGCGTCCTGTGCGAGGGCGCAGAATCGATCGACAAGTTCGTCAACCAGGGGATTGCTGAGCTCGGCCCCAAGCTAGGGCCTATTTTGTGGCAATTCGCCGCGACCAAGCAGTTCGATCCGGATGATTTCGGCGGCTTCCTCGAAATGCTGCCCAGAAGCGTCACCGGGGTGCCGCTTCGCCATGCGATCGAACCGCGTCACGAAAGCTTCCGTAGCCCGGCGCTGGTCGAGCTAGCCCGCAAGGCCAATGTCGCAATCGTCTTTGCCGACGCTGACAAATATCCGCAATTCGCGGATTTGACGGCCGACTTCACCTATGCCCGCCTGCAGAATGCGCGTGAAGAAGAACCGACGGGCTACTCATCCGCAGAGCTGGACCGGTGGGCGGAGACGACGAAGGCGTGGGCTGCGGGTCAGGCTCCCGAAGGTTATACCTATATTGACCCGCCCGCATCCAGCGTGGGCAAAGCACGCGACGCTTTCGTGTTCATGATCAACGGCGCCAAGGTCCGCGCACCTGCGGCGGCAATGGAGTTGATAAAGAGGTTAGGGAGGCAGTGAGGGGCCGTCCGTCGTTCAACACAATGAAGGCAGATGGCTCTGACTCTATGGCGCCTTGCGCTCATCAGGCCCGCGCCACACATGGCCTTCATGCGCACCGTATCCGACGACGTAGCGGTCAGGCTCTACCATCTGGATGAAGAGGGTGGGGCGGCGACGACCATCCTTTACGGCACCCTGGCCGAAGCGCTGGCTGCGGCCGCCACCCAGCCGGAAGACATACAAGCCGGCCTTTTCCTTCAAACGGGCAACGACGTGATTGCCTATCTCGATTTCCTGGAAGGCTGAGCCGGCTTTCGAGAAAGCTGTGTCGCGCGCGCAACTCTACTGTCACGAACGTGCCACAATCGCTTCCTAGGCGCGCGGCTGGGCACGGATCAGACAAGGCCGGCCCGAACAAAGCGAGAGGAAAGGCAAACCTCCGGGCAGCCGGCGCGTCCGCGCCATGGGCCTGCAAATATTCGCAAGGGGATCTTCGTTGACCTTCATTACCAGGAAGTCCGCGTTCGCGCTTGGCGCATCGCTGGGCGCTTTGTTGTGCGCCACCGCCGCGTTCGCGCAGGATAACGCCTCCGCCTCTACCGCGTCATCGGGCGATGGCGTCGAAGAAATCACGGTCACCGCGCAGCGCCGTTCAGAAAACCTGGAGAAGGTACCGCTTTCAGTCGCCGTGCTTAGCGGTACAGAGCAGCGGACGTTCACCGCCGGCGGCGACGATACGCTGCTGAGCCTGTCGGGTCGCGTGCCCAGCCTGTACGTCGAGTCCACTACGGGCCGCATCTTCCCGCGTTTCTATATTCGCGGGCTCGGTAATATCGACTTCTACCTCGGCGCGTCGCAGCCGGTGTCGATCATCCAGGATGACGTCGTGCTTGAGCACGTTGTTCTCAAATCCAACCCGGTATTCGACGTGAGCCAGGTCGAAGTGCTGCGCGGCCCGCAGGGGTCGCTGTTCGGCCGCAATACAACAGCCGGCATCATCAAGTTTGATACCGCCAAGCCAACGCAAACGCTGCAGGGGCAAGCTCAGGCCAGCTATGGCAGCTACAACACGATCACTTTTGACGGTGGCGTCGGCGGCCCGATCGTGGCGGACAAAATCGCGTTCCGCCTCTCCGCACTTTATCAACATCGCGACGATTGGGTGGACAACACGTTCGCCGGACCGAGTGATGACGGCACGATCACGCCCAAGAAGAACGCGATGGGCGGCTTCGACGAGCGCGATGTGCGTCTGCAGTTGCTCTTCACGCCGACCGACAATCTGTCGGTGCTGCTCTCGGGCCATGCGCGCGATTATGACGGCACAGCCACCTTATTCGAGCGCGGCCATATCAAGCTGGGTTCCAACCAGCCCGTTGGCCGGCGCGACCAGGTTGCTTACGATGAGGCGCAGAACAACCCACAGGCCTATAATACCTACGGCGCGTCCGCTCATGTCGCCTATGATTTTGGTTTCGCAACGCTGACTTCCATCACGGCTTATGAAACCACCTCGGGCTATAGCCGCGGCGACACGGACGGTGGTGCGGCCGCCAACTTTCCGTTCAAAGGCGTGCCCAACGGCTTCGGAGAATCGATGGGCCGCGTGCGCGATCTCGATCAGTGGACGCAGGAAGTCCGTCTCGCCAGCAATGGCGAGAACCGGTTCAAGTGGCAGGTCGGTGGCATTTATTTCGACAATCGCGACATCACCGAATTCTACCAGCGCGCTTATTTCCTCACGAACGCGGCCCACAATCCGAACAACTGGGTACGCCTGCACGACGTCAACACATCGTGGGGTATCTTTGGCCAGGCGAGCTATCAAATCACGCCCGACCTGACGATTACGGCTGGTGCCCGTGAGACCAAAGACAGCAAGAGCACGCGCTTGCTCAAGACGGCGGATACTATCGCGGGCGCGGTCACTTATACGGGTCGTCGCTATGTCCGGCTGTCGGACACGCAGCCGAGCTGGGACGTGAGCCTGTTATATCAGGCGACGCCGGACCTCAGCCTTTATGCGCGAGTTGCCAAGGGGTTCCGCGGCCCGACCATTCAGGGCCGTTCAGCGGTATTCAATTCCGACTTCACGACGGCCAATTCGGAAAAGAACCTTTCATGGGAAGCGGGCTTCAAGAGCAGTCTGTGGGATAATCGCCTGCGCCTGAACGCGACGGCCTTCGCGTACACCGTCAAGGACATTCAGCTGAACGGTAACGACAGCAACGGCAACGGCGTGCTGTTCAACGCTGACAAGGCCAAGGCTTATGGCCTAGAGGCCGATGCCGAGCTGCGTCCGGTGCGCAACCTGTCGCTGACGGCTGGCGCGAGCTATCTGCATAGCCGCATCCACGACAAGAATGTCTACGCGCAGGTCTGCGCCTTGAACGCGCAGATCGTTTGCACCGTGGGAAACCCCGTTATCACCCGCACGGTGTTCGGCCAGAACGCTTATTTCGCGCAGATCAACGGCAATCCGCTGCCTAATGCGCCGAAGTACAATTTGAACTTCGCGGGCCGGTACGACCTGCCGATCAGCGACGGCGGCAAGCTGTTCGTGGCGACGGACTGGAACGTGCAGGGTTATACCAGCTACGTCTTGTACAAGACCAAGGAGTTCACCTCGAACGGCAACTTCGAAGGCGGTGCCAAGCTGGGGTACAGTGGCGGCAACGGCAAATATGAAGTCGCCGTGTTCGTTCGCAACATAACGAATGAGAAGAACCTGAAGGGTGTTATCGAGAACTACATGGCTGCGGTCTACAATGACCCGCGGATCATCGGACTATCGGTTTCCGGCAAGTTCTGATCCGGCCGATCAGTAAGATTGAAGGGCTCGGCTGCCGCCGCGGCCGGGCCCCTTTATGCCTATCCGGCGATATGAGCGGACCACTCGGCAAAGTTCTGCCAGGCCGCTGTCTGCGCGATCGGTGCGCGCAACAGGATCGAGATCGTCATTACGGCGGCGCCGATGAGCCAGGCAGGATGCGGCCTGCCGCGCTGGCGCCAGTCGTAGATCATCCCTGCGACCAAAAAGATCTCCAAAATGATGTGAGGCAGCACGATAGCAGCCAACGGTGCGGGGGGGCGCATCCCCGGGCGCAGGCCGGGGCCAATGCCCGCAGTCAGCATGAAACCGATCCGGCCCATGGCGGCTTGGAGCAGCGCCACGGTCGCTACCATGATGTAGCGCTTGTGTGTTTCCGGCCGACTGATGTTCGCGATGGCCGCGGCGAAAAAGCCAGCGAACAACAAAATGGCGGTGACAGGCACAATGAAGAAGATTCGGCCCGCTGCCGCTTCGGGTGTGCCGAGGCGTAAATTCAGGCCCTGGATCGCGGTCGCCAGCCCTATCACGACCATTGCGCTTGCAAGGGCGATCCCTGCCAATCCCCAGGCGCGGTGATGGGCATGTTGTCGATGCGCAATCAGCCACGTCTGTGAGATTAACAGCGCGGTCCAGGCCGTAAACAATGCGGCATGGATGTGGACAAGTGGCGTACCAACGAAGGTGCCGGCGGGAAGCTGAAGCCAATAAGTGGGCGCAAAGGCGCCAAAAGCGAACACCGCTATCGCCGTGGCCATGTAGAAATAGAAGAAGCGGCGCGTGCCCGAATGCACAGCGCTGGCAGCGATGGTCGCCATGATATCCCCCTTGCAACAGCAAGCAGGCCCGGCCCCATTTCCCCCTGAAGCGCAGCCAGGTCAGGACGATGGTTTTAGCTCAATTTGTTCGAATGGGCGAGTCATCTCCATCGCTGGTAAGAGTATCTTCGGCGAACAATTGAGCGGTTCCTGTTCATTTGGACGAGCCCGCCCAACCTGGGGGTTAAAGAGGAGAACTCGGCTCGACGATCAATACCCGGTTGCGCCTCCCGGATTGTTGCTGAAAGGTTACATGGCGGGCCTGAACTGGCGGGTCAGGCGAGCCGACAACGGCGAGCGCTTGGCAAACTCCGGCAAAGTTGCGACCTGCGCTCCAACATCTCGGCGGCAAACGACCGAAGGCGCGCGGATGAGGATGCGGCGCTCCTAGGGGATCATGCATCATGACATTTCAGACCAAGTCCAACCACGCGCGTCGTTTGCTTTGCGGCTGCGCGACCCTCGCATTCTTTCTGGCCGCGGTCCCTGCGCACGCTCAGGCGACCGGCGCACCCGAGGCAGCGCCCGCTGCTGAGGATAGCGGCGACATCGTCGTCACGGCATCGCGCCGTCAGGAGAATGCCAAGGACGTGCCGGTTGCGGTCACCGCGCTCACCGGCGAGAAGCTGGATGTGCTGAACTCCAGCGGTCTCGACATTCGCTTCCTATCGTCGCGCACGCCCAGCCTGCAGATCGAAAGCTCGTTCGGCCGGACCTTCCCGCGTTTCTATATCCGGGGCCTCGGCAATACCGATTTCGATCCCAACGCTGCGCAGCCAGTCTCCGTTGTCTATGACGACGTCGCGCTTGAAAGCCCGATGCTCAAGTCCTTCCCCGTCTTCGACCTGCAAAGCGTCGAGGTGATGCGCGGCCCACAGGGCACGCTGTTCGGCCGCAATACGCCGGCGGGTGTGGTGAAGCTGGATTCGGCCAAACCAGGCAGCACGTTCAACGGCTACGGCTCGGTCGAGTGGGGAAGTTACAACACCGTCAATGCCGAAGGCGCGGTGGGCGGACCGTTGGGCGGGGGCTTCGAGGCGCGCATCTCCGGTTTGCTGCAGCGGCGTGACGATTGGGTCCACAACACTGCCGCTAGCGGCGTCGCCGACAAGGACCTTGAAGGCTATCGCGATATCGCCGGCCGCGTCCAACTCGGCTACACTTCAGGCGATTTCCACGCCTTGCTCAATGTCCATGCGCGCGATCTGAACGGTTCGCCCCGCATCTTCCGGGCCGGCTTGTTCAAGCAGGGTAGCAACCAGTTCAACACGGGCTTTTCCAAGGACGAGGTCGCGCTCGACGGCTATACGAGCCAGAGCCTGAAGCAGTGGGGCGCCAACCTCCATCTCGATTATCGAGTACCGGGGTTGGGTACCTTCTACTCGATCACTGCTTATGAGCATGCCAAGGTCGAAAGCACGGGCGATATCGACGGCGGAGACACCTATACCTTCCCACCGCTGGCGTTGAACGAGGCCTTGTTCCCGAGCAGCACCGGCGGCCTTACGAAGCCGAGCGAGTTCAGCCAGGAGTTGCGCTTCGCATCGGACGAGATGGGCAATTTCCGGTTCCAGGCCGGCGCTTATTATTTCCACCAGCGGCTGCGGTACCACGAATATGATTATGCCTTCCCTTACACGACGCGGGCAGCCAATCTCGATCAGGATCTCGCGCATAACGACTTGAACGAGAATTACGGGGTTTTCGCATCGGGCGAATACAAGCTCGATAAGCTCACCTTGCGCGCGGGCCTGCGCTATTCACATGACCACAAGGATGATTTCGTCAGCGGTTATGCGCCGTCCTTCGCCTTGTCTGACACGCTGCCCACGCGCGCCAAGATCAGCGGCTCCGACGTTACCTGGGACGCGAGCGCCACTTATGCCGCAACGCGCGCGATCAACTTCTATGCGCGCGTCGCGACTGGTTATCAGGGGCCAGCGATCCAGGATCGCGTGACCTTCGGCAGCTTCCAGAATACCGCGCCCAAGCAGACCACGATCTCGGCTGAAGGCGGGATCAAGGGGCAAACGCTGGATCGCCGGCTGAACTTTGCCCTCGACGTTTATTGGAACCGCACCAAGAACCTGCAAATCACGGCCGTTGGGGGCGCCACCAACTCTGCGCGACTGCTGAGTGCGGATCACGTGCTTGGGCACGGCGTCGAGGCGGAGCTGGAGGCGCGGCCGCTGCCCAACCTCACCTTCACCGCGAGCGGCAGCTACAACTTCACCAAGATCAAGGATCCGAACCTGGTTGTCGGTGTATGCGGTGCGCTCTGCACTGTCGTCGATCCGGAAACGACGGTGAACGGCGCGACCGTAGCGTTCATCAACGGCAACCCCTTGCCGCAGGCGCCGCGTTATGTGGGCAACCTCACCCTGCGCTATGGCATCCCACTCGCCAATGGCGACGAAATTTTCGCGATCACCGACTGGGCCTATCGGAGCAAGATCAACTACTTCCTTTACGAAGCGAAGGAGTTTCGCGGTCGGGCGCTGACGGAAGGCGGCCTGAAGGTCGGCTACCAGATGCACAATGGTATTGAAGTGGCGGTGTTCGCCCGCAACATCCTCAACC
>Ga0207706_10006862_pt1 | contig 10527 bp, 11 predicted proteins | sample KBSC53metaG_FD_184318 | JGI IMG/M metagenome (GOLD analysis project Ga0207706, IMG submission 184318) | Corn rhizosphere microbial communities from Kellogg Biological Station, Michigan, USA - KBS C5-3 metaG (SPAdes) (version 2) | ecosystem: Host-associated > Plants > Roots > Rhizosphere > Soil ... | reverse complement strand
CCAATGGCGCTGACACTGTTCGCGCCTCCGCTGGTTGGCGGCTGCTAGATCTCGAGCACGATCGTGACCGGCCCGTCGTTGACCAGCTCGACCGCCATGCGCTCGCCGAACGCTCCCGTCTTGACCAAAACGCCCAGGTCTCGGAGCGCCGAGCAGAACGTCTCGTAGAGCGGTTCGGCCTGTTCGCGAGGCGCTGCCTGAGAGAAGTCCGGCCTAGTTCCCCTCCCGCGTGTGGTATCGGCGAGGAGCGTGAACTGCGAGACGACCAGCGCCTCGCCGCCGACGTCGAGCAGCGAGCGGTCGAAGCGGCCCGCTTCGTCCTCTAAGATCCGCAGCCGCGCCACCCTTTCGGCCAGCCGCTGCGCCTCCGCGGCGGCGTCCCCGCGCGCCACCCCGAGCAGCACGCAGAGGCCGGGCCCGATCTCACCGACAGGCTCCTCGCGCACCGTCACGCGCGCCTTCGAGACTCGCTGCACCACGGCCTTCATGTCTGACTCGGAAATGACGATACAAGCGAGGTGGAAGCGGCCCACCTTCCCTGGCAGCACCTTGGCTCGCTACTGATCAACCGCGGTCTCCTGACCGTGGACCAGGTCAAGCAGGCGTTCGAGGAGCAGCAACTGACCGGCAAGCGCCTCGGCGAGATCGTCGTCGGGCACGGCTGGGTCGCGCCTCAGGACCTCGCCAAGGCGCTCGCGGAGCAGAACGGGCTCGAGTACGTCGATCTCTCCGAGACCGACCTCGACCTGGACGCCGCGATGCTGCTCCCCAAGGAGCTCGCGGCGCGCTACCAGGCGGTGCCCGTGCGCTTCCTCAGCGAGGACCTGCTGCTCGTGGCCGTCGCCGACCCGAGCGATGTCGGCCGGGCCGACGACCTCCGCCTTGCTCTTGGCCACAACGTGCGGCTCGCCGTCTCGGAGCCGGCCGACCTCGAACGGACGATCAAGAAGCTCTACCGCACGCAGATCGAAGTCGTCGAGAGCAACGACGAGGCGGTCGAGCTCCTGTTCGACCCGGTCACGCAGCGCGAGGACATTGCCGAGGCCGGCGACGACACCCCCGCGGTCAAGCTCGTCCACGCCACACTCGCGCAGGCAATCGAAGACGGCGCCTCGGACATCCATTTCGAGCCGGAAGAAGAAGACATGGTCGTCCGCGCGCGGATCGACGGCGTCACCCGCCCCGTCGCGCAGATCCCGAAGCAGATGCAGCTCGGCGTGATCAGCCGCCTGAAGATCATGGGCAACCTCGACATCGCCGAGCGCCGCGCGCCCCAGGACGGACGCATCTCGATCCGTTTCCACGGCAGGCCGCTCGACCTGCGCATCGCGATCATGCCGACGACACACGGCGAGCAGGTCGTGCTCCGGATCATGCACCGCGCCGTCTCGAAGCCGGACCTCGCCGAGCTGGGCATGACGGAGACGGCACGCGAGCACTTCGAGCGCGCGATTCGCCAGCCCTACGGCTGCGTGGTCGTCTGTGGGCCGACCGGCAGCGGTAAGACGACGACGCTCTATACGGCGCTGCACCTGCTCAACGACCCCGGGCACGTGATCATGACCATCGAGGACCCGGTCGAGGACCAGATCCGGGGGATCAACCACATCGAGATCTCGCCGAAGAGCGGCCTCACGTTCGCGCGCGGGTTGCGCACGATCCTCCGCTCCGATCCCGACGTGCTGCTCGTGGGCGAGATCCGCGACGAGGAGACCGCGCGGATCGCGATGCAGGCCGGCATGACCGGCCACCTGGTGCTCACGACCGTCCACGCCCACAACGCGGCGAGCGCGATCGAGCGGCTGAAGGACATGGGCGTCGAGCCGGGCCTGCTCGCGAGCTCGGTCAACTGCATCGTCTCGCAGCGGCTCGCGCGGCGGCTCTGCACCGATTGCCGCGAGGCGTACTGGCCGACCGACGAGGAGCTCGAGGTGCTCGGCCTGCTCGAGCAGAAAGGCAAGGCCTACCTGCACCGCTCGGAGGGCTGCGGCCGCTGCGGCGGTACCGGCTACCGCGGGCGGGTCGCGCTCTACGAGGTGCTGCCCGTGACCGGTGAGATCCGCGGGCTGGTCGGCGCCTCCACGGACGAGATCTTCGAGGCCGCCGTGCGCGGCGGGATGAACACGCTGCGCCAGGACGGGCTGCGGCTCTGCCTCGAGGGCGTCTCCTCGCTCGAGGAGATCCGCCGCGTGACCGGCGACCGGCTCGGCTAGTCCTAGTCCAGGTCGCGGATACGCGAGGCGTACGCGGCCTCGCCCGGCCTGAGCGAGCTCGCGAGCTTGTAGTGCCCGTTCGCCTCGTGCTCGCGGCCCTGCTTTTCCAGGCAGCGGCCGAGCGCATAGTGGGCGTAGTCGTCCACCGGCGCGAGCTCGAGCACCTTGCGGAACTCCGACTCGGCCTCCGCGTAGCGCTGGATGCGGAAGTACGCGATCCCGAGCGCCTCGCGGATCGAGGCCTTCTCCGGCTCGCGCCGCTTCGCCTTCTCGAGCGCCACCGTCGCCTGGGCCGCACGGCCAGTCTTGAGGTGCTCCCGGCCCTGCTGAAAGAGATCGAAGGTCTCGCTCATCGCCCTCTAAGTGAAGCGGACCTACGCCAGGCCGAGCGAGCGCAGCGAGAGCAGCCCGCGCAACCGCTCCGAGCGGGTCAGCGCCTGCCGCATGCCGCGCCGCAGCGCCCGCAGGTCGCGCCGCATCGCCCGGGCCGCCTCGCGGGCTCCGGTGCCCGGGGCAAAGCGCGCGGCGGTCGCATGCAGGCCGAACGCGCCCGCCTCGATCCGGAACTCGTACTCGACGAGCGCTGCGAGCTCGCGCAGCGTCGCGCTGGCCGGCACGTCCACGCCCTGGTCGAGCAGGAAATCCCGCAGCTCGCTGCGGCAGGCGCCGGCGAGGCGCCGAGGGTCGCGCGTCAGGAAGCGCGAGCCTCGACGCAGCAGCTTCGCCAGCACGAGCAGGACGAGCGCCCCTGCGAGCGCCAGGGCCAGCAGGCGCAGGATCCCCAAGTCGCGGCGGTGATGGCTGGTGGATACCGCGCCGACCGGAGCCGCCCCTAGCTGCGGGACGTCCGGCGAGGTGCGGGCTTTCGTACCGAAGCCGAGCGTGTTAGCCAGCGTGTTCCCGAACCCCTTGAAGCCGTCCTTCCCGGCCAGGACGGCGGTCGCGGCGCCGACGTCGAAGCTCGGCGACGAGGCCGAGTACGAGCCCGCGACGCCGCCGCGCCCCGGCGTCGGGTCGAACGGCACCCAGCCCCAGCCGCGGAACCAGACCTCGACCCACATGTGGGCGTCGCGGTCGGAGACGACCCACTCACCGTGGCGGTAGTTCCCGCTCGCGAACCCGACGGCGACGCGCGACGGGATCCCGAGGTAGCGGAGCATCAGCGCCATTGCTCCGGCGAAGTGCTGGCAGTAGCCACGCTTCGTGCGCGCGACGAAGTCTTCCAGGGGATTCACCCCGGCCGGCGTCTTCGGCGGATGCTGGTCGTAGACGAAGCCGCCGCCGAAGCGGAACCACTGCTCGAGCGCCACTGCGGCGGCATACGGGCTGCGGGCGCCGCCGGCCACGTCCTCTGCGAGCGCTTCCAGCCGCGCGAACGGCCTCAGCTGGTCGGCCCTGGCGAAGCGCGTCATCAGGTAGCGGCTGTAGCCCGCCCGCCCCGGGGTGCCGAAGAGCTTCGGGTACACGCCGGGCTGGACCTCGCGGTACTCCTCGTCCGGCGCGAGGATCGGGCCCGAGTAGATCGGCTTCGACGCTGCGAGCTGCGCCGGGGTCGGCTTCGGCGCGTAGCTCCAGACGTCGTAGGTGTCTCCACGCGAGAGCGGATGGTCCGCGATCGCCACGCCCGCCGGGTCGTACGAGACGCTGCCGATCGCGCTCCCCGGCGCGAAGCGGACTGGGACGCTGCCGCCCGGCAGCCGCTGGTCGCGCAGGGCCTCGATGGTCACGTGCTGTTCCTCCCAGCCGCTCTGCCGCAGCTCGCGCCGCGGGACGAGACCCTCCTGGCCGAGCGGGACCGAGGGATCGCCGAACTGCGGCGAGATCTCCTCGAACCACGTCCCGTTCTTCACGGTGTTCAGCACGGAGACGCGCCAGTAGTGCGTGTCGGGCCCGGCCTTGACGCGCATGACGGTCGTCGGCTTGCCGTGGAAGGTAAGCCCGCTGTAGCTCGAGTTCCAGACGTAGGAGACGTCGACCGGCTTGGCGGGGCTCGTATACAGGTCCCAGTGCTGCCAGTCGAGGAACGCGTGCTTGGCGAACGCGGGCGAGCTCGTCGCGGCCAGCGCAGCCAGCAGGACGAGCGTGCCCGCGGCCAGCGCGGGCCCGACGCCGCGCACGGGGCCCGGCCTCAGCACGACCGCGGTCGCGAGCACGGCGAGGAGCAGCAGGGTTCCGCGCAGCACGTCGTGCCCGGGCAGCAGCGTCCCCGGCCAGCCGACTCCGACGACGAGCGCGATCGCGGCGAGGCCGGGCCGGCGCGCGGCCACCGCCAGCGCGAAGGCGAGCGTGAACGCGAACAGCGCGACAAGGAGCACGCCGTGCATCCGCGGGTGCGTCGCCGGGTCGAACGGGATTTGGTAGTCGTAGAACTCGAGGAAGCCGCGACCGAAGCGCGAGAGCATCCGGCCGGGCAGCGCCCAGACGTGCCCGAGGCCGAACGCGATCGCGCCGGTCGCGAGCAGCGCGACGACGCAGGCCGCGATCCGCCAGCGGCGCGGCCGGACGAGCGAGGCGCCGATCGCGAGCAGGATGACGAGCGTCGCCTGCCCGGCGTCGTGCCCGCTCTCGAGGCGCATCCAGCTCCACGCGAGCAGCGGCGCCCCGAGCGCGGCGACGAGCAGGGCCCTAGGCATGGGCAACCTCCGCCTCGGCGGCGCCGAGCCGCTCGGCCAGGTCGTCGCCGTCGCGCAGGACTGCGACCACGACGCCCGCGGCCTGCAGGCGCAGCAGCTCCGGCACCGGCTTCGGCGGGGCGCCGGCGAAGCTGGTCGTATCGACGAAGACGAGCGAGACGCTGCCGCTGGAGAGCGCCCGCTCGACCAGCCGCTCGACGAGGCGTGGCGGCAGCGACGCCGTTACGACCGCGAGCTCGAGCGCCCGCGCGACGGCGCTGGCCTCGTCGGTGAGCACCGCGGCCAGCGGCGGGCCGGGCTCGGGCTCGACCGCGGCGAGCAGATCGAGCGCTTGCCGCCAGTCCCCTTCCGCCGAGCGCACGCCCTGCAGCTCCGCGTGCGCGCCGTTGACGACCAGCACCGCCCGCCGTCCGCGCCGTACGTGCGAGAGCAGCAGCGAGCCCGCCGCCCGGACCTGCACGTCGAAGCTCTCGCCGACGACCGCCTCGGGGTCGGCGTCGAGCACGACCGCCACCTCGTCACGCGGCGAGTCCTCGAGCTCCTTGACCATCAGCTGCCCCCGCCGGGCCGTCGAGCGCCAGTGCACCTTGCGCAGCGAGTCGCCGTGCTCGTAGTCGCGCACGCTGTGCAGGTCGAAGCCCGACGGCCGCCGCAGCAGCAGTCGCCGCCCGTCGTGCGAGCGGGTTCCGCTCTCGGAGAAGAGCCGGCCGAGCTGGACCAGGCGCGGGTAGACGAGCAGCGCACCGGGCGACTCGAGCGGCTGCTCGACGCGCTCGAGGCCGAACGGATCCTCGATCACCGCGACCGAGCGCTCGAACTCGTAGCGCCCGCGCGGGAGCCGCTCGAGCACGTAGCGGGCGTACCCGGTCGCGCCGACCGGCGTGGTCAGCTCGCCAAGCTTCCCGATCCGCTCGCGCAGCGTCCAGCGCGCGGGCACGAGCCGGCGTTCCGAAGCGAGCCGGACCACGACCTCGACGTCCTCGCCCTCCAGCCGCTCGCCCGAGGGCAGCGTGCGCCGGATGCTCAAAGGGCGGTTCGCGAGCGCCGTCCACAGCCAGGCGAGCAGCACCGCCACCGGCAGCCCGATTCCGACCGGGTAGAGGATCTTCGAGCCGAACGCCCAGGCGGCGAGATAGGTCGTCGCGCCCAGAGCGAGGGCGAGACGGCCGCGCCGGGTCATACCGGAACCGGTGTGTGCTCGAGCGTCTCGCGGACGAGCTGGCCGCCCGTCAGACCGGCTGCGCGAGCCTCGGGCGCGAGGATCAGGCGGTGGGAGAGCACGGGCTCGGCGGCGGCCTTGACGTCGTCGGGCGCGACGAAGCCGCGGCCGTCGGCGAGCGCTCGCGCCTTGGCCACGCGCAGCAGGGCGATCCCGGCGCGCGGGCTCGCCCCGAGGTAGACCCGCGCATCGCCGCGCGTCTGGCGCAGCAGCGTGACGACGTAGCGGTTCAGGCTCTCCTCGACGAAGACGTCGCTCGCGGCGGCGGCCAGCGAGCGCACCTCGGCGGCGGTCGCGACCGGCCGCAGGGACTCGAGCGGTGGGTCGCTCGTCTGCTCGGTCAGCATCCGCGCCTCATCGCCGAGCGGCGGGTAGCCGATCTCGATCCGCAGCGTGAAGCGGTCGAGCTGGGCCTCGGGCAACGGGTAGGTGCCCTCGTACTCGATCGGGTTCTGGGTCGCGATCACCATGAAGGGCGCGGCGAGCTCGTAGCTGACGCCGTCGACCGTGACCTGGTTCTCCTGCATCGACTCGAGCAGCGCGGCCTGGGTCTTCGGCGAGGCGCGGTTGATCTCGTCGACGAGCAGCAGGTTCGCGAACACCGGCCCGGGCCGGAACTCGAACTCGTTCGTGCGCTGGTTGAAGACGTTCACCCCGGTCACGTCCGAGGGCAGCAGGTCGGGCGTGAACTGCAGCCGCGAGAAGGAGCAGTCGACCGAGCGCGCGAGCGCCTTCGCCAGCATCGTCTTCCCGACCCCCGGGAAGTCCTCGATGATCAGGTGCCCCTCGGCGACGAGGCAGAGGACGGCCAGGCGCAAGGTCTCCTCAGGCGCGTGCACAACCTGGGCGAGGTTGGCTGCGATCCGCTGGATCGCGTCCGCGGCCGCGGTGTCGACGCGCTCGCTCCCTATCGCCTCGTCCACGCGCCTCCTTCGAGCCGGGCAACCACGTCGTCGAGGATGGCCGCCGCGATCCGCTCCTTGGCCGTCTTCTCGAGTCGCCGCTCCCCCTCGGCCGAGACCAGCACCACTTCGTTCTCGGGAGAGTCGAAGCCGATGTCGTCGCGCCCCACGTCGTTGAAGACGATCAGGTCGACCCGCTTGTTGCCGAGCTTCTCGCGCGCGCGCTCGAGGCCGCGCTCGCCGCGGTCGGCCGCGAAGCCGACCAGCAGCTGGCCGTTCGTGCGCCTCGAGCCCAGCTCGCGCAGGACGTCGCTCGTCGGCTCGAGCGTCACCGTCCACGGTTCCTCGTCCTTCGGGCGCTTGCCGTCCTCGGGCGCGGCGGGCCGGTAGTCGGCGACGGCGGCAGCCATCACGACCACGTCCGCGTCGCCGCGCGCGAGCGTCTCGCGGGCCACGTCCTCGGCGGTCGGCGCTTGTACCACGTCTACTCCTACGGGCGCAGGCACCGTGAGGTTCGAGGCGACGAGCGTCACCTCCGCCCCGCGTCGGCGCGCCTCGGCGGCGAGCGCCGTGCCCATCCGGCCCGACGAGCGGTTCCCGAGGAAGCGAACGGCGTCGAGCGGCTCGCGGGTGCCGCCGGCCGTCACGAGCACGCGCCGGCCGCGCAGCTGCTCGCGCCGCTCCAGCGCGGCGGTGACGCGTTCGAAGATCGCCTCCGGCTCGCTCATCCGCCCCACTCCGACCTCGCCCTCCGCCGTGTCGCCCTCCTCGGGCCCGACCAGCTCGACGCCTCGGGCACGCACGAGCTCGACGTTCGCCTGCACGGCGTCGCTGCGCCACATGCGCGGGTTCATCGCCGGCGCGGCGACCACCGGCCCGTCGAAGGCGAGCGCGGTCTGGGTGAGCACGTTGTCGGCAAGGCCGTGCGCGAGCTTGGCCAGCGTGTTCGCCGACAGCGGCGCCACCACCAGCAGATCGGCCTCGACCAGGTGCGGGTAGAGCTCGCGCGGCGCCTCCCGGCGGGCAAGCGCCTCGAACGTCTTCGCGGAGACGAAGCTCTCGGCCTCGGGTGTCAGGATCGGCGTCACGTCGTGCCCCGCGCGCACGAGCAGGCGCGCGAGCTCGCAGGCCTTGTAGGCCGCGATTCCGCCGGTCACCCCAAGAAGAACCCGAGCCATGCGCACATTGTGCCCTCAGCCGGCCAATCCGCGAACCCGCCGCGACAGTACTGAGTGCGTCAACGAAAGGAGCCGCATGAGGACGAGGTCACTTCTGGCGTTCGCGGTGCTCGCCGCCGTCGCCCTGACGGTCGCCGGAGCCGCGTTCAGCCGCACCGACACCACGCCGACGCTCAAGGGCGTCGTCGGGCCCGGCTACTCGATCAAGCTCACGAAGGGCGGCAAGAAGTTCGAGTCGCTGAAAGCCGGGACGTACAAGTTCGTGATCAGCGACCGCTCGAACTTCCACAACTTCACCGTCGAGCGGGAGAAGCCGACGAAGCCGAAGCTCGAGCACCATCTCACCGGGACGGGCTTCACCGGCACCAAGACCGTGATGGTCACGCTCAAGCCCGGCAGCTGGAGCTTCTACTGCTCCAACCACGAAGCGCAGATGCACGGCGACTTCAAGGTCACGAAGTAGGAACCACCGCGAGGGGCCGCCAGGTAGGCGGCGGCCTCCGCTACTTCGGGTAGGTGTACTTGATCTTGCCCTCCGAGATTTCCTCGAAGGACATCGTCAAGTAGTTCTTCGAGCGCGACTCGACCAGCGGCGGCAGGAACTGGTCGAACGTGCCTTCGCCGAGCTGGTGGTGGTAGTTGTTGATCTGTCGCGCGCGCTTGGCCGCGACGATCACCAGCGCATAGCGGGAATCGACGTTATCTAGGAGTTCGTCAACGCGGGGATGAATCATGGCCGGCCATGGTACCTGCACCGTCCAGTGCGCTGCGGACAATCTCCTCGAGCTCGCCCACGGCCCGCTCGCGGTCGTCGTTCACGACCGTGTAATCGAACTCCGGCGCGAGCTCGAGCTGCCGCTCGGCGATGTCGAGCCGCTCGTCGATCTCACCCTCGCTCTCGGTCGCGCGCAGCCGCAGCCGCCGCTCGCGTTCCTCGCGGCTCGGCGCCGTGACGAAGATCGTCACCGCCGCCGGGACGCGGTCGCGAACGGCGAGTGCCCCGTTGGTCTCGATCTCGAGCACCGGCGAGCGGCCCTCGGCGACGATCCGGTCGAGCTCCGACCAGAGCGTCCCCGAACGGTAGCCCTCGCCCCAGGGCAGCTCGACCCATTCGACGAAGTCGGCCTCGGCGAGCTTCCTGTCGAACTCCTCGTCGCTCAGGAACCAGTAGTCGCGGCCGTTCTGTTCCTCCGGTCGCCGCGGCCGCGTGGTCGCGGAGACGGCGAGCGCGAGCTCCGGAATGCGTTGGACCAGCAGCTTCGCCAGCGTGCTCTTGCCTTCGCCCGACGTCCCCGTCAGGACGAAGATCGGCCGCTCAGCGGTTGAAGAGGCCAATCAGCTCCGCCCGCTGTCGGTCCGAAAGGCCGCCGACGGTCTTCGACTGGCTGATCCTGCACTGGTTGAGGAAGCGCGCCGCCTTGACGCGGCCGAACTTGGGCACCGCCATGAGCATGTCGAAGACCTTCGCCGTCGAGACGTACTCCGGCGGATTGCTCAGGATTTCCTCGATGCTCGCAGCTCCGGACTTGAGGTCCTTCTTCAACTGCGCGCGTCGAACGCGGATGTCGTTCGCCCGCTTGAGAGCTTCCATTCGTTGGTCCAGAGAGCGTAGTGGCGCCTGGGCCTGAGTCTTGAGCGCGGCCACGGCGGGGGATACTAACAAGCTCGCCGCCCCGGTCAACCCGCCATCTTTGCGCCAATATGCAGGGATTTTTTAGAGTCGACTCTCGACCTTGGGTCGAGGGTGGCGTCGTAACCTGCGTGGGCGACACCGATCGCGTTGTCAGGACTGACGAAGCCGAGCGCCGCCAGCTCGGCCTTCAGCTCGCTCCGGATCCGGCTCGCCGCGCCGGGGTCGGCGAAGAGCGCGGTGCCGACGGCGACGTCGCTCGCGCCGGCCGCGAGCAGCTCCAGCGCGTGCCTCCCGCGGGCCACTCCACCCATGCCGACGATCGGCAGCCGTGTCTCGCCGAAGCACGTGTGCACGGCGGCGAGCGCAACCGGTCGCAGCGCCGGACCGGAGAGGCCGCCCGCCCCACGCGCCAGCACCGGCTGCAGCGTCCGCTCGTCCAGGGCGAGGCCCTTCACCGTGTTGACGAGACTGAGACCGTCGGCGCCCGCGGCCTCGGCAGCCCACGCAATCGCGCCGAGGTCGGCGACCGCCGCCGAGAGCTTCGCGTACAGCGGCTTGCTCGTGACGGCGCGGACGGCCGCGACCACCTCGCCGACGTTCTCGGGTACCTGGTCGACGTTCGGGCAGGAGAGGTTCAGCTCGAGCGTCTCGACCTCGTCGCGCGCCGCCAGCCGCCCGGCGACGCACACGTAGTCCTCGAGCGAGAAGCCGCCGACCGAGACCCAGAGCGGCACGCCGAGCTCGGCCAG
>Ga0207706_10006859_pt1 | contig 10531 bp, 6 predicted proteins | sample KBSC53metaG_FD_184318 | JGI IMG/M metagenome (GOLD analysis project Ga0207706, IMG submission 184318) | Corn rhizosphere microbial communities from Kellogg Biological Station, Michigan, USA - KBS C5-3 metaG (SPAdes) (version 2) | ecosystem: Host-associated > Plants > Roots > Rhizosphere > Soil ... | reverse complement strand
AATAAAAGATTAACTAAATAATTGGATGGCCAGATTAATTCACTAACCCGGGCATTTGCAGGTAATGACCTATCTGGAGCCACTGCTTTGCATAGCATTTCGGCTGAAAAAAATTGAAGGAAAGTTTTCGGTAATTGGGAACAGAATTTTGAAGTTAAGATGGTCTCTGAAATACTATAGATAACTGAAAAAAAGATATTGAAGGCTTTTTAGGAAGCATCTTCAATCAGCATTGAAACATCTTCAACCAATGTTGAAACATTTCATTCTTTGTTAAAGCTAATCAACCCGATTTTTTTCCGACTTATAAAAACAAATAAATCATAAACTATAATACCCTTACAAATGTTGAAGGATTCTCCCATCGTTATTGTAGGCATGGCACGATCAGGCACAGCATTGGTTTCTCATGTATTAGGTAGTCTCCCAAATGTGCATACGGAAATAGAGCCGCATGCATTATGGAAATCAAATAATTTTAAATATCTGAATGATGAAGAGTATGACATAACCGAAAAAATTGTAAAAAATATAAGGGAAAAATTAACCAATAACTTAAACGGACAGCGACTGGTTGAAAAATCACCGATTAACAGCCTTCGTCCTTACCTTGTACATGCAGTATTCCCTGATGCAAAGATTGTTTATTTGGAAAGAGAGCCGGTACGATGTATTTATTCAAACTATATCCGCTCTTTAAAAAAAGACTCTTTTAAATTATCAATCATACTAAAGAAATATTTTGTTTATACCGGTTCAAAGGATTTACCGAGTTCAAGAGGTGAGCGAAAATTATTTCAGCAAATTTCTTTAAGTGATCTTCCGCAGTTTATGAAATATACGGCCCGGATGTTTTATTTGCGCCAGGTTCAAGGCATGTTGCCGTTTGGTCCCAAACTAAAGAATTTTGTAGAGATAGTGAAAGAAGAAGGCGTCCTTGGCTATCACGTAAGTGTTTATAAAAAAGCGCAGTACTATAAAAATATTTATGAGCTGCTATTTGGTGAAAACATGCAGGTTTTTAAAATGGAAGAAATCATGACAAGCGTAACTGAACTAAAACGAATGGTTGACTTTATAAATATTCCTTATTCGAAAGAATGGAGTGATGAAATTCGCCAGACTTTTGATAATGAGCGTGTGAACGAGGCATTTAAAACACGTGACATTGATAAACAAATAGAAAAATTGCTCGCTATTAAACCCTCTGCCGTTGCCTGATTTTATCTGTAAATAAAATTCGCTGCAGATAATTTTATTCCATTACCCGACATCCTCCCGATCATGTAAATCTTATTTGAACTAACCCTGCACATTTGAATGTATGGATTTAATCTGGGCCAACTCTACTATAATTTTTAAATCCTGTTTATTCAATCAAAAATCTACAGCCTCTCATGAACCAATTTAACTGTATTAAAATTTTGGGAATAAATTTTTTTAACGGTACGGTGGAGCAGGTAATGAATTTTTTGAAAAGTGGAGGATTATTGGTTGTACCCGCCGCCCCTGCTCTTATTACTATAAAAAGCGATGCTCCGTATTATCAGTCGCTGCTCTCAGCAGACGTTGTGATTCCTGACAGTGGTTATATGTCTTTAGTGTGGAATCTGTTTCATAAAAAAAAGATCAAACGAATATCCGGATTAGAATTTCTAACCGCTTTTTTTGAAGATACGGACGTAAAGACGGCTGGTATCGTATTAATAAATCCTGATGAAAAAGAAGCAGAAACAAATCTTTCATTCTTAAGGCAGAAAGAATTTGATCAGTTGTACATAACTTCTTATACCGCACCACTGTATGAGAAAAAAAGAGTCGAAGATAAAAAGCTATTGGAGATAATTGAAGATAAAAAACCAAAGTATATTCTTATTAATCTGGGAGGAGGCGTTCAGGAAAAATTAGGCGCTTATTTAAAAAAAAATATCAGCTATAAAGCCGCTATAATGTGCACCGGTGCGGCCATTGCTTTTTTAACCGGTCACCAGGCGAAAATACCCCGTTGGGGTGATAAATTTTTCATGGGATGGCTCTTCAGGTGTTTCGAAAATCCGAAGCTTTATGTACCCAGATATTTTAAAGCCTTCAGTTTGTTTACACTTTTGCTCCATTATGGTAAAAATGCACCCCCCTGATCAATTGGCATAGTTCAATCTTTCTAAAACTCAAATTATATTACCAAAAACTTACTTTATGAAAAAAGCACTTGTATGTGGCGCCGGTGGTTTCATTGGTGCACACCTTGTTAATCGTTTGAAAGTTGAAGGTTATTGGGTAAGAGGTGTAGACCTAAGAGAAAGTGAATATAGCAGTACTAACGCAGATGAATTTATTTTTGGCGACTTACGTGATCCCGTAGTGGTAGGAGATGTTGTTTCTGAAGATTTGAATGAAGTTTACCAATTAGCTGCTGACATGGGAGGAGCAGGCTTTATTTTTACCGGTGAAAACGATGCCGATATCATGCACAACAATGCATTAATTAACTTAAATGTTTTGGATGAAGTAAAAAAGAAGAAAATCAAAAAAATATTTTATTCATCCTCAGCATGTATATATCCCGAGTACAATCAATTGGATCCAGATAATCCCAAATGCTCTGAAGCTTCCGCTTACCCCGCGGCTCCGGATAGTGAATATGGATGGGAAAAGTTGTTCAGTGAGCGCCTTTATCTCACATATCAACGCAATCATGGAATTGCGGTAAAAATTGCCCGCTTTCACAATATTTTTGGCCCGGAAGGAACATGGAGAGGCGGAAGGGAAAAAGCTCCTGCTGCTATTTGCCGAAAGGTAGCGGAAGCACAAAATGGGGATGAAATTGAAATTTGGGGAGATGGAAAGCAAACACGTTCTTTTCTTTATATCAGTGAATGTATAGAAGCCGTAAGAAGATTAATGAGAAGTAATTTTACCGGCCCGGTTAATATCGGTTCAGAAGAAATGATCGCGATAAACGATTTTGCTAAGATGGTCATTGGTATCTCAGGAAAACACATTTCTGTAAAAAATATTTTGGGACCTACGGGAGTAAGGGGCAGGAACTCTGATAATGCATTGATCAAAGAAAATTTAAAATGGGCCCCATCACAACCTTTAAAGACAGGAGTTGAAATAACATATAAATGGATAGTTAAGCAATTAAACAATTTAAATCAACATGTAAAAAACTTGCAGGAAGAACTAAATCCATTGTTGCAGAATTCTGATTTTTCTTTTAAAGTTTCCTTTATAGACGTAGGAGATAAAAAAGAAAAATCAATAAAGAACTCCGTATGATCAGAAAAGTGTTATATTAAAAGTTTTGAATGAACCACTCGTTTTCAAACACTTTTTATTTTTTGATAATTCAAGAAAAATGCAAAAAAGAGGCAGTCTCAAAAGTTGGAGAAATTATTGTGAGGAGGATCGACGAAGCAAATCCCATGTATAAACATTCTTGAGATTATTTCACTGCATTGCAATGATAACTTTTGATGCAGCCTCTTTTCAAAACTAACCCTGTACTTAAATTAATAAAGTTGATCCTTTTTTAAGATTTCCATCAAATATTCTTTGCCTTCAATTCATTCACTGCAAAATTTGCGGCTCGTGCTGTTAATGCCATATAAGTTAAAGAAGGATTTTGACACGCATTGCTCGCCATGCAGGCACCATCTGTTACAAAAACATTTTTTACATTCCATATTTGATTGTGTTCATTGAGTATAGATGTCTTCGGATCTTTACCCATTCTTGCAGTTCCCATCTCATGAATACCTAAGCCCGGCGCTTCTTTTGTATCGGTAACTTCAATGTTGTTGAAGCCGGCGTTCTGCAGCATTTCGGCACCGCTGTTCAGAATATCTTTCAACATGTTCAATTCATTGGTCTTATACTCACAATCAATTTCCACCTGCGGTATTCCCCATTGATCTTTTTTGTCTTTACTCAATGTTACTTTGTTTTCATAATAAGGTAAACACTCACCCATTCCCGTCATCCAGATTCCCCACGCACCCGGTTCCGTTAATTGCTCTTTAAATGCTGTTCCCAGCCTTTCATTACTTAGTGTGCCTGTGCTTCTTGATGCTCCTGCTGCATAAGCAAATCCTCTTAAAAAATCTTTTTGCACGTCATTGCCAACATTTCTGAATCGTGGAATATAAATACCTGTTGGTCTTCTTCCATAATAATACTTGTCTTGAAAACCTTCGTATGTTGCATTGATACGTCCACGATAATTATGATCCATTAAATAATGTCCAAGCACATCATTGGTATTTCCTAATCCATTCGGAAATTGCGGTGATGTTGAATTAAGTAAAATTAAAGTTGTATTGATTGTACCCGCATTTAAGAAAATAATTTTTGCAAAGTACTCAGTCATTTTATTTGTTTGCGCATCTATCACACGAACACCTGTTGCTTTATTTTGTTTCGCATCATAAATGATAGAATGCACAACGGAAAACGGACGAAGCGTAAGATTGTTAGTTGCTCTAGCTGCAGGAAGCGATGCAGACACGCTGCTGAAATATCCTGCAAACGGACAACCTCTCGAACAAAGATCTCTGTATTGACAAGGGCCTCTTCCATTCAAACCTTTTGAAAGATTTGCCGTGCGTGAAATAATAACATGCCTGTTTGGAAAAGAAGATTCCACCACCTCTTTCAAATGTTGCTCCACGCAATTCATTTGCATTGGCGGTAAAAATTCTCCATCGGGTAAATGCGGAATACCATCTTTGTTTCCGCTGATGCCAACAAACTTCTCAACATAAGAATACCACGGAGCAATATCTTTATATCGAATCGGCCAATCAACACCAATTCTTTGTTTCGCGTTTGCTTCAAAATCAAGATCGCTCCAGCGTTGTGTCCATCTTGCCCACAACAAAGATTTGCCGCCAACCTGGTAACCTCTTATCCATGCAAAAGGTTTTACCTGCTCGTAAGGATGTTCTTTATCCTTCACAAAAAAATGTTGCGTTGCTTCCGTGAATGCGTAACATTGGCTCACTACAGGATTTTCTTCTTTCATCTTTGCAGTCAAGGTATCGCGATGCTGCAACTGCCATGGGTTAAGCGTAGCGGTTGGATAATCTTTTATGTGCTCAACATTTCTTCCGCGCTCAAGCACCAATGTTTTTAATCCTTTCTCACAAAATTCTTTTGCCGCCCATCCGCCTGTCATTCCCGAACCGATCACGATCGCATCAAAAGTGTTTACTTCAATTCCCTTTGAATTTATGTTTGGCAAACTATCGTTGTTAAAACCCATTATTTAATTTCGTTTTTGAAAAATATTTTACTCAAATTTTTACACGTTGATTTTTATTTTGTAACCAACTGCATTGCTACTATGATGCTTCGTTGTGTCACTCACTTCAACGCTTTTTTCATTACTCAACACTTTTGTTACAACGTAATTTTTGCTACAAAGGTGTTGCTCCTACGGAGCAATTAATAATATCTACCCTCATTAAAATAATCTGTTGTTATTGAACATTTATTTTTTACCAACAGCTCAATTCTACAGAGCGATGCTGCTCATTATTTCATTACTTAAAATCAACCATTCAACATTTATCATTTATTTCAAAACTCAAAACATAGAACTTAGAACTTAAAACTAAAAAAGCTACCATTCAAAAACCTTCCGCACATATTCCCTGCTTTTTTTCCAATCTTCTCTTATAGGATTTTTTGGTGGTTCATCAAATGCCAATTCTATTGCAGCTTTCTCATGATAATTTATTTCTTTCAATGCTTTTGCAATGGCTGGAAAATCTGTTACACCTTCACCAACCGCTTCTGTCCATTTACCATTCGCAAGTTGATCGCGAATATGCATGTACACCATTTGATGACCATAAGTTTTGATGAACCAAACGGGATCAACACCCGCACGCACAAGCCAGTTAAGATCAGGACCAAGCTTTATATCAGGAATTCTTTTCAGTGTACCTTTCAAATCATGTAATCCGTTTGTTACTTCAAATGTATGGTTGTGCAAATTAGGTTCTACTTTATTTTTCTCGCAAACCGTAATTATTTTCTTCAGCAATTCCGCCTGCGCATCTAATTCATCTTCTGTTTTCATATGTTTCGCATCGCCGACAGTAATGCCAAATATTGTCCCTCCGACAAGGTGCAATCTTTCAACAACAAGTTCAACATCCTCCAAAATTTTTTGATGTTCATTTTTATTCCACATATCTCCGTAATACGAAGTACCGCTGACAGGTAATTCATGTTTATGGATAAGATCATTGAATCTTGTTACGGCATCACTATGCCGCAACAAAACTTCCATCACCTCTACGCCTTCCAATCCTGCATATTTTAAATCACTAAAAACATCATCAAGAATTGGTGTGCAATCCCAATCAGGAGGATAACGGCTTGCATACACCCACAAATGTGCATACACAGGAACTTTTGCAACATAATTTTTTGCAGCAAATAAATTTTCATTGATCAAACTATTTAATGCAAGAGCACCTGCAAATGTTCCTGATGTTTTTAAAAAATTTCTTCGCGAACAATTTATTTTTTGTTTTATCATCTTCGTTAGAAAACATGTTGCGTATCTATGACACGCGAAACATTGATTATTATTTTTTCTACCAACAATTTGCTCCTGTGGAGTATTTATATTTTACAAAGCTTTGCTGAATAAAGAACAAAGCTTACAAGTGAGTGACACAACGGATGACGATAGTGGCAATGCAGCTTGTGACCAAAAAATTTCTTCTCAAATATTTAATTGATCAGTCCTTCAAAATTCCCCTTTAGGGGTTAGGGTTTAATGCAAACGCCACATAACTATCACCACCTTTAGCACCCAACTTTGTTCCGCCACATGCAAGTGCGATATATTGTTTTCCATTCACTTCATATGTACTTGGTGTTGCAAATGCCGCTGCGGGTAATTGTGTTTGCCACAACAATTTTCCATTTGTTTTATCATACACTCTGAAATAACCATCTCTTGTACCTGCGATGAACAACAAGCCAGTCGCAGTAACTACAGGACCGCCGTAACTTTCTGCTCCCTGCGCATCAGAACCTTTGTCCTTCAATTCCGGTATTGATCCAAAAGGAATTTTCCAAACATACTCGCCCGTGTTAAGATCAATAGCGTTCAACGTGCCCCACGGCGGACGAATAGCAGGCATACCATTCCTATCTAAAAATTTGCTGTAACCGGAAATTGAATAAGAAACTTCAGAATCATTTTTTGTTTTGTTATTCAATCCCGGTTCTTTTGGAGGAACAGGCGAAGCTTTCTCATCTCCGAATAAAAATCCTACAAGAGATTTTTCCTGATCTTCAGTGAATTTAGGAAAAGCGGGCATCATGCCTTTGCCATGTGAAATGATGTTTGACACATAATCTCTTTTTTTACGGCTTCCAATATTTAAAAGAGAAGGATAACCACTTGCAGGATTTCCTAATCGATTGGTACCATGACATGCAGTGCAGTTGGTAACATACAAAGCCTGACCAGGACTCATGCTTATATTTTGTGATTGAGAGGAAGCAGGTCCGAGAGAAATTCTCCATGCCATTTCATTACTGTTGATGTAAATGATTCCGTCGGGATCAACGGCAGCACCTCCCCATTCACCACCACCATCAAGACCAGGATAAATGATCGTACCTTTTTCACTAAGCGGTGTAAAAGGCCCTTCGGAGCGGCTTTGTCTAAGAATATTTATCAATGAATCTTTGTTTGCAGCATAAGGATTTATATCTTTTTCTGTAACAAGTTGTCTTGCATAAGGCGCAGGCTTTTCAGGCAAAGGTTGCGTAGGCCATGATTGCTCGCCGGGAATATCTGATTGAGGAACGGGTGTTTCTTTTATCGGAAACAATGGCTCACCTGTTTCCCTGTTAAAAACAAATACATAACCTTGCTTGGTAATTTGAGCTACGGCATCAACAAGTTTACCATTATGTTTTACGGTGATAAGATTTGGCGCGGCAGGAGGATCTCTGTCCAATATATCATGATGCACCAATTGAAAATGCCAGATACGTTTTCCTGTTTTTGCATCTAATGCAAGTAAGCAATTGGCAAAAAGGTTTTCACCTTTTCTGTTTGCACCATAAAAATCATAAGCAGCAGAACCTGTAGGAACAAATAAAATTCCGCGTTTACGATCAACAGACATGCCGCTCCAGTTATTTGCAGCGCCAACACCCGAAGTATTTTCGTAAGTATCTTTTGGCCAGGTATCGTAACCATATTCACCGGGATGAGGAATTGTATGAAATACCCACGCAAGTTTTCCTGTTCTGATATTGAAAGCCTGGATATCTCCCAGCGCTGCATCTGTTCCTTCTGAAACACGAAGCGGCATGATGATCAGGTCTTCATAAACAGTTCCGGGAGTATTTGAGATAACCATTTTATCTGCACTTGTTTCTCCCAATCCTGATTTCAAACTAACTTTTCCGCTATCGCCGAATGAAGCAATCGGCTTACCTGTACGTGCATCCAATGCATGCAACCACGGACCACTTGTATAAAGAAGGCGTTTATCATCACCATCTTCCCAATACACCACACCTCTGCTCGTACTGTAACTATCGGGTCCTTCACTTTTTCCTTTCCATATTTCCTTGCCTGTTGCCGCATCTAAAGCAAAAGGTCTTGTTGTTGCCGTCATGCCATACAACACTCCATCAACTATAATAGGATTGCATTGTATTTGTCCCGAATCACCCGTATGATATTCCCAAGCAACTTTCAATTGCTGCACATTGTCTTTGGTAATTTGCTGAAGCGGTGAATAGTGATTTCTCTCAGGACCGCCTAAATATTCTTTCCATTCATTTGTACCGTAAGATGGTTTTTCTGTTTGTTTACATGCGAGATAACCGATAAACAAAAAAGAAACAACGAGAATTTTTTTCATTTGTGAGTAGTATGTTTTGACTTTGTTAGATCAACCTAAACTTATAGTTTTTTTAGATTATGAACCGAGCTTTTGTTTTTATGGCATCGTCTGTTGCGTCGCACTCTTGTACTTTTGATCATAAGGCAGCAGGATCAAAAACCAGGACGCGTTTAACTCTTTAATTCTGTTGCCCTGGATTTTTCCAACGTTATAAAAACACCTGTTTTGGTGGCGTATAGTTCTCCATACTCAATAAAAACTCGTGTTTTGGTGGCGTATAGTTCTCCATACTCAATAAAAACTCGTGTTTTGGTCACGTATGGTTCTCCATACTCAATAAAAACTCTTGTTTTGGTCACGTATGGTTCTCCATACTCAATAAAAACTCTTGTTTTGGTCGCATAGGATTCTTCCAACGTTATAAAAACACCTGTTTCAGTTGCCCTTAGATTTTTCCAAGGCTATAAAAAGAGCTCATTTAATGGCTGACGATTTTCCGTCACGTGTAAAAAGGGCTAAATAGAGTTTCAAACGTAGAAGTGAGTGACACAACCGGCGATGCCATATATACAGCAGCTTGCTACAAATAACCAATTAATATCCGGGATTCTGTTTCAATGCAGGATTTGCAGTGATAATATCAAATGGAATCGGGAAAATATTGTAATGCGGATCGGAAGTTTCTTTTTCCCACCACGCCTCGTTGAATTTATCAAAGCGCAGCAAATCTTCCCTTCTGAACATTTCATACGCAAATTCCCGACCACGTTCGTTCAGCAATTCATTCATTGTAAGTGTTCCTGTTGTGTATTTTGCATCCGGATCATTTTGCGAAAAGCTTCTTGCCCTTACCTGGTTCACAAGATTTACCGCTTCAGCTGTAGCAGCATTTCCATTTAATCGCATCAAACATTCAGCTTTCATCATAAGTATATCTGCATAACGGAAAATTACCATGTCGTTGTTCATGTTTACAAAACCATTGCTGCCATAATTTCCATAATTAAATTGAATCTCATATTTTATGTTCATCACACCTTCATCATCGGTTGCATCAAATAGATCATTAATGTGCGGAGTGATATCCATAGGCTCATCGCTCCAGTCGGGCACCTGCTGCTGGTCGCCGTTTTCATCGGTATAATATTGAGGACCTACTACCCATTGATTAATGCGACGATCATTGGGTTTAAATAAATCGAAGAAAGATTCCTGCGTGCTGATCTTGCGCCATCCGTAATCAACATCGTATGAACCTGGATTTGAAGAATATTCGTAAACGATTATATTTTCATGAATGTTCTGTTCAATGAAATTAAAATTCTGCGCATTGTTTGCATCGAAAGGTATCACGTAAATATTTTCATTACTTGATGTATTGTTCACTTTAAACGGATCATTCCAATGTGCATCAAGCTGGTAATTGCCTGATTGAATAACAGCATCGCATGCATCAATACAATCCTGCCAATGATCTTCGCCTGTAATTGTTTTTGCGTTGAGGTAAAGTTTTGCAAGCAAAGAATACGCTGCTGTTTTTGTGAAATGACCATACCAACCATCATCACCTTTTTCACTGAGGTTTGGAATGCTTTCTTTGATTTCTTTTTCAATAAATGCGAATGCCTCCGCAGGCG
>Ga0207706_10006858_pt1 | contig 10531 bp, 10 predicted proteins | sample KBSC53metaG_FD_184318 | JGI IMG/M metagenome (GOLD analysis project Ga0207706, IMG submission 184318) | Corn rhizosphere microbial communities from Kellogg Biological Station, Michigan, USA - KBS C5-3 metaG (SPAdes) (version 2) | ecosystem: Host-associated > Plants > Roots > Rhizosphere > Soil ... | reverse complement strand
GGGCCGTCGGTTCCAGCCGTGCCCAGCGTGCAGGTGATCGAGGACGGAAGGACCGCAACGTTCATCCGCACAATGCTGCATTCGAGCAGGCCGCGATCGAGGAACGTGCGGTCGGTGACGGTATAATTGGTTGACGACAGGCGCCGCTTGTCCCGCACGACGTTGCGGCGGCCGTCGATCGTATAGTCGAGTTGCTCGAGCAGGATCAGCGTCAGCGGGTCGGTGTTGCAATCGCTCGCGCAGGTCACCGTCCCGGTGTTCACGCGATAAACCTTGTCGTCGGAATCGCGGTAGAAGATGTTCTTCGCGAGCCGTTTGCCCGACGCGTCCGCCGCGCCGATCTCCCAGACCTTCCGCCCGTAGATGTCGTAGCGGAAATATTTGGTGCCGCTGACGCCGTTCTGCGGGCCCTGGACTGAAGTCACGCGCCCAGCACTGTCGTAGGTATAGGTCGTGGTCTCGCTGACGCCGGTCGCATCGTCCGTGACCGTCACGGTCGCGGGCAGGAAGGTATAGCCGAAATAGGTGTAGTCGGTGTGGCTCGCGCTCGGGCTCGCGCAGGTCGCGGGCGGCGTGGTCTGGTTGCACACCCGCACCGTCGTCTTGCGCGAGATCGCGCTGCTCCCGAGCGGCGGGGTGACGGTCGTGTAGGTGACGTCGGTCTGGCGCCTCACGCCGGCTGTGTCGGCGGGATCGAGTTGCTGGAGCAGCTGGCCGTCGCTGTTCCAACTGTAGTTGGTCACCTTGCCGCGCGCGTCGGTGAAGCTGCTCGGGCGAAACTGCAGGACGCCCAGATTCCGGCAATTGGAATCGTCGGGGTAGACCGCGCTCTCGACCACGTTGGCGAGGCCCGATCCGGCCTTAGCGACCGAGGTCTTGGTCAGGACGTTGCCGCAGGCGTCGTAACCGAGCTGCGTGTAATTGCCTTCGGGCAGCGTCACCTTGGTCAGTCGGGCGTCGGAGTCGTAGCCGTAGCTGGTCTGGCGGCCGAGCGCGTCGGTCGATTTGGTAGTGATGTTGCGCCAGCCGCCGGTGAAGCCGGTGCTCCCCATGTCATAGGCCATCGAATAGCCGTTCGGCCCGGTGACCGTGACCCTGTCGTACCTGTAGTCGCCGAAATTACCGCGCGGATTGTAGACCGCGTTGAGGTATGCGTAATTCCACCCGACGCCGTCGCGGTCGACCGAGCCGACCAGCAACAACCCGCTGACCGGAGCGACCGTCAGCATGTTCGACGTCTCGGTCGGAAGCTGGACGGTTCCCCCTGCACCTTCGATGTTGCTGCCAAGCGTGCCGGCAAGGCCCGACACGTGCCACACGCGCCCGCCGATGTCGGTGACGGTGCCCGCCGCATAATCATAGTGAAGGCTTTGCAGCGGCGTGGTCGGAGCGCTCGCCGCGTACAGGATCGCGTCCTTCGGCTCGCTCCAGCAGATCTGCGAAATGTCGTCGCACCAGTAGCTGACGGTGATGAAATAGCCGGCGTTGGTCTCGATCCGGTTCGGGCGGTAGCACGTCACTCCGGTCGTGCAGCCGACCGTGTCGTAGCTGAAGAACAGCTTTTCGCCGTCAGGGTAGACGATGTCCGAAGCATAGGACTGGACGGTGCGGGTGGTGTTTGCGACCGAGTCCACGCTGGTCAGGTTGAAATGATAGACCTCGCCGCTGTTGCCGCGCTGATAGCGCCCGTTCTGGTGATGGATGCCGGTGCCGACGAAGGTCGACCCGTTGGCCGCGACGCTGCCGCATTCGAACTCGTAGCAGCCGAACGATTCCGACGATCCGTCGATCGTCGTCGCCGAATAGTTCATCACCGGAGTGTCGCCGGTGATGATCGTGCCGCGCATGTAGGGCGCCGCATTCTGCACCCGGTCCCAGTGCAGGCGCGGCGCCGCCGGGACTCCGAGGCTCGGGACGTCGATCGTGATCTTGCCGGTGTTGAGGTTGACGCCGTTGCGGTCGGGCTCGACCTTGAGCGGCGAGATGACCGCCGGCGGATCGGGCAGGACCTGCGCCGCCGCCGGTGCCGGAACGAGCAGGAACGCGGCGAGCGCCGCCAGCCACAGCCTAGTTGTGCGGCGCTGCATCGGCCGCTCCGGAGGTCTGGGCAGGCTCGGGCTTCGCGCCGGCCGGCTGTTGCCGGAGCGCCATCCCGCCGCCGCCCGTCGGAGCGGTCGTGGTCACGTTGGTGCGGTTGTTCGCCGGGTCGTAGGTGTAACTGGCGGACGCGCCGTTGTTCACCGTGCCGGTCCGCGCAACCGCGACCAGCCGCCCAAGCGCGTCATAGGTGTAGCTGATCGTCTCCGACGCTGCGCAGGGCGCTGCGCTCGTGAGCAGCAAGGTCCCGACAACAAACAAGGTCCGCATCGCAGCTCCCCCGCGACTCGACCGGCACGAACGAACCTTAACCCAGATCAGTGGCTAATGGAAACAGCCGTAGAGCCGCATCTGTCGGAGGAGAGCGCCGGCGCAGCGCGCCACGGACCGGTCCGCACTCCGACCGGAGCGGTCCAACGCAGAAAGCGCGACCGCCAATCAGTTCAGCAGATCGTCCAGCCTCGGTTTGATCCGCGAGCCGCCCTCGAGCCAGGTCAGCAGATAGGAATGGCCGGGGCATTCAAGCTTGTAATTATCGAGCGGCGCCCCGTTTCGCTCGAGCTGCCCCAATGCGGTGACCGTTCGGCAGGGATATCCGGCCTTTCTGACCGCGGCCGCAAGCTCGGGCGCAGGCACGAACCGGTCCGGCGGAACGAAGAAGGCCTGCTCGATCGTCCCTTGCTCGGCGCTGGCGGCCGGGCTTTCGCCGCAGGCGGACAGACCAAGCACAAGCACTGCAGGCCAGGAGCGCAGCGCACTCTCCGCAATCCTCCTCCCCGCAGTCACAGCCAGGCCGCCACTCCGCCATGCCAGCTGCAGGTTCCGCGCCTGCTCTGGCTGAAGCTGTAGGTTCCGTCGCGGCACTTGGCAGTCGCTCCGACAGGCGCCCGGTCGGCGTGCACCGGACGATGGACGCACCGGCCGCGGACGTTGACGTAGGAATCGGTTCCGCACGTCATCGGCGCGCGCGCAACAGCGGCGGCACCAGGGCCGCTTTGCAATGAGATCGGTGTGACTGCGGCAACCAGGCCGAGCACGATCAGAACCGGCAGGCGCATGATGCGCTTCCCCCCTTTGTCGACCGAGCATGTCGAAAAAGCCCGGGCCCTCGCAAGGAGTCAAGCGAAGCACGCAAGCGGTGGTGCTGGATTCCCGCGGCAATTGAGTGTGGACTGACTGATCGCGTCTGGACACCGGAAGACATTGCTGCCGCTGATGAGTTCATTGCTCGCCAGGCCAAGAGCGAACCATTGCTGGAACAGGCGATGCCTGGCGATCAGGAAAAACGCTTCTGGGTGGTCCATCAGCCCTACCACCAGAAGGCTTCGATCCACAAAGCCGAGTGTTCATCCTGCAAAGGCGGTCTTGGTAGATTGGAAGGTACGTCGAAGAGAAGCTTCTGGTATGGATTCCCTACGTTGGAAGAGGCGACTGGTTTCGCTGCTGAGCGGGAGCCGGACGAACACAAAGTCTGCAAGAAATGCATCGGGCAATATAACAGTTTGAGCCGCTATGGCTGAAGGCTCTGATCCGCCGGTTGTCGGTTCCATTCCTACGAATTCTTCGATAGTGTAACGGAATTCCGTATTTATAGCCGAAAGTTACGGAATTCCGTTGACAGCTGTTCCTCACCTTATTACGGAATTCCGTAAGGTTTGCCCATTTGTAACGGAATTCCGTATGAGTTTCTCAACTTTCGCTTCGTTGGGTCGGCAGATCCGGCAAGAGCGCCTCAAGGCCGACATGAGCCAGCGCGAGCTGGGGTCCCGGGTCGGCCGCAATGCCGTGCGCATCTCAGAGTTTGAGCGCGACCTTTTACAAGACCGCTGGGGCCGTGACCGCCTGACTCTCCTTGTTGAGATCTGCGATGCTCTCGCACTCGATATAGTTTTAGTGCCGCGCGCGCGCGCAGCCGAGATCGAATCGTTGGTGCGCGGCACTCCCTCCAACATGCCACAAGGAGATGTGACCTCAGCGTTCGACGACCTTTTCGTTGATCTCGGTGACGACGAGGACGAGCGCTGATGGCCAAGATCGCGGCAGTTCTGGGGGTCTTCATTCTCGATCAAGATCAGCGCCGCGTGCGTGCGGGAACGCTGACCCGTGATGCCGACGGCGGAGTCTCGTTCGTTGTTAGCGAGGACTATCTGCGCGATCCGAACCGGCCGATCCTAAGTCTGGGCTGGTATGACACAAGGTCCGACGAGAACAGCCAAAAGCGGCTCGCTAGCCGCCGCGACAAAATAGCCCTGCGAGGCGGACTGCCTCCTTGGTTTGCAGGATTGCTTCCTGAGGGCGCGTTACGCGATCTGGTCCTGACCGAAATGGGTCCTGGCGACCATGACCAGTTCGATGTCATGATTAGACTTGGGGGTGACCTGCCGGGCGCCGTCATCGTCAGTCCCGAGACGGACGACCTAAAGTCAGCGGGCCCGCTGCGGCTTGAAAGAGTCGGGGGACTGACGACTGCCGAACCTCAGGGCATGGTCAAATTTTCCCTAGCGGGCGTGCAACTGAAGCTGACCGGCGACCTTAGCGGCGACCGACTGACCCTGCCGGGTCATGGCGCGAGTGGACGCTCTATCATCAAGCTACCGGCAAAGCCCTATCCGGGATTGCCTGAAGCCGAATTCACGGCGATGCAGCTCGCGAAGGCAGTCGGCGTGGATACCGCGCATTGTCAGCTCGTGCCGCGCGAGATCGTCAAGGATGTCCCAGCCGAGTTTCTAGCGAACGGTGAGAATGTGTTGGTGGTTGATCGGTTTGACCGGCCGGCCGGCGACGGTCGCGTTCACATCGAAGATGCCGGACAAGTCCTCGGAGCCCTTGACGTCTTTAAATATACCATGGGAACGACCGACACCGTGATGAACATGGTGCGGCGGTTCAGCACGGATTCTCGCGCCGATCTGGCAGAGGCATTTCGCCGGGTAACGGTCGACGTATTGGTGGGAAACGGAGACAATCACCTTAAGAACTGGTCTTTCCGGTTCCCGAAGGCAGGCGAGATCCGCCTGTCGCCTGCCTATGACATAGTCCCGACCATCCTCTACCAACCAAAAGACGAGCTCGCGCTGCGCTTCGTCGGTACGCATCGGTTTGAATCAGTGAACCTGCATCGATTTGAGCGGCTCGCGTCGTACCTTGGTATTGATCCAAAATGGGCCGTCAAAGAGGTATGTCGAACGACCGAGGCGGCTCTCGACCTGTGGCCAACTATACTTCCCGACTTGCTCGACGATCCGCGCGCCAATGCGCTTATCAAAAGGTTGAACGAACTCCCGTTGGTCGCTGAGATCCGCGCGCGGAGAGTGCCGCACCGATAAATTGCGCCCAGCAGCTCGAAAAGGACAACCGGTAGCTCGCGACTAAATCCACGTTGATGTTAGTCCCCGTGACACGCCTTTGAAAATCAGTCACCACCACGCAAGCAGCTGGGTCTCAGTTCCAATTATGGAGCCCGGTTACAGGCTCTTCGCCAATTTCTCGACCGGCAGGAACAGGGCTCGACTATCGGTTCGGAAACGCCGGAATCCGTACGACGCGTAATAGCCGATCGCCTCGTCTCCTGGCGCTGGACCGCGCCTGCTGAAGCCAAAGCTTGCAATGTTGGAGATGGGCTGGAAAGACTGCCCTCCTCAGCGTGCCGGGGAGCGGGGAGGAAACAGGGGGCCCCGCTCCCCTTACCTGCCTCTCCCGCGACATAATGTTTGCCAAACAGCCGGGCGGGTCCGCACGCCGATTGCGACCATCGGCGACCTCGAGGAAGTCAGTGCCACATGGCCTCGTTCATTCGTCGAGGCTTAGCCAGGAATCGCGAAGCGCGTGGACGACGAGCTGGGTGCGGCTGACACTCCCGTAGGCCGCCCTGGCCCTTTTTACATATTGGTGCGCGGTCTCGATGCTGAGCCCGAGGATCTTGGCGATTTCCCAATCGGTCTTGCCGAGCGCGACCAGGCGCAGGCACTCGACCTCGCGCCTGCTGAGATGCGGCCGCGGCCGCCTCGGCGGCAGGCTGCGCAGCCGCCGGGCGGCGCGCAGCGCATGAGCACCCACCAGCTCCGCGCACCGCATGGCCGCATCCGGAATGTCGCGGCCCGAGCGCACGGCAAAGGAGCAGGAGGCGCTCGGCTCGCCCGGAACATTGGCCGGGATCGTGAAACCTCCGGCGAGCCCGAAATAGCGGCTGCGGGCAAGGATGTGCCGGTGGCGCCGTTCGAGCGCGACCAGCGAGCCCAGGTCGCACCAGCCGAAGCCGGTATTGGAGCGGCGGCTCGCAAGGTGCACCGGATCGTCGCCGGCATAGCCGCGGTCGACGAGCTCGCTCACCCAGGCCTCCGGATAATTGTCGATCCGCACCAGGCCCTGCGGCTTGCCGGTCAGTGTGACATGGTCGAGCAAGGCGAAATAATCAAAGCCAAGCTCTCGTGCGGCATCGCCGAGCAACAGGCGCAGCTGCCCGAGGTCCGAACAGGACTCCGCAGCTTCAGTGAAGCGGTCGCTGAGACGCCTCACCGATCTCATGGCCCCGCCGGGACCGCTTCGCATTGTTCCGCAAGCCCGGAACTCCAGTTCAACTTCGCTTGCTGAAATTTTCGTCGAATAAGTTACGAACAGATGAATATATTTGAACGGCCGCGCGAACCTCGGCATGGTTGCTCCCGCTCGGACCTTGCGCACCGTCCATCGCTTGAGAAACGAAGGCGTTGCGCTCGGCTGGAAGGACGTCCGCGGGAATGCAGTGACTTGGAACACCCTCCCCGGACGTGCGCGGCATAGCCGCAGCGGGGGATGTTCGGTCTTGTAGATGCCTTTGTCAGGGATGTTCGCGAACTCGAGACCGAGGAGGCGCTCGCTGGCGCGCTCGGCGCAATCTCGAGCGACCTCGGCTTTCGCTATTTCGCGCTGACCCACCATGTCGACGTGCGCCGGAGCAGCGCTGCGATCCGGATCCACAATTATCCTGACGGCTGGGCCGAATGGTTCGACGAGCAGTCGCTCGGAGCGACCGATCCGGTCCACCGCGCGAGCAACATCACCAGCGTCGGCTTCGCCTGGTCGAAGCTTCCGGAGATGATCGCGCTGACTCCCAAGGACCGCCATGTCCTCGATCTTGCCCGGGGGCACGGCATCGGCGAGGGCTACACTGTGCCGGCCCATGTGCCGGGCGAGGCGCACGGCTCCTGCTCATTCGCAACCGCTGCAGGAGACCAGTTCGCCGAGCAACATCTTGCGCTGCTGCAGCTGGTCGGCGCCTATGCGTTCGAAGCCGCGCGCCGGATGCGCCGGATGCGCATCGCGCCGGTTCCGGTCCAGCTCACCGACCGGCAGCGCGAATGCGTGATGTGGGCAGCGCGCGGAAAGTCGGACTGGGAAATCGCTCGGATCCTCGGGATCAGCGAGGAAACGGTCGGAGAGCATCTGCGGCACGCCCGCGAGCGCTACGGCGTCGGCAAGCGCACGCTCGTTGCAATCCATGCCCTGTTCGACGGAACGATCGGATTCCTGGACGTGCTCAGGCACTGACGCGGGACTGTCGATTCACCGGAGTCGCCTTCCCGCTCGAGCCAGACATAAATGGACGATCGGTGACAGGAACAAGGCGACGCGCCCCGAGTCAGTCTCGCGATCCGGACAGCCCTGCGAGAAGCGGCGCGTAAGCGGCGAGCCTGCGGGACACGAACTCAGTGAAGAGCCGCACGCGTTTGGTCTTGCGCGTCTCCCCCTGCGTCAGAAGCCAGAGCGTTCCGTACATATGCAGGACGCTGCCCGGCACCCTCGCCAACAGAGGGTCGGCATCGCCGACGAAGCACGGAAGTGTCGTGATCCCAAGCCCTTGCCGTACCGCGGCGAGCTGTGCCTCGGCGTCCGTGGTCCTGAATGGAACGCCGGCTGTCCTGACCTCACCCTCGCTTGCCCAGTCCGGGATGCCATGGCTGCTGATGACGATCCAGCGGATGGGATCGGGCGCGCCTCCACGCCATTCGGCCAATCGGTCGCGCGACATATAGACGCCGCCGAACACTTCAGGCCCTTTGAGGCCGTGAAGATTGAGGGGCAGAGTTTTGCGGTCGTAGACGACGCGGATCGCGACGTCGGCCTCCCGGTTGGTCAGGTTGGCAAGCTCGCCGGACGACAAAATGTCCATCTCGATGTCGGGATGGAGACGCGCGAACTCGGCCAAGTCGGGCATCAGCAGATGTGCCGCGAGGGGCGGCGCAAGCGTCACCCGCAGAAGCCCGCGCACGCTCTGGTCGCGACCGAAGACGCGGGTCTCCAGCTGGTGCGACGAAGCTTCCATCTGGCTCGCGAGCTCGAGAACTTCCTCGCCGGCAGCAGTCAGGCGGTAGCCCGCGGGAAGCTTGTCGAACATCTGCGCCCCCAGGCGCTCCTCCAACTGGGCAATGCGCCTGAGCACCGTGCTGTGGTTGACCCCGAGGCCGCCGGCGGCCGCGCGGACCGAGCCGCCACGAGCGACTGCAAGAAAGTAGCGAACGTCGTCCCAGTCGATCATGGTGTAATTCCGCACCATGCGACGCGCGTTTGCAAGCTGCTTTGCAATCTGCCCGACCAGGGCTGGCGCGACCGACCCGGATGAATTTCGCACCACCCTTGTGCGCAGCCGGGCACTCAACGCTCCACTGCCGCCAACCCATGTTCAGGCTCGAAGGAGAAAGTCATGGGAAAGCTCGAGAATAAGGTCGCAGTCGTCACTGGCGGCTCGAGCGGCATGGCGCTGGCGAGCGCCAAGCGGTTCGTCGAAGAAGGCGCTTATGTTTTCATCACCGGCCGCAGGCAGGAAGCGCTGGACGAGGCCGTCAAGCTGATCGGCGGGAACGTCACCGCAGTGCGCGGCGACGCGGCCAATCTCGCGGATCTCGACCGTCTGTTCGACACGGTGAAGCGGGAAAAGGGCAGGATCGACATCCTCTACGCGAGTGCCGGCACCGGCGAAGCGCTGCCACTGGGCGAGATTACCGAGGAGCATTTCGATGCGGCCTTCAACCTCAACGCGCGCGGCACGCTGTTCACGGTCCAGAAGGCGCTGCCGCTGTTCAACGATGGCGGGTCGATCTTCATGACCGGCTCGGTCGCCTCGATGAAGGGCTTCCCCGGTTACAGCGTCTACGCAGCGAGCAAGGCGGCTCTGCACGCATTCGCGCGAGGCTGGCTCAACGAGCTGAAGGACAGGAACATCCGGGTGAATGTCCTCCACCCCGGGCCGATCGCGACACCGATGCAGGACCAGGTCCTGACCCCCGAAGCGAAGCAGATGTTCGAATCGCTGATCCCGCGCGGCTCAATGGGCCGTCCCGAGGAAATCGCGGCAGCAGCGCTGTTTCTGGCATCGGATGAATCAAGCTTCGTCAATGGAGTGGAGCTGTCCGTCGACGGCGGCTTCTCCGCCATCTGAACCGTCTCGAAAGCGAATGCCTGAGCGACAGTCTCGACGCAGCGAACCGAATGAGCGTCCTGCTGAAGCTTGGGGACAATCAACACGCAAAATCGGAGAAAGACCATGAGCTACGCAATTGTCGGATTCGGCAAGATCGGCCAGGCCCTCGCCCACGCCTTCGCCCGTAGAAACATCGAAGTGACCGTCGCGAGCCGCCGGCCGGCGGAGGCGCTGGCGCCGCAAGCCCGGGCGATCGGTCCAACGGTGGTCGCAAGGTCGCTGCAAGATGCAGTCCGGGCCGATACGATCCTGTTGGCAGTGCCCTTCGGCGAGCATGGCGAAGTTGCAAAGGCCCTGCCGAGCTGGGCCGGCAAGACGATCATCGACGCGACGAACCTCTTTCCAGGCCCCGACGAGCCGGATGCTCTTCCTGGATCCGCTATCGTCGCCAGTGCATTCACCGGCGCCAAGCTCGTCAAAGGCTTCAATCATCTGATCGCGGCCACCCTGGCCAGCGATCCGATCGTCGATGGCGGCCACCGCGTCGTCTTTCTTGCCAGCGACGAGGAAGGCGCGATCGAACCCGTTGCGGCCTTGGCCAAAAAACTCGGGTTCGCACCCATCGATCTCGGCAAGCTCGCCGAGGGCGGCGCGCTTGTGCATGCGCGCGGCCGCACCTGGGGCCCACTCATCTTCCAGGACTTGTTCAAGAAGGAGCAGTAATCGATCTGCCGCGGTCCGATCGATATGGCAGCTTTCGACCCAGGAATGAGTTCGGAGCCTGTTAAATGGCAACTTACGAGCGCGCCTTATTGCTGTTAAGGCGAGCAAGCTCGCAACCGAGTCGAAGTCACGGCGGATGCGTAGAGTCCGCCTTTGGCCCTCTTACGAGACAGCAGCGCCGGCCCTGACGGCCGGCCTCTCTTTGCCGTCCGCAGCAGGACGCGTCGCGCCCCGCGTCTCGGACGAGGAGGGCGACGATGAGCCAAACGACCGTTCCACCTCAGGCCGACGCGATTATCGTCGAGCCGTCCGTCA
>Ga0207706_10006855_pt1 | contig 10533 bp, 9 predicted proteins | sample KBSC53metaG_FD_184318 | JGI IMG/M metagenome (GOLD analysis project Ga0207706, IMG submission 184318) | Corn rhizosphere microbial communities from Kellogg Biological Station, Michigan, USA - KBS C5-3 metaG (SPAdes) (version 2) | ecosystem: Host-associated > Plants > Roots > Rhizosphere > Soil ... | reverse complement strand
TGCACCCCTATTTAGTCGCAATCAGCGTCGATACGTCTGCGCCGACAATGGTCTTGCCGTTCAAACCTGTGGGCGTACCTTGATCCCGATGATTGGCTTGGGGGGATTCGGGAGTCGCGAACCACGCGCCGCGCTATTGGCGGGGCTCGTGTTCGCATTACCACTCTTGCTCGCGGTTGCGGCGGCGCACGAGCAGCCCATTCGGTTTGCGCAAAACGGCAACGCGGAAAAGCTCGACGCGCTCAAGCAAAATGATGAAAAGCTTAAATCGGCGCGCGAAGAGCAGCGCAAGTCGGCCGAGACTGAAGCTGTGCTCAAGCACGAAATCGAACAGATCGGAGCCGACCGCCGCAAGCTCAATCAGGATCTGATCGACACAGCGGGTCGTTTGCGCGGCGTTGAATCCAGGGTCGTGGCGACACAAGACCGGCTCAAGCCCCTGGATGACAATGAACGGAGTATCCGCAACTCGCTCGACGGCCGCCGCGCAGTGATCGGCGAAGTCCTCGCGGCCCTGCAACGTATCGGCCGCCGTCCGCCACCTGCGCTGATCTCCAGCCCCGAAGACGCGCTGCAGTCCGTGCGGACTGCCATGGTGCTCGGCGCCGTATTGCCGGAGATGCGGCATGAAGTGGAAGCGCTGGCCAACGACCTCTCTGCGCTGCTCGCGGTGCGCAAGAAAATCGACGCCGAGCGCGATCAACTCAAGACTGAAGTCGCTGCGCTTGATGGCGAGCGTGCACGCATGACGGCGCTGGTGGAAGAACGTCAGAAGCAGATATCTGACCGCGAAAAGGCCCTTGACGCAGAGCGCGCACGCGCCGGAAATCTCGCGCGTGACGCTGATAGTCTCAAAGATTTGATCGCAAAGCTCGAACAAGGCCTCGACCCCGCCGCGCGCGATGCGCGCGAGGCCGCCCGATCGGATAGCCGCCCCGCGCTTTCCGCATTCCGCGATCCCGGACGATTGGCGCCGGCTGTCGCTTTCGCCTCATTGCGCGGACAAGTTCCGATTCCGGTTAACGGCGTCAAATTGAAGGATTTCGGTGCCCCGGATAGTAGCGGCGGGGCCGAAAAAGGGCTATCGATCGCTACCCGTGCGGGCGCCCAGGTGACTGCGCCGGCAGACGGCTGGGTGGTCTACGCCGGTCCATTCCGCTCGTATGGCCAACTCTTGATCCTGAATGTCGGCGGCGGGTATCATGTCTTGCTCGCTGGGATGGAACGGATATCAGTTGATCTCGGGCAGTTCGTGCTGACCGGGGAACCCGTTGCGGTGATGGGGAACGGCTCCCATATCGCTGCTGTCCTCGCGACAGGTTCCAGCCAACCGGTGCTATACGTTGAATTTCGAAAGGACGGGGTTCCCGTCGATCCAGGCCCATGGTGGGCAGCTGGCGAAGGCGAAAAGGTTCGCGGATGATGCGCAAGACTTCACTCATTCTTCTCGGCGCGGCGGCAGGAGCGGCAATGACACTGCTCGCGGTCCAGCCTCGCTTAATTTTGGTTGGCGCGACTGCCAAAGCGGCAGCGGCTGACACATACCGCCAGCTCAATTTGTTCGGCGACGTGTTCGAACGGGTACGCGCCGACTATGTCGAGAAGCCGGACGACAGCAAACTGATCGAAACTGCGATCAACGGCATGCTGGCCGGACTGGATCCGCACTCAAGTTACATGGATGCCAAGAGCTTCCGCGACATGCAGGTGCAGACCCGAGGCGAATTTGGCGGGCTCGGCATCGAGGTCACGATGGAAGACGGGCTGATAAAGGTCGTTGCGCCGATCGACGAAACGCCCGCCGCCAAGGCTGGCATCATGGCCAATGACATTATCACCAAGCTCGACGACGAGCAGGTGCAGGGTCTCACCCTGAATCAGGCCGTCGAAAAAATGCGCGGCCCCGTGAACACCAAGATCAAGCTGACGATCTCACGCAAGGGTCAGGATAAGCCGGTCGAGGTGTCGATCACGCGCGACATTATTCGTGTGCGCTCGGTACGCTCACAGTCCGAAGGCGATGACGTCGGTTATATCCGGCTGACTCAATTCAATGAGCAGACCACCGAAGGGCTGAAGAAAGCCATTACTGATATCACGGCCAAGATCTCCGACGACAAGCTCAAGGGCTATGTTCTCGACCTGCGTAACAATCCCGGCGGTTTGCTCGATCAGGCGATCTCGGTCTCCGACGCCTTCCTGCAAAAGGGCGAGATTGTATCCACTCGCGGGCGCAACGCAGAAGAAACGCAACGCTTCAACGCGCGGCCGGGCGATCTCACGAAAACCAAGCCGCTGATCGTTCTGATCAACGGCGGTTCGGCCTCCGCGTCTGAAATTGTGGCCGGCGCCCTGCAGGACCATAAACGGGCAACCGTCATCGGCACCCGTTCCTTCGGCAAGGGCTCGGTACAGACCATCATTCCACTTGGCTCCGGGAATGGCGCGCTGCGGCTGACCACGGCACGCTACTTCACTCCGTCCGGCCGCTCGATCCAGGCGAAGGGAATTTCGCCCGATATCGAAGTTCTTCAGGACGTGCCGGATGAGCTCAAGTCAAAGACTGATACCAAAGGTGAGGCATCGTTGCGCGGCCACCTGAAGGGCGACGAGGGCAAAGAGCAAACCGGCTCGCAGTCCTATATCCCGCCGGAGGCCAAGAACGACAAAGCGCTCAACATGGCGCTCGATCTCCTGCGCGGGACACAGGTCAATTCGGCCTTCCCGCCGAATTCCAAGACACCGGTCCCGAACTGACCGCAAGCAAGGTTGAGTGAAGTCACGGGGCGGCCAAAAGGCCGCCCCAATCATTTTTGCCCCGCCCCGCGAGGGCTAATTTCTTTGCCTTTCGCGACATAGCCTATGGTGTAAACGACGCGTGCTAGACTCGCGCAATGATTCGCGAGGATTTTGCGCCGTGGCAGACGACCTGAACGCGCCCCTCGGCCAGCACAAGCGAAAACGGCTGCTGAACCTGCCCGTCTCCGCGCCTCAATTGCTGGCCGGCGTCCTCGGCCTGTCGGGGGTCGTCGTGGTCGCGTGGGCGGCCCTCGTTAACGATCCGCTGGGCGGCGAGCCGACGGCCGTCGTGGCAACGAAGGCGCCGCCTTCGACCCAGACCGCACGCGATGGCGATCGTGACGGCAAGCAGCATGCCCGCCACGACGGCGAGGCTGGTTCGGCGCCAAATGCTCCTGAGGCGGCGGCAAAGGCTGTCGAAGCGCCGCCACCCGGTTCCAGGACAGTCACGATCATCGACGGTTCGAGCGGAGCGAGGCAGCAATTCACTATTCCTGGCAACTCCGATGGCGCGTCAAAACCGTTGCTCGATCCAAAACTGGTCGAGGCGACGCGCCATGGTGCCATTCCAAAAATCGGGCCTGATGGCGTACGTCCTTCCGCCCGTTATGCGCGCCCGCGCGACCTGCCGGCAAACAAGAAAGATTCTCCACTCATTTCCATCGTGATCGGCGGACTTGGCATCGGTGCCTCGGGCACCGCCGACGCATTTGCGAAGCTGCCCGCGACAGTGACGTTTGCGCTTGCGCCCTACGGTACAGATCTCGAAAAATTGGCCGAGCGCGCCCGGGCTGACCAGCACGAGCTATTGCTCCAGGTCCCAATGGAACCGTTCGACTATCCGGACAACGATCCCGGTCCGCAGACTTTGCTGACCTCGCTGACATCGGAACAGAATGTCGACCGGTTGCATTGGCTGATGAGCCGCTTTCAGGGCTATGTGGGACTGATGAGCTATATGGGCGCGCGCTTCACAGCCTCCGAACAAGGATTGGCACCCGTGTTGCGTGACACGGCCCAGCGCGGCCTTATCTATGTGGACGACGGTTCTTCCTCGCGCAGCATCGCCGGCCAGCTTGCCGGCGCACATAACCTGCCATTTGCGAAGACCGATATTGTGCTCGACACAGTCCCGACGCCGGTTGAGATCGACCGGGCGCTTGCGCGCCTTGAGATGAAGGCGCGTGACAGCGGTGTAGCGGTGGGATTTGCGACCGCACAGCCAGCCACAATCGCACGGATTGCCGACTGGGCGAAAAAAGTTGAAGCCCGCGGCATATTCCTGGTTCCCATTACAATGGTGGCGATCAAGGCGAAGTCGTCGTAACGTCAATTCAGGTCGCGAGACTTCGCATCTGAATGACGGAGTGCCGATGCCTCCCCACGGATCGTTACCCTATCGGCCTTGCGCCGGCATGATGGTGTTCAATCGTGCCGGATTCGTTTTCATCGGGCGGCGAACGGATGGCCCCGAACACGTCGATGCGACGCATGTGTGGCAGATGCCGCAGGGTGGCATCGATGAAGATGAAGATCCATACAAGGCGGCGCTGCGCGAGCTGCACGAAGAAACCAATATCCGCTCGGTGAAAAAGCTCGGCGAGATCGGCGAGTGGCTCACCTACGATCTTCCGGGCAGTGTCGCGAAGCAGGCGTGGGGTGGCAAATATCGCGGGCAGAAACAGAAATGGTATGCGTTGCGCTTTACGGGAAATGATGGCGAAATCGACATTGCTCATCCGGGCGGCGGTCACAAACCTGAATTTGTCGAATGGCGCTGGGTAGAGGCCCGCGAATTGCCGGATCTGGTGGTGCCCTTCAAGCGCCACACCTACGAACGTGTCGTGAAGGAATTCGGCAAGTTTTCCAAATCATGATCGTTTTGGCCTGCGAAGGCGGGCAATCCAGCACGGGCAATCGCGTCAGGTAAAGTTGCGGCTGGCCCGGGCTGCACGCCCCGGGGCATGACGCCGGGACATCAGTGCATCGCCGTGCCGGCGAGGTGGCGGTCGACTTCCTTGAAATGGTCGAGCCGCGTAATCAGCCTGTCCAACTCGGAACCGGGCTCGGTCTTGGCAATGCGGCTTTCGAGTTCGCTGACGCGTGTTGCGATCACGCTGCGATCAATGTCTTCCGCGGCCTCGGCCACATCGGCCAGCACAGTCAGACCGTCGGCCGACACCTCCGCAAAGCCGCCAAGCACAACAATTTTCTGTTGGCCGCCGGCCCCATGCACCGTCAGAATTCCAGGACGGAGAGTCGTGACCATGGGCGCATGTTCGGCGAGCACGCCAAAGTCGCCCTCAGCGCCGGGCACGTCCACCTGCTCCACTTCACCCGAGAACAACAGCTTTTCGGGCGACACCAGTTCGAAATGGAAATTTGCCATTTACTCAATCCCTGCGCTTGCCGACTGCGAAACCCACGGCCAGTCCGATGACGCCGCCAAGCGCGGCCAGGATCGCGATGTGCTGTACCTGGCTGCTGGTGAGGGGCCCACCGCCACGCGCTCGTTCGTCGCTGCGGACCTCAAGACTCAATGGTCCCAACTTGATCTCGGTCGTTTCGGGGCGCGTCATGTAACCGGAAAGACCGCCAATCACCAACCCGATCAGCAAAAACGCAACCAGGTTGGAGCGGCCCTGCATTGTTTTCAGGCCGCTTCTGCCGCGAGCTTCTTACCCTTCTCGACGGCCTCTTCGATGGCGCCAACCATATAGAAGGCCGCTTCCGGCAGGTTGTCATACTTGCCGTCGCAAAGACCCTTGAAGCCATTGATGGTGTCCTGCAGATCGACCAGCTTTCCGGGCGAGCCGGTAAACACTTCGGCCACGTGGAACGGCTGCGACAGGAAGCGCTCGATCTTGCGCGCGCGGGCGACCGCCACCTTGTCCTCTTCCGACAGTTCATCCATGCCCAAGATCGCGATGATGTCCTGAAGGGCCTTGTAACGCTGCAGAATCTGCTGCACCTGCCGGGCCACCGCGTAGTGTTCCTCGCCGACGATCAGCGGCGACAGCATACGCGACGTGGAATCGAGCGGATCCACCGCCGGATAAATTCCCTTGGCGGCGATATCGCGCGACAGCACCGTGGTGGCGTCAAGATGCGCGAACGAAGTTGCCGGCGCCGGGTCGGTCAGGTCGTCGGCGGGCACATAGATCGCCTGCACGGACGTGACTGAACCCTTGGTGGTGGTGGTAATGCGCTCCTGCAGCGCGCCCATATCGGTAGCGAGTGTTGGTTGATAGCCCACCGCCGAAGGGATGCGGCCGAGAAGCGCCGACACTTCCGAACCGGCCTGGGTGAAGCGGAAGATGTTGTCCACGAAGAACAGCACGTCCTGGCCCTGATCGCGGAAATACTCGGCAACGGTGAGGCCCGAGAGCCCGACACGAGCGCGTGCACCCGGCGGCTCGTTCATCTGGCCGTACACCAGCGCGCATTTCGAACCCTCGACCGAGCCCTTATGCGGGTCCTTGTTCACACCCGATTCGATCATCTCATGATAAAGATCATTGCCTTCGCGCGTGCGTTCGCCGACACCGGCAAACACCGAATAGCCACCGTGCGCCTTGGCGACGTTGTTGATCAATTCCATGATCAACACAGTCTTGCCGACGCCGGCACCGCCGAACAGGCCGATTTTACCGCCCTTGGCGTAAGGCGCGAGCAGATCCACCACCTTGATGCCGGTGATGAGAATCTGCGCTTCGGTCGATTGATCGGTATAGGCGGGCGCATCCTGATGAATTGCACGCCTGGTCTCACCTTTGACCGGCCCGGCTTCATCGACCGGATCGCCGATCACGTTGATGATGCGGCCGAGCAGTCCCGGTCCGACCGGCACGGAAATCGGCGCACCGGTGTCGGTCACCTCTTGCCCGCGGACCAGACCTTCCGAGGAGTCCATGGCGACGGTACGCACCGTCGACTCTCCGAGATGTTGCGCGACTTCGAGCACCAGGCGGTTGCCGCCGTTGGTGGTCTCGAGTGCGTTCAAGATCGCCGGCAGGTGCGTTTCGAATTGCACGTCGACGACGGCGCCGATGACCTGGGTGATTTTTCCGACTGCGTTGGGTGTGGCCATTTCGTCCTCGTTACGGAATTAAAGCGCCTCGGCGCCGGAGATGATCTCGATCAGCTCCTTGGTGATCATCGCCTGGCGGGTGCGGTTATACGTAAGTGTCTGCTTGCGGATCATCTCGCCGGCGTTACGGGTGGCGTTGTCCATCGCGCCCATGCGCGCGCCTTGCTCGGACGCGGCATTTTCGAGGAGCGCGCGGAATACCTGGACCGACAGGTTGCGCGGCAGCAGCTCGGCAAGGATTTCTTCCTCTTCCGGCTCATATTCGTAGGACGCAGCGGGGCCCGTCTCTGTATCCTTTTCGAAGACCGGTGGAATGATCTGCTGCGCCGTCGGAACCTGCGCAACCACCGATTTGAAGCGCGAGAAAAACAACGTCGCGACATCGAAAGCGCCCTGGTCGAACAGCGCAACGATCTTCCCAGCGATCATGTCCGCCTGCTCGTACCCGATAGTACGCACGCTGCGCAACTCGATCGTCTCAATAATCAGCCTGCCATAGAGGCGGCGCAGCTGCTCCTGACCCTTCCGGCCGACGCAGAGGATCTTCACTTCTTTGCCGTCGCCTAACAGTGCATTAGCTCTATCGCGGGCGAGCCGCACGATCGACGAATTGAACGGCCCGCATAGTCCACGCTCGGCGGTGCAAACCACCAGGAGATGCACTTTGTCGCTGCTGGTGCCAGCCAGCAACTTGGGCGCCGAATCGCTGCCGGCAACGGCGGAAGCGATCGAAGCCAGCACCTTGCTCATACGCTCGGCATACGGGCGCGCGGCTTCCGCCGCCGCCTGGGCGCGACGCAGCTTGGAAGCCGCAACCATTTGCATGGCCTTGGTAATTTTCTGCGTCGCCTTGGTGGCGGCGATGCGGACACGCATATCCTTGAGACTGGCCATTCTTCAGTCGCTCTTAATAAAACCGTCGGTTTTCCGCCGTCGTCATCAAGCAAACGTCTTGGCATAGCCGCCGACGACGGCCTTCAGCTTGCCGGCACCGGCATCCGAAAGGTCGCCGCTCTTGCCAATGCTGTCGAGCAAATCGGCGTGCTTGGTGCGCAGCAGCGTCAGCAGCCCGCTTTCGAAGGCGCGCACGCGGTCCACCGGCATCGGATCGAGATAGCCGTTGACGCCCGCATAGACCACGCAGACCTGTTCTTCCATCTTGAGCGGCGAGAACTGCGGCTGCTTGAGAAGCTCGGTCAGGCGCGCTCCGCGGTTGAGCAGGCGCTGGGTCGTGGCATCGAGATCGGAGCCAAATTGCGCGAAAGCAGCCATTTCGCGGTATTGCGCGAGCTCGCCCTTGATGCGACCGGCGACCTTCTTCATCGCCTTGGTCTGTGCGGCGGAGCCGACGCGCGACACCGAGAGACCCACGTTCACCGCCGGACGGATGCCTTGATAGAACAGGTCGGTTTCCAGGAAGATTTGGCCATCCGTAATCGAAATCACGTTTGTTGGAATGTAGGCCGAGACGTCATTGGCCTGCGTTTCGATGATCGGCAGGGCGGTCAAAGACCCGCCCTTGTTGTCATCGTTCATCTTCGCGGCGCGCTCAAGCAGTCGCGAATGCAGATAGAACACGTCGCCCGGATAAGCTTCGCGGCCGGGCGGTCGGCGCAGCAGCAGCGACATCTGGCGATAGGCGACGGCCTGCTTGGATAAGTCGTCATAAATGATGACGGCATGCATGCCGTTGTCGCGGAAATATTCGCCCATGGTGCAGCCGCTGAACGGCGCCAGGTATTGCATCGGCGCCGGATCGGAAGCAGTGGCGGCGACAATAATGGAATAGTCGAGTGCGCCCTGCTCCTCGAGCACCTTCACGAATTGGGCGACGGTAGAGCGCTTCTGCCCAACGGCGACATAGACGCAGTAGAGCTTGATTTTTTCATCCGGCTGCGCGTTGAGCGGTTTCTGATTGAGGATTGTGTCGAGCGCGATCGCGGTCTTCCCGGTCTGACGATCGCCGATGATCAGCTCGCGCTGACCGCGGCCGATCGGGATCAACGAGTCGATCGCCTTGAGGCCGGTCGCCATGGGCTCATGTACCGACTTGCGTGGAATAATGCCCGGCGCCTTGACGTCGACGCGTGCACGTTTGTCAGCTTTGATCGGGCCCTTTCCATCGATCGGATTGCCAAGAGCATCAACCACGCGTCCGAGCAGACCTTTGCCGATGGGCACGTCGACGATGGCGCCGGTGCGCTTTACGGTTTGACCTTCCTTGATCTCGCGGTCATTGCCGAAAATCACGATGCCGACATTGTCATTTTCGAGGTTGAGGGCCATGCCGCGCACGCCGTTCTCGAACTCGACCAATTCGCCAGCCTGCACATTGTCGAGACCATAGACGCGGGCAATGCCGTCTCCGACGGAGAGCACCTGGCCGACCTCGGAGACTTCGGCCTCCTGGCCAAAGTTCTTGATTTGCTCTTTCAGAATGGCGGAAATTTCTGCGGCGCGGATATCCATCAGCGGGCCTCTTTCATCGCAAACTTGATCGAATTGAGTTTGGTGCGGAGCGAACTGTCGACCATACGGCTGCCGACCTTGACGATCAGACCGCCAATAATGGCGGGGTCGACCTTAACTTCGAGATCGATGTCCTTCCCGCCGGTCACGGATTTCAGTGCGCTTTTGAGCGCGTCGAGATTCTTGTCGTTGAGCTTCTCGGCGACGGTCACCTCAGCAGTCACCTCGCCCTTGTGCCGGGCAACCAGCCCACGGTAGGCGCGGATCATGTCGCGCACCGCGAAAAGGCGACGATTGGTGGTGATGACGCGCAGGAAGTTTGCGGCAAGCCCTGTGATGCCGGCCTTGGCGAGAATTGCCGACAGTGCCTTAAGCTGCTCATCGGCGCCGAACACCGGGCTGCGCACGAGGCGATTGAGATCGGCGCTGCCATTAGCAAGCGCGTCAAATTGATCGAGATCCTTTTTGACGGCGTCGACGGCCTTATTGTCGCGTGCAAGCTCGAACAGGGCGGTGGCGTAACGGCCCGCCATACCGGAGATGATTGGATCTTCGCCTGCCACTGAGGACGCTCGTTTGGTTTTACTTCGTTCGCAGTTCGGACGCCGTCGCGGGTTGGCGGCGCAAACTATTGGAATCCAAGAGGGAATTCCGATCCCTGGGAACGTCGCGAAAGCCTGCGGGAACCCCCTGAAATCGAGGGGCTAGCTAACACAGCGGGATTGGCGGTGCAACAAGCCGGCTTGTTTGCCGCAGCGGGTGCAGATACCGCCTGGCGCCAGCCGACAAATTTACATCACAGGGTTGCCTCGCCATGCGAGGGCGCGCGCGCTATAGCGTGACCCGCCCACCCGAACACGCAAGCGCGCCCGCCGGATTTCTAGGAAATGCCAAAGCCGAAAACGAAGGGCGACGCCGACACTACGGCCAAGCTGCTGGTTGTGCTGCTTGCCTTTGCCTGGGGCCTCAGCTGGATTGCTGCGGCGGTCGCGTTGCGTGAGGTCTCGCCCTGGACTCTGCGCGTCGCGGGCTCAGGAATTGGCGCCACGATCTTGTTCCTCGCCGCCATCATCACTGGCCATAATCTAAAAGTCCCACGCGGCGAATATATCCACATTATGGTAGCGGGATTTTTGAATGTCGCCAGCTTCCAAATCCTCTCGGGCTTCGCACAG
>Ga0207706_10006852_pt1 | contig 10533 bp, 9 predicted proteins | sample KBSC53metaG_FD_184318 | JGI IMG/M metagenome (GOLD analysis project Ga0207706, IMG submission 184318) | Corn rhizosphere microbial communities from Kellogg Biological Station, Michigan, USA - KBS C5-3 metaG (SPAdes) (version 2) | ecosystem: Host-associated > Plants > Roots > Rhizosphere > Soil ... | reverse complement strand
TCGACGTGCCGGCGGACGAGGACCAGACGCAGGTCGATCAGTGGCTGATCGCGGCCGAGCGACAGGCCGCGCTGCGGACCGCGTTCGCCGACCTTGGCGATCGCTGTCGGGAGCTCCTGGGCATGCTCATGGCCGACCCGCCCGTCGCCTACGCACAGATCAGCTTGCAACTGGGCATGCCGGTCGGCGCCATCGGCCCGAACCGGTCCCGGTGTCTGAGTCGATTGCGTCAGCATCCGTCGATCGCGGCCCTGGTCGAGGACGCACCGGCCCGGCTGCGGGGAGGTGCTCGGCATGACAAGCCCATGGTGGGTTGACGATGACGAGTTGCTCGGCGAACTGCACCGGGCACTCGAGCCGGTTCCGGCCTCGTTCATCGAAGCCGGCAAGATGGCCTTTACCTGGCGGAGCATCGACGCGGAGCTCGCCGCGCTTACCTATGACTCCTCCCGCGATCTCGTCGGAGCGGAGCAGAGCCGCGCCGAACCGGCCGCCCTGCGTTGCCTCACGTTCGACGCGACGCATCTCACCGTCGAGCTGGAGATCGTGCACGACGCGCTGCACGGGCAGCTCGTCCCACCCGGGCCGGGCATCGCGGAGATCCGGCGGGCCGATGGCAGCGTGAGCCGCGTGGCAGTGGACGAGGTGGGCTACTTCACCTCGACGCCGGTACCGACCGGCACGTTCCGGCTCTACTGCGCCCCCGAGGGTGGCGAGGCCATTCTCACCGACTGGATCACGCTGTAGCGCTCTCACCCTCCATAGCGACCCAGTGGAGCGGGAATTACCTTGATATTATTGGTGATTCTCTATTGACCGGAACCCGTCCAACCGGGATAATCGAATACATGTTCGAGACTGGCTTGGCTGGGTCGACGTTCGTGTCACGAGTGGCGGACGCCCTCGAACACCTGGCCGCGGCGCAGCATGAGCTGGTTGGGCTTGACCCGACGGTGCTGTCCCGGGACGAGCTATTGGACCTAGTGGAAGTGCTTGAGACCAACGCGCGGCGACACACCGCGGTGGGTTGTGAGCTGATCGCGGAACTGGACGGGCGCGGGGTAGCCGGCGAGCTGGGCTACCCGTCCACTGGGGTGCTACTGGCCGAGCGACTGCGGATTGGCCGGCGGGAGGCCGCCGGCCGGGTTCGGGTGGCCTCCGACCTGGGGCTGCGACGGGCCGTTACTGGCGAGACTCTGGAGCCGCGATTCCCGCACGTCGCCGCAGCGCTGGCGGAGGGGACGATCTCTGCTCGACACGCCACGGTTATCACCGCCACGGTCGACCGGCTGCCCGACCGGGTGCTCACGGAGCAGCCGGAGTTGGTTGCCCAGGTCGAACCAACCCTGGTAGGCCATGCGCGGAAACTCGATCCGGATCGGCTCGCGGTGCTGGCCCGCACCGCGGCGACTTGTCTGGACCCGGACGGGCAGCTGGTCGCCGAGCAGGACCACCAGCGGCGCCGATCTGTCGCCTTGGCGGTCCTGCCGAATGGCTCCGGCCGGCTGACGGGCACCCTCACCGGTGAAGCCGCCGCGGTCTGGACCACGATCCTCGACACTCTCGCTCGCCCGGTAACGACCGACGATGATCAGTCGGATCGACGCAGCCCCGCGCAGCGGCGGCACGACGCGCTGTTGGAAGCCGGGCGACGGCTTCTGCGCTCCGGCTCGCTGCCAGACTGCGGCGGCGCTCCGGCCACTGTGCTTGTCACTCTCACCGTGGATCAGTTGCAGGCCCGCACGGGCCTGGCGACCGCCGGCCACGGCGGACTGATCACCATCTCCGAAGCATTGCGAATCGCCGCCGAGGCCGACATCATCCCCGTGGTGGTCGGCGACGCCGGCGGAGTGCTCAGCTACGGGCTGCGAAGGCGGGTCGCCAGTATCGGGCAGCGGCGGGCGCTGGCCGCCCGGGATCGCGGGTGCTCATTCCCGACCTGCGACCGGCCCCCGGACTGGTGTGAGAGTCACCATGTGACGCCCTGGGTCGACGGCGGGCCCACCGATCTGGATAATTTGACCTTATTGTGCGGTTTTCACCACCGGGAACACCAGAAACGTGGCTGGGCGGTACGTATGCGCGATGGGCTGCCAGTGTGGATCCCACCCCGCTGGATCGACCGAACTCAAACTCCTCGCCGGAACACCACCCATCACGTCGCCATCGACTTCCCGCCACCCGCCTTGCCCGAACGGAACCGCACTCAGATAGGCGACCGCTCTCGCGACCCGACGCCCGCCTGCGCCTGACTCCGCAGGTCAGCCGGTAGTCCGAGGCCGGTCCCAGCGTTATGGCGCTGCCGGTGGGGTAGGTCCGGGCACAGGCTGGCAATTCCTATCGGCTGAGGCTCTCGGTCGCTCGGACGATGTGCGGCGCAATCGCGCGCATCGCTTTGCCACGGTGGCTGATCGCGTCTTTCTCCGCTGGGGGCAGCTCACCGTTCGTCAGCGTTTTCCCGTCAGCGACGAAGATCGGGTCGTAGCCGAAGCCGTTGTGCCCCCGAGGCTGGCGCACCAGCCGGCCGGGCATCTGCCCCTCGACCACGACCTGTCCCCCGCTCGGGGTGGCGAGCGCCGCGGCACAGACGAACGCTGCGCCTCGCCGGCCATCCGGAACATCGACGATTTGGTCGAGCAGCAGCCGCAAGTTTGCCGCGTCGTCCCCGTGCCGGCCGGACCAGCGGGCGGAGAGCACGCCAGGCATGCCGTTCAGCGCGTCCACCGCCAGCCCGGAGTCATCAGCGACGGTGATCAGCCCAGTCGCCAGAGCTCCGACCCGGGCCTTCGTCAGGGCGTTGTCGGCGAAGGTGGCTGCGGTCTCCGGTACCTCGTCGTACGGCGCCGCATCGTCCAGGCCAATCACTCGCAGGTCGGGCTGCACGTCGGCGAGGATGCGCCGCAGCTCGGCGAGTTTGTGGGGATTGCGGGTGGCGAGCAGCACCTCCGTGGGCATCACGCCGCCAGCGCGTCGGCCTGGATCTTGGTCAATTGCGAGCAGCCGCTGATCGCGAGGTCGAGCATCGCGTCGAGTTCGGCCCGGCGGAACGGCGCGCCCTCAGCCGTGCCCTGGACCTCGACGAACTCGCCGGTACCGGTAAGAACCACGTTCATGTCGGTCTCGGCCCGGACGTCTTCTTCATACATCAGGTCCAGCCGGGCCTCGCCGTCGATCACGCCCACCGACACCGCGGACACCGAGTTGACCAGTGGATCAGGCCGGGCCAAGGCCTGCTGATCCCGCAACCATGTCACCGCGTCAGCCAGGGCCACGAAGGCGCCCGTGATCGCGGCGGTCCGCGTGCCACCATCCGCCTGCAACACATCACAGTCGATCGAGATCGAGTTCTCGCCCAACGCCGACAGGTCGATCGCCGCGCGCAATGAGCGGCCGATCAGCCGGGAGATCTCGTGGGTCCGTCCGCCGATTCTTCCCTTGATCGACTCACGGTCGTTACGGGTGAGCGTCGCGCGCGGCAGCATCGCGTACTCCGCTGTGACCCAGCCCAGGCCGGATCCCTTGCGCCACCGCGGCACGCCCTGCACGACCGAGGCCGCGCACAACACTTTGGTCTCGCCGAACTCGATCAGCGCCGAGCCCTCGGCATAGCGCTGCCACTGGCGGGTGATCGTGATCGGACGGAGCTCGTCAGCCACGCGGCCGTCGGGACGCACCATGACCCGCAGCTTAACGAGAGCCACTGTCAACCGACCGCCGAGCCGCGACGGCCATGCCAGGTGCGTGTCAGGACGCACCAGCGCCGTGTGCGAGTGCTACCAGGGTCTGCTCGCACGATCGGAGCATGACATCACACCCCTACGCCATCGAGGCCGAAGGCTTGACCAAACGATTCGGCACCACGCAGGCCCTCGCGGGCATCGACCTCGCCGTCCGGGAGGGGACCGTGTTGGGCGTCCTCGGGCCGAACGGGGCTGGCAAGACGACCGCGGTGCGCATCCTGGCCACGCTGATCACCGCCGACCGAGGATCGGCTCGAGTCGCCGGCTTCGACGTCGTTCGCGACGCCCGTCAGGTCCGGCAGACGATCGGGTTGACCGGCCAATACGCCTCGGTCGACGAAGATCTCACCGGCATGCAGAACCTCGTGCTCATCGGGCAGCTGCTGGATCTGCCGAGCCGCGCGGCCCGCGCCCGGGCCCGCGAACTGCTTGAGTGGTTCGACCTCGCGGATGCGGGCGGGCGGATGGCCAAGACGTACTCCGGCGGCATGCGCCGGCGGCTGGACCTCGCCGCCTCCCTCGTCGGCCGGCCGTCCGTGATCTTCCTCGACGAGCCGACCACCGGCCTGGACCCGGCCAAGCGTGAGGACATGTGGGAGGTCGTCCGACGGCTGGTCACCGATGGCTCGACCGTACTGCTGACCACCCAGTACCTGGACGAGGCCGACGCGCTGGCGGACGAGATCACCGTGATCGATCACGGTCGGGTCATCGCCCATGACACTCCGGACGGGCTCAAGCAGATCGTCGGAGGCCAGACGCTCGAGGTCCGGCCGACCGACCCGTCCCGGACCGCGGAGGCCACCGCGATCCTTGCCGAGATCACCGGCGGCCGGGTCGAGTCGCCTCGGCGAGGCACGCTGAGCGTGTCCGTCCCGGACGACTCCGCGCTGCCCACGACTGCGGCCCGCCTCGCCTCGGCCGGCATCACCGTCACCGAGTTTTCGCTTCACCTGCCCAGCCTGGACGAGGTGTTCTTCACCCTCACCGGGCGCAGCGCGAGCGACGACGAGTCGCAGTCCGACACCAAGGAGGCAGCATGACCGCGACGCTTTCCCGCGAGCCGACCGTCGTCGCGGCGAAACCGACAGCCCCCGCCGCGAACCGCCGGTTCGGCCTGATCCGACACAGTGCCGCCTTGGCGCGCCGCAGCCTCATCAAGACCTGGCGGACCCCGGAAGCGCTGATCGATGTGACCTTGCAGCCGATGATTTTCCTGCTCCTGTTCACGTACATCTTCGGAGGGGCGATCAGCGGGGGATCCCAGCACGACTACCTACAGTTCCTGCTGCCGGGCCTACTGGGCCAGTCGATTGCAATGGCCGGCATCTCGCTGGGCACCAACCTCAACGGCGACCGCGAGAAGGGTGTCTTCGACCGGTTCCGATCGCTGCCGATCGCCCGTTCGGCCCCACTGGTGGGCGGCGTGCTCGCCGACGTGGTCCGCTACCTGATCCTGTGCGCGGTGTTCCTCGGCTTCGGGTACGCGATGGGTTTCCGGATCGAGACCAACACCACCGCAACGATCGCCGCAGTCGCGATTTCGGTCGCGTTCGCCCTGTGCTTCTGCTGGATCTCGGTGTGGGTGGGCATGATCGTGCGCACCCCAGGCGCGGTGCAGGGGGTCATGTTCCTTCTCGTGCTGCCGCTCTCCTTCGCCAGCAACACCTTCGTTCAGACCGGCACGATGCCAGGCTGGCTGCAGGGTTTCGTCAAGGTCAACCCGATCACCCATCTGGTGGATGCGGTGCGCGGCTTGATGCTGGGCGGACCGGTGGCCTCGCACGTGCTGTGGACACTGGTCTGGATGGCCGGGTTGCTCATCGTGTTCGTCCCTCTGGCGACGCGCGCCTACCGACGTCGCACCTGATCCCGGCCGGGATCGGCCAGGTCGATCGCTTCCGTGCGGCTTGCCGCCCACCCGGCCGACCACTGCTCCTGGAATCCGTCGGCGCCCAGCACGTCCCGGGCGCCGGCGGTAATTCGCGCCACCATCAGGTCGGTCGGGTCATCGGCCCCGCGGATGCGCGCAGCCAGTCCTAGCCGGAAGCTGGCCGTAGCCGCGTCGCCGTATGCGAGCGAGAGCATGGCTTCGGCGACCACGACGATCGCGACGATCGGCATGTCCTTCGACGCTCGTCCGGCCGTATAGGCGATGTCGACCTGACGACGGGCTCGCTCCAGGTCGCCGGCGTCGATCGCTGCCGCGGCGCCGAACGCTGCGACGACCGCCGTCCCGTGGTACATGCTGAACCGGGACCGCGAGGCCTGCGACAGCAGGTCCTCCGCCTCGGTTTGCAGCCGCTGGGCCGCCTCGACGTCTCCGGACGCTCGCAGCACTCCCCCACGCAGGACGGCCGTCAGTGCGCGCCATTCCGCCGAGCCGATGGAGTTGGCCATTTCCGACGCCGCCTCGGCGTACCCGCGCGCCGCGTCCCATTCGCCCAGACGCCCGTGCATGTCCGAAAGCCGGAGCAGGATATACAGCCGATCATCGACCTCGATGGCTCCGGCCGTCTGGTCGTCGAGCAGCCGGAGGGCCCTGGTCAATAGTTCGGCCGCGCCGGAGACATCGCCGTCATACGCCAGTAGCCCGGCCGCGATCGGCAAGACCGACGCCAACCCGACCTGGTCGCCGACCGCCTCGTAGCCGGCGATGGCGGCTGCGGTATCGGCCCGGACGGCGACCACGTCGCCCGAGTTCTCGGCGAAGCGCGCCCGCATGGCCAACGAGGTGGCCTGAATCCACGGGTCCGGATTGACAAGCGCTTGGCTGAGGTAGTCGGCCACCTTCTCGTGCTCGCCAGCGATGAACAGCAGGAACGGCTTGACGATCGCAAGCATCGGGGTGTCCGTCACGTCGAGCGCAAGAACGTCATCGAGGATCTCGAGAATTTCGTCCTGAGGGTGCCGTCCGCCCGGGTCGGTCCCGGCCAGCTCGGCCGTGATTGCGCGATTCATCGCCCGCAGCGCGACGGCTGTCAGCCAGAGATCCGGGTCAATGCCCTCGCCCGGCAGACGCAAGGCCAGCTCCAGCCAGGCGAGCGCCTCGGTGTGCCTGCCGGTCAGGCCCCAGTACTGGTTCAGCGCGACGACGAGCGTGAGCGCCGGCGCGGCCTCGCCGCGGTCGAGGAGGTGGCGGAGCGCGGCGAGAACGTTGTCGTGTTCGGCCGCGATGACCCGCAGGGCCGTTCGCTGGCGCCCGTCTCGCAGCTGCGGCACCAGATCGATCGTCAGGTCCGCGAAGAACCGGGCATGAGCGGTCCGCACCACGTCCAGTTCACCCCGCTCGGCGAGGCGGTCTATCCCGAACTCGCGGATCGTTTCGAGCATCCGATACCGCGGGCCATCGTCCTCCAACCCGAGGAGCGACTTGTCGACGAGGGCGGCCAGCAGGTCGGGAATGTCCGCGCGGCGCACCGCGTCGTCAGCGCATACGGCGCCCGCGCTGGCTGTGGTCGCGCCGGCCGGAAAGACAGCGAGGCGCTCGGCGAGCAGCCGCTCCGCGGGAGAGAGCAGATCCCAGCTCCACTCCACCACGGCCCGCAATGTTCTGTGTCGCGGCAGCGCCGTCCGGCTGCCGCCGGTGAGCAGCCGGAACCGGTCGGACAACCTCGCCGCAATTTCGTGGACCGGAAGCGTGCGCAACCGGGCCGCCGCCAGCTCGATCGCGAGCGGGAGGCCGTCGAGCCGGCGCACGATCTCGACGCTGTCGTCGACCGTGACCTCGGACACGCCGAACTCCGGCCGGGCCGCCGCTCCCCGATCGGCGAACAACTGCACTGCTGGAGACGCGAGCGCCTGCTCGACCGTCGAGCCGAGCGCCGGCACCGGCAGCGGGGCCAGCACGACTAGCGCCTCGCCAGTGATCGCAAGCGGTTCGCGGCTGGTCGCGAGCACAGCCAGCTGCGGGCAGTCGGCCAGCAGCGTGTCGACGAGTTGGGCCACGCCGTCGAGCAGATGTTCGCAGTTGTCGACCACGAGCATCGCCCGGCGGGCGGTGAGCACGCCGCGCAGCTCGTCGACCGCTTCCGACGGACGGCGGGGCGCGTCCGGATCGCTGCGCGTCGTGGCGTCCCGCCGGCCGATCGAGGCCAGGACCGCATAGGGGATCTCGGCCGGATCCGTCACAGGAGCGAGCTCGACAAGCCAGATGGCGTCGTAGTCGTCTAGGAGCGACGATGCGGCCTCGGTGGCGAGGCGGGTCTTGCCGGAGCCGCCGGTTCCGACCAGCGTGACCAGGCGGCTCTCATCCAACAGTTTGACGATGCGTGTCGCTTCCTCGTCGCGGCCGACGAAGCTGGTGAGAGTCGCCCGCAAATTGGTCCGCCGGGTAAATCCAGCCGTGCTGCTGAGCGGAGCCTGGTCACCCCGCAGGACGGACAGGTGCAATTCCTGCAGCTCCGGCGTGGGGTCAACTCCGAGCTCGTCGACCAGCAGCTGGCGCAGCCGCTGGTAGGCGGCGAGCGCCTCTGACGTACGACCCTCGGCCCGCAGCGCCTTGATCAGCAGCCCGGCGAACCGCTCGTCAAGTGGGTGCTCGCGCGTGAGCGCCTCGAGCTCGGCGACGACAGCGCCCGCCCGCGCAAGGGCCAGGTCAGCGGCCAGCCGAGCGGCCGTGGCAGCGAGCCGCAGATCGTCCAGCCGGGCGATCGGCGCGGCGGCGAACGCGGCGTCTGCGCAGTCCGCCAGCGCCGGCCCGCGCCACAGCGCCAGAGCGCGCCGCAGCATCGGCTCGGCAGTCGCCGGGTCGCCTCGGCGCAGCGCGGCCGCGCCGTCCGCAGCCAGCCGCTGGAATTGGTGCACGTCCACGTCACCGGGGTCGGCCAATAGCCGATAGCCGGCCGCTGACGGCTGTACGGCATGGGCGTCGCCAAGCGATCGGCGCAGGCGGGACACCAGAGACTGCAAAGCGTTCGCCTGATCGCCAGGCGGGTACTCACCCCACACTGCGTCGACGAGCGCGCCGGCGCTGATCGGGCGCCCGGCATCCAGGGCCAACCGGGTGAGCAGGCCGCGCAGCCGGGTGCCGGCGATATCGACCGCCACCCCGTTGACCCGGACTTCGAGCGGTCCGAGCAGCCCGATCTGCATGCCTCCACTGTGGCAGGTCTATGTACGGGCAGTGCGCCGTAATACGCAGTGCAGGATGGTCCGATGCGTACCGACACGTTCCGGATCCACACTGGCAACCGCCCAGCGGTCATCGACCTGTCGGACCGTTGCGCCCGATTCGTTGCTGACGAGGACGGCGGACTGCTCACCGTGTTCGTGCCTCACGCCACAGCCGGCGTGGCCATCCTCGAGACGGGGGCAGGCAGCGATATCGACCTGATCGCCGTGCTGGAGGAGCTCTTGCCGCGCGGCGGCAGATGGCGGCATCAGCACGGTTCCCCGGGTCACGGGCGCGACCACGTCCTTCCGGCATTCATCCCGCCGTCCATCGTGGTGCCCGTCGTGAACGGGCGGCTGCAGCTCGGCACCTGGCAGTCGGTTTGCCTCGTCGACACGAATGTCGACAACCCGGACCGAACTGTGCAGCTGAGCTTCCTCGCCGGCTAGTTACTTCGACCTGAAAAACGTGGTTGCTGATTGAGCGACCGGAGTCGTGTTGGAGGGGCTGGGCTGGTTTTGGCCGGTGATGATCTTCTCCGTCTTCCTCATGCGGCGGCCAGTGCGCTGATCTTGATGAGGTTGTGGGTCAGGACGCCATGCCCGGTCCAGATGCGAGCACCTTCGATGCTGTCGATGCGGGTTCGGTCCCAGCCGTAGCCGCGTTTGAGGGCGCTGATTCGACCTTCGCATCCGGTTCGCCATTTGACGGTGCGTCGAAAGGATGGTCGGTGTTCCTCGGCCTGCCATGCTTTGGTGGGTCTGCCTTTTCGAGGGATGACGACGGCGCGCACGCCGAGGTCGTGCAAGGCGCTATCGACGTTCTGCTCGCCGTAGCCGCGATCGGCGGTCACGGTCCGCGGTGGACGGCCGGCGCGTGTGCTGACGCGGTCGATCGCTGGGGCTAGGCGTGGCGCGTCGGCCGGGTTGCCGTGCTGCACATCGTGGTCGAGGACGACGCCGTCCTCGTTGTCGACGAGCTGGGCTTTGTAGCCGAACTCCACCGGTTTGCCCAGGCGGCCTTTCGCGATCGGGCGGGCGTCCGGGTCGTGCAGGCTGACCCGCCGGGCCGCGCCATCCGGTGTCTGTCCGGCCAGCCGGTGCCGGGTCTGTCGCGCAATCGTGCGTGTGGCGGTGAGCAATTCGGTCAGGTCATGAATAGCGCGGGCCAGCCGACCCCGGCGGCGGCCAGCAACCGGGTCCGGCTGGCCTGATTCCTCAAGCCGTCGGGCCTGCGTGCAAGCGCGGCGCAACGCCGCGTTCGCGGTGGCGAGGAATCGCTGCGCGTCGTGGGCGGCCTGCTCCGCGAGGTCGGCCAACTCGCGGGTGCCACGCTGCACGGCCGCGAGCGCCTCGTCGTTGCCGGCCGCGGCCCGCAGCCGCAGCTTCGACCCGATCTCGTGCGCACGCCGACCAGCCGAGCGGGACCGGTCCCGCAGCCGCGGGCGCGTCGCACCGCCCGCAGCCTGAATCCGGCGCCCGGTCGCGGCAATACGGCGGATCGCCTTGGCCAGCAAACCGGAATCGGTCGGATACGACACGTTCGCTGGGATCACCGTGGTGTCGGCCCGCACCCGCGTCGTGCGCAGCAACCTCGCCTCCGAAGCCTTGGCCAGCAACACCTCGTTCAACCCCCCACCGCCGTAGCACCGCAGCGCGTGGTCAGCTTCATCAACGTCGT
>Ga0207706_10006851_pt1 | contig 10533 bp, 12 predicted proteins | sample KBSC53metaG_FD_184318 | JGI IMG/M metagenome (GOLD analysis project Ga0207706, IMG submission 184318) | Corn rhizosphere microbial communities from Kellogg Biological Station, Michigan, USA - KBS C5-3 metaG (SPAdes) (version 2) | ecosystem: Host-associated > Plants > Roots > Rhizosphere > Soil ... | reverse complement strand
AGGTGAGACCCCGGCGGCGTGGCCCGAAAAGAAGAGCCTCGACTCACTGGCCGCGCGGAGGGCGGTGATCGGCTGCTGGCGCTGGCCCGGCCCGAGCTACCTGCCTCGCCTACGCCCTGGCGGCCGACGACACCGAAGGGATCCGGGGCGGACTGCTGCCTGGGGAACGCCGACATCTCGGCCGGGCTGCCGCATAGGATCGATCCTCGCCCGCCCAACTGTCGCGCCTCGGCTACACAGGCGTGAGCTGCGGCCGATGACTTGGCTGTGACGACGAGCTCCGACGACGACATGGTGGCCTGCGCCCGGCGGCTGGCCGAGCTGGGCGGCGGGATCGTCGTCGTGCGCGACGGGACGGTCCTCGCCGAGCTGCCGCTCCCGGCCGCCGGCCTCATGTCGGACCGCCCGTGCGCCGAGGTGGCCGCGACGATCGCGGATCTGCGCCGGGCCGCGCGGTCGCTCGGCGTCGAGGTCCGAGCGCCGTTCATGGCGCTCAGCTTCCTCGGCCTGTCGGTGATCCCGTCGCTCAAGATCACGGACCGCGGCCTCGTCGACGTGGACCGCTTCGAGCTGGTGCCGCTGGAGGCCGACGCCTAGCGGCAGTTAGAGCGCGGCCGCTTCAGGTGCGCGATCAGGCGCTGGAGCACCGAGGCGTCGACCGGAAGCGCGAAGTGATTCACGCCCGGGTTGTCGGTGCGGCTGAAGCGGAAGCAGCTCATCTTCCGCCAGACGCGCACGGCGTTGTTGGTGATGTCCTCCTGGTTGATGTCGCCGCCCGCCGTGATGAAGTCCGAGCCGGCCGGGTCGAGCAGCTGCCCGACCGACAGGTCTGCGAGCTTGGAGCCCACGATCGTGTCGATGCCTGAGCCCTTCTCGGCGTAGACGTCGACGTTCGGGAAGTGCCGCCGGTCGGCGAACTTCACGAAGCCGATGTAGTGGCCGGCGATCGCCCTGACCGAGGAGCCGAGCCCCGCGTCGGCGATCAGGCGCCGATAATCGCGCGGCGTGTAGGAGCGGCCATTCGCCTCGTTCAGTACGACGACCTCGCGCCGCCCGAAGATGTCGGGATCGGACATGCTCATGTAGGTCGAGGGCTGGCTGATGTACATGTGTGCGCTGCTGGCAGCCTGCTCGGCGACCTGCGGATAGGTGAAGTCCTGGGTGTTGAGCCCGGTGAAGAGGACGCCGTAGAGCGAACCCTGACCCGGGAAGTTGCCGGCGAGCGCCGTGAACCCGTGGATGTAGCGATGCTTCCACGCGCGTGAGGTGTGCGTGAGCAGGTACTGGATGTAGAGCGGCCCGTTGGAGTGCCCCACGAGATGGACCGGCCGCCGGCCGCCCGCCAGGAAGGTCGCCCGGATCAGGCGCTTCGTCCGGCGCAGGAAGTTGTCCATGTCGGGCGTCAGGCGCGGGTTGTAGCCGGCGACGCGAATGTCCTTGTTGCGGGTCCAGCCCGCGGCCTCGAGCGCCTTGTAGAAGTCCTCGTAGAGCGGCGCGCTCTGCGTCTTCCCGTACTGGGGGATGCGCATCGTGACGCCGCGCCGGAACGAGAACCGGCGTGGGAACGGCTTGCGGCGGTCCGCCTTGTAGCGGAGCGTCATCAGCTTGTCGCGGCACACCTGGCTGAAGGTGGTGCTCGGAGCCGGGTTCGCGAACCAGTCCTCGAACGTGCCTGAGCTCGGGCACTCGGGCGCCACCGTCTGGCCGTTCACGGTCACCTTGATCTTGGTGAGCGTGTACGCCGGGAACAGCACCACCGGAGCGCGAGTTGCGGCCGCGGCGGACCCGGGCACGACGGCGAGAGCCACCGTCGCCACGAGGGCGAGGCGTGCTGCGCTGCTGGAGAAGCTCTGCTTCCAGCTCACCTCAGTGGGCGAGCCTATCGCGATCGTCGCGGGCGAGCACGCGCGGGCTGTCCGCGATCAGGCGACGCTTGCGCAGCCCCGTCAGACCGGCCCGTCCCTCGCCGAACGACACCAGCGTGACCCTCTCCTCAGCAAGCGAGATGCGGTAGTCGACGTCCTCGAGCGGATACACGTGGCCGTCGATCTCGACGTCGAAGCCGGCGAAGCTCGGCAGGACGTTCACCCTCACGTTCGAGGTCGCGGGGACGACGAGCGGCGGGGCGCTGCCCCCGTGCATCGCGAGCGGGGTGCACACGAGCGCCGGCGTGTCGGGCGCGAGCAGCGGACCCCCCGCCGCCATCGAGTACGCGCTCGAGCCAACGGGGGTCGCGACGATCAGGCCGTCGCCCGCCAGCCGCACGTACAGCTCGTCGTCCACGTACAGCTCCACGACGGCCTGGCCGCTCCCGTGCCGGACGATCACGAAATCGTTCACGGCCCACTCGTCCGGCGAGCCCGCCGGATGGATGGCGAGTGCGGGCAGCCGGCGCGGCTGCCAGTCGCCGGCCCGGAAGCGGTCGAGCGCCTCCCCCAGCCCGTCCGCGCGCACCGCCGCGAGCGCCCCGAGGCTCCCGCATGCGACTCCCAGCACCGGGGTGCCTCCGAAGGCCGCCACCCGGAGCGCGGACAGCACCGTGCCGTCGCCGCCGAGCGCGATCGCCAGGTCGTCCCCTGCGAGCTCGCCGCGCGGCGCAAGCTCGCGCTCGGAGCCGCCCGGGCTCTGGATCTGCACGACCTCGACGGAGTGCTCCTCGGCCCAGCGGCGCAGGGCCTGGAGCGGCTCGTCGATCGGGCGAGAGGGATGGACGACCAGGGCGAGACGCATGGCGTTCAGGGCAACCGGAGGGTCTCGACGGTGTGCCAGACGGGCCGGAAGCCGAGCCGGCCGTATAGCTCCTTCGGCCTGCCCTCGTCGTCGGCGATGATCCAGAGGTCGCGCGCCGCCGCGCCGGCGTGGATGGCCGCGCACGTGATGGCCGTGCCGAGCCCGCGGCCGCGGTGGTCGGGGTGCACGTACACCTGCGAGATCTCCGCCGAGCCGTCGTGGCGCTCGAGCTGGGCGAACGCGACTGCCTCTCCCCCTTCGCGCACGGCGAGGATCCGCGCCCCGCGCCGCTCGGCGGCGTCGCGCGCCTCGGCGACGTAGTTGCCCGGGTCCATCGTGGGGAAGTCCTCCCGGTGCCAGCCCACGCGCAGGTCGACGACCTCGTCGTAGGGGACCTCCTCGACGGCGACCGCGGGCGCCGGTGGAAGAACAGAGTCATGGCGCATCCACACGAGCCGCTCAGTCAACCAGCCGAGCGACTCGAGCGGTTTGCGGAGCGGCTCCGCCGCGCGGGCGTCCTCGAAGTCGATGCGCCGGTGCGCCATCCCGGCAAGCGCCTCGTCGGCGAACGTGGCCAGCTCCTCTGCGGTCATGCCCGGATCCCGCTCCACCCGGACCGCATTCAGGTCGTAGTAGTCGGGATAGCGCGTGGCGCGAACGACCGTCCCGTGCTCCCACGGCTCGATCAGGTCGCAGAACTCCGCGTGGATGCCGTGATACCAGGCCCGCGCGCGGGCCTCGGGGTCATCGGCCTGGGGCTCCGCGGTCATCCGGGCAGCTTACGAGCCGGTGCCGGCCGTCGCGATTATGCTTGAGGACACAAGTACACGATGGCCCCACGCCCACCCACACCCGCCACCACATCCCCCGAGATCGAGGCGTTCGTGTGCCTTGTCCGAGCGAGCGTCGCGGTGACCCGCGAGCTCAGTGCGCAGCTGAGCGCGGACCACTGCCTGACCCTCAACGAATACGAGGCGCTGCTGCGGCTCGCGAGAGCGCCCGACTCGCGCATGCGCCGGATCGATCTCGCCAACGGCCTGCTGCTGACCGCCGGGGGCGTCACGCGGCTCCTCGACGGCCTCGAGCGCGACGGATTCGTGGCGCGCGAGGAATCGGCGACCGATCGGCGCGTGACCTACGCGGTGCTGACGAAGGCGGGACGCGACAAGCTGCGCGAGGCCGACAGGTCGCACACGCGCCAGATCCGCGAGCTCCTGGGCGCGCAGTACGACGAGCGCGAGCTGAAGCAGCTCGCCTCGTTGCTGGATCGGCTTGCCGAGCCGCTAGAAAGTTGACGCCTCAAGCTTCTCTGGCTAAGATGCTTGACGACGCAAGCTTTTTACCTCGGAACCGAAAGGACCACCATGACCCAGGTCACGCAGCAGGCGCTTCCAACGGGGAGCTGGAGCGCGGACCGCATCCACTCCAACGTCGGCTTCGCCGTCAAGTACATCGCCGGGACCTTTCTTGGCACCTTCTCCGAGTTCGACGCCCGGTTGAGCGACGACGGGCTGTCGGGGACGGCCGAGGTCGCGAGCGTTCAGGTCAAGGACCCGAATCTCGCCACCCACCTTCAGAGCCCCGACTTCTTCGACGCGGAGCGCTTCCCGCAGCTCAGCTTCGCGGCGAAGGAGGTCAGCCGCTCCGGCGACGGCCTCACGATCGCCGGCGAGCTGACGCTCAAGGGCCGCACCGAGCCGGTCGAGATCGTCGGTCACATCAGCGATCCGGCCCCGGACCCGTACGGCGGCGAGCGCTTCGGCCTGCAGCTCGAGGCCACCGTGGACCGCACGAAGTTCGGGCTCAACTGGAACAACCCGCTCCCGAGCGGCGACGCGGCGCTGGCGAACGAGGTCACGATCATCGTCGACCTGCAGCTCGTCAAGCAGCCCTAATGCGCGTGCTCGGCATCAGCGGCAGCCTCCGGCGCGACTCCCACAACACGAAGCTGCTGCGCGCCGCCGGCGAGCTCGTCGAGCAGCACGGAGACCAGTTCGAGCTCTTCGACGGGCTCAAGGCCATCCCGCCCTATGACGAGGACGACGAGATCGGCTACGGCCCACGGCCAGTCATCCGCCTCAAGCGCGCGATCGCCAAGGCCGACGCCGTCCTGTTCGCCACGCCCGAGTACAACTCGTCGATCCCCGGCGTGCTCAAGAACGCCGTCGACTGGGCCTCACGGCCACCGGCGGCGAGCCCACTGCGCAACAAGCCCGTCGCGGTCATCGGCGCCAGCACAGGAATGTTCGGCGCCGTCTGGGCGCAGGCCGAGCTGCGCAAGGTGCTCGCCGCGACCGGCGCCCGCGTGAGCGAGGTCGAGCTCGCCATCGGCCACGCTCACGAGCACCTCGACCACGCCGGTCACCCGCTCGACCCGGCCCAGGCCGAGGCCCTACGTGACTCGGTCGCGATGCTCATGGCCGAGCCCCAGAAGCTCAACGTGGCCGCGTAGCGCGGACGCTCGATCAGCCGGCCTCCGCCAGGAAGGCATGCACGTCCGCCGCAAACTCGGTGTGGTGCTGGAACAGGAAGCCGTGGGCCGAGTCCACGTAGATCTTCAGCCGCGCATCCGGCAGCAGCCCGGCAAGCAGATACGAGTACCGGGGCAGGATCATCGGATCGCTGTCGCCGTTCGCGACGAAGACCGGGAGATCCATCGCGGCGACTCGCTGAAGAAGCGAGTGGTTCGGGATCCCCCACCTGCACACGGCGTCGTACTGCGCTTGGCGGGTCTGCCACGTCGTCGGTGCGTCTCTGTCGGTCGTTCGCCCGAAGATCCGTCCGGCAGCCTGCTGCCCCGCTTCCTGGCTGGTGCTGGTGTGGGCGAAGAACACGCCGAGATATCCCTGCGGGTTCGTTTCCGGCTGACCCACCGCGCCGATCACCTCAGGTGCCCACCCGTGCATCCCTTCGGCGCCCTGCGGAGCTGCCGATGCGAGCACGACGCGCCGAAGCAGATCGGGACGAACGAGCGCGATCTCCTGCGCGACGAAGCTGCCGATCGAGAACCCGAGGACGTCCACCTGCTCGAGACCCATCGCCTCGATGAAGGCGATCGCGCCGTCGGCCATCGCCTCGACAGTGTTCGGCGTCATGCCGGTGGTGCCGCCGACTCCGACGTTGTCGAACGTGACGACGCGCCGCTCTGCGGCGAGATCGTCGATCAGTGCGGGGTCCCAGTTGTCGAGGTTCCCGCGGAAGTGCTGAAGCAGGACGAGCGGCACATCGCCCTGACCGAGGTCGCGGTACGCGTACTCGATCCCACTCTCGGCTGTGACGCGTTTGGTCCCGGCATCGGCGTAGTTGGTCATGGCGCCGAGGTTCGCACGGACGGCGAATCCGCACATTGCGCGGACGTGTGATCTCGTACATGCGATCACCGTGACAACAAGCGCACTGCCCACCAGTTCCGCTGATGCGACGCGCGGTGGTACGTTCGCCGAAGCAGCGGACCAAGTGTGATGTCAGCCCCCACACTCCTCGGTGAAGTCGTCGCGCGTGGATCGCGTTCGGTCGTCCATGCGTATGGCCGCGGCGCGGTCATCAAGGTGCCGAAGCCGGCGACGCCCGCCGAGTGGATTCTCGCGGAGGCGAAGCACGTGGAAGCGGTTCGAGCCGTCGGGGCGCCGGCGCCCGCGCTGCTAGGACTCGAGGAGGTCTTCGGGCGCCCGGCCACGGTCTGGGAGCGGGTGGACGGGCCGTCGCTGTGGGAGCGCGTCGTCGACCACCCCGAGCGAGCCGGCGAGATCGGCCGTACGCTCGCGGAGGTTCAGCTCGCGCTGTTCGAGCTCGTGCCGCCGGTGACACTTCCCGATCAGCGCAACCGGCTCACCAGCAAGATCCGCTGGTCGGCCGCGAACGTGGACGCCTCGCTCGGAGCGGCGCTCGACGTCCTGCCGGAGCGGTCGGGCATCGGGCGTCTGTGTCACGGGGACCTCCATCCCAGCAACGTAATCGTGTCGCGCGACGGTCTGACCCTGGTGGACTGGTTCGACGCGTCGCGCGGCGACCGGGTGGCCGACGTCGCGCGCTCATGCCTAACGCTGCTCGCCGACGGAGCGAAGATGCCGAGCCATCTGCCCGGATCCGATCCGGGCACGCTTACGGTGCTCACGCGTGCGTACCTGACCCGCCTGCGTGAGTCGCTCGACATCCCCGCGGCGGTGCTCGCCCGTTGGCAGGCGATCAGCGCGGTGGCGCGGGTGGCCGAGGGGATGCCGCGCGAGCCGCTCCTCGAGGTCTGGCGGCGGTTCGCCTGGTCAGAGGACTTCGCCGAAGATGGTCAGGCCGCCGCCGGCTGAACCGCCGCGCGCAGCTCCTCGAAGACAACAGGCCCGGCCGCGATGACGAGGTCGTCGTTCTCCGGGCAGGGCATCTCGATGCGCGCGCCGGCCTCCTCGGCGATCAGCGCCCCCGCAGCGCGGTCCCATATCTCCGTGTCGCGCTGGAAGTAGCCGTCCACCCGCCCGCACGCGACCCAGCACAGCTCGAGTGCGGTCGAGCCGAAGCAGCGCAGGTCGCGCGCGCGAGAGAGCAGGCGGTGAGCCACCTCGCCCTGGACGTCTCGGAGCTCCGCGCGGTACGAGAACCCCGTTGTCACAAGCGCCTCGGGCAGCGCCGCGCAGACCGAGACGGCGATCGGGACCCCGTCGCACCGCGCCCCGCCACCGCGGTGGGCGGCGAAGAGCTCGCCGCGCAGGACGTCCACCACCGCGCCGGCCACGACGTCCCCGTCGACAGCGGCGGCGATGCTGACCGCGAACAGCGGCACGCCGTAGATGAAGTTGATCGTCCCATCGAGCGGATCGATGACCCACTGGAGCCGCGCGCCCCGCGCCGTGGAGCCGCCCTCCTCGGCGAGGATCCCCGCGCCAGGCGTCGCGTCCAGCAGGATCGCCCGCACGCGCTCCTCGGCCCGCAGGTCGGTCTGAGTCACGACGTCGGTCGGCGAAGACTTACTGCCCACGGGCCGTGCCTCGCCGTAGGCGGCCGTCACGATTTCCGCCGCGGCTCGCGCTGCGGCGGATGCAACGACCTTGAGCTCGGCGGGCGCGGGCGGCTCGCCGGCCTCAGACACGATGGACGGCAATGCCGTGGTTCGACAGGGCGGCGGCCACCTCGGGATCCGCGTCCAGGCCGGTCACGAGCACATCGATCTCATCGAAGGCGGCGAAGCTGAACATCTGCACGTTCCCGAACTTGGAGTGGTCGACCACAGCGACGACGCGCCTCGCGCGCTCGATCATCGCGCGCTTGACCGTGTGCTCCTCGCGGTACGGAGTGGTCAGCCCGTGCTGGAACGACAGGCCATCGCAGCTGATGAACAGGACGTCCATCGCCATGTCCTGGAGCGACGCCCGCGTCGTGTCGTCCACCATCGCGAGCGTGTTCGTGCGCACGGCGCCACCGAGGACCGTGAGCTTGCGCAACCCGCGCCGGCTCAGCGTGAGCGCCGTCATGAGCGAGTTCGTCACGACGTGCACCTCGCGCTCGACCGGGAAGACCTCGGCGAGTCGCTGGGTCGTGGATCCGGAGTCGATGATGACCGAGCCGCGCTCCGGGACCTCCTCCACGGCCTTCGTGGCGATCCTGAGCTTCTCCTCCGCGTTGACCACGTCGCGCGCGGACAGCATGGGCTCGTGGTTGATCCGCTCGACCGGGACGGCGCCGCCGTGGACACGTCGCAGCAGGTTTCGCTCCTGCATGTCGGACAGGTCGCGGCGAATCGTCTCCGTGCTGACCCCGTAGCGGCGGGCGAGATCCGCTACGTCGACTGATCCCTGGCTCAGCGCGAGCATGTAGATCGCGCGCTGGCGATCGTGCTGTAGCCGAGGGAGTGCGGCGCTCTCGCCGGACGGGCTCACGCGTCTCCTCCCGCGCCCTCGACCGCCAGCGCCGCTCCCATTGCGGCGAGCGGGCCACCGGCGGCGATGCGCTCGTACGCGGCCGCGAATGCCGAGCGGAAGCGCGGCGAGGAACGCACCTCGCCCGGGAACACGGCCTCGTACTCGAGGAATGCCAGCGCGTCTCCGGCCGCGTCGGCCGCGTATCGCCGCGCCGCGTTCCCGTCGGCGTCGAAGGCCTGCCGCTCGGGATCGACGACCGCGAGGTAGCGCGCCCAGCCGGCGAGCGCGGTGGCGGCACGCTCGATCGGGCCACCACCCTCGAGTTGGCGCACGATCGTCGGGATCAGGAACGTCGGGAACTTGGAGCTGCCGTCGATGCAGACCCGGTCGATCTGGTCACGCACGCCGATGTTCGCGAAGCGATCGAACACGGACTCAGCGTAATCCTCGCGGGGATGTCCCGGGATCTCCACGAGCGTCGGTATCGCCTCGCGCTTTATGAGGCTCTCGAGAAAAGAGCGCAGGGCGGGCACGGCCATCGCCTCGTGGACGTAGGTGATACCCGCCAGCGCGGCGAGGTACGCGATGCACGAGTGACCCGCATTGAGCATTCGGAGCTTGTACTGCTCCCAGTCGTGGATGCGGTCGGTGAACAGCGCCCCGGCGTCCTCCCAGGGTGGCCGGCCACCGGCGAAGTCGTCCTCCATCACCCATTGCCTGAACGGCTCCGAGACGACCGGCCAGCTATCGATGATGCCGGCGCGGTCGCGCAGCCAGTCGCGGTCGTCGGGCGCGGTCGCCGGCGTGATGCGATCGACCATCGCGTTCGGGAAGGTGCAGTGCTCCTCCACCCACGCGGGAAGCGTGGAGTCGAGCGCGGCCGCGGCGGACAGAGTGGCGGCACGAGCCGCGTCCCCGTTTCGCGGGACGTTGTCGCAGCTCAGGATCGTGATCCGCCCGGCTCGCCTGTCGCGCCTCAGCGCGAGCGCGGACGCGATGCGGTCGAAGGTGGTGGGGTGGCCCGCGTCGCCGTCGGACCTCGACAGCTCGGCGTACCCGGATTCCGTGACAGTGAGCGAGAGGATCAACGTCGCCGGCGCCGCGATCAGGTCCGAGACGGCAGCGTCGTGACCAGCCGGTGCGTGCACGTAGCGCGTGATCGAGCCGATCACCTGCGCCGAGGGCTCGGCGCCCTGCTTCTCGATCAAGGTGTAGAGGCAGTCTTGGCCCCCGAGAGCATCCGCCATGAAGGCGTCGGCGTCGAGCAGGCCGAGCCCCACGATGCCCCAGTCGCATCCCTGCGACGCGAGCTCGTGCGCGTACACCGCCATGTGGGCCCTGTGGAAGCCGCCGACCCCTATGTGCACGATCGCCGGCAGAAGGCGCGTGCGGTCGTAGGTCGGCACGGGGATCCCGGTGCGCGCGATCTCGGCAAGCCGGGCCTGCCCGAGCCGGATGGGTGTTGGGGAACCCACATCGCGCATCATAAGCAAAGGCGGATCAAAGCGCCAGAGGTGGTTTTATCTTTGAAGATTGCACGTAGAGCCTTGACATCCAACATAATCCAACGCTATAAGGGGATTTGCACCGAGTGATCTCGGTAGCTCGCGACCTCTCGAAGGAGGAGACATGAGACGTACTGTCGGCGCCACGTTGATCGCAGCCTTGTTCGTCGGGCTGGGGGTCGCGGGCTGCGGGGACGACGACGACAGCGGCGGCGGCGGGTCGGGCGGCTCGATCAACGTCGCGATGGTCGACAACCCCCAGATGAAGGACATCGCGAAGCTCACGCCTTCGCTGTTCACCAAGAAGAGCGGCATCAAGGTGAACTACACGGTGCTCGACGAGGGAACCCTCCGCGAGGTCACGACGCGTGACGTCGCAGCGGGCGGCCGCCAGTTCGACGTGGTCATGATCGGGCCGTTCGAGGCGCCGCAGTTCGGCCAGAACGGATTCA
>Ga0207706_10006846_pt1 | contig 10535 bp, 7 predicted proteins | sample KBSC53metaG_FD_184318 | JGI IMG/M metagenome (GOLD analysis project Ga0207706, IMG submission 184318) | Corn rhizosphere microbial communities from Kellogg Biological Station, Michigan, USA - KBS C5-3 metaG (SPAdes) (version 2) | ecosystem: Host-associated > Plants > Roots > Rhizosphere > Soil ... | reverse complement strand
AGGTGCAGGTTCGAGAGCCAGCCCTGGCGCCGGCCATTGCCCCACTCGGCCGCGAGCACCACGAGGTCCAGCGTGTGCACGCGCTTGACCTTCAGCCAGCTCGCGCCACGGCTGCCGGCTTCGTACGGTGCATCGAGCGCCTTGGCCATCACGCCTTCATGGCCGCGCGCCAGCGTGTCGGCATAGAAGGCCTCGGCCGCCGCCACATCAGCGGTGATCAAGCGCGGGATCACCAGCGGCGCCGGCAGCGCGGCCGAGAGCGCATCGAAGCGCTCGCGCGCCGGCCGGTCGAGCAGCGGCGTGCCATCCATGTGCAGGCAATCGAAGAAGTACACCGCCAGCGGCAGCTCGGCGCGCATCACCGCCACGTCGAGCTTGCGGCCGAAGCGCCGCATCGTCACCTGAAAAGGCTGCGGCACGCCGCCGGGCGCGAGCGCGATCGCCTCGCCATCCAGGATCAGCTCGCGTGCGGGCAGCGTCTGCAGTGCCTCGGCGATCTCGGGCACCGAGTCGGTCACGTCGTTGAGGTTGCGGGTGTAGACCTTGATCCCATCGCCCGACTTGTGGGCCTGCACGCGGGCGCCGTCGACCTTCCATTCGATCGCGGCGGTGCCCAGCTGCGCCATCGCCTCGGCGATGTCCTCGGCCGGCTGCGCGAGCATCGGCTGGATCGGCCGGTGCAGCGCGACCGCGAAGCGCGCGAGGCCGGCCGCGCCTTCGGTCAACGCCACGCGGGCGGTCACGCGCAGATCGCCGGTGACCATCGCCGCACGGCGCACATCGGCGGCCGGCAATTCGGCCGCCGCAGCGATCGCCTCGATCATCACGCCCTCGAGTGCCCCTTGGCGCAGCTCGCCGACCAGCAGGCGAAGCAGGAAGTCCTGCTCGGCGGCGGTGGCGCGCGCAAACAGCCCGCGAAGCTCGGCACTGCGCGCTGCGGCCGAACCCTTGCCGGTGGTGGAGGCCACCCGCTCGAGCGCCGCATCGACCTCGCGCAGCGCGAGCGTGGGTTGTGCAGCTGCCACCCCTCGCAGGCCACCGAGGGTGGCATAACCGAGGCCGATGCGCCCTTGCCGGATCTCGCCGGAAAGATAAGCCACGGCGATCTCGACCTCGTCGGCTTCGGCACCACGCAGGCAGGCGGCGATCGCATCGCGCTTGGCCAGGCGGCTGCTGGTGCCCGCCACACGGCCCGAGGCATCGACGACAGCGGCAAAGGAAATCGTCATGCGGCCACCTTCCGGTTTTGAGTTGGAAGGCAAACGCTATGCCGTCATTCAGCGGGGCTTTGGTCGTTGTCGATCAGCAGGCCGCGCCTTGCAAGGCGCTCTCTTGCCTCCACCAAGGCGGCATGCAGCTTTTGCTCCAGCTCTCTCTTGGGCGGCAGTTCGGTCCAGTACTCGGCAACCGTGATGCCGTCCTTGTGCATCTGCAGCAACTCCACTTGCTCGCGACTCGATTCGGCACAGAGGATCAAGCCGATCGGCGGCTCTTCACCGGCGTGCCGCTCGTGCCTGTCGAGCCATTTGAGGTACAGCTCCATCTGGCCTTTGTGCGCAGCCTTGAAGCGCCCCAGCTTGAGTTCGATCGCAACCAACCTGCGCAAACGCCTGTGGAAGAACAGCAGGTCGAGGTAGAAATCTTCTCCATCGATGACCATGCGCTTTTGCCGTTCCACAAAAGCAAAGCCACGACCCAACTCCAGGATGAAGGCCTCGAGCTGGCGAAGGATCGCCGCCTCCAAATCGGCCTCATCGTGCCCTTGGCGCAAGCCGAGGAAATCAAGGAAATACGGATCCTTGAAAACCAGCGTTGCGGAATCGACACTGCTTGAGGAGACCAGTGCCGCGGGCTCTTGCGCCTGGGCACCGGCGAGCAGATGGCGCTCGTAGGCCTTTCGCTCGATCTGGGCGCGCAGCTCGCGCACGCTCCAACGTTCTTGTGCGGCTTGGCTGGCGTAATGGCGCCGGGCCTCGATTGTCTTCAGAGGCAGCAGCGTCACCAAATGGCTCCAGCTCAATTGTCGTGACAGCGTCGCGACAATCTCTGCGTCCGGAAAGGCCTGTGCAAACTGCACCATCCGGCGCAGATTCTTCGCCTCGAATCCACGGCCAAACTCCTCAGCCAGTTGCCGACCCAAGCGATCCATGAGCTGTGCGCCGTACTGCGCTCGCTCGCCGCCCAGCACCTCCACGGAAAGCCGCTGGCCAATGGCCCAATACAGGCAAGTGAGCTCGGCGTTGACGGCACTCGCCACCCGCTGGCGGCTCACTGAGATCAAGCGTCTCAGCTCTGCATGCAGCGCCGCGAGCTGGTCGGCCGCCATCAAATTGCGTTCGCTCATCCAGTAGTAGAGGCAACTCCGCAAGCCGCCATGGCAGGGATAGTTGGTAGGCCGTGCAGGGCTCGAACCTGCGACCAAAGGATTATGAGTCCTCTGCTCTAACCGACTGAGCTAACGGCCCTCGGGCGGAGAGCCGCGATTGTAGGCGCGGCCCTTCGCCCCGCTACTTCTGGCTCAGCGCGTTGCTGACCAGCCGAGACGTGATGTCGACGATCTGGATCATGCGGTCATAGGCCATGCGGGTCGGGCCGATGACGCCCAGCGTGCCCACCACCTGGCCGTCGACCTCGTAGGGCGCGGTCACGATCGAGAGCTCCTCGTACGGCACCACGCGGCTCTCGCCGCCGATGTAGATGCGCACGCCCTCGGCGCGGCTGGAGACGTCGAGCAGGCGCATCAGCTGGGTCTTCTGCTCGAACAGGTCGAACAGCTTGCGCAGGCTGCCCATGTCGTTGCCGAAATCCTGCACGGTGAGCAGGTTGCGCTCGCCGGAGATCACCACCTGCTCCTGGCTGTCGGCCATGGCTTCGGTGCCGGCATCGACCGCGGCCTGCATCAGCGAGGCGATCTCGCCGCGCAGTTGCTCCACCTCGGTCTTCAGGCGCTCGCGCACCTCTTCGATCGTCAGGCCGCCGTAGTGCTCGTTGAGGTAGTTGGTGGCCTCGATCAGCTGGCTCTGGCCGTAGTCCTGCGCAGTGAAGATCACGCGGTTCTGCACGTCGCCGTCGGGCGAGACGATGATCACCAGCACACGCTTCTCGCCCAGCCGCAGGAACTCGATGTGGCGGAACACGCTCGGCTTGCGCGGCGCGGTGACCACGCCGACAAAGCTGGAGAGGTTGCTCAGCAGGTGCGCCGCGTTGGCGATCACACGCTGCGGCTGGTCGGGGCGCAGCTGGTCGCGCACCTCGCCGGCCACCAGCTGGTCCATGTCCGGCGGGCGGGCCGTGAGCATGGTGTCGACGAAAAGCCGGTAGCCGCGCGCGGTGGGGATGCGGCCGGCCGAGGTGTGGGGGCTGGCGATCAGGCCCAGCTCCTCGAGGTCGGCCATCACGTTGCGGATGGTCGCGGGCGACAGCTCCAGCCCCGAGGCCCGCGACAAGGTGCGCGAGCCCACGGGCTGCCCCTCGGCGATGTAGCGCTCGACCAAGGTCTTCAGCAGTGTTTTCGCGCGCTCGTCCAGCATGGTTTCATTGTACGAACACGAGCTGTTACCGCCAGCCTCCAAAGGGTTGGCGCAGGTATCCCTGTGGTGTAATTCCTCGCACACTTTCCTCGTCATATGCCGACTCGCTTCCGACACGCTGCGCTCGTGGGCAAGTTCCAGGCCCAGGGCATCCGCCCGGTGCTGGAAGAAATCGCCCAGTTCCTGGTGCGCCAGGGCCTCGAGGTTTCGCTGGAGCGCGCCACCGCCCAGGCCACCGGCATGACCGATTACCCCGCGATGACACCCGCCGAGCTCGGCGCTGCCTGCGACCTGGCGGTGGTGGTGGGCGGCGACGGCACCATGCTGGGCATCGCGCGCGAGCTGGCGCGCTACCACGTGCCGCTGGTGGGCATCAACCAGGGGCGGCTGGGCTTCATCACCGATGTGCCGGTCAATCAGTTCCGCGAGGCATTGGCGCCGATGATCGCGGGCGATTTCGAGGAAGAGCATCGCTCGATGATCGACGGCAGCGTCTGGCGCGACGGCGAGCAGATCTTCGAGAGCGTCTCGATGAACGATGTGGTGGTCAGCCGCGGTGCCACCGCCAGCATGGTCGAGTTGCGGGTGCAGATCGGCGAGGAGTTCATCGCCAACATCCGCGCCGACGGCCTGATCGTCGGCTCGCCCACCGGCTCCACCGCCTATTCGCTGTCGGCCGGCGGGCCGATCCTGCATCCGGGCATCGCGGGCTGGGTGCTGGTGCCGATCGCGTCGCACACCTTGTCGAACCGGCCGATCGTGCTGCCCGACCAGGAAGAGATCCAGATCGAGATCGTCGCCGGCCGCGATGCCTCGGCCAATTTCGACATGCAAAGCCTGGCCAGCCTGCTGCACGGCGACCAGGTCCGCGTGCGGCGCTCGGCGCACAAGGTGCGTTTCCTGCACCCGCGCGGCTGGAGTTATTACGCCACGCTGCGGCGCAAGCTGCGCTGGTACGAAGGGGTGGTCTAGATGCTCAAGCGCCTGGCCCTGCGCGATTTCGTGATCGTGCCGACGCTCGAAGTCGAGCTCGGCGCCGGCTTCTCGGTGCTCACCGGCGAGACCGGCGCGGGCAAGTCCATCCTGATCGATGCGTTGCAGCTCGCGCTCGGCAGCCGCGGCGACGCCGGCGTGGTGCGCGAAGGCGCGAGCCGCGCCGAGATCACCGCGGAGTTCGATGTGCCGGCCTCGCTGCAGCCCTGGCTCGAGGAGGCCGGCTTCGACGCCGACGGCGCCGACACGCTGCTGCTGCGCCGCACGATCGATGCGCAGGGCAAGAGCCGCGCGTGGATCAACGGCAGCCCGGCCACCGTGGCCCAGCTGCGCGAAACGGCCGATCACCTGCTCGACATCCACGGCCAGCATGCCTGGCAGAGCCTCATGCGGCCGGCCTCGGTGCGCGAGCTTCTGGATGCGCAGGCCGATGTCGACACCGCCGCGCTGACGCAGCTGTGGCAGCAATGGAAGGCCGCAGCCGACCTGCTCGACAAGGCCCGCACGCAACAGGACGAGCTGTCGCGCGAGCGCGAGCGCCTGGCCTGGCAGATCGGCGAGCTCGACAAGCTCTCGCCGGCCGAGGCCGAGTGGGAGGAGCTGAATGCCGAGCACCAGCGCCTGTCCAACGCGCAGGCCCTGCTCGATGCCGCGCGCGGCGCGCTCGATGCGGTGAGCGACGGCGAGGCCAACGCCGATGCGCTGGCGGCCCATGCGGTCGATGCGCTCGGCGAGGTGGCGCAGTACGACGAACGCCTGGCGCAGGTGATCGAGGTGCTGCAGGGAGCGCAGGCCCAGCTGCAGGATGCGGCCCACACGCTCAACGCCTACCTGAACCACACCGAGCTCGATCCTGAACGGCTGAGCGAAGTCGATGGCCGCATGTCGGCCTGGATGAGCCTGGCCCGCCGCTACCGTCGCCCGCCGCCTGAGCTGCCCGCGCTGCTGGCGCAATGGAAGCAGGAGCTGGCCTCGCTGGACGCCGCGGCCGACCTGCAGGCGCTGGAGCAGTCGCTCGCGCGGGCCGAGAAAGCCTACCGCGCCGAGGCCGAGCGCATCGGCCGCGCGCGCAAGGCCGCCGCGCCCAAGCTCGCGGCGATGGTCACCGAGGCGATGCAGCAGCTCGGCATGGGCGGCGGCCGCTTCGACGTGGCGCTGGTGCCGCAGGAGCAGCCGCAGTCGTTTGGCCTGGAATCGGCGGAGTTCCTGGTGGCGGGCCATGCCGGCAGCACGCCGCGGCCACTCGCCAAGGTGGCCTCCGGCGGCGAGCTGTCTCGCCTGGCGCTGGCGATCGCGGTCACCACCTGCCGGGACAGCAGCGGCGCCCCCACGCTGATCTTCGACGAGATCGACGCCGGCGTCGGCGGCACGGTGGCCGACACGGTGGGCCGGCTGATGAAGCAGCTCGGCCGCGAGCGCCAGGTGATGGCGGTGACGCACCTGGCCCAGGTGGCCGCCTGCGCCGACCATCATTTCGTCGTCTCCAAGGCCGCCGCCGGCGGCGTGACGACCAGCGATGTTCAACCCGTCAGCGGCGAGGCCCGCGTGGCCGAGGTGGCGCGCATGCTGGGCGGCGAGCGGCTGTCGGGTACCAGCCTTGCCCATGCACAGGAGCTGCTGTCCGTGGGCACCGCCTTGGCGCAACCCCCGGGCAAGAAACGATCGCGCGCATGAACACAGAATCTCCTGCTCCCCCCGCCCCGTCGCAACCGCTGCGCGAGGTCGTGCTGGTCACCGGCATCTCGGGCTCCGGCAAGTCGGTGGCCCTGCATGCGCTCGAGGACGCCAGCTTCTTCTGCGTCGACAACCTGCCGCCGGAGCTGCTGCGCGAGTTCCTGCGCGTGGAGCAGCAACGCAAGGAGCGCCGCGTCGCGATCGCGATGGATGTGCGCAGTGCCGGCTCGCTGCCGCACCTGCTGCCGCTGATCGACCAGCTGCGCGGCGAAGGCGTCACGATCCGCTCGCTGTTCCTCGATGCGAGCACCGATGCGCTGGTGCGCCGCTTCTCGGAAACACGCCGCCCGCATCCGCTGTCCAAGCAGGCGCCCGGCTCCGACACGGGCGACGAGCGCCGCGCGCTGATCGAGGCGATCGAGCTCGAGCGCGAGCTGCTGTCCAACCTGCGCGAGATCTCCACGGTCATCGACACCAGCCAGCTGCGCCCGGCGCAGCTGCGCGGCTGGATCCGCGACCTCGTGCAGGCCCAGGGCAGCTCGCTGACCGTGGTGTTCGAATCCTTCGCCTTCAAGCATGGCGTGCCGCGCGATGCCGACTTCGTGTTCGACGTGCGCGTGCTGCCCAACCCCTACTACATCCGCGAGCTGCGGCCGCACAGCGGCCGCGACGAGCCGGTGGCCGATTACCTGAAGCAGCAGCCCGAGGTGGCCGAGATGCTCGACATGGTCGAGGCCTTCCTGCACCGCTGGCTGCCGGCCTTCGAAGACGACCAGCGCAGCTACCTCACGGTGGCCATCGGCTGCACCGGCGGCCAGCACCGCTCGGTCTACGTGGCCGAGCTGCTGGCGCAGCGCTTCAAGGGCCGCGCCGTCACGCTGATCCGGCACCGCGAACTGGACGCCAGAGATTGAGCACCGACTCGACGATCGACGACACCAGCAGCCATCGCAAGAGCCTGCCGCTGTTTCCGCTGCAGAGCGTGCTGTTCCCCGGCGGGCTGCTGAGCCTGAAGGTGTTCGAGGCGCGCTACCTCGACCTGATCAGCGAGTGCCTGCGCAGCAAGGAGCCTTTCGGTGTGGTGTGCCTGCGCCAGGGCGCGGAGGTGCGCGAAGACGGCAAGACGCAGCGCTTCGAGCGCCGCGGCGTGCTCGCCGAGGTGCTGGATGTCGACAGCGAGCAGCAGGGCATCCTGCGCGTGCGCTGCGTCGGCGGGCAGCGCTTTCGCACCGGCGAGCCGGTGCAGGAGCCCGACGGCCTGTGGCGCGCCCGCATCAAGCTGATCGACGACGACCCGAAGGTGCTGCCGACCGAGCCGCTGATCCCCACCGTGCGCGCGCTCGCCAACGCGATCGCCACGCTGAAGCAGCAGGGCTCCTCGCCCTTCCTGGAGCCCTACCGCTTCGACGATGCAGGCTGGGTCGCGAACCGCTGGTGCGAGCTGCTGCCGATCCAGCTGGCCGCCAAGCAGAAGCTGATGGAGCTGGCCGAGCCGCTGGTGCGGCTGCAGCTCGTCGACGAATTCCTGCGCGGCAAAGGCGTGGTGAGCTGAGCCGCCGCCGGCTCAGGCGCTGAGCAGCAGCTTGCGGATCGGCGCCGGCAGGCCCATCTGCAGAGCCTCGTGCACCGGCACCCATCGGCCCGGCGGCAGCTGGCTTTCCAGCGACTGCAAACTGCGGGCCTCCACCGAGGCTGGCAGCTCGTGGCGCACCGGCTGCAGATGCCAGTCGAAGTGCGTCAGCACATGCTGAAAGCCCTGGAGCACCCGCGCCTGGCCAGGCCAGGCCTGCGTCAAGGCCCGCACCTCGTCGGCCGAGGGGTACTCCGGCAGGCTCCACAGCCCCGCCCACACCCCGGTGTGGGGCCGCTGCGACAACCACAGCCGGTCGCCCGCGCTCAGCCACAGCAGCGCGTTCTCGCGCCGGCCGCGCTTGAGCTTGCGCGTCTTGACCGGGTAGCGCTCGGGCTCGCCCTGCTGGCGCGCCACGCAGGGCTCGGCCAGGGGGCACAGCAGGCACTGCGGCCGCCGCGCGAGGCACACGCCGGCGCCCAGGTCCATCAGCCCCTGCGTGTACGACTCGATGCCCTCGCCTTCGGGCAGCAGCGCCTCGGCCTGCTGCCACAGCTTCTTTTCCTGCGCGCCCTGCGCGAGGTCGCCGTCGAAGCCGAGCACCCGCGTCAGCACGCGCTTGACGTTGCCGTCGAGGATGGCCGCGCGCTCGCCGAAGCAGAAGGCCGCGATCGCGGCGGCGGTCGAGCGGCCGATGCCGGGCAGCTCGGCCAGCAGCGCGCTGCTGCGTGGAAACTCGCCGCCGTGCCGCTCCATCACCGCCTGCGCGCAGCGATGCAGGTTACGGGCGCGGCTGTAGTAACCCAGGCCGCTCCACATCGCGAGCACGTCGTCCAGCGGCGCCTCGGCCAGCGCGCGCACATCGGCAAAGCGCTGCAGGAAGCGGTCGTAGTAGGCCAGCACGGTGCTGACCTGCGTCTGCTGCAGCATGATCTCCGACAGCCACACGCGGTAGGGATCACGCGTGCGCTGCCATGGCAAGGCATGGCGGCCATGCGTGCGCTGCCATGCGATCACGCGCTGCGCAATATCGGTATCGACCGCGGCGGACGCCGCGGCCGCTGCAGCCCGGCGGCCCATCAGGCGCGGCGCGATGCGACCAGCGTCAGCGCAGGCGGGTCGCGCAGGTCGAGGCGCACATCGGGCTCGGCGCTCTCTTCGCCGGGGACGTCGGCGTCGGCACAGACCAGCAGCGCGCTGCTCAGCTGGCCGATGCGCGCGAGCATCTGCTGGTCGCGCTCGTCCTGCGCCGAGAGTTCCTCGATGCGTTGCTCGAGCTCGCCGGCGGCGGCCTGGATGCGCTCCAGTGCCTCGCGGCGGCGCTTGAAGCCACGGCGGCGCTCGCGCAGCTGCGAATCCACTTGCGCCGAGGCGCCCTTGTTCCACAGCTCGATCTCGCCGCTGGCGTTCTCGAAGGTGACGCGCAGCTTCGACAGCAGCATGCGGCGGAACTGCTCCATGAAGCGCGGTTCCGACAGCCGCAGCGCCTGCGACAGGCCCAGGTACTGGCTGTAGTTGCGCGAGATCAGGTCGAGGTCGCGCGAATAGCGCTCGAGGCTGGGCGCCTTGGCGAGGTTCAGCGCGAAGCCGAACTCGGTGTTCAGCTGCGTGAAGCTCGCGGCCAGCATCTGGTGGATCTCGTCGCAGCGCCTGCGGGCATCGACCAGCATCGCGCGCAGCCGGTCGCACAAGGCCATGAAGGCCTTCTTCGCGCCCAGGTTGAACAGCGATGCGTTGATCTGCTGCTGCATCGCCTGCACTTCATCACGCAGCTTCTCGCTCGAGAGCGTGACCAGCGCTTCGCGCAGCATGCGGGCATGCACCGCGCGCATCGCGGTCAGGCGCGCGGTGCAGCGCTCGAATTCCTCGGTCTCCTGGTCGACGCGCTGGAGCATCAGCTTGACCTTGGAGCCGCTCTTGCCGCGCAGCCCCCGCAGCTCGAGCATCTGCTCGGCGGCCTGCCGGCGGCGGTCGCCGATGCGACGCGTCGCGCGGGTCTCGAGCGCCTGCGTGATCTCGAGCACCTCCTGGCGGAGCATCTCGCGCCGCTGCGGCAGCAGCTGGCTGCCGAGCGCCGATTCGAGCAGCGGCAGGCGGCTGGCGTTCATGGCCATGGCATTGCCGTCGATGCGCGCGGCCAATGCCTCGCGTGCCGACACCGCGAAGACTCGCGCCTCGTCGATGCCCAGCGTGGTGGCGGTGGCGGTGCGCTGCTGCTCGATCTGTGCGGCGACCTGCGCCTCGTTGAGCAGCGGGTCGCGCAGCGTGTCGATCTTGTTCAGCACCACGTAGCGCGCCTGCACCTGGCTGTTCAGGTGGTCGCGCCAGATCGCGAGGTCCGAGCGGGTGACGCCGGTGTCGGCGCCGAGGATGAACACGGTGGCGTGCGCGGTGGGCAGCAGGCTCAGCGTCAGCTCGGGCTCGGCGCCGATCGCGTTCAGCCCCGGCGTGTCGAGCACCACGAGGCCGCGGCGCAGCAGCGGATGCGGATAGTTGATGCGCGCATGGCGCCAGGCCGGGATCTCGGCGCGGCCATCGGCATCGACCGGCGGGTTGTCCTCGGGTTGCTCGTCGTTCCAGAAGCCGAGCGCGCGGGCCTGGTCCAGCGGCACGAACTCGGCGCGCATCACCTCGGTGAGGGAGTCGGCCAGCTTGTCGGGCGACGAGGCATCGAGCGGCACGCGCTTCCAGGCCTCGGGCCGCGCGCGCAACTCGGCCAGCGACAGGCCCTCGAGCCGGGTCGCGATCGGCAGCAGCAGCAGTTGTGG